>Ga0207713_1000144_pt1 | contig 106972 bp, 78 predicted proteins | sample KBSS64metaG_FD_184404 | JGI IMG/M metagenome (GOLD analysis project Ga0207713, IMG submission 184404) | Switchgrass rhizosphere microbial communities from Kellogg Biological Station, Michigan, USA - KBS S6-4 metaG (SPAdes) (version 2) | ecosystem: Host-associated > Plants > Roots > Rhizosphere...
CTTGAACAGTTCCAGGTCGGCGAAACGTGCATCATCGCTGCGAACAGGATTCAAGGCCTGGCTTGGGAAATAGTTGTAACCTGACAATACGGCCTTTATAGCACTGACCAGTTCACTCAGGTCTTCCCGGTCATTTTCATAAAAAATTATACTGGTGTCTTATTTTTTGAGTGTTTTTTTCGAGAGTTTTTAAACAAGGTTTCAAGAAAAATAGTATTAATGAAATTTTGTCTGATGTAGTTCAGTTTAAGAAAGGTTGGTGTCTAGATGCAAGTAATTGAGGATGGTTTTATTATTAGCGCCTTGTGGTGCTAAGGTTTTTATTGGGGGGCGAGCAGAACGATCGTAGATTAGCAATTTGTGAAGGCTGAAGCAGGTAGGGAATCTAAATATTTTTTAAGTTTGCATCTGCTTATTAGCGTTGTTTGAGTAAAATTGGCCGGGGTAGGTTGTTCTTTTTCGAGAACACCGGAGCGCAGCAAAAATGTTATTTTGCAATATCCGCCGGGAGTGATTTTTCCAGCCATCGTGCGGGTACAGTAATTGTCTAGAATAAAAGTGCATTTTCTTCTATCGTTTTCTGAGAGGTATCTCTCTTGATTGTGCATAATGACGTTGATAAAACCGAAATGTATGAATAGGTTTGAAAACTCGTTCATTGATATGTTGTAGGACTTGATCAGGTTTTTTACAGGTGTACATCCATCTGGTGGTGTTGTATTAATGTGCTTTACGTAGGATTTATTTTTTTTAGATTTGCCCAGGTCGATCAGTGTTTTTTTAAAAGCATCGTACGAGTCAGCTATAACTGCTTGCTCGTATACATGGAAATATTGATCGTCTAATTTGAAACTTATGGGTTTAATGCCTATTGCTCGAAGTGCATCGATCATTTCGAGAGTCATGCTTGTCGGCAGTGTTGCTAGCTTCAAGAGTTCGCTAGGCATAACGAAGCGAAGTTTAAAATTATCCAGCCAGCTTGGCATGAAATAGGCGCCTACCTTTCCTTGTATATATGTTATAAGTCCCGTTGCCATTAGCTTTGATAGTGTTTCCGTTGTGATGTGGAGTCGCGTTGCAGCAGAGGTTATGCTGTAGTAATTTAAATGTTCAGATGGGTTCTCGGCTTTTGCTAGTTTTGCCACTCGGAGGATGTCAACGGCTCTATAAATGAAATATCGTGTGTCATCCACCATGGGGCCAGTAACCGCATGTACTCCTAATCCAAAGAGTAAGTCAGGTGCTCGGGTTGGGTGGATTTTTATAGCTTTAGCAGCTAGTGCAGTAGTCATAAACTTATTTTTGAAATTCTGTATTTCAGTTATAGGGATTAGCAAAATACCTTTTTTTCCGAGGCAAACTCCCTTTATTATGTTTTTTCGAATGATGGCAACTGCGTTATCTTTACACGTTTGTAGTTCTTTAGCAGTTTCATGTATCGTTCTATAGTCAGTTCGTGAGGATTTTGAGAGTTCTATGCGTGGGAGAACTAACCGCAGGTACGGTTTTTTACTCTTCATTTTGCTTGCGGTGATGATGCGGTCTACTTCAGTTTTTTCTATTAACCATAGTCTACATTTAACCTCGAAATTTGGGATGATTTTTATGTCCAGAGAGTTAAGTAGCGCGCGAAGCTTACGGGTCGATAATCCAGTTTTTTTTGAAAGGTTTTGTACAGGCTCGTAAAGCATAGAAAAATGCTTTATATCTGATGGGAAAAAGAAGGACGAACGCTTATAGCCTAAGTATGGTTGGAGTAGGTTGAAATGGACGTATGACTTTAGGGTGGCTGGAGAAATACTTAGCTCATGACGGACCTTTGCGCTGCTCCATAGGTCGTGTTTTGGAATCGGAAGTCGCCCGTCATCTGCTAGAAGGAATTCATTTGCTTTCTTTGCGAGAACAGTCGCTTCGTCTGCGGTAAAGCAAGTATTAACTTTCTTAAACGCAAATGGCGTATTTTTTCTAATTTTGATCATTTGTCCATTACTTAGATTTAAAGATGCGCGCAGTTGGCGTAACGTTAGCAGGAATGGCTCATGGCTATGGTCTGAAATATGTAGTGATTGATTTTTTGATTCCAGAAAAATCCTAGACGCTTCGCGCATTGCATCGGTAGCAACCAAGATGAAGCGCGCTACAATCCATCGTTTCTCCACGTCGGGGTAAATATCTTTTAGCTTAAATAGGTGTTCCAATATCGCCCTAGAGTCGTCGGTCATGATTGAAAATGCCCCAATGAATATCATTCGCCGCGTTGCATCAGGAATTGTTGGTTTTTCGGGTTTATAGCCAAGTTGGCGCGTCAAGGCGAACAATCGGTCGAAGCCGAGTTGGTTGCGAGCACGCAACATTTCTAACAGCATGCGTTCTAATCGACACATATCGAGTGTGCAGGGCTGACACTTCAATATCGCACAACAATGTCTGCATTTTCCATCCAGCGCATGCCACCACTCAATGGGCATGCGACACTCTGGACAATAAGTAAGGTATTTTTTTAAATGATATGGGCAAAATTCAGCGAGTTTAAAGTCTTGGATTTGCCGCTCCCATCCTTGTTTAAAACAATCGTCACAATATGCGCCGGAGCGCACGCGTAAATAAGTAACTGGGATTTCTATGTCGTTAATGACAGCGCGTCGTACTTGCGCAGGTCTATGAATCGTTGCATAGAAACCTTCTAGGACTCTTGGTCCATTAATGCCTGCCTCAGCAACAAACAGTTTTGCAAAATCTGAGTCTTGTGTAAGCGATATCGATCGAAAAGTTTGCGGGCCAATGCATAGACCGTTTAGTTTGCCCGTAGTCGAAAAGCCGTGACGTTGCGCGGTGCGTTTTATCAGGCTATGCGGGCTTTCTTCAGTGAGTGGGATGGGAACGAAGATCAGCTTGTTCATCTTCATATTTCTCAATCAATGACAAACACGTACTCAGGGGGATGGTAAAAGGGTTGGCGCCCTTGGCAAGATTGAGGGGTAGCAGCAGGCTACGGCAGGCATCGATGAAATCGGCGCGTCTGAGAGTGGGAGTATCTGTCCAGCGATCAAGGCAAATGCTTACTGCCTCGTGGATAATTTGTCTTACATACTCTAGATTTCCCCTGCTTGCCACATAGAGAGGAATCTTGATTGATGCATCTTGCAAGTGGTCCTCGCCAGGGAAGTTGGCCAATCGGTATAATTCTTGATCCAGGCCCTGTAGTGTCATATGAAAGTCTGAAGTGGCAAAGTCCTCGTATTTAAAATAGTCCAGGTTGGCCACGTAGCAAAAACGGCGCGCAAATGGCGCATTGTTATTAAATAATTCACTGCATTTTTCAGTGCCCGATAAAATAATCGGAAGGTGAGTCAAACTTAACAGGGCGACAAGCCAATCTAAGGTACCATCGCGTGTTTTTTCAGCATCGGGCCTCAAAAGTCGTTGGATTTCATCAAAGATCAATACGCGAACTTCGCATGTTTTTATACGGGCCACCAGTAAATTATTTAGCTCGTGAACATTGCTGTGTGGCGAATATTGTCCAAGATGCTTGAGCAGGGTTAGACAGAAACCTTTAATTGTTACCGGTGCAGGGACTAAACAATACAGCGCTGGAATTATCTTGTGTATGCCATCTTCGTTCGATTCTTCGCGAGTCGGCCCAAAAGAATCTCGGAAAAGCTCACATAGCCTTGACTTTCCTGAGCCAGAACGACCAATGAGGAATGCACAACTGGCGCAATTGCGCAAACTCGTGGTTTCGACTGATTTTTGGAGCTGCGAGTAGGCAAAGCGAAAACTGGGAAAGAAAATGGTTTGTTGGCTGAATTGCGTGAGTATTTCACTTCTGAGGATCGTATTCATTTTTAGCCACCACCACTTGATAATTAGCAGGGGTATCGGGATGTAAAAGAAAGTGCTCTATGTCCTCAGCGTTCCCTGTAGGGTCGCAAACCGGTTGTGCAAAATCCTGTTCAGGCTGCGCTTTGAAATCTCCATGCTCGTCGGCAATTTCCCGGATTTTTCTCTGGCGTTTGGTATTGGCACGGGCAATTTCATGAAGGATGCGCACGCGTGCTTCTCGGGCGGTTCGGTAGTTAATAGATTTTTTTTGGCTTCCCAGTCGAGCTTTGATGCGCTCATGCAGATGCATTGTGAGGCCGATTTGGTAATCGGGATCGACTGCGCCGATTCGGTATACCTGCCCAGGTTGTTCTGGGTCGCAAACCCACGCATGGCCAAGTTCGCTGATATCGTACAACAACCGCAGCGGGGTCTTTTTCTTACCGGGCCGCCTGCCGGCAAGGAAACTAACGGCCGGTCCAGTCCAAGCGAGTCCGTTATATCTTAGTCGGCCGTTATTAGGGGTCACATAGGCAACGCTCAAGAAATGCCTGTTCAGGTCGTCTTCGCTGTATTTTTTCAACGCGAATTCGTGACGATCTGTTTCGTCCTGCACCCACAGCTCTTTGGGGGACATTCCGATTCCGCTATGAAAATTGGCGTGATAGAACGTGTCAAGCCATTCTTCGAAGCGTTCCTTGAGGTATTCTATCGTGTAAATCGCGTTGCCCTCCGAGTCATATCGATTCGGCTCAGAGAAGGTTGTACCACGCATGCAATGGACGATGGAGGTAGTCCATGACTTAAAAAAGCTTTCGACGTGCGGTTTTTGATCAGGATTTCCCGGCTCGCAAAAAGTGATATGAGCACCCAGTCCGCTGAGTGTAATTTTTATATGGTTGGCGACATAGTCGAGGCCATTGTCAAAACGATAGTTTCTACCAAGTCCACCATAGGGGTTGTCGCTACGGAGCGAGTGTTTCAATGCTCGGATAGTTTTTTCCAAGCATGGTGGATTGTAGGAAATATCCCAGCCAACAATCATGCGTGTTCGAACTTCTATTAGTACGGTGAGAAATGCCCGACCAACAGGATGACCCTCTGCATCGCATGTTTCTAAATCCAATGTGTGGGTATCACCCTCGACCAGTTCAAAGCGACGATAGGGTTGACGGCATTTTCGGCTCCATTTTTGCTTCTTGAGCGCGGCGTGAAACCCCAATTGATGAAGATCGATTTCATAGCGGTCTAGTTCAACCAGGATACGGTACAAGGTGCTGAACGAAGGAATGGGCAATTGATGAATCGGGCTACGGCTCTGATTGGACGTTCGGATGGCGCATTCAATGGCGTCGATCACTTCGGTCTTGTTGCACGGTGTCCGACTGAAATAGAGTTGATCAACATTCAGCCTGATGAGCTCTTGTATCTCCTCAGGCTGGCGGTGCAGACGGTGCAGGGTTGAACGACGAGTGTTCGGGACCAACGAAAGGATGTTCTCGCCGCCGGCCAGATAGGCCTTATTCCAAAGGTAGATTGCGCCATAGCTCGGCGCTTTAGGCTCACTTCGTTGCGCCGCAATTTCCTTTGCTAACTGTTCCACGCGTTCTCGCGGCAAGCGCCCGCCACACTCGTCCCGAATCTTTAACAAAAAGTATTCTTTCCGCTCAGCTTTTGCTTTGTGAGCGGAGGACAACGCTGCGGCGATATGTGTCGCGTCAGGGGCGAACGGGGCTTCCTGTATTTTTCGTAATTCACCCCTCTGATGGGCCCGTACCAGGCGTTCAAAAGTCTGAAAAACCGGGCTGGTACTTGCGCGAAGCGATCGCAGTTGTATGCGTTCACCGTCGATATCCATTACTTGATAGTCACTACCGTGGTAACGGTAATGCTCGCCGACGACCATATGCAGAATATCGTTCATTTAATCGGCCCAGACCTTGCTGCGCAGGTCCAACGGATGCTGGAGGTTGCAGCGAATAAACTGATGAAAAAGTGCGAAGGTGACGTCCTCCTGACGCGCGCCCAATTGAATCAGTTGGCCAATCGTGGCGTGCTGATCCGGTTGCTTACGCAATAAGCGAATGATGGACAACACATGGGAGGCGATCCCGTTGAAACCGAAGTGGTACAGAGTGCGAAGGTTATCCAGCAGTATTGGGTGACGGAACTGATGCTCTTCGACGTATTCGAAAATCAATCCATTAATACCCAGCAACTCCTCTAGACGCGCACGGCGCTGTTGCCACCTCAAGTCGCGGCCACCACTGTTACTCTTTATTTCATAGAGTACTTGCATGCCATCATCGAGGGTGGCCATGAAGTCGGGGGTGTAGCGTAATGCCGGGTCGCGGAAGTAGACGGTATAGGGCTGCGCCTGGTACCTGATGATGGACGGCAGGTATTCCAGGTACAGACAATAGTCGGCTTCCAACAGCGACTCGCAGCCCATGGGGGCAGCATTTTTTTGTGAGGCAAAGAAGGTCACAAGCTTGCCATGCCTGCCGGATACGACCGGTTTGGCTGGGCCAAGGACATAACCTGGTTGAGGGCTGCGGGTGTTGAGCGAAAGGCCCATGGCTTGGTTCCTTCAGTCAGTCATTGTTCACCCTGTATTGCTCAATTAGCTTCAGTGAGGTCGATGGGCTTTATCGTGGAGGTTGTGGACGACCGAATGCCACCGGCTCCTCTCATAAGCCTCAACACTTGTTGGTTGATCCGTGGGCGACAACGTTTGACCGGTTCGTGGGTAGCGTTTGATGCCGTGCCGTGTCCGGCCCATCCCGCCGGTGGGTAGCGATAATTGCTGAACCGCCAAGGCAGGAAATTTACCTGTTACCCATGCGCACACCCCATAGCTGGCGCAAATGCGTAGTCCGATTAAACGGCTTGTTTGTGCCTCGGAAAATATTAGGACTTGCAGACCTCTACTCACAGGTTCGTCGACAGGTATGTCGGGCAGCTGCCATATCGACAGCGGAATGACTTTGACCTTCATCCCGAGTACACGCAGTAGGTAGCTGAACACCGCATGATTGGGGTCGCGAGAAAAATCCTCCACGAACACGAAACTGTCCCGGCGAAACAAATTCAGGTTGGGGGGGCGTACTGGCTTGTTGAGGCAGATAGGCGCCGTGATGGAGGTTGGCCAGCGACTGCGTTGTCCGCAAAGGAAAGGCGGGGTGCCCAAGTACTTCGCCACGCTCAGGTTGCAGGATTGATGGAAGCGAAAAGATCGACAGCAGGGACAGCGGGCGAGGCGAGCTCAAAGCCCATTCTGCACTGGCGCGACGAGCAGTTGCTTCGCTTCGCCAACGATACCGATCAAGTATGGTGTTCATGATGGTGGCGCTCTCAGCGCGTGACAGAGGTTTGCTGATTTTTTGCGTTGTTAACATTATTCAACACCACTCTTGGTCGCCGAGCTACGTCCTAAAATTTGCCGAACTATCTCCTTGCGGCGGCCGGTTTTGACGCCGTTTTATCAACGCATGTTGTGATGTCCGCCGGCGCGCCCCCACTCGTCGGCCAGCAGTGTGCTTCACTGCAGGTGTTTGAAGCGCAAAAAGGGGTGAGGTGCCATGTCTGGTTCATCGCTGGTCGGCCAATTGAGAGGCCGCGTAGTTGCTCACAGTCTGTGCAACTGCTTTGGATGTCGGCACGACGGACGCGCATTGGAGCGATGTGGCTGCGCATGGACACACAAGCATCATGGATGGATAAGCCCGACCCGTAACAACAAGTGGCCGCGGTTACTGACAGGCAGTGAGCTTCGTAAGACCTGCTTGAACGAACTGCTAGTGGACTTTCCCTCTCTGCATTCCGTGCTAAATGATCCGTTGTGGATCGTCCTGAGCCGGCTCTGGGATAAGCGGCGCGCCACCGACCATTTGGCACAGTCCCTGCACTTGGAGAACGGCTACCGACTTCCGGCGCTTGCCCCCGTCCTGATGCGTCGTCTGTGTGTCTGCCCCGACTGGCGCAATCTGGGTTATGTCCTTGTGCTTTTGGGATCGACTTCAAGACAGTTCACGTCCCATCGGTCATGGTTGTGCGGGCATTTTCTGAATTACCTGCTCCTGGTGTGTATGACTGAACCAGGATGCTTCGTCCGTGAGCCGCTGTACGAGTTGCTCAATGAATTGTATCGGCGCGGTTTGTTCGAGCCCATTGATAATTGGCCACCCGACTTTGCCGCCTTTGAGCAGGCCTGCGTGACATTCAATCGTTACGGTGACTGGCTGCGCTATCGCGGCTGGATATCCGGCTGGGACCTCTACGCCTGTACCCTTGTTCAGCATTGCTGGCCGGACGAAGCATGGCCGCGGCAGAACGTATCGGCGTTAGTCGGTCCGCCAGCACCCTTTAAACGATCAACGCGGCAGGCGAAGTGGGTAGTGGCTGCACTTAAGGGCCACCACCGTGATCGTTTTGCAATGGGTGAATGGCCTGAGGTTGCCGATAAGCTACCGGTCGAGCCTGCGCCTGTCGCAGCGGGCACCAGCTAGGGGCAGCTTGGGAGCAAAGCTAGCTGTCATCGATGGTCGAGGGGGGTGGTGCCGAGTGGCTGAGCAAACCCTGCAAGCGTGCGATCTGTTGCCGCTGGAACCGTAGCTCGCGACGGTTCTGCCGTTCCGTGAGCACCTGACGCTTGACCCGTTCGCGCAGGCTGGCGTGTTCGGTGGTCAACGCGAGGACCTGCGCCTGCGCACTGTGCTCGCGGACTTCCGCATCCTGGTGTTGTTGCCGCAACTGCTGCAGTGCACGTTCACGTTGGCGAGCTTGCTGGCCCTGATGGCGCAGTTCACCGACCAGCCGTTCGTTGTCCTGGAATAGGCGGGCGAGTTCATCCTGCTTGTCCGACAGACTGATACGCAGTGCCCGCAACTCGTGTTGCAACTGCTGAACCTGCGCGTCGTGTCGCTGGGTGTCCTGCTCCCGCTGAGACAGATGCTGCAGGCGAAAGTGCTTGAGTGCTTCACGCGCTTGGCGGTGCTTGTCCTCCAGCGACTGGAGGTGTGTCGTCCGTTCGAGCAACAGCTGGTTCAGGTCGTGTTCCAGTTGGCCCAAGCGTTGACATTCACCGTCCGCTTGGCGCAGTTGCTCCTGGAGTGTCCGCTCGTGTTCACGCAGGGCCTGCAGCTGACGATCAAGTCCGGCGTAAGCGCCCTGCAGGTGATCGAGTTGCGCCTGGTGCTGCAGCCGCTGTTGCTCATATGCCGAACGATCCCGCTGCAGGCGCTGGCGATCCTCGGCGACCGCCTGTTCGGCCAGCACCGTGAGGCGCGCGCTTAAACCGGCGACAAAGCTGTGCAGTTCCTCGTCGGGGGTGGGCGGCTGCGCCTGCTCGCGGGCACCGAGCTCCTTCAGGTAACGCTGAATGGTGCTCTTCGAACCGGTGTTGCCCAGTTCCACGCGCACCGCGTCGATGCTCGGGTGCTGGCCGCGGGCGAGCAGCGCTTCGCGGGCGATTTGTACCACGGCCTTGTTGATGCCTCCGCGTGCCATGGCCTGACTCCGACGATTTCGTACTGGTTTACGGAGTATGCAATTACAGCTGTAACCCTGCCTTGAGGACGGCAGGAATTCGGACGGACTGGCGTTCGAGAAAGCTGAATTCTTGAACGTGATAAGCCTTTCTCGGTGCAGAGCTCCGGAAAGGCGGTATGCAGGAGGTGGGATGAGCGATTCAGCCAAGCGATACCTGCAAGCAGCGCGACGCGACAGCACCCAGCGCCGCTATGCGCAAGCCGTTGAACACTTTGAAGCGGAGTGGGGCGGGGTGCTGCCGGCCTCCAGTGAAAACGTCGTGCGTTACCTGGCCACCTATGGTGCAAAGCTGTCCAGCAACACCCTGCGCACGCACCTGGCGGCCTTGGCCCAATGGCACCAACAACACGGCTTCGATGACCCAACCAAAGCGTCGCGCGTACGCGATGTCCTGCGCGGCATTCAGGCGCTGCATCCGCAACCCATCAAGCAGGCCGAAGCGCTGCAGTTACAGCGGCTGGAAGCATGCATCGAGGGGTTGGAGCAGCAGTTGGCCTCAGATCAATGGGCGGTGCGGCTGCGTGCCGCGCGGGACCAAGCGTTGATCCTGATGGGTTTCTGGCGTGCGCTGCGGGGTGACGAACTGTGTCGACTGCGGGTCGAGCATATTCAGTTGCGTGAAGGATTAGAGTTGGAGATTTTCCTCGCCAGCAGCAAGACCGACCGCGACCATCGCGGCCGCACTCTGGTGGTCCCAGCGCTGAAGCGACTGTGCCCAGTGGATGCCTACCAGCACTGGCTGTTGGTCAGTGGCCTCAACCACGGGCCGGTGTTTCGCGCCATCGATCGCTGGGGTCACTTAGCGGAAGAGCGCGTCAATCCGAACAGTCTCTCGCGCATTTTGCGGCTAGCATTTGTGCGCAGCGGTGTGGCGGGCGAGGGTTACACCGCGCATTCGCTGCGCCGCGGTTTTGCCACCTGGGCCAGTCGCAATCAATGGAGCAGCAAGGCGTTGATGGAGTATGTCGGTTGGAGCGATGTGCAGTCGGCAGCGCGCTACATTGAGGCCGATGCGCCCTTCGGCGATTGGGCACGTTAAACGCTCAGACAGCCAACGCGAATGACCTGTCGGGAAGGATAGAGATGCATTCCCACGACAGAGTCCGGGTAATATTGGAGGTGAATGCTTCGTTAAGTGATTCCATATGGGGATGTCCGATGGCTGAAAAGGATTTGGTACGGCCGAGCCGTGATGGTGATCAGTTCCACTATCTTTGGGCCGCTCGCCAGTGCCTTGAACTCCTTCCTGGAGGAGGGGATCTTGTTGCTGTGACCATCGAGGGGGCATCCAAAGCGGAGTCCCAGAGTGAGGAGATCGAAGCAGGAGAGGAGCTCATTGACGTTGGGCTGTATTACGGCGCAGAGGGGCGACATACAGCCCGGTTGGTTCGTTATATCCAGCTAAAACATTCGACACGCCACGCTTCGGAGGCCTGGACTGCCAGTGGCCTGAAAAAAACCATTAAGGGGTTTGCGGCGCGCTACAAGAAGCTATGTGAGCAATATTCGGCAGCAGACATCGCGAAGCGTTTTAGGTTTGAATTCACGACAAACCGTCCAATAGATTCGAAAGTTCAGGCTGCCTTGGAAGACCTTGCATCCGGAGCGGTCGCGAGGCATTCCGATCAATATCAGCTTCTTGTCGACTATTCTGGATTCTCACACGTTGAAGCGCCTGAGTTCTTCAGCCTTTTTAGTGCTCAAGGTCTAGAAAACGGCCTTTGGGTGCAGCGTAACCTCCTGATCGAAAATATTAGTGCCTACCTCCCTGATGCAGACTATGACGCTCCTATCCAGCTGAAGGAACTCGTCACGCGCAAGGCAACGACGGAGTTCGAAAGCAATCCATCTATCCTTCGCCACGATGTACTCCAGGTTTTGAGAACGTCGGAAGAGTTGCTGCAACCAGCGCCTTGTTTCATTCCTGACACTGCACATACAGTTCCTCGCGAGCAGGAGCAGGAAATTCTTCACGCGCTTTGCTCGGCCAAACACCCACTAGTGATTCACGCGGACGGTGGCGTTGGCAAATCGACGGTTGCAGCTCGATTGGCTGCCGCCCTGCAGCCTAAGGCGCAGACCATTCTTTACGACTGCTTTGGCGACGGTCTTTACCGAAACTCACTCCATTTCCGCCATCGGCATCGCGATGCTCTTGTGCAAATCGCCAATGACCTTGCGGCACGGGGACTATGCCATCCCCTCATTCCGACCTCACACGCCGATGCCAAGCAATACATGCGAGCCTTCGTACACCGTCTTGCCCAAGCGGCGGGGGCGTTACGGGCGAAGACCCCCGACGCCCTCGTTTGTCTGATCATTGATGCAGCAGACAATGCAGAGATGGTTGCCGAAGAATTAGGGGAGGCTGCGAGTTTCGTTCGAGACCTGATTCGGACTAAGTTACCTGAAGGGGTTTGCATTGCCTTTACCTGCCGAACACATCGTCGTCGGAGGCTTGGAGCTCCCTTAGAAACTCAAGAAATCGAGCTCCATCCGTTTAGCAAAAATGAAAGTGCTCACCACCTTCGCAGCGTTTATTCGTCAGCCAGCGATTCTGACGTTGGCGAGTTCGCTTTTCTCAGTAGCTCGAATCCTCGTGTGCAAGCGTTAGCCCTCTCTCAAAAATTGTCGCTTCCAGAAATGTTGACTCGGCTTGGCCCCACGCCCACCACAGTGGAGAGCGCAATCGGAGGTTTGCTGGACGCTGCAGTGGCGAGGTTGCGCGATCAAGCAGGAAACGCGGAAGCGTCTCAAATTGATGCGATCTGCCGAGGACTTGCTGTCCTTCGGCCTTTAGTACCCATTCGACTGCTGGCCCAGCTTGCGGGTATCTCCGAAGCTGCGGTGAGAAGTTTTGCGCTGGATTTCGGGCGTCCACTACTTTTGAAAGGCGACAGTTTGCATTTTGTCGATGAGCCCGCTGAAACATGGTTTCGTGAAAAGTTTCAACCTGATGCCCGTGGGATGTCACAGTTCCTTGAGTCCTTACGTCCGTTAACCGCCGAGAGCTCATATGCTGCAGCCATGCTTCCCCAGCTATTACTACAGGCGGGAAAGCTCGATGAGTTAATCGAGCTCGCACTCTCTGGAGACGGTCTTCCGACGGAGAATCCTCTGGCAAAGCGCGATGTTGAACTGCAGCGACTCACCTTCGCACTGAAGGCATGTCTACAGCAGGGCCGGCATATGGCAGCAGCCAAACTCGCGGTGAAAGCCGGTGGCGAATGTGCTGGTGATGAGCGCCAAAATAAATTTATCCAAACGAATACTGATCTGGCTGCCGCCCTAATGGCCCCGGACAGGTTGGAGGAGCTTGTCTCGCGACGGATATTCGGTTCGGGCTGGACAGGCTCGCGTCACGCCTACGATGCAGGTCTACTCTCGGGGCGGGAGGAGCTCCATGCAGAAGCCACCAGTCGACTACGTATGGCCATGGACTGGCTGTATTCATGGGCGCGTCGTTCCGATGACGATCAAGAGCGCGAGGAGGTGGACGACGCAGATCGGGCAGAGCTCTCAATGTGCCTGCTCCGTCTCCAGAGCCCGGAAGCTGCGGCTGGTTTTCTGAGACGCTGGACTTCACGACGATATTCTTTCGAGGTCGGAACTCGTCTTGGAAAGCGCCTGATTGATCTCGGCCATTTTGATCAGTTTGATGCTTTGGCACACGCTGCTGGGAATAATATTTGGTTGTTGTTGGGCTTGTGCGTAGAAGCACGAGCCGTCGGATATTCAGTTCCCGCCGCACCGTTAATACGCCTCCTTCGTTTACTCGCTGACCGTCGAGTCTTGATCAAGGAGTCCATGGAGTGGGGTGCAAATTGGGCGATGCTATACGCCGTTGCATCTGCGATTGAGTTAGCCGTTCGTGTTCTGCCGCCTGAACCCAAATTATGGGTGATGATTCTTAAGCGATATCTTCCTGAAAAACCTCCCGGGGATATGGCAAGTCGCTACGGATTCGACCGCACACCTCTGCTACGAGCGTATGCCCTTGAGGCAGCGCTGCGCGGAGAAAAGTTGACGCTGATTGATATAGCCCCTCCTAAAGTTCGCGAGCAGTTGGAGGGGGCAAAACAGCATGGACATAGCCAAGAGACACAGATCTTTCTTCAAGAAACTGCTCCCCGGCTTCCTTGGTTTGTTCTGTCTGCAGAGGTTGTTTGCGGCCGATTGAACAATCTGTCAGGCGAGATCCTGGCTGCTCTTAAGGAAACCAGGGCCGCTGAATCCCGGCATCATCGGCAGGAAACTAGCCTTCGACAAACAGCCACGCTTGAGTGGCTTAGGATATTGTGCGACGCAAAGATTACAGGGGGAGCGGAGCTCGAAGCATTCGAGTCATGGGTGGGTAATCAGAAGACACCACTGTGGCCGGAGACATTGATTTCTCTGTGCCGTATCGCTGCGCGATTCGAAGGCTTTCACGCCTTAGCAATGTCGCTCGGTGCGGATGCATACCAGGAATTGGAAACTTCGAGGGAGCATGCCGAGAGTCGTGCGGACTCGTACGTCAAACTTTCACGCGCGATCTTGGCGTTAAGCCTGGCAGAGGCCCGTGTCTATTTCGATCGTGCCGTTGAGATTGCCAGCCGAATTGGTGAGGAGAATCTAGACCGATGGGCTGCCCAGCTTGATTTGGCGGAAGCCGCCGGAGAGCGAGGTAAGCCCAGACCTCAGACCACCTATCGACTCTCACGTATGGCCGAGCTTACCTATGAATATGTCGCTCGAGACAAGTACTTCGACTGGGATCGCACAGTCGAGGCTTTGACGGACCTATGCGCATCCTCATGCATGGCGATACTTAGTCGCTGGCGTGATCGTAGATTTGGGGATATAGGGCGCTTGTTCCCTCTCCTGATCTATCGCCTGTTGGATCATCCCCGACTGCCAGCTTTTACACCGGTCGCCTTTGCCGGTTTGGAGGCTCAATGGGATCGACTCGAAGACTTGAAGCGCGCGTTGCTGGCAGAGGTCCTTCCTGCCCGGCAGAGGGTAGTGACCCAGGTCGCCTATCGATATGTTCGAATCCAGCGATCTCTCGGACAAAGTTGGTCCGAGCTCAGTGAGCTGAGTAAGTCGTATGGGTTTGACTGTCCGGACATCGATAGACTTGTAGCTGCGAGCCTGAAATCAAACTTGAAAGACAAAGGCCGCAAAACGCAAACAGGTTCAAATTTCGCCCCAGCCATAGAGCGGAGAAGACCCGACTGGAACGAGATATTCCTCGATGTCGATCTAGCAAACGCTGCCGCTTTAAGATCGGCCTACGCCTTGATTCATACCTACGACCCGCCACTCGAGTTCAAAAAATTCTTCCAGGAAGCCTTCCGTCGAGTGAAAGTTGGGCGTGAGCCAGAGTTGATACGGGCTATCGCCGGATGGCCGGACTTCGACATTTTGGAGCTGCACGACTTTCTAGATGCATTGCCTTCACCACTGCCGCGGCAAATTTCCTTCCGCAAAGCTATTCGTGATGCGGTGCTTTCTGCGTGCCGTCGTGACCCATCACGAGTTCACCGGAAAAGTCGATTTATCCCTTTTGAACGATTTAACGCGGAGGGATTGGTATCAGAAATGGATGTCGTGACAGCCACCCTCGCCGGTTACGCTGCTCAGGCCGATTCCTTAAACGCGGGTGATTTTTTCCGCTTAGTCCATTCATTAGCGGCTTGCCTGTCTCCTGTGGAAGCGGACGAAGCATTGAACTTTAGCCTGGACCTGCTTGAGGTGGACTTGAAGCCGAATGACGGCGATGGGCCTTGGGGCAACCAGCTTTTGCCGCCTCATTGCATCATTGCTAGCTTGTCCGGCTATATCTGGTCTGGCCTTGGCTCGCCGGTGGTTGCCGAACGCTGGCAATTTGCGCACGTGGTGAGGAGCGCGGTTGAACTGGGGTGGACAGAGCTACTGGAAGCGCTCCTCGCCTGTACGCAGCAACCTGGAGCAGGTGCCTTCAGTGATCAGAGGTTGGAATTTTACTACTGGCACGCGCATCAATGGTTGCTCATCGGGCTGGTTCGCGGAGGACAGGATAATGCAGCTGCTCTGCGCATTGGTGCACCATTTTTTAGACGCTGGCTTGAAGTGGACCACGTACTAATCCGAGAAATTGCTGCACAGGGACTTCGTAAATTAGTAGCTGCCGGCGAACTCGCCGCAGAAGAGGCAGGAAACTATGATGTTATCAACCAACCCAGCCTACCCGAGGAGGTTTACGCCAACTGGTGGGACATTGTGGAAGACCAGGATGGCGGCGAAGTTGAAGAAACATGTGCCGACGAGAAGTATTACTTCGGACTCGACATCAGCTCGTACTGGTTCAGCTCGCTTGGGCGAGCGTTTGGGTTAAGCGGGGATGCAATTGATCGTCGAGCACGACAGGCCCTGCGTCAGCATATGGGGTGGAAAGGGGCGGGGCGTTTGGAAGATGCCAGGTACGCGCTTAAGATTTTTAGTGATGGTGAAACTCAACATTCGCATGGCAGCTTACCGAAGACAGATGATCAATGCGCTTACAACGGATATCACGCCATGATGTTGGTTGCCGCGTCCCTGTTGAAGGAGCGGCCTGTTCGACGCAACGTCGATGAAACCTCTAATGACTTCCAAAAATGGCTATCAGAGTATTTGTTAACCCGTGTCGATGGACATTGGCTTGCCGATCGGCGCGACCCGCGGATTCTAGCAGACCCCACCTCGGCAGACGGATATGGCGATAATCAATGGTGCTGGGGCGTGACTGCGGACTACCTCGACCTGCAACTGGTCAGGGATGATGGTCTAACTGTACTTTGGGGGCATTGGGGCGGCGGTGATGACCAATACAACGAGGCGGTTTCCGTGCGCAGTGCCCTTGTGTCCAAAAATGGCGCTGAGGCGTTATTGGCTGCGCTTCAGACGGCCCCAGAGTTTGATCGCTTCGTCCTTCCCACAGCCGGTGTCGACGAAAGCCAGCATTCGACAATGTTCAGCCTGAAGGGATGGCTCGAGGATGAGTCTCTACCCAGCCGATTGGATGAGGGAGATCCCTGGGCAGACGGAATTCATTATCCGGGTCCTTCTCCCTCGGATGACATGATCAAAAATGTGGAATTGATCCCCTCAAGCGATGGCCGAACCTGGAGCAAAGATGGGGCAATACTTCGAAGCGAAATTTGGATACGAGCTCAGGGCTACGGACGAGAAGCTGAGAACGTGCCAGGTTGGAGGCTAAGCGGAAACCTGGAATTGATCCAGGCCCTCCTCAAAGCACACCCTGATTTTTGCTTGATTCTCAGTGTTGTGATCAAACGCCGTTCACCTAGGCATGGTGAATACAGCACCGAGATTGGCGCCTATCCTCGGCCCTATGCACGTTATTATTTGATGGGAGAAGACGGTGTCGCTCGCACGCTCTAAAGCAGTACTTGAACTTGGGAAACGGTTGGCCGCCCAGCTCAGCGAAGATGGTGATCTATTGGCATCTTGGATGTCCCACGACATCGCGCAGCGGATTGAAACTGCGGAAAACAATCCATCGGACAATGCTGCTCAGGATGACTGTGCCCAAGCTATTTTAAACCTGTGGAAGTATCGGAATGATTTACCTCGCCGTGTCCGTCCACTCAAGGATCTAGAGCCTCTGCTTCGAACGATCGAAGCGCTAGATGTTGAGCGAACCGACCATCGATACTTCCCAAGCGCGCTTCGTGCTTCGGCTGCAGCTGAAGTTGACGAATCCACCAAAATTTTTCTCGAGTTCGCGATAGGGCTCGATTACTCGTCTCGAATTTTGATTCGATTAGCCTTGCGTGAAGCTGCCCTAAGGTGTGCCTCGACGACGGAACCTTGGCTGGAGCTGGCTCACCTGGCTGGGTCTGAGGAGGACGCTGAGCGGAATATTGTTAAATTCATTCTCAGTGACGAAGACGAAAAGCAGGCGATCGACGGAGATCAAATTGCAGCGTTGGAAGACAAACTGTCTCGAGTAGAGAGTTTCATCATGGCAGCAACCGTGTTAGCGACCGATCTCAGGGCCCAGCTGAACAATGCCAGTCAAAAAAACGACTAGCGCTTCTACCCAACAGACGCGAACATTACTGGACTTGTAACGCTGCATATCTGCGCTAAACCGTTGGTTTTTGGTGGGTAACGGATTTATATTCGGTGGCAGGTTAAATCAATAACAATCAAGTTTTGATTTGGGGCGCATCACAGCGCGGCGCTCCATTTTCGTAATGAGTTTGCCTACCCGACGCTGGATGATAATTGCGATGGATTGCCGATGGACCAACACGAAGAACAGAAGCCGTTCACCTACGATTCGGTAGCGCAGGCGATTGACGCGATCCTTGCCTACGACGCTTTAAGATCAAGCTCCACCCCCGCAGTGAACTGGCAAGCAGTGGCCGCTGTGATCGTTGAAGTGAACGATCTGTCGCTTGATCCCGCTACATTTTCACAATTGCAAAAAAAGACGCGCGTATATGCCGGGCGAGACTTTTTCAAAATACTGGACCAATGGGGGGATGCAAACTGGCTCGTGGTCAAGGACGCGCTTTTAGAACAAGCGCGAACTTACTTTGGTGCTGAATATGGTGAGAGGTTCATCCACTTTATCGCCCAGTGGCCGCGGTTGAAAAACGACGTAGAGCTATTGGACCTCTTGATCGGCACTATGCGCTACAACCTTCGGTTGCTCGGCAAATATGTATCGGAACTGAGAGCGCTGCAGCATGATCAAGCCGCGGCGCAGCGGGTTCTAGCAGTGGTCATGGATGCATCCACATTCTTTGAGAAAAGGGATGAATTCGCGGCGCTCATACACCAGTGGGCAGGACACGGTACCTGGGGGCAACTGCAGATACTGCTCTGGCGCCAGAAGCTGGAGAGCGAAAGTCCGACCCTGGCCGCGCGTAATGTTGAGCGGGTTGCTGCTTTGTTGAAGGAGTTCGGCATCCTGGCATCGCCCAATAACTACCGGCTTTCCGATCTTTCAGCTGAGTCAAGAGCTTCTTGGCGACGTGAATTGAAGGTCGCCGTAGGGAGCGACCAAGAACTTCGTTACGCGACGGCCGAATCGCTGCTCGGACTCGGGTCACCTGCAGATGATCGCGCCGTTCTATTTGCTGTTTCTGAGCTTTATTACGAAGGCCTTGGTGATGAGCTTTCTTCTTTTCTGTCTCACCCGAATGCTTTAGTGAGTCGCCGCACCCGGGCCGTGATTGATATGTTCAATCTCGAGCCTGATGCTTTGTCCTTGCTCCAAGCGAGGAGGAGGCCGGTAAGTTCGAACGTCCCTAGCTCTGTTCGCACGCTGCACAAGCCGCGTACATGGATCGGAGATGCTTACGTTGAAAAGTTAATCGAGAACGCTTTGGATGAAGCGGCCCTCGTTGCGGGCCATAATATTTTAAGTACTCTCGATAGTGGTGAAGAAACCCACGTGATGCTGCTGTTAGGTGAACTCAAAACGGCCTTTCAGACGATCTCGGGCCTTCTTTTGGACCTCGCCGTAGAATCTGATGCGCAAAGTCGACTCAGCTTCGGCTTAGACCTCGACTATAGAGTGATTGGCAAGCCGGAGGAGGGTGGGGCAGGTATCAGTACGGAGACTTTCGCTACGGATGTATGCCTTCTAATTGAGGTTCGTGATGCGGGAAATACATTCGCTCGAAGAACCTCATTGCTCCAGGCGAAGCGCCTCTATTCTCCTGATGTGCGACCCTACTACCCGATCAAGATGAAGCAACTCGAGGATCTTTCTAGGCAAACTTTTGCAAGCTTTCTCGTGCTTCTGGGACCTGAGTGCGATGGGATGAAGATCCCGATTATTCCGGCTCGGCTCATGCTCGATCTCATCGCAAGTGGCCAGCCGTCCACGCAGATTGCTCCTCAAAAAGCATCTGTCCTGGGCAAGGGTATTGGCACTTGGTTATTGGAGGACGTCATTGGCCTATGGACCGGCGATTGGGCGGAGCCCGTTGTCGCGCGCGGGAATGGGAACGGAGAAAAGTATCGTCAACCTCTTGTACTTGCGAGGCTTGTCGTCGATCGAATTCATAAAGGCTCGGACAGCTGGGGGAATTCCCGACGGCTTCAATAAACAGGCCCGGTAGCAGCCGGTCCCTAAGATAGTCCTTGAAGCTGCAGCTGGATGGGACCGGCGTCGTACCACTTCTACCAAACTTTAGGGGCGTGCCTCATGCGCATAAAAGAAATCAGGGCCTCTTTAGCAATAGCCTATTGCTTAGCTTTCACCGGTGCTGTTCAAGCACAGGAATCGAGCAATGAGCCCGTGCGCAGGGCTGAAGTTACAGCACCGCAGCCATACAAATTGAGCAGAGGGACCTTTATAAATCTGACGTTGGAGAGCATCAATCCAGACCGCGTTTCGGCAATCATCTCCCAAAATGTATATGACGAATTCGAAAACATTGCGATACCTAAAGGCAGCCGGGTATTCGGGCGACAGGTAAACCAGGTGAATAATCCACACAACGTGTTATGGACCGAAATCCAGCTTAGCGATACGGGTCAAACGTATACGCTTGAGCCACCGCTGCAAGCCACTACCCCTCTAGGTTCAGCGGGCTTGGTGGACTTCAAACTCGCGGCTCGTGCTGGAACCATGCTCAGTACCGATTTGATCTTCACCCACGAGCAATGACTCTTAAGTAAGATTTCATGATCTGTATGCAGCCACTGTTAACGCTGAGGATTAGCTTTGGTCTTATGGCGCGGTTGACTACGTCTCTAAAGATGTAACCCCTACCACAAGATCAGGATCAGAAGGCTGTGTTTGCGGAATCGGTTGGTTAATCAAGCTGCCAATCGATTTTCGATAGTTTGCTTAAACAGCGTTGGCTGCCCGAGATAGTGCCCTAGATGCAGAACCTCAAAGCGTCCATCGATCTCAAGTGCCAGCGCAGGCAATCACTCATCGTGTTGCCTTCGTTCAACTGGTGTCTTTCCCAACGGCGCAACCCCTCATCGATGTCGGCGTGGTTGGCCAACACTTTCGCCAGCGTCACTGCATTGGCAGCGGCTTTGGCCCTACTCCCCGCGGTGTGGGGGCGAGGGATGATGCCGCATCGCCGATCAGCATCACCCGATCGAAGACCATCCGGGGCACCTTGAGGTCTAAGATCGACTGAACAAACACCTCGTCCGTACGGTGAATCAGTTCGAGAAACGCGGGATTGATGCGCTCGGCGGCGATTCTTCGAAAGGCTTCATCCTGCTGTTTGGACATTGCCCCTGGGGGGATCGAGTGATCGCGCCGACGCCCTTTGCTATCTGTCATCACCGCGTCCAGTTCACGACCTGGAGCTGCTTTTAGAAACCAAAGCCAGTTGTAGCGGCGTTCACCGACAGCGGTGGAGCCATCAGCACCAGGCACCATGTACTCCAGCATCAACGACTCAGGGTCCTGTTGAAAAACGAAGTCTTAATAGGTCTTCTCCTTCGCTTCCAGTGGGAGGTCCGCCTCATTCACCAGACCGGGCCACACGACATATCCCGAGTAGGTAGGACCGATGTCTGGAAGCACTAGGCTGCGCACCGTCGAACCACCCCCGTCTGCGCCAATCAAGATGTCACCACCTTCCTCCCAATCGGTGGCCGATAAGCGGACGAACAATGGCAGTTCTTCTGCCCAGACTTCCCGTACCGCTTTTGCAACCTCAAGCGTCAAGCGAATCCGGTTTTCGTAGCTTCCACCGTAGCTGTCAGTGCGTTTATTGCTGATAGGTGATTGGAACTGGTGGAGCAGATAACCGTGAGCGGCGTGAATCTCGATGACCTTGAAACCGGCTTTGCGCTGTTAACCACAGTGGTTAACAGCGCATAAAAATGATTTACACACCACGATGTATTTCTCTTTTTAGCGGGGATTAGCACAGCCCCAGGCGCTCGATAAATAGAGAAACCGAGCGCTCGTCATCACCTTTGACTTGCAGGTTGTGGACCGTACGTTGCGTCGCGGCTTCGAGCTTTCGAACAGGCAATGAAGGAGCACGGCAACGCCAAAGCGGAAAAATTAATTTTTTTCAGGAATATTGAATTGTAAAACGCCCAGCATCGAGCCAATCCAAAGATTTTTGGCGCAATTCCGTACACCGGTTATTTTTCTAATTATTCATAAACCTGAGCCAGCCAAACCGTCGATTAGGCGTGGCTGATGTTCGCAGGTCGACAAAGCTGAAACGCTCTATCATCGAGCCGAGATCGAAGCAGCGATTGAAGCGATATTCGAGCTCGGCCAGATAGCGGGGGGAGCTCAAAATTGGTGGGGAGGGCACTTGCCTGCCCTCACATCAGCGGCCTTTCTTCCAGAGGTAGCCACCCAACAAGATGCCTATGCTGCAAATAATCGCCACATAGTAGGCCAGGCCCATAGGGCTTTCCTTGAGCAGCAGGGTGACAGCCATCGGGGTAAGGCCTCCGAAGATTGCGTAGGCAAGGTTGTAGGAGAACGACAGTCCGCTGAAACGGACAACCGCCGGGAAGGCTTTGACCATCACGAACGGCACCGCTCCGATGGTGCCGACGAACAGGCCGGTCAGTGCGTACAGCGGGAACAACCAATCGGGGTGGTCGAACAGGCTGTGATAGAAGGTCCATGAGGTGACCAGCAGCGCGGCGCTGCCGAATACGAATACCCGGCCAGCGCCGAAGCGGTCCGCCAGTGCGCCGGAGCACACGCAACCGACGCTGAGAAATACGATCGCCAGACTATTGGCTTGCAACGCGGTGGTCGGTGGGAAGTGGTAGATGGTTTGCAGCACGGTCGGGGTCATCAATATGACCACAATAATCCCGGCCGAGAGCAACCAGGTGAGCAGCATCGAGATCGCAATCGCCCCGCGATGGTCACGCAGTACCGCACGCAACGGCACCTCTTCGGCCAGTGCCTTGCGAAGCTGCAGCTCGGCGAACACTGGGGTTTCATGCAGCCAGCGGCGAAGATAGACCGAGAACAGACCGAACACACCACCGAGCAGGAACGGGAGTCGCCAGGCGTAATCGGAGACCTCAGTCGGGGTATAAATGCTGTTGATTACCGTAGCGACCAGTGAGCCGAGCAGGATCCCGGCGGTCAGGCCGCTGGTCAGCGTGCCGCAGGCATAACCCACATGGCGTTGCGGCACGTGTTCTGAAACGAACACCCACGCCCCCGGCACTTCACCGCCAATCGCCGCGCCTTGAATGACCCGCATCAGCAGCAACAGAATCGGCGCCCACATGCCAATCTGCGCATAGGTCGGCAGCAACCCCATGATCAGCGTCGGCACGGCCATCATGAAGATGCTTAGGGTAAACATCTTCTTGCGCCCCAGCAGGTCGCCAAAGTGCGCCATGACGATGCCACCCAACGGCCGCGACAGATAGCCGGCGGCAAAGATGCCGAAGGTCTGCATCAGACGCAGCCATTCTGGCATTTCGGGCGGGAAGAACAACTTGCCGACCACAGCAGCGAAAAATACAAAGATAATGAAATCGTAAAATTCTAGCGCACCGCCTAGGGCAGATAGAGATAGGGTCTTGTAATCATTGCGTGTCAACGGACGTGTCGATTGAACGGGTTGCACGATGCTTGAATGCACTGTGGTCATGGCAAGGGCTTCTCTTATTAGTTAGATCCAGAATCCGCAATAAAGTTGGGTGTGGTGACAGGTTCGGCGCGATAGCAACTTGTTCGAAAAAGCATATTCTCAACGCCTGGTTAGGCATTAAGAAGGAGTTTGCGACCAAAGTGGTGTGCCGAGTCAGAATTCTTTCTCTTTAATATTATTATTGGGAACCGCGTGATAACTGGAAAATAATGAGGTTCAAGCCAAAAAAGACGCAATGGCCAAAACTCTCAACTTCGCTGACTGGTTTGGACTGAACTCTTTGCAAAACGATCTGGTCCGGTAAATACCCTCGCATCTGATATGGACGCTTAGTATCACTTATATCAATACTTGTCTAATTGCTTCAACTTGGAATGTGTACACACACACACACACACAGATTTTGTCTTGTTGGATAGCTCCAGCAGCGCCGTCATCAGTAGCATCTTCTAGTTGTGGCGCAGGGGAGATGCATGCTGTCTACGTAGTAACACGTAGGCGTTGCGTACGTAGTAACGCGGATTTATTTGTATAGTACATGCGCGGATATTTGCTCGGTTCCGCGCCGCGGACACAATTATAAAAATTACCGCCGCAGTCATGAGCTGTCGGCAGGAGACCCTATATGCCCCGTCTGGCTAAACACCTTGCCTGGTTTGCCGTGGCTGTCCTGGGAGCGTTTGCGCTGAGTGTCGTGGCCCTGCGCCGCGGCGAAGCGATCAACGCCCTCTGGATCGTAGTCGCAGCAGTCGCTATTTACCTCGTTGCATACCGCTACTACAGCCTGTTCATCGCCACCAAGGTGATGCAACTCGATCCCAATCGTGCCACGCCCGCCGTCATCAATAACGATGGCCTGGACTACGTGCCGACCAATAAACACGTGCTTTTCGGTCACCACTTCGCCGCCATCGCCGGCGCGGGACCACTGGTCGGCCCGGTATTGGCCGCCCAGATGGGTTACTTGCCCGGCACGCTATGGCTGATTGCCGGCGTGGTGCTGGCCGGTGCCGTTCAGGACTTCATGGTCCTATTCATGTCCACGCGCCGTAATGGCCGTTCGCTGGGTGACATGGTCCGTGAAGAAATGGGCCGCATCCCCGGGACCATCGCGCTGTTTGGCTGCTTCCTGATCATGATCATCATCCTCGCGGTGTTGGCACTGATCGTGGTCAAGGCTTTGGCCGACAGCCCATGGGGCATGTTCACGGTGATGGCGACCATCCCGATCGCGATGTTCATGGGCGTTTACATGCGCTACATCCGCCCGGGCCGCATCGGTGAAATCTCCGTGGTCGGCGTGCTATTGCTGCTGGGTTCGATCTGGCTGGGCGGGCAGATTGCTGCCGACCCGGTCTGGGCCAAAGCCTTCACCTTCACGGGCATTCAGATCACCTGGATGCTGATTGGCTACGGCTTTGTCGCTGCGGTATTGCCGGTATGGCTGATCCTCGCGCCGCGCGACTACCTGTCGACCTTCCTCAAAATCGGCACCATCGTGGCGCTGGCGATCGGCATCCTGATCACCATGCCCGACCTGAAAATGCCGGCACTGACCCAGTTCATCGACGGCACCGGTCCGGTGTGGAAGGGCGGTCTGTTCCCGTTCCTGTTCATCACCATTGCCTGTGGCGCGGTCTCGGGTTTCCACGCGCTGATCGCTTCGGGCACCACGCCGAAGTTGCTCGCCAGCGAAGGCCATGCCCGTTACATCGGTTACGGCGGCATGCTGATGGAATCCTTCGTCGCCATCATGGCCATGGTCGCCGCTTCGGTGATCGAGCCAGGCGTGTATTTCGCCATGAACAGCCCGGCGGCGCTGGTCGGCGGTGATGTGGTTTCGGTGGCGCAAACCGTCAGCAGCTGGGGCTTTGCCATTACCCCTGACGCGTTACAAGCAGTGGCCAAGGACATTGGTGAAACCACCATCCTGGCCCGTGCCGGCGGTGCGCCGACCTTGGCGGTCGGTATCGCGCAGATCCTGCACCACGTCCTGCCCGGTGAAAACACCATGGCGTTCTGGTACCACTTCGCGATCCTGTTCGAAGCGCTGTTCATCCTGACCGCCGTGGACGCCGGCACGCGTGCCGGACGCTTCATGCTGCAGGACTTGCTCGGCTCCTTCGTGCCATCGCTGAAACGCACCGACTCCTGGCCTGCGAACCTGATCGCCACCGCTGGTTGCGTGGCGATGTGGGGCTATTTGCTCTATCAGGGCGTGATTGATCCATTGGGCGGCATCAACACCTTGTGGCCGCTGTTCGGTATCTCCAACCAGATGCTGGCCGGTATCGCGCTGATGTTGGCCACCGTTGTGCTGATCAAAATGAAACGCCAACGCTATGTGTGGGTGACCATGCTGCCGGCCGTGTGGCTGCTGATCTGCACCGTCACGGCTGGTTTCATCAAGTTGTTTGATGCCAATCCGGCGATCGGCTTCCTGTCACTGGCGAAAAAATACAGTGATGCGCTGGCCAATGGTCAGATCCTTGCTCCGGCCAAAAGCATCGACCAGATGCAGCATGTGATTTACAACGCCTATACCAACGCCACGTTGACGGCGCTGTTCCTGTTCGTAGTCTTCAGCATTCTGTTCTTTGCCCTCAAGGTCGGCATCGCCGCCTGGGGCACCAAGGAGCGTACGGATAAAGAAGCGCCATTCCAAGCGCTGCCGGATGCCTGATCATGTTCAATGACCTGAGTCGTCTCGGCAAATACCTCGGTCAGGCCGCGCGCTTGATGGTCGGGATACCCGACTACGATAACCACGTCGAGCACTTGCAACCAAGCACTCGGACAAGCCGCTAATGGACTACGAGGCGTTCTTCCGGGAGCGCCAGGAATCCCGATATGGCGGTGAGGCGGGGCCGGAATGCTGTTAGTCTGCTAAGCGGGTTCGACAGTTGATGTGGGAGCGGTATAACGTCGCTCCCATTTCTTTCGCATAGCTAATAGAACTGTTTTTACGCTCTCTTGACCGATTATCGGTCCGTACATGGTTGTCGCACTGTCTCAACGGAGCGTGGTCGTCGGTTAGAGCTCAAACCACGACGTCACCAAAGCATGGTCACTGGCAGCTAAAATATTCGTCAGCTACTCTGCTTGTCTCATGTTTTTTAGTAGAACACCCGTGGCGACTTCCCTGATTCAAATGTTTGATGAAAGGTGACGTTTGAATGCATGGATTTCAAAGTTTTGTTTTTGGTGTATTGTTTAGGAACTAATCACGTAGAGATTTCCTATGTCCAAACTAGCAGAATTTCGTCAGCTCGAAAAACATCTCGCCGAACAGCTTCAAGCGCTAGAAGCCCTCAAGGGTGATGCTGGTCTCAAGAAAGAAATCGAATTCGAATCGAAGCTGCGTGACCTTCTGGCCAAGTACGGCTACAGCTTAAAGGACGTCATCAATTTGCTCGATCCACAAGCTGGTCGCCGCGCTCCAATGGCCGAAACTAAATCCGGCAGCCGTAAGCCTAGGCAAGTGAAAATTTACAAAAACCCAGAGTCTGGTGAGGTTGTGGAAACCAAAGGTGGGAACCATAAGACGTTGAAAGAATGGAAAACCAAATATGGCTCAGACAAAGTCGAATCTTGGCTGAGTAAGTAATGTAAATTTGAATGCAAAAGGGCCTTTTGAGGCCCTTCTTGTTATCTGCTACCAAGGGCTGCGGAGTATTTCGGCGTAGTGGAATCGCAAAGGTCCCGCAAATCACCTTCATGCCTCCATCATTAACGACGATGGTGCGCGCCTTTTAACACACGCCATCGCTCTGGACGTATGGGCTATTGCGCCTCGTTATCTATTAAAAAACGATATGACTTTCTTGTATAGCTGATCGTCGCGATTAACCGCTATACGCGGTTATACCGTGTGTCCGGTTGCCTGTGCATGAGCGCCTCAAACCGATAATGTTCTCAGTATAGACACCTACTCGGCATCTGCTTTTTTGGATGGTAGTTTGACATCGAAATCGGGACTGCCTCTTAATACCACAATTGAGTTGCGCGGCGTCGACATTCGAAAATATCAAATAATCTTACCGCTCAGGCAGCAGTTCCTTTCTTGAGCGTTCTGCGGCTTATCTGTTCAGGGTCCTATCCCTGAGTGAAAGATCATCAGTTTTATAGGTAAATAGAGCCGTCAGAGCGCTAAAGCTGGCTAGACGGTTGGGGTCAGCGAAAAGCAGGCGTCACCCGTAAAGTGAATGGAATCTCTCAGGCAGTTCATTTCATACTGCGTGTCACTTCAGGCGCTTACGCCCAAAAATGGATAGCGTTTGAACAAGCTGTTACCGGAAGGATCTTCGCTGATCGCGAAGCTTCAAACTTTTCCACCTCTGCCCGAGGCGCATCATGCGAATTCACGTCACGTTCACTGATCGCGTCGGTATTACCCAGGAAGTCCTGGCGTTGCTCGGTGCGCGTAACCTCAACTTGGACGCGGTGGAGATGATCCCACCTAACGTGTACATAGATGCGCCGGACCTCAGCCAGACGGTGCTGGACGAGCTAAATTACGCGCTATTACGGGTAGAGGGAGTCAAAGCTGTGGAGCTTGTCGACATGCTCCCGGGTCAACGTCGCCGTCTTCAACTTGATGCGCTGTTGGCCGCCATGAGCGATCCGGTATTGGCGGTGGATCCGGGTGGTTACGTCCTGTTGGCCAATCACAAATTGGTCAGTCTTTATGGCAGCGATCCGACGGGTGAGCCCCTTTCAAATTTGTTCGCGGCGCCAGACTTGGCAAAATCCTTGGTCGAAAAAAACTTTCGGTTGCCGATGTGCGAGGTAAATTTCAAGGGGCATGACCTTTTGCTTGACGCCACTCCAATCATAGGCACAACTCAAAGCGCACGTTTGCTCGCGGGTGGTTTGTTGACGCTTTACCCCCCGAGCCGTATCGGAGAGCGCCTAGCTTCGCTGCATCACGATCATGCGGAAGGTCTGGGAGCATTGCTTGGAAAATCGCCTGTGCTTGAACAGCTCAAGACGCGACTGCATAAAGTGGCCGGCCTCGACGCACCGTTGTTGATTCAGGGTGAGACGGGAACGGGTAAAGAGCTTGTCGCGAGAGCTTGTCATACCATGAGTGCTCGACGCGACGCGCCATTTTTGGCTCTGAACTGCGCTGCGCTGCCGGAAAGCCTGGCCGAAAGTGAACTGTTTGGCTATGCAGCGGGTGCGTTTACAGGCGCACAGCGCGGTGGTAAGCCGGGGTTGTTGGAGCTATCGGATCGAGGCACGGTGTTTCTCGATGAAGTTGGCGAAATGTCGCCATACTTGCAAGCCAAATTGCTGCGTTTTCTTAGTGATGGCTGCTTCCGCCGTGTCGGTGGCGATCGCGAGGTGCATGTCAGCGTGCGGGTCCTGTGCGCCACCCACCGCAATCTGGAACGCATGGTGGCAGAAGGCAGTTTCCGCGAAGATCTCTTTTACCGACTCAACGTCCTGAATCTGACGGTGCCGGCGCTTCGCGAGCGTGGGCAGGATATCCTGCTGTTGGCTGAACACTTCTTGCGCCAGGCTTGCGAACAAATTCAACGTTCGTCCTGTTGTCTGGCGCCATCGACCTATCCGCTATTACTGAACAATCGATGGTCAGGGAATGTTCGCCAGTTGCAGAACGTCATTTTTCGAGCGGCCGCAATCTGCGAAGGGGATGTGATTGACTGCGATGGGCTTGAGCTGGCCGGTACTGAGCTGATCAGTCAGAAGGCAGATTCCGAAGCGGTGGTCAGTCTGGAAGCGGCGGTGCAGGACTTCGAGAAATCGTTGTTGGAGAGATTTTATCTGGCGTATCCCTCAACCCGTCAATTGGCACATCGGCTGCAAACCTCGCACACCGCGATTGGGCAGCGGCTACGCAAATACGGGATCGGCTCGCGATCGTAGCTTTCGCCTGTTGGGGTTACGCGGTTCGAAAACGTTCCGCCGGAGCGTTTTCGCTCCAATGGCGGTTAAGCGCCGCGTGCCTTGGATTTGGCCTCGCCGCCAGGATGAAGCCAGTCTGCTGCCTGGAACGAATTCGATCCGCACAACTTGTATTTGTTCTCATTAATAAAATAACCCACTGATATATATAGCAATATGTAGATGGCATCGTCTTTGCTCTTGTTCTATCAACCCAGCCGACTTTTCGCCGGCCTGTTCGTCCTGACATTGGACACATTGATAACAAGAGGAAAATCCATGAGCACGCTGCGTTTCACTTCCGAGCATGAATGGTTACGTCTGGAATCTTCCGGCGAATTGACAGTCGGCATTACAAACTTTGCTCAAGAGGCATTGGGCGACGTGGTTTTCGTGCAATTGCCAGACCTGGGGCCATTTGCCGAAGGACATGAGGTGGCGGTGCTGGAGTCGGTGAAAGCCGCGAGTAATATCAGCATGCCATTGACCGGCGATGTGATCGCGGTCAACCAGGCGCTGGCCGATGACCCCGAGCAGGTCAATGCCTCGCCGATGAACGATGGCTGGTTCTTCCGTATCCGTGTCGACAATCTTGATTCCTTCAATGATCTGATGGATCAGGAAAGCTATGACCGTTTCCTGGCCGAAAACGCCTGAGCCGGGGGTAGAGATGAACAAGCCACAGATTCCCCTGGGCACGGACAACGAATTCATTGCCCGCCACATCGGTCCTCGCGACGAAGATATTAGCGCCATGTTGACGCTGATCGGTCAGGACTCGCTGGAAGCCCTGATCGACAGCGTCGTTCCGCAGAGCATCAAGGGCACCAGTGTGCTCGAGTTATCGGCGGGGCAGGGCGAAGCCGAGGCCCTGGCCGCGATCAAGACCATCGCCGGCAAGAACCAGCTGTTGCGCACCCACATCGGCCAAGGCTATTACCCTTGCCATACGCCGACGCCGATCCTGCGCAACCTGCTGGAGAACCCGGGCTGGTACACCGCGTACACACCGTATCAACCGGAAATTTCCCAAGGTCGACTGGAAGCGCTGCTGAATTTCCAGACTTTGATCAGCGACTTAACCGGGATGGAAATTGCCAACGCCTCGTTGCTCGATGAAGCGACTGCGGCCGCCGAAGCCATGACCTTCTGCAAGCGCCTGGCAAAAAACAAAGCGCCGGCTTTTTTTGTCTCGCGCCACTGCCATCCGCAGACCCTCGACGTACTGCGCACCCGTTCCGAACCGTTAAACATCGAGATTGTGATCGGCGACGAGTCCGAACTGGAGAAAGAAGGGCTCGACGGGTATTTTGGCCTGCTGTTGCAATACCCGGCCAGTACCGGCGAGATCGTCGATCATCGTTCGCTGGTCGAGCGCGCCCACCAGGCCGGTGCATTGGTGGCGGTGGCGGCCGATCTGCTGGCATTGACCCTGCTGACACCGCCGGGTGAATTCGGTGCCGATGTGGTGTTGGGCAGTGCCCAACGCTTCGGCGTGCCCTTGGGTTTCGGTGGCCCGCACGCCGCTTACTTTGCGACGCGCGATGGCTTCAAGCGCGACATGCCCGGGCGCCTGGTAGGCATTTCCATCGACCACCATGGCAACCCGGCGCTGCGCCTGGCGATGCAAACCCGTGAGCAACACATTCGTCGTGAGAAAGCCACGAGCAACATCTGCACCGCGCAAGTGCTACTGGCCAATATCGCCAGCATGTACGCGGTCTACCATGGCCCCAAAGGCCTGATAGACATCGCCCGCCGTGTGCATCGCTTGACGTCGATCCTGGCCCAGGGCCTGGAACAACTGGGGCATCGGGTTGAGCAACAGCATTTCTTCGACACCCTCAGTGTCGTGCCGTCAATCCCGGTGCAAGCCGTGCATGACGCGGCCAGGTCGGCGGGAATCAACCTACGTGTCATCGACCCACCTCGCGTCGGTCTGTCGCTGGACGAAACCTGCGAGCAACAAAGCGTAGAGGCGCTGTGGGCCGTGTTTGCAGTCAAAGGACAGTCGCTGCCGGACTTCCTCGCCCTGGCGAAAACCACTGGCGATTGCCTGCCACTGTCGTTGTTGCGTGAGACACCGATCTTGCAGCACGAAGTGTTCAATCGTTATCACTCGGAAACCGAGCTGATGCGCTACCTGCGCAGACTGGCGGACAAGGACCTGGCGCTCGATCGCACCATGATTCCGTTGGGCTCCTGCACCATGAAGCTCAATGCCGCCAGCGAAATGATCCCGATCACCTGGCCCGAGTTTGGCGCCTTGCATCCGTTCGCGCCTGGCGAGCAAACCCGGGGTTATCAGCAACTGATCAAGGAGCTGGAGCAGATGCTGTGCGCGGCGACGGGTTACGACGCCATGTCGTTGCAACCCAATGCAGGCTCGCAGGGCGAGTACGCAGGGCTGCTCGCCATTCGTGCGTATCACGCCAGTCGTGGCGAAGCCAATCGCGACGTCTGTCTGATTCCTTCGTCGGCCCACGGCACTAACCCGGCCACCGCACAAATGGCCGGTATGCGCGTGGTCGTGGTCGATTGTGATGCCAGGGGCAACGTAGATATCGCCGACCTGGAGTACAAGGCGCAACTGCACGAAGAGCGCTTGGCGGCATTGATGATTACCTACCCATCGACCCATGGAGTGTTTGAAGACGGCATCCGGCAAATCTGCGCGATCGTGCACGAGCGCGGCGGCCAGGTGTATATCGATGGTGCCAACATGAATGCCATGGTCGGGCTCTGCGCACCGGGCAAGTTTGGCGGCGATGTCTCGCACCTGAATTTGCACAAGACCTTCTGCATTCCCCACGGCGGTGGCGGGCCAGGCGTTGGACCGATCGGTGTCAAGGCACACCTGGCGCCGTTCCTGCCAGGGCACGAAACCATGGCGCGCAAGCAAGGCGCCGTCAGCGCCGCGGCCTTCGGCAGCGCCAGCATCCTGCCGATCACCTGGATGTACATGCGCATGATGGGCGGGGAAGGCCTCAAGCGTGCGTCGCAACTGGCCATCCTCAGCGCCAACTACATTGCCCGGCGGCTAGAGGATCATTACCCGGTGCTCTACACCGGCGAAAACGGCTTGGTCGCGCACGAATGCATCCTCGATTTGCGCCCGCTCAAGGAGACCAGCGGCATCAGCGTGGAAGACGTGGCCAAGCGCCTGATCGACTTCGGTTTCCATGCTCCGACCATGTCGTTCCCGGTGGCGGGCACGCTGATGGTCGAGCCGACCGAGAGTGAATCCATGGAAGAGTTGGACCGCTTCTGCGACGCGATGATCTGCATCCGCGAAGAAATTCGTGCCGTGGAAAGTGGTGAACTCGATTCGCACGACAACCCGCTGAAAAACGCTCCGCACACTGCCGCCGAACTGGTCGGTGAATGGGTGCATTGCTACAACCGGGAATTGGCGGTGTACCCGCTCGAGTCGCTACGCGACAGCAAATACTGGCCACCGGTCGGTCGTGTCGACAACGTTTATGGCGACCGCAACCTGTCCTGTGCCTGCCCACCGATGTCGATTTACCAAGACGCTTGATGACTGTGCCCGGATCTCGCCCGGGCCTTCGCGCGAGTGCGTTGTGTCTACTCAAACAAAAAAAGGAAAGCTCACCATGTTCCATAAAAGTCTGACTCTGTCCGATTTCGACCCCGTGCTCGCTGAGGCCATTAATCGCGAAGTGAAGCGCCAGGAAGACCACATCGAATTGATCGCCTCCGAGAACTACACCAGCCCGCAGGTGATGGAAGCCCAGGGTACCGAACTGACCAACAAGTACGCCGAGGGCTATCCTGGCAAGCGCTACTATGGTGGTTGTGAACATGTCGACGTGGTCGAGCAACTGGCGATCGATCGCGCCAAGGCGTTGTTCGGTGCCGGCTACGCCAACGTGCAGCCGCACTCTGGTTCTCAAGCCAATGCGGCGGTCTATCTGGCCTTGCTGCAAGCCGGCGATACGCTCCTGGGCATGAGCCTGGCCCATGGCGGGCATCTCACGCACGGGGCGAAGGTCAGCTCGTCCGGCAAGCTGTACAACGCCGTGCAATACGGCATCGATGCCAATGGCCTGATCGACTATGACGAGGTCGAGCGCCTAGCGGTTGAGCACAGACCGAAAATGATCGTCGCCGGTTTCTCCGCCTATTCCAAAACCCTCGACTTTCCACGTTTCCGTGCCATTGCCGACAAGGTCGGGGCGTACCTGTTCGTTGACATGGCGCATGTCGCCGGTCTGGTGGCTGCCGGCCTCTACCCGAACCCACTGCCGTACGCTGATGTGGTCACCACCACCACGCACAAGACCCTGCGCGGTCCCCGCGGTGGGCTGATTTTGGCCAAGGCCGATGCAGAACTGGAGAAGAAGCTCAACTCGGCCGTGTTTCCGGGCGGGCAGGGCGGGCCGTTGATGCATGTGATTGCCGCCAAGGCGGTGTGTTTCAAGGAGGCGTTGGAGCCGGGTTTCACGGATTACCAGCTGCAGGTCATCAGGAACGCACAAGCCATGGCTGAAGTGTTCAAGCAGCGGGGCTACGACGTCGTGTCCGGTGGCACTGACAATCACCTGTTCCTGGTCAGCCTTATCCGTCAGGGCATTACCGGCAAAGACGCCGATGCTGCGCTGGGTCGTGCTCGTATCACAGTTAACAAAAATGCCGTGCCTAACGACCCGCAATCTCCATTTGTGACGTCCGGTCTGCGCATCGGTACGCCCGCCGTCACCACGCGTGGCTTCAAGGTTGTTGAGTGCGTAGGGTTGGCTAACTGGATCTGCGACATTCTGGACAACCTCGGCGATGCCGACGTCGAGGCTCATGTCGCGCGGCAAGTGGCCGGTCTGTGCGCCTTGTTCCCAGTGTATGGGGCCTGATCAATATCAACATTCGATGACCAAGGCACACGGCCCGCCGTTGCTGCGCCGTGAACTTCATCGAATGTTGACCGCCGTTCAATTCATGCCAGGAGTTAACCATGTCCAATAACGAACTGTTGCGCACTCCATTGCATGCTTTGCACCTAGAACTGGGTGCACGCATGGTGCCCTTCGCGGGCTACGAGATGCCGGTGCAATACCCGCTGGGTGTCATGAAAGAACATCAACACACGCGCGCACAGGCAGGCCTGTTCGATGTATCGCACATGGGGCAGATACGCCTGCACGGCGCCGGTGCCGCCCAGGCGCTGGAAGCCCTGGTGCCTGTGGACATCGTCGACCTGCCGGTGGGCATGCAACGTTATGCACTGTTCACCAATGAGGACGGCGGCATTATCGATGACTTGATGGTGGCTAACGCCGGCGACCATTTGTTCTTGGTGGTAAACGCCGCCTGCAAGGATCAGGACCTGGCGCATCTGAGCAAACACTTGCAGGGCCATTGCGAGGTCGAGTCGCTGTTCGAGAGCCGTGCATTGCTCGCACTTCAGGGGCCCAGCGCTGCCGATGTGCTGGCGCGCCTGGCACCTGAAGTGAAAAGCATGACGTTCATGCAATTTGCGCAGGTGCGCTTGCTTGGCGTCGATTGCTACGTCAGTCGCTCCGGCTACACCGGTGAGGACGGGTACGAAATTTCCGTACCGGTCGAGCAGGCGGCCACGTTGACCCGTTCACTCCTGGCCGAGCCAGAAGTGAAGGCGATCGGCCTGGGTGCCCGGGATTCATTGCGACTAGAAGCGGGTCTGTGCCTGTACGGCCATGATATGAACCCGGACACGACGCCCATCGAAGCCAGCCTGACTTGGGCCATTTCCAAAGCACGACGCGCCGATGGTGTACGTGCCGGCGGCTTCCCGGGTGCGGAACGTATCCTTGCCCAGCAACTCGATGGCGTGGCCAGCAAGCGCGTCGGGTTCCTGCCGAAAGATCGCACACCTGTACGTGAGGGGACGCAGATCATCAACGCGCAGCAAGAATTGATCGGTCAAATCACCAGCGGTGGTTTCGGTCCCAGCTTCGACCGGCCGGTCGCGATGGGCTATTTAGAGAGTGCCTATGCCGTCCTCGGCACGGAGGTGTTCGCGCTGGTTCGGGGCAAGCCTGTGGCCATGGAAGTCGTCAAAACGCCGTTTGTGGCGCAGCGTTACTACCGTGGTTAACACTGGTGCTATTTTCCTGGGAGCTGGGCAATGACAGACATGCAAAAGGCTGATCTTCGGCCGGAGCCGTTGCAGGCTGGTGTCAAGCTGCGGGGCGCGGAGAAGGTCGCGCGTATTCCGGTAAAAATTCTTCCCACCGAAGACATCCCGCGCAAACCGGACTGGATTCGCGTACCGATCTCCACGTCGCCCGAAGTCGCGAGGATCAAGGCATTGCTGCGCAAGCACAAATTGCACAGCGTCTGTGAAGAGGCTTCTTGTCCAAACCTCGGCGAGTGCTTCAGTGGAGGCACTGCCACCTTCATGATCATGGGGGACATCTGTACCCGCCGCTGTCCGTTCTGCGATGTGGGGCATGGGCGCCCGAAACCGCTGGATGCCGATGAACCACGCAACCTGGCGACTGCCATTGCGGATTTGCGGTTGAAGTACGTCGTAATCACTTCGGTGGATCGCGACGATCTGCGAGACGGCGGAGCAGGGCATTTTGTTGAATGCCTTCGCGAGATTCGAAAGCTTTCACCGGGTGTGCAGTTAGAAACCTTGGTTCCCGATTACCGCGGGCGTATGGACGTGGCCCTGGCCATCACCGAGCAGGAGCCGCCAGATGTGTTCAACCACAATCTGGAAACAGTGCCGCGGCTGTACAAGGCGGCCCGCCCTGGTTCGGATTTCGAGTGGTCTCTGGACCTGTTGGAAAAATTCAAGAAACGTGTGCCTGGTGTTCCCACCAAGTCCGGCTTGATGCTCGGGCTGGGTGAGACGGATGACGAGGTGATTGAAGTCATGAAGCACATGCGTGAACACGGTATTGAAATGTTGACCTTGGGGCAGTATCTGCAACCTTCACGCAGCCATTTGCCGGTTCAGCGCTTCGTACACCCGGACGTATTCGCCTGGTTTGCCGAGGAGGGGGCGCGCATGGGATTCAAGAATGTCGCGTCGGGCCCGTTGGTTCGTTCTTCATACCATGCGGATCAACAGGTGCAAGGAATCCGATCGCCATGATAAAGACGATGGTGCAGGCTCCAGAGCTTTTTTCCTAATGGAAGGATAGTAATCGGCGCTCAGTGACTTTATAGCTGAATGTTGATTGCGTTAGCGTCGATGTGGGTGTCGGAAAAGCGGCGTCACTCATCAAACGAGTGCGCTGCTTTCATCGATCAGTGGACAGATGTCTTGCTCTCACAGTAGCGCGATCAACTTCCTTCATGTCGGCTTTGGAAATAAATGCGACCGAAACGAGAGAGCAGCGTCAGAGACCTATATAGTCTGGCTCGCTACTAGAACTCCATGGGGGGCGACGGCTCGTAAGCTTGAACACGCGGCCGGACGACGTCTTTCAGCGCTCGAACGACTTGACGATGATGTAGCACCGAGTAACTCCTTTGACACTGTGGCGGCAGCACGAGCGTCGGACATCCCTTAAGCAACAAGGTCGCAACAGGCCAGCCCAGCAATCATCGGCATAGCACTGGTGAAGCCCCCCATAAGTTGATGGCTTTCGGAAGGGGCCGTCATCAACTCGAGTAAAAGCCTCTCTCCACGGACTTCAGAGTCGTAAGCCAATAGACACCGCGTTTAATATATCTCTACTCCAAAGAAAAGTATCTTTCAACAGCCTTCAAGACAAACTTTGCAGAAACATACGAACCATATTGATGAATATTATCACCCTTTTCTGAGTTACATAGATCCACGACAACTTTGGCACACAAGCAAAGCGGTTTGACTAAAGAAAGTTCTGCAGCCCTATGTAGCGCAAAAATCTCCATATCCAAACCATTAACTTTCCTGTGCAGAACTTTGATTTGGTCCATATACTCCTGACTCGCAATGACTGCCGAACCACTAGTAAATATCCCTACTGCTGGAATGGTTTGTTTAGTGGGCCTGTCTCCCCGAAACCCCTTCTCAAGCTCTTCTAGAAGATCCTCTTGATCGAGTAACAACTCAACAAAAGACACGAATCCAGCATCAACTGGAACTTGATATGGATCATTTTGAAATCCATCACTAGACCATTTCCCGCTTTGATACTCATACGCCATTTTTGAAACAATCAGTTGACCTAATTCCGTTCGACCTTCAAACCCTCCGCAGATACCACTCATCGCAACGAGTTTTGGCCTGTACCTGTCAATGCATGTTGCAGCCACGATAGCCGAGTTGACTAACCCCATTTGTGGAAGCAACACTACTGCTCCCCTGGTTTTACCAATCTCGAAATCTAGGAAATTTATTCCTGCGCGAGTTACTGCGCGTCCGTCAATAAAAGCACTATACGGCCTCCTCTCATCTTTTAAAGCGCAGAAAATGAGGAAGTCGAATCTGATATTTTTCTTAAGCTGCGTTAAAAGATGATCCAGCGTAGACTTCCAGCCGGCTGTATTTCTATAGTCAGCCAAAATGCAACCCTGCGCTTCGAATTCGTCACGAACCTCGGGAAAATCAGCAGGATATGAACTGATCGCCAGAAGATGGGCATCATTCTTTCCTGCCTTTACTATTGACTCAAGAATCACCTTGCCATTAGAAATTGCATTACCGCTATCTAGGTTTGGAACCTTGAAATCGATTATAAAAAGGCCAACCTCATGACTAAGATACGCTGCAAAATCAGTCATATTCTTAGCATGAACAATGTCGCTATCTGCGATATCTCGCTCTTTGAGATGAGCAATAATAGCCTTAGACTTTAGGTCATCGTCTTCAATCAGCAATATCTTCACGTACAGATCTCAGTATGGAGGTTATTTTTTGCAATGTCTGTTTGGATTTATAGGTATACAAAATCGCGCCAACCACATCTTGCGAATATTTTTCACGAATAATATTAATGGAGCTTTTTAATTTAACTTTTGCACCGCCAATAAAGAAGTCTGGATACTGCGTAACGATCAAAATTTTTGTGTATTTTTTATACGCCTTAAGAGCGCGAAGGACTTCAATTCCACCCTGGGCTTGGTCATGACCTTTTTTATTATCCGCGGCGCTCTCTCCGAAGGTAGATAGAGCCATATCTAAAATTATCAGATCGTAATTTTGCGACTTAACCTTCAGTACAGCACTGCTTACACTATCTGCCATATCGGGCAGCGAATCAAAAATATCCTTAATACACCCGTTAATTTCATCCCGTTTATGTATTTCATCCTCAACAAGCAGCAACTTGCTCATCGCGCACTCCAATAGAGTCTTCCAACACAACTTCAGAATGCAAAGAAAAACTTAACTTAAGAGACTTAGCGTCATCATCAGCTATGCACTCCACGGTATGCTGACCTTCGCTTTTTTGGGTGATAAATTTAACTTTTTTTATACCTGTATAACCCTCGGTCACCATATCGATGCCATTCAATATAGAGCTGATTGATCTTTCAATTCGCTGCTTTGAGTTTTCGTAAAGATCGGAGGCCACGATTGAAGTCACCTCAACGAAAACCACATCTAGAATATCATTACCCTCAGCCTTTCGCGCTGTTACGTTCACGATAACCGACTCGGCCTCGTCTCCGTGAGTAAGAGCGTTTTGCAAAAGAACAGCCAAGCAGTCATACAACCTATGCACACTGATTCCAGTATATTTATTTTCTAGCGCCCCACCCACATATACTACGGACCTTGAACGATTCAAGTCATACAGGATGATCTCACATAGTTCTTTTACAGATGCAGATATAAAACCAGTCTGAGGCACTCTAAACCAATCTGCAACCTTCATGAATACACTGCTAACAGCTTCATGAAGACCAATCTTTATTTGCTCTTCGACGCTCCCGAAAGCTCCTGAAAAATGCTTATCTATACTACTCGTAGCTTCCTTCAGGAGATCAGTCTTAATATACCTAGCTGCATTTTCTAGCTGAGGAGAAATTTGCTTCCAGCAAAAAGAAATAATCAAGTCATTTAGGAGTTGACTACCGGCCGTGTTTAGGCTGCTTGAAAACAAGCGAATATTCTCTCTAGTAGCAGAATCATCAAGATCAACGCTGGCATTGAACAGGGATCCACCAGACTTAAACTGAAGATGCTCTTTACGCAGCTTGTCCACAATTGCTCTATATTGAGTCATCCAAGCATCGATGGTTCGTTTCATGCTGGGCCCCATGTGATACTCAGGCTTATTGAATACAGCATCCACCGTCTCTGTTGTGACACCATCTAAAGTATTGTGACGAATTCGACGACCCAGATAGGACTCAATACCAAATTCTGTATTCAAACAAAATTGCTCAAAAGAGTCTTTGGCTATCTGGTCAATTAAACCCTCGCTTTGAGCATTAAGCGTCACAAGATAAATATCTTTACTCTTACCTGGTTCCGATTCAATCGTACGAAGTGTCGCTTGGATACTTGGCTGAAGGGTTCTGAACTGCTCTGTTGAAACAGATGGATTCCCATCAAGCCACTTTTTCATTGCAACACTATCAACATACATACGACTGCTATCAAAATATTTCTGCAAAGTAGAGAGTTTGGATCTTGTCTCGATAGCGTCCGCTTCAATCAAATACTCAATACGATTGAGCTTACGACCCAAGAGTCTTAACAAATCCCTTCGAATTTCCGCTGCTTGTGAAGCTGTCTGAATAATTTCATACATCTTCTCCAATGTAACCTCATCAAGAGATTCCGCTATGTAACTTGCTATTTGTGGCGAATCCCCGATCAAATAATCAATAAAATCAACTATTGACCCGTTATGGCATGACGTGACGTGTGCAACCAGATCCTCTCTAAACTCAAAATCCACATCAGGATCGATGGATGTTTTCCGAAATAATGCCAAAGCCAAAACTGCAATTAGTTTCTGACTCTCATCCGGCGCAACTCCATAAACGGATCTGAGCTCTGCCTCGGTGAATAAACTCTCAAGAGAAACAGTATTCTCAAAAATATACTTTATATCCTCATCCGTCAGATCCAAAAAATTCGTACGATCCTTTATAAATCTCAAAAACAAAAAAGTACGATAAAAGGAATCGAGAGGAATCCGAGGTTGGGCTCTGACAATCGAACCATCTAATTGCAATAATATATGTTTGTCAGACAATTCTTCGTTGGAGTAATCACATTTTCCCGCGATGATTTCAGCTAATAATCTAGCTCCAATCACCCGGTCCAACTCATGCCTAAATTCTGCCAAATGCTTTCTTTCAAGAAAGGCTGACGACAATCTATACAGATCAAGAGAAGTCTCACTCTCACCATCATCGCTCTGATAATGATCAGTCACAATCAAACCATCACTTGCTGCCGAGCTATACTGAATCAATTTCTCAAGCGCATTTAAGATAGAGGGAGCAATCCTCTTTTTAATCTCAAAAACTTGCTCAGGAAACTTTTCCTTGATATTGAGTACAACAATCAGGGCATGCAAAGTATCTAAGAGACAAGATTCACTAGCTCGCAACAGGAATGCGGCCAAATCCTTATCGTCAAGTGGAGTAGGAATAAAATTACTCAGAACATACGACTTTCTGAGTTCCCCATCAACTTTACCAACAAAACTGCTTACTCTACGCTGCGCAATCAAAAACAACGAAATTTTTGGACTTAGATTTTCTAGTGCACTAAAGTGAAAGCCCGGTTTGTCTCTGTGATTAAACTCCTCCTCAATACTATGGATTTTTGCTAGCTGCGGTGCGGTTAGCTGCCGGGCTACGCGGAGATATGCAAGCTTATATGATAGAAAGTTAGATGCGCCGTAGGCCTCCGCAATTGCGTGCACAGCATCTAGAGCGGCATTTGTTTCCAAACGTTCAATCTGGCCTAGGGTTTGCATCAGATGAACAGCATCCAAACATTCAGACTCAAAAGAATTTAAGTATCCGGCGGTGTATCGAATTTCATCTTTCCATTCCAGGGGTCTAAATCCAGTAAACTTAAATAAATCGGTACTAACTTTCTTTTTCTTACCCCCCAAAAGTCCGTCAACACCTTTTAGCAAGGATCCGACCGTCATTATATCCTGGAGAGAATTGCCTTCACGTATAGCCTCTATTTCAGAACTAACGCGCAAATCTCTTGAAGCATAACCTCGGACCAAATTGCGCTTATCCAGCGATATGACTCTGGATATTAATTTAAAAATTATAGCGGGACGCACTGTATTTTTAACTTGCGGTCTACGGGACATGAATATTTTTGCTCCTGCTTTCCAATCATTCCTAAGACCTTTGCGTCTCCTTTAACTCGCGATCATTATCCGGGACCGTCGTGATAAAGATGTTAAGGCCACTCACCTACTCGATCATAGCAGAACGACATCATCAAGGAGATCGCCTTTGACAAAGAAATTTCGATGAAGGCCTGACTGCTGTGGACCTAGTGCCTATCCGGGCATTACTCCACGTGTATAGCGACTTGCGCGAGCTTAGTGAGCAAACAACCCGGCTCCATGCCTACAAACGAGCCACAGTAGAAAGACTCGATATCCCGAACACGTTGAACCGTGAGGTTGATGGGCCAGTTCCCAATTAAGTCTGGTGCGGCGATATCACCTATGTTTGGGCGTAAGGAAAGTGGGATTACCTGGCTGTCGTCCTAGATCTTTGTACGCGCCGGATCGTGGGTTGGGCGCTTTCGGAAAAGCCAGACGCTGAACTGGTGATCAAGGCGCTGGATATGGCCTACGAGCAGCTTGGCAGGCCTTCGGATCTGCTATTCCACTCGGACCAAGGATCGCAATATGAAAGCCTACTCTTTCGCCCGCGGTTGTGGCGATACCGCATGCGCCAGAGCATGAGTCGACGAGGAAACTGATGGGATAAAGCACCGCTGGAGCGCGTATTCCGCAGCTAGAAAATAGAATGGGTACCGACCTTGGGCTATCGAACTGCGCAGGAAGCACAGCGTGTTATCAGCCATTTTTTGATGTATCGCTACAACTGGATTCAGCCTCACCAATTCAACGATGGGTTGGCGCCGGCGCGGGCCGAGGACAAACTTAACGTCGTGTCCGGGATTAGTTGACCACTACAAACAGACACTCTTGGGTTTCCACGGGGCAACCGCGTTTCAGATTTCGGGTTGCCCATGCGTCGTAAAAACCAGTGCTGAGCTTTTGTTTTCTTCAGCCGGTAATTACTTCTTTCGCGCCATGCCCAACCTGATGGGCGCCGATCCCGCATCGGTGATGGTCAGAGAATGGCTGCGATTTTCGACCGCGTTCCAGCCCAACGCCCGTTCCGCATGAAGGAGGATATTCATGTGCTCCAGTCGAGGATGCCTCTTAACCACTGGTCATGACGCGTTGTAGCAAGAGTCGCTCAATCGCGCCGCTCACCAAGATGAATATCCGTTCTTCACGAACCTTTCATGGACCGGGTGGTGCGCCAGCCATCTCGTCGTGGTTCAGGACTACCTTGCGTTCCGCCGATGTCGAATTATCCACAGAATGAGTGCATATAACTGTGGATAATGGTCTGAGAGCCGCAGTGCAAACGGCTTGTCGCCTATTGATCGTTAAATGAGCATTGTGCAAGGCATGCCTGAACACCTCGTCAAATCCCCTTAATTCCCTTCGCTCCGCTGCAGTGTCATAGGTCCAACGGTAGAGCTTTTGGAGTTGTGACTACTGCACGTCTTGTAGTGTGGCGAACGACACAATCAAACAGCGTTAAACCATATCAAGGACAATGAAAATTTCGCCAATACGTCTTCAACCGATTTGCGAACTTGTCCAATCCCGTCCACTGGCGACTTTGGCCGCATCCTCTGGAGTGATCAAATCACCGGTTGCTCAAGTGAGCCCGAACGACCAAGTGGGGCAGGATGAGTTTGGATTTCAGTTACGTATTGCCCGCGACCGCCACACCATCATTTTCTCAACCTGCACGTCTTTCAAGGTGTGAGGAATGGACAGCCACTACCGGACCGAACTCATTTTTGCATGTTCTGCGAGAGTACGTCTTGAATTCCAAAGCAGGGCAAAAGTGCTTCAGTACTAATTCGCGCAAACACACTCCGGGGAGAGCGTTAGCTTGAAACCTCATTCGGTTTCTCGCCGGTTCCGAGCAATACGCGACGCTGGCAATTCCAGTTTTTTGCAGAGAAAAAACGATTGCATAAAAAGAGCGTAATTCTCGGGATAACGCAGCAAGTATGCGTAGATACTTTAAGTTTTGACGTTTTCGAGTCAGTGGCGGCCCTAAGCTTGTGTTCATAGACATAACGCTAGATGACTGCCATGACCAATATTGCTAGAGACGCACTGAATAACCTCACTCGCAAGGATCTGTTGGAGCTGCGGGCGTATATCAACGGCGAGTGGGTGGATACCGACGAAAAGCTCGCCGTTGTCGATCCGGCCACGGGGGAGCGCATTGCGCAGGTGGCCCATTGCAGCCCTGTCTGGGCCGACCGGGCTGTTGAGGCCGCCAGTGCGGCACTCTCTGGTTGGGGACAGCTGTTGCCGCTTCAGCGCGGGTTGATTTTGCGTAAATGGGCGGTGCTCATGCGCGGGCATGCCCAAGACCTGGCCGTCATCATGACGGCAGAACAGGGCAAGCCATTGGCGGAATCGTTGGGTGAGATTTCGTATGGCGCCGCGTTCCTCGACTGGTTTGCGGCGGAAGGCGAGCGCTGCTATGGCGAAACCATACCTAGCCATCTGGTGGGCAGTCAGTTGCTGACGAAGTTGCAGCCGATTGGCGTGACGGTTGCGATCACACCATGGAATTTCCCCAGCGCGATGATTACTCGCAAAGCGGGTGCAGCATTGGCTGCGGGTTGCACAATGATTGTCAAACCGGCGCCAGAAACACCGCTATCGGCGCTAGCGTTGGCCAGACTGGCCGAAGAAGCAGGCATGCCCGCTGGTGTGTTCCAGGTGCTGACCGGCGATGCGGTCGCCCAGTCTGCAAGATTGCTTCAATTTCCTGAAGTGCGCGCCTTCAGTTTTACCGGTTCGACTGAAGTCGGGAAAATCCTGCTCAAGGCATCCGGTGATACGGTCAAGCGGGTATCGCTTGAACTCGGTGGACACGCCCCTTTCATTGTTTTTGACGACGCATCGATTGATGAGGCGGTGGCCGCTTGCATCAATGCAAAGTTCGCCACGTCCGGTCAGGACTGCCTAGCGGCCAACAGGATCTACGTTCAACGCGGCCATTACGACAATTTCGTGGCGGCGCTTGCTGCGCAGGTCAGGACGCTGAGAGTGGGCCATGGACTGAGTCCCAATGTCGATATCGGCCCTATGACGCGCAGTTCCGTGGCTGCTAAGTGTCAGGCCCAGATCATCAATGCTGTGTCCTTGGGCGCGACCCTTGTTGTGGGGGGGACCGAGATCAACGGCAATTTCGTGCAGCCTACCGTGCTGGCCGATGCAACGGACGAGATGGACATTGCGCAGGACGAGACATTCGGGCCGGTTGCAGCGGTGTTTGTCTTTGACACGGAAGAAGAAGTGCTGCAGCGCGCTAACAACTCTGAATTCGCATTAGCAGCTTATGTGTACACCAACGATTTGCGGCGTGCACTTCGCCTTTCCGATCGCCTGCATTACGGCATGGTCGCGATCAACACGCCGAAGTTTACCGGGGCACCCATTCCATTCGGTGGATGGAAGCAGTCCGGATTGGGAAGGGAAGGCTCGAAGCACGGCCTGGAAGAGTACATGGAAATCAAATATGTCTGTTTTGGCAACCTGTGAAAGTTAAGGAGATACTCAAATGAACAAAAATCAACACGATATCACCGCAGCCCAGGATCGTAATTCAGTGCTTCATCCCTTCACTAATCTGAAGGATTTTGCCTCTGGCAAAATGGGCGATCCGACCATCATCGAAACGGGCAAAGGGATTCGCATCACTGACTCCACCGGCCGCGAATACATCGACGGGTTTGCCGGCCTGTATTGCATGAACATCGGTTATGGCCGTACTGAAGTGGCCGACGCCATCTCTCGTCAGGCGCACAAGCTGGCTTACTATCACAGCTACGCCGCGCATACCACCGATGAATTGGCGAAGCTGTCTGATCGCCTGGTGAAAATGTCGCCTGGCAAAATGAGCAAGGTGTTCTACGGTACCTCGGGCTCTGACGCGAACGAAACCCAGGCGAAACTGGTGTGGTATTACAACAACCTGCGCGGCTTGCCGAAGAAGAAAAAAATCATCACGCGTGATCGTGGCTATCACGGTTGCTCGGTGATTGCAGGTTCCATGACCGGCATGAACTTCTACCACGATCACATGGACCTGCCGGTATCGGGCATCTTGCGCACGGGCGTTCCTCATCACTATTGGGACACCCAGGCTGGCGAGAGCGAGCTGCAATTTTCCGCCCGACGTGCACAGGAACTTGAAGAGCTGATCCTGCATGAAGACCCGGATACCATCGGTGCCTTCATCGCGGAACCGGTACTGGGCACCGGAGGTATCACGCCTCCGCCTGAAGGGTACTGGGCAGCGATCCAGCCCATCCTCAAAAAGTACGACATCCTGCTGATCGCTGACGAAGTGATCACCGGTTTTGGCCGTACGGGGGCGATGTTCGGTTGCGATAAATACGACATGGAGCCTGATCTGATTACCGTTGCCAAAGGCCTCACTTCGGCCTACATGCCGCTTTCGGCGGCGATCGTTGGCGAGAAAGTCTACAAGGTCATGGAAGAGGGCGCGGATCGCGTGGGGGCGTTCTCACATGGGTTTACGTACTCCGGCCATCCCATCTGTGTTGCCGCTGCGAATTCGGTGCTCGACATCGTTGAGCGTGAGGACATCCCAGGCAATGCTGGCCGTGTCGGTGAGTACCTGCAAACCAGCCTCAAAGAAGTATTCGGGCATCTGCCGATCGTGGGTGAGGTGCGTGGTGTGGGTCTCATGGCCGCCATTGAATTCGTTGCAGACCCGGCGACTAAAAAACGCTTTGACCCAGCACTGAAGGTTGGCGCCCGGATCTCCAAAGCAGCACGCGATCTGAACCTGATTGCACGGGCGATGCCGCACGGAGAAATCCTGGGCTTCGCACCGCCACTGGTGGCCACAAGGCAGGACGTGGACCAGATGGTCGATATCGCCCATCGCTCCGTGCAAAAGGTCATCGACGAATTGGCCAAAGAAGGCGCGCTGCGCTAAACCACGCAGACGCTGTCATGAATCAAGGCCGGTTTCGTACCGGCCTTTTTTCTGGGCAAGTGACAAGACGCGCCGGGTATTGGCGGCCTGTTGGTGTCCCTCGGGCTTTGCCGAGCAGGGGGGCGTATGAGAGGATCCGGCTCCCGATCTCGTCATCTTGTCACTGTCGTCGTGTTGCTCTGAGGGGAAGCCAAATGTTTGTTCTTGATCGAATCGACGCCAATATTTTAAACGCCGTGCAAAAGAACAACCGGATCACCTCGGAAGAGCTGGGCAATCTGGTGGGGTTGTCAGCCACTGCCTGCCAGCGTCGCTTGAAGACGCTGCGCAAAGAGGGCGTGATTGAAGGCGATGTGTCGATTGTCTCGCCGAAAGCCGTTGGGCGAAATGTGTTCATGCTGGTGCTCGTTACATTGGAACGAGAACGCTCCGACATTATTGACCGGTTCAAGAAGTCCATTCGCAATACGCCGGAAGTTATGACGGGTTACTACGTCACGGGTGACTCGGACTTCGTCCTGGTGATCACGTCCAGGAACATGGAAGATTACGAACAGTTCACGCGCCGGTTTTTCTATGAGAACTCGGATATCAAAAGTTTCAAGACACTGGTGGTCATGGATCGAGTAAAGGCCGGATTCGAGTTACCCATCAACCTCGATTGATTTGTCCATATCCCGAAAGCCTCCGATCGCCTCTGGCAAGCGAGGCACCGGCAGCCTACGGGGCAGCCCAAGCTTTCTGTAATCCTCCCGCAATTCTCCAGCGCACCCGCTCCCAGTTTCTTCTTTTTTAGCCACTTTCATGGGCCACTTCGCCACTGGCAACTGCTACCGGATCACGCAGTTTTTCCTCGTTAATCGCCGATATTGTACGAATTTACTCTTCAGCAGAGGGTTTATCGTCGGATATGGTTTGTGGGAATGGCTATTATTTGTCCAGGGCAGTAGTTGCATAGAGACACTGAGTTGGTTGCGAGGGCATATGAATAAGAAGAGCAAGGGTCGGCTGACAATAGACTGGGAACTGACAGGTCGTCAGTACGGAAGTCTCAACTTTCCTTGGTCCAGGAACGAGTCTGCATGGGGCAGTCTGCAAATTCCGGTGATTGTCATCAAGAACGGGAAAGGGCCGTTCATTTTGCTGACGGGGGGCAATCACGGTGATGAGTACGAGGGGCCGATCGCTTTGTCCAACCTGGCGCGGGCACTGGACGTGCAACGTGTCACCGGAACCATCTGCATCGTTCCAGCCCTTAACTATCCCGCGCTGAAATCCGGCACCCGACTTTCTCCCATCGATGGTTTGAATATGAACCGAGCCTTTCTGGGTCGGGCAGAAGGGACCATCACCGAACAGATTGCGCACTTCGTCGAAGCTGAGCTGATCAGTCGCGCCGACGCCGTACTGGATATACACGCGGGTGGGCGGACCATGTTTTTCCAGCCCTTCGCGGTCTCTCATCAGTTGCCCGACGAAGCTCAGACATTGCGTGCCCGCGAGGCGTTGATCGCCTTCGGTGCGCCGATCGGTCTGGTTCTGGAAGAGCTTGACAACGAAGGCATGCTGGACACCGCCGTGGAGCAGAAGGGCAAACTGTTTCTGTCTACCGAACTGGGCGGAGGCGGTTCCACCACCGCGGCCACCGTCAAACTGGCTCAAGACGGCGCCCACAACTTCCTCGTGCACACCGGCGTCTATGACGCTGCGATGAAGACTCCTGCGACACCGGTCTCAATCATGCAGAACGAGGCCAACGGTTATGTCAGTGCGCAGACCAGCGGCTTTATCGAGTTCACACGCGAACTGGGTGACGGGGTGGAAGCCGGGCAGGTGATTGCCCGCATCCATGACTTCGAAAATCTGCACAAAGAGCCTGAGGCAATCCTGGCACCGGTCACGGGCACTCTGTTGGGCCGTCACTTCGGAGGCCACATCACGAAAGGTGATTTTCTGGCGATGTTTGCCAGTCCGGAAAACTGACGGGCACGTCCTGCCACAAGAGTTGCTAGGCACCCCCATAATTCAAATAAGACGAGGTGAATCATGAGTGACCTGTTTTTCACAGACGCTGAATACGAGAGCCGTCTGCAAAAGGTAAAACATCGAATGGCGGAGGCGTCCGTCGATACCTTATTGGTGGCAGATGCCAACAATGTCTTCTGGCTTACAGGTGCCGCGGACTGGTCGTTCTACACGCCGCAGTTCGTGATCGTCAGTCTGCAGGAAAGCAAACCGATCTGGATCGGCCGCGCCATGGATGCACCCGGCGCCGCGCTCACCAGTTGGATGGGCGCAGAACATGTCATCGGCTATCCCGAAGACTACGTCATGCGCAAGGACATTCACCCCAGCCAATACATCGGCGAGTACGTTGCCAACCGCTTGCCGAATGCACGACGGGTCGGCTACGAATCAGACAGCTATTTCTTCTCGCCTCGTTCCCTGAATTGCCTGATTGCGCAGTTGCCCAACGCTGTGTTCGTGGACTGCGACTTGCTCGTCAACCGGGCGCGGGTCGTAAAAAGCGAGACCGAAATACAGTACCAACGCGAAGCCGCAGTGATCGTGCAAGGGGCGATGCGCGTCGCTCAGGATCTGATCCGGCCAGGCGTTCGCCAGTCCGACGTCATCGCAGAAATCTACAAGGCCCAGATTGCTCCGGATGCACCTTTCGGCGGTGATATCACGGCGCTGTGCCCGATCATCCTGGCCGGCGAAAAAGCATCCGCGGCGCATCCGGCTTGGACCGACGAGAAGTTCACCGACAATCAGACGGTCGCCATTGAATTGGCTGGCGCTCGCCGGCATTACACCACTGGCCTTGCGCGCACGCTTCACCTGGGGTCGAACCCGCCTGCGGAGTTGGTCAACACCGCCGCAGCGGTCGAGGAGGGTATGCATGAAGTCCTGGCCATGGTCAAAGCCGGGGTGAGTGGGGCGGATGTCCATGCCACCTGGCAGCAAGTCCTGAACCGGCACGGGCTGCGCAAAGACAGTCGGATCGGCTACTCGATCGGTATCGGTCTGCCGCCAGACTGGGGCGAGCACGTCATCAGCCTGCGTCCGGGGGAGCATGAGCCGATTGAAGGCAACACCACGCTCCATATCATCCTGGGCATGTGGATGAAAGGCTGGGGAATGGAAACTTCCGAAACCATCGTTGTTCAACCGCAAGGTTATGAGTGTCTGACCAAGTTTCCTCGCAGCGTTAATATCAAGCGTTAAACGCTGACTCCTATCATCAATGGCGGCTCTGATACCGGAGTCGCACTTCAACTGCTAAACGGCGGAGAGTGTCATGAAAACTATTTCAAGCATGATGTGCGCGTGCGCGTTTTTCGCGAGTATCACTGCAACTTGCGCTTACTCAGCCAACGATGTTGCGTCTCTTAAGAAGGAACTTTCCATTGGCGCCGATTTAAACTATCCGCCTTATGATTATTATGTGGATGGCAAACCAACAGGCTTTGATCCATCGCTGTTGGCGCTATTGGCAAAAAGAATGAACGTCGAACTGACGTTCTCCGATACTCGCTTTGCAAGCTTGCTGCTGGGTCTTAAATCCAACCGCTTCGATCTGGCTTCCGCCGGTATGTACGTCACCCCGGAACGCGCGCAACAGATCAATTTCCTGCCTTACATGAAAACCGGTGTGTCGTTGGTGGTTTTGAAAGGCAGTGCGAATCAGCCGTTGACGCCTGAGGAACTGTGCGGGTTGCGGGTGAGCAGTATTCAGGGCGCGGCGTGGATTCCCAAACTGACAGAGTTCTCGAAAACCGGATGTGTGGACAAGGGTAAAGCGCCGATCAAGCTGTCGGAGTTCCCATCCTCGGCAGAGGCGGTCCAGACGCTGTTCGCGAAAACCGCGGATGTCCAGACTGAAGACGCAGCGGTTGCCGCGGTCGCGGTAAAGAATACGGCCGGGCGCATTGAAATCAGTTCCAAAGAAATTCTCTATCCCGTCGTGGGTGGTTATGGGCTGCGCAAGGACAACGAAGTGTTGCTGACGGCGATGACCAAGGCGCTTCAAGACATCAAGGATTCTGGTGAATATGCCGCATTGTTGAAGGAGTACAACTTGGCCGAGCCTTCTAAGGAAGAAATAGCAGCGGCTCTTGGCAAGACCAACTAACACTTCCGCAATTACAATAAAAGGTGGCTCAAGTGGAATTCGACGTGCGCTATGCGATCAGTCTTTTGTGGAATCGCGAGTTTTGGAGCGCCACATTACTGGTCGTTGAATTGAGTATGCTGGCGTGGCTGTCAGGCATTGTATTCGGGTTTTTTCTCGCGTTGGGCAAGTCGTCTAACAGGATATGGCTGAAGCAACTGTGCAGTGGCTATATCTGGTTCTTCCGAAGCTTGCCGCTGTTGGTACTGCTGATACTGATCTATAACTTGCCGCAGGTATTTCCCCAGACAGGGGCGGTACTTTCGAATCCATTCCTGGCGGGCTTGATCGGCATGATCTTGAACGAATCGGCCTACATCGCTGAAATCCATCGGAGCGGTCTGGTTGCCATTCCCAAGGGCCAAGGAGAAGCGGGCAGATCGCTGGGGCTGGGACGGCTGGCATTGCAAAGCCGGATCATCATTCCGCAGACCATCAGGGTGACACTCCCGGCCCTGGCCAACGAATACGTCAACATTGTGAAGCTGACGTCGCTCGTTTCGGTCATTTCCCTGTATGAAATTCTGGCGGTCGGTCAGCGCTTGTACACGCAGAACTTCCGGGTTCTGGAAACCATGCTGGGCGTGGCGTTCTACTACGTGTTCATCGTTACGGTTGTAGGCTGGCTGCTGTCGTACCTGGAGCGCAGGCTGGACTTCACGGCGGCCAGGAACACCAGTCCGACTGCCGGACCATCGGGGACCTCCAGCGATATTTTGCCAGTGCGTGAAACGGCCACCGGCGAGACCGCGTTGGAAATTGTCGGGGCCAGGAAAAGCTTCGGCAATCTGGAGGTCTTGAAGAGCATTGACCTGAGTATCAAGCGCGGTCAGGTGGTGTCGATCATCGGGCCGTCCGGCTCCGGCAAGACTTCCTTGATCCGTGCCATGAACGGGCTCGAGCCGCTGGACAAGGGCAAGGTGCTGTTGGACGGCAAACCATTCCTGGATGCGGATGCGGGCAAAGTCGTCCCGTCGCTGGATCAGGCAGTCGATATCGGCATGGTGTTTCAGAACTTTAATTTGTTCCCGCACAAGACCGTGCTGGAAAACGTGACCCTGGCGCCGGAGTACCACAAACGAGGATCGAAGCTGGCATGCGAACTGTCGTCCCGCGCGATTCTGCAGAAAGTTGGCCTGAGCGAACATGTGCACAAGTATCCCCATCAGCTCTCGGGTGGGCAGGCGCAACGGGTCGCCATTGCACGGGCGATGGCGATGCAGCCTTCCATGATCCTGTTCGACGAACCCACTTCTGCGCTCGATCCCGAGCTGGTGGGGGATGTGTTGCGGTGCATCGAAGACCTGGCGAGCGAAGGGATGACCATGGTCATCGTGACTCACGAGATGGAGTTCGCGTTCAAGGTGTCGGATCGCGTGATTTTCATGGAGAAGGGCGTGGTGGTCAAAGACGCCGCACCTGCCGACATGATGCGATCGTCCGATCAGCGCATCACCCGATTCATCGGTAACTCGGAGCATTTCAAACTCAGGGCGGTGTAATGTGCGAGGAATCAATGTGAATCTGCACAGGCGGGAAAGAGGGCGTCTTTCCCGCCTTATAAAATTCGGGGGCGTACCTCCACTCAGACTATGGCCTGATAGAACGCCTGAGGCTGGTCGAGGATGGCGCGTAATCGCTGCAATCCTTCCTCCAGTATCTGGCGGTCGGCGGCAGCACCTAACGAGATTCGAACTGACTAGCTGGAGCGGTGACTTGGCGTAGGCGCAAAGCTCGAGGCAGGAAGGATTTTGATCTGCTGGCGTTCCGCTTGATGCCGTACGAGGGCCTACCAGGTTTGCGGAAGATGCAGCCAGATGTGCGAGCCCTGGGGTGGGGCACTGAGTTCAGATCGGCGAAAACCTGCTCTGCGATGTGCAGTCGCGCGGCGTTTTCGTGAGAGGCGAGCTCAGCGAAGTCATCACTTTCGGATGGAGGGACACAGCACAGGCTCCATGCCCGTTACTTGACCGACACTGGCGATATGGCCAATCAGAAAATCGGCAAACGAATAGGTTTTCGAGGTTGTTTTTATCTGGTCACGGAATACGATATGAACGGGTAGTGGGGCAGGCTCGTAGTCTTCAAGCAGCAGTTCCAGGCGACCTTCCTGTACGTCGTTAGCGACCTGAAACAAAAGCGCACGCGTGATCCCCCAGCCTCCCCTAGCGATGTTGATGGCGGCTGCATGGGTGGTGACGGTCACTCGAGAGTCCAGGATGATTTCCAGCTCCCGATCCTGACTCTGAAAGTGCCATACGTGTGCAGGCCCAATGGTGGTGGAGTCGACGATCACTTTGTGACGCAACTGCTCAGGTTCTTCCGGTCGACCATACCGTTGAAGGAAAGATGGTGAAGCGCAGACGATTTGTCTCACTTCGCCAATCTTTATCGCATGAATGCTTTCCGATTCCAGCTCGCCGACCCGTATCGACAAGTCCACATTTTTGTTGACCATGTCGATTTTCTGATCGACGAATAAACACGTCAGGCTGACCTCGGGAAATTGGTTCAAGTAATCGCTGACGAGCGGGGCGATAAATGACTGACCGAACTGCACAGGGGCCGCCACGGTCAAAAGTCCGCAGGGTTCGATGTGGTGACCAACGGCGGCCGCCTCGGCCTCGCGGATCTCGGCGATAATATGTCGGCAGTCCACCAGAAAGCTTTTTCCGGCGTCACTTAAACTCACGCTCCGAGTATTGCGTAAGAAGAGAACCTGCCCGACTCTTTGTTCCAGTAAAGCGATCGACCGGGTCACGCTAGGTGCAGAAATACGCGCTCGTCGAGCTGCGGCAGCAAAACTTCCCTCCTCAACCACCGCGAGAAAAATTTCCATTTCCCGAAATCGAATCACTGGTATTCCCCTACACCGCGAGTGAAGTGTCCTTTAGCGCTTGAGCGATAAGTCACAGAGTTGAGTAGTGCCCGGGCCTCGGCCAAGCGGGCGGCGTCTTACATTTCCAGCTGCAACGGCTCGGTGCCAGTTGCCGGGAGGGCGCAGCAGATCAGGGCTTCACCTGCGGTCAGTTGAAACTCCGGAGGTTCGGCATAGGTCACCGTACCCTGAAGAAGAGGGGTACGGCAGGTGCCGCAGGAGCCGTTACGGCAGCCAAAGAGCGGCGTTAAATCATTCTGTTCGGCCAGATCCAGCAGCGAACCACTCTCAGGATCCCAGGACGCCTCCTTGCTCGATGCCTTGAACGTGACAGGCACCGGTTCGCTCGCAACCGGCCCAAGCTCCACTCGTGGTTGATCCTCGCTGGCGGTACGCTGGAGGCTAGACGGGCCAAACGTTTCGGCGTGGATGCGTGAGTCGTTGACGTCCAATGCGCGCAGACCGTCGTACATCTGCTGCATGAACCCCTTGGGGCCACACAGGTAAAAGTCATAGTCATCGAACGGCAGCTGTTGACGCAGTAGGTCGATGCTCAGCCGACCCGGGGGCTCAAAATGAACATCCGGTTTGGCATCCGTGAAGTGGCTTAAAGCACGCAGGTAGTGAAGTTTGCCTTCCGCGGCCGCGACGAGGTCGGCGAACTCTTGTTGGAAGGCCAGTTGGGCCTTGTTGGAGGCGGAATGAAACACCCAGATGTGGCGGCGATGCAGGGTGCGCGCGCCCTCGTGAACCAGATGTCGCGCCATAGCTAGCGCCGGGGTAACGCCGACGCCCGCCGCGAGCAGGACCACTGGGCGATGCACGGAAGCGTCGATCGTGAAGCTACCGGCCGGGGCGCGGGCATCAATCAGGTCGCCAACCCGAATGTTGTCGTGCAGATGCGTCGACACCGTGCCTTCGCGCTTGACGCTGATGCGCAGCGCGCCATCCGCCGGGCCGCTCGAAAGCGTATACGTGCGCACCAACGACTTGTCCTGTCCGGCAAGGGTGACGCGGATTGGCAAATGCTGCCCGGCCAGATACGTTGGCATGCCGATTCCGTCGTCGGGCAACAGCTGGAACGAACGGATGGTTTCTGTCTCGTCGACGATGCCAGCCACCCGGTACGGACGCCAGTTCTGCGCAAGTGCAATTGCTTTCAGACGCCTGTCCGCGTCTTCCCAACTGCCGGTCATCAGCACGTTGGGCGAGGTGCCGTCCTCTATCTCCACCCAGCGCAGAGGGAGCCCGCCGGGACGGCGGATGACGCGCTCCGGGAAAAAGCGCCACAGGCGCTCGGCGCCTGTGAACGCCTGGATTTCCGGCGATTCGAGAATAACCTCCGCGCGTCCGGTCAACTGAAGCAGATCGCCACGACGCATGTCGACGAACACCAGGCCTGCGCGTGGATTGAGCAGCATGTTACCCAACGTGTTGAAGAACAGATTGCCGTTGAATTCCGGCACGGTCAGCACGCCATATTCATCGACCCGCACGAAACCCGGCTTGCCGCCACGATGGGAAACGTCGACCTGACGTTTTTCTCCACGCACCACGTAGGAGGCGACATAGAATGAGTCCGCGGCGGTGATCATCGCGATGTCGTGGCTGTTCAGGGTGTCGGACCGGCTGAGTTCCCCTGGCGGCGTGTCGTCGAACACATAACGGCTTAGCTGAATGTAGCGGGGGCAATGACCGTAAGTCTGTGTCGGATCGATTTCGAAACCGGTATTGTCATCACGCCGCACAAAACCGTTGAGCCGGTTGCGTCGTCGGGTATGCAGTTCTATGCCCAGCATGGCGATGCCGTCGCCGTCTTCCATGCCGACGTCTGCCGGGTCCGCCGGCTCTCGCGGCAGATCAAGGATCAGTCTCCGTGGATCGGGCGACTGGGCGAATCCCGGCTGACCCGTGCGCAAGGTCGCCCACGGGTTACCCTGCGGGTCGACGCTGCCCAGGACCACAAATGGTAGCTGCGCGTAAAACTCCCGATGCTGGTCGGGCAGCCAGTTGCGCGACATCTGCATTTTGCCGACCTTGACCATTTGCTCGACCGCACCGACGCTTCTTTGCAACTGTAACTCGCCTTCGTTCCAGGGGGATTTTTCTGTCTCTTCCATGGGCGTGCTCTCGGCGGTGATTTCGGCGAATGAATGCTTCAATCGTCCCATAGTTGCCTGGGGGGCAGAACCGTCGCGCCGCTCAATTCATCATTTCGCTTTTTGAAATGATGAGGCGGTTATCGCGAGCAGCAGATCAGGGGCGGAAGCCAGGCATAGCAGGTGCTGACATCTGAAAAACCAACCGGTTTTTTGAGTCTGCACGGACAGAGAGAGGGGCAAAATCGAGTGGCGTTCCAGGGTTCATGGGGTGCCTGCAGGGGCAGGCACCCAGGAAATGTTTGTGGAGCTTGAGGGACGGCTATCTAAACAGCGTGACGATCTACTTGTCTTTGAAAGGCCGAATCGACAGGCAAACGGAAAGGATCTCCGTAGCACCTTCAGCACCGGAGACAAACGCATGTCGCATGGTGCTGTCGATGTAGCAGCTGTCGCCCACATTCAATGTCAGCGGCGCATAGTGATCAGTGTGGAAAATAAGCACGCCTGACAACACGAAGACGAATTCCTCGCCGTCGTGCAGGCTCCAGTCTTCAATCGGCGGAACTTCGTGGTTCCTGATCGTCATGCGTAACGGCACCATGACTTTGGATTTCAGCGCCGCCGAATGTACCCGGTAATCGTAGAACGGCGTGCTGAACAGCTCCGCTTCCTCGGCCTTGGTGGAGATCAGTCGGGCCATGCCGGTTTGAGGCTGGCTGGCCGACGCCCCATCCATGATGTCGACAAAGTTCATTTGCAGGCATCGAGCGATACTCAACAACGTATCAAAGCTGGGGCGTGACTGGCCTTTTTCGATTTTCGAGATCGCCGCTATCGACACCCCGCTGCGCTGGCTGAGTTCCTCCAGCGTCCAGCCGCGCGCATTGCGCTGGGCCTTGATCTCAGTGCCGAGCAAGGGATCAGGTCTGGGTTTAATAGGGTTAATACTCAACTTCCATCTCCGTAAATTTCAACCGAGGCAGCGGGTCAATACGTCTGCAACCAACGATTCGACCCTGGGTTGTACCTCTTTTACCTTGGCGACGGCAGTATAGAGAAATTGTTCGACGTCAACATCGTTGCGGATCAGTGACTCGAGATTAATCGCAACCCATGTTCTGATCGTCGCCTCATCAACTTCTGGGTGAAACTGCATCCCGACGGTATTGCCCTTCTGGAAGCCCTGTAACACCGCACCCGAGCTGGCCAGCTTTTCGGCGCCTGCAGGGAGGGTGAAATTGTCGCCGTGCCAGCGAAACCACGGACCGGCCCAGGTTGTATCGACGGCCACATCATTCAGCAGCCAGCCCGAATCGCGGTATCCCATGGGCTTGACCTCGGCGTCATGGGCGGCAGCGAGCATCTGCCCGCCGAAACAGATACCAAATATGGGGCGACCGCGCGCGATCAGTTGTTTCGTGAACGCGAGCTCGGCCTCGATCCAGGGAATGTGCAGGTCGTAAACCCCATTTGGCGATCCCAGGAGAACAAAAAGATCAGCCGACTCTGGATCGATGTCATCGAAATTGGCCGTCCTGGCATCGATCGTTTGCAGTTCGAAACCGTGCAGATCACGAAGGATTGGGCCAACCAATCCAATCCCCGTGTCGGGGGAGTGCTGAAGAACAATGGCTTTCATATTTGGGCAGTCCAAAGATGTTGAATAAAAGTAGTTTTTATTTTTTTACAAACGAGTCGTGGTTGTGGATCGCTTGTTGACGCGTTCGATCGATCGAGACGCGGAATACGTCCTGTCGGGAGTAGTGGCCAGTGGGGTCGAAGTTGTGTCGCTCTTCGCGCACACGGCCTAGATCGGCATCGAAGGAAATGATCTGTTCCTTGCCATCCTCAGCCTGCGCGACAACCTGCCCGGAAGGGTCGACGATGCACGAGCCTCCTGTGAATATGACGTCCACGCCGTCGTCTTTGAGTGCGTCGTAAAACACAAAATCCTCAGGCACGTCCGACAGCGATAGAAGGCCGCTGGAGCTGACTACCCAGACTCTGCCTTCGGTGGCAATCAGTTGCCCGGCATTCTTGATCGCTGACGCGTTGCCTGGCCACACGCTGACATGAATGTCCTCGCCTTGCGCATAGAGCGCAAAGCGAGCCAGCGGCATCCAGTTTTCCCAGCAGTTGAGGCCGCCGACCTTGAACTCGCCAAAGTCGTGGGCCTGCAATCCGTGACCATCGCCCGGTGCCCAGCAGAGACGTTCGTCGAACGTCGGGACCAACTTTCTGTGGACCCCAAGTAGACCCCGCTCGGGGTGAATGGCCACGAGCGTGCAGTAGATTGAGCCGCGGCCTTCTCGTACGCCGCGCTCGTTGATTCCCAGATAAACGCCAACGCCATAATCACGACTGGCCTCGACGATCAAATTGATTTCGTGGCCCGGCACTTCGACGGCCGCTTCGAGAAACTGCGAGTACGCACGTTTCTGAAGAGGGTCATCGAAGGCCGATCCATTGGTGCGGCATATCCAGAACGGGTAGCCGCTCAGAAACGACTCCGAAAACACCAAGAGTTCGATACCCTGTTCGCTCGCTTCCTTGATCGCGTCGATGACGATCTGGCATGTCCTGGCTCGATTGAGCCAGGCAGGCCGCAACTGAGCTGCGCCAATTTTCATAGTTAACCTCCTGGTTCTTGAGTTCATGAGTACGCTTCTGAGCAGCTAACGCTCAATTAGTACATTTCGAAGTATTCAGACTGTTCCCAATCGGTGACTGCGGAGAGGAAGCGGTTGGCTTCAAACTCCTTCAACATCACCATGTAATTGTGGAAAACAGGCCCCAGTTCTTCCTTGAGCACTTCGTTGTTCTTGAACGCGACAATCGCTTCCATCAGGCTCATCGGCAGTTGCGGACGATCCGCCAGGTAGGCAGCCTTGACTGCTTCACCTGGATTGAGCTTGTTCGCGATGCCGTTTCTGCCCGCAATGATCTGCGAGGCGATGTACAGGTACGGGTTCGCCGTCGGTTCACCCACACGGTTTTCGATGCGCGAAGCCTTGTCGCCAGGACCGCCGATCGAACGCAACATGGAGCCGCGGTTTTCGTGGGCCCAGGAAGCCTTGTTCGGGGCAAAACCGTCTGGCCGGTGGCGTTTGTAGCCGTTGACAGTGGGGGTGGTGAGCAGTGCGGTACCTGCGGCGTTTTTCAGCAGACCGCCCATGTAGTGCATGCCCAGTGGCGACAATGGACCTTCGTGATCTTCTCCTGCCATGAACACGTTGTTGCCATTGTTGTCCACGACGGACTGGTGCATGTGCCAGCCACTCGGGAACACGTTCTGTACCTTCGGAATTGCCATGAAGCTGGCGTGCAGGCCATTGCGGCGGCACAGCTGTTTGACCGCCGAGCGGAACAGCAGTGCAGCGTCGGCCGCTTGCATGGCGTCCATTGGCAGGAAAGTCACTTCGCATTGACCAGGACCCCACTCGTCTTCGAGGGTTGCTAGTGGCAGGCCGAGCTTCTGGACATTCTCATGAATGAACGAAAGCAAGCCTTCCACTTCGTCGCCCCGGTTTTCCGTCAGGTACTGATAGCCGTGCTGGATCATCATGACTTCAGGCGGTGCTGCCGGGTTGGCGCAAGATTCTGGCGAAAGCTTCGGATCCAGCAGTTTGAAGACGTAGAACTCGAACTCCAGACCCACGACCATGTTCAAGCCGTCGGCTTTCAATTTCGCGATCTGGTCACGCAGGATCTGCCGCGTCGAGAACGGGCAGGGCGCACCGTTCGAGAGGTACGCATCGCTCAGGCACCAGCCAGTGTCTTTTACCCAAGGGAGCACACGGAATGTGGTCGGATCCGGTACCAGGATGCCGTCCGGCAGACCGATCATCTCAGGTACGCCCAGCGCGTTCTCAGCGCCGAAAGGAGGGACGATCGGATGGTTGGTCGTGTCGAAGATCGCTGTAACGAGCTGGAAGTCCTTACCGCTGTGCAGGGCGGTCTTGAATTCTTCGACGGTTATCGTTTTCCCGCGAACGATACCGTGTTGGTCACCCCATCCCAGACGAATAAAGCGTAATCCTTCTTCCTCGATACGCTGGAGGACACCGGCCGCGGCGCGTTCCATGTCCTCAGTCCAGAGGTTGTGACGCTTGATGAAGTGAGCTCTTTCGGTAGACATATCTGGCCTCATTTTTGTTGTGATGCAGCTTGGCTATGACGAATGCGCTTTACGTTTTTCGTCCCTTCGAATGTGGGGGGACAGTTCCAGCATACAGCTATTTTTCTTTTGCGCGAGAAAAATTTTACTGATATGTTTCTTATGCGTCATGTTTTTCTCCTTTACGAAAATAATAAGAGGGTAAAACGTATGAACTCTGTTCTCGCAACCGCAATCGGCGTCGGCGTCATGGGTGGCATAGCCACCTTCATGTTCCTAAGCATAGAAACTCTGCTTCTATGGGCCGCTTTTGTTGCCTGGGCGTGCTATTTCGCCTTGGGCGGTGATCGGCCCGCCATCTCACTCAACCTCACGTCAAACGCCTTTGGCGTCGTGGTCGCATGGATTGTTGCGTTGCTCGCACTTGCCAAGCCCTTTCCAGCGCTCCCAGCACCGGTGTGGGTAGGTTTGCTCGTCGCTCTCAGCGTCTTCCTCTACATCATGGCCTCGCGCATATACATCTTCTCCTCGGTCCCGGCAGCGACCTTGGGCTATGCCACAACTTTTGCTTACATCAGCCAGACACCTGGCGCTTTCGCTTATCCAGCGTTGCTGTCCGCCGGGTTTCACAACGTGCTGATAGTGGTCATTGTTTCGATGTCTATAGGAACAGCTTTCGCAGTGGCTTCCGCGAAGCTGTCAGCGGCTTTGACAGCCAAGGCATAAACCGAAGAAACCGCCGCGGGTCCGCTTGGAGCGGGCCACGGCAACTCTGCGCAATCCGAGGAAATACTCATGTCCAAAGACTGGAAAACTGCACGTCGATCGATGTATTACGCGGGGGCGCCAGAACCTGATGATCCTGTGCTTGAGAAAGGCAAGGTGGCGCTACTGGTCATCGATGTGCAAAACACCTACCTGGAACGCCCAGACCCCGCATTGCTCGACGAAATGGAGCGGGCCCGATTCGACGCATGGACACCGTTCCATCAGCGAATGCATGGAACCGTAATTCCGAACCTGGAACGATTGATTGGTGCTTTCCGCCGAGCGGATCTCGAAGTCCTATTCGCGCGCATCGCCTGTCAGAAAGAGGATGGCAGCGATCGTTCGCTGAGCCAGAAAAAACCCGGCTGGAACAACCTGCTGCTACCTGCGAACGAGCACGCCTCTCAGGTGATCGACCGTCTCGCACCTGCTTCGGACGAGATCGTCGTTCTAAAGACGACAGACAGCGCGTTGACTGGCACCAACCTGCGACTGATCTTGCGCAACTTGGGCATCACCCACGTGGTGTGCGCGGGGCTGTTTACCGACCAATGCGTTTCATCCACAGTGCGTAGCCTCGCCGACGAGAGCTTCGATGTCATTGTGATCGACGATGCCAGCGCGGCCGGCAGCATAGAGCTTCACAACAAAGAGTTGGAGATCCTCAACATGATCTACTGCAATGTGATGACAACCAATGAGCTCTTCGACTATCTCCCTTGAGCCCAAGTCGGCAATTATGGGACGCATGGTGCTGATTCTGAAGGGGTGAACCGCGGTGGAGCTGGTGGCAACTCACAGAGTAGGTGGGGGCCGCCGGCGACCTGAATGCAACAGCGATCAGCGTCTCGATCCGAGCCCCAGGGCCCCTAGTTTTCCAGAAGCAGCGACGGCAGGTCGGAAAAATTCGAGGAACAATAGTGTGATCGTAAATTTTCAACTGGATCACCTAGTCATCGTCGTGAAGGACCTAACGCGCGCGATTGAAAACTATAGGCAAATGGGATTCAACGTGGTGTCTGGCGGCCGTTCTGAGCATGCTCCCACGCAAAATGCGCGGGTGGTTTTCTTCGACGGGTCTTACCTCGAACTCATTCAGTGGACGGCGCCGGCGCCTGGCGAGAAATGGTACGACCGCCTGACTCAGTATGGAGAGGGCTATGTTGGCTTTGCCCTTCTGCCATCAGACATCACCCGTGCAATCAGTCAAGCAGCGCTTGCCGGCATACATTGTAGCGGGCCTGTTGCGGGTGCGAGCATCAAGTCCTCGGACGAGCAAGTGCAGTGGCATTTGAGCTGGCCAGACATCCACGCATTACCCTTTTTATGCAGTGATGTGACGCCTCGCTCCCTGCGAGTCCCGGAAGGTCACGTCCGTCATCATCCAAATCTTGCGTTGGGCATTCAATCCATCGCGTTTCGCGTGGCCAAACTGGAGTCCAGCACGCGATTTTATTGTGGGCTGCTGGGAACGAAGGCTGAGCAGGGCCCTGATGAGCTTTCATTGCTCGAATCGGAAGGCGTAGTCGTACGAACATTCAGATTCGGTGGCACTGAGCTCCACCTGGTAACCCCTGTCGACTCCTCGGGCCCCGGATTGGGAGCATGGCTTTCAAGAGAGTTGAAAACCAAGGGGGAGGGCATCTACGGCCTGTGCATTCGGGGAATCAGGCAAGGCTTTTCAAGCGAGTCGTTATCGGAGCTCAGCCCTGGGACAACATTGCGTGTTGCCTCTGAGGACATGACTTTACTCGAGCAGATATCGCCTGTCGCCAAGTCCAATTGATGTCGAGATGAGGCTTCACAGTACTTTGGCTACCAAGGGCATTGGATGATCGAAATGCGGACTGCCGAGCCGTTATTTTGTGGTCGCGAGTTGAAGAGAGCAGGGCGCGTTTCAATGGGAAGCCGACGAAGCGAAAGGGCTATTGGCGGCTATTTACCTCCAAGACCCATCAGATCACTCTTCCAGATTTGGCAATTCCGTTAACCAAGTTCATACCTGTATGTTCGTTTGAATCGACTTCATATTGCACACAAGTCACCCAGACACAGTGAATGGGCTGACGAAAATATTTCCAGTGTTGCGCACCTTTCTCAGCGTATTTCCATGAGCTGTCTGCCAGGCGATAACGCCGTTTTCGGATACATGAATTGGAAGCCCCTGCGAAGTGACTGGTCGCTCACAGCTACTTGTAACCGCTATCAAGGAAATTGCATGAAGCCGCTTTTCGAACACATCGTGCTTGGAGCGTTGAAGGCCTCCAATCGAATCATCATGGCGCCTCTGACTCGTGCTCGCGCCACTCGCGACCATGTCCCGACCGAAATCATGGCCCAGTATTACGCGCAGCGCGCTTCGGCCGGTCTCATTATTGGCGAAGCTACCGGCATTTCCCGTCAAGGTGTTGGATGGCCTTACGCACCAGGGATCTGGTCTGAAGAGCAAGTTAAGGCATGGAAGCTGGTGACACGGGCGGTGCATGACAAAGGTGGGTTGATCATCGCGCAACTTTGGCATATGGGGCGTATGGCTCATTCTGCCGTAACTGGCCAGCAACCGATATCGTCGAGCGCGACCGCTATGCCGGGAGACGCTCACACCTATGACGGCAAGAAGCCTTTCGAGGTGGCTCGCCCCCTAGCCGTGGATGAGATTCCAGATCTCATCGCTGATTATGTCCGTGCTGCCAAGAATGCCATGGCTGCGGGTTTTGACGGCGTTCAAATCCACGCGGCGAACGGTCAATTGATGGATCAATTCTTGCGCGACAACAGCAATATGCGCGCCGATGAATATGGCGGCAGTATTGAAAATCGTGTGCGCCTGTTAGAACAGGTTACGCGAGCGGTGGCGGATGCCATTGGTGCGAATCGTACGGCGGTTAGGCTATCCCCCAATGGCGAAAGCTATGGTGTGGACGACAGCAATCCTGCCCCCCTGTTTACGGCAGCCGCTCAGATGCTGGATGACATCGGTATTGCATTTCTGGAATTGCGAGAACCGCCACCTAACGGCACGTTCGGTGCAACCGACGTACCGCGGCTTTCTCCACTGATCCGCAAGCATTTCAAGGGGCCGATCATCCTCAACAGCGACTATGACGTGACTCGAGCCCAGGCTGACCTCCAGAGCGGTCTTGCCGATGCCATCAGCTTTGGGCGTCCCTTCCTGGCCAACCCCGATTTGGTCGATCGCCTGCACAAAGGCGCGCCGCTGAACGAGGATGATATGGAGACCTACTACAGCCAGGGTGCAGAAGGTTATACCGACTACCCGATGCTTACAGAGAGCCAGGCAACGCTAGCCTAAACAACTCGAAGCGGCTTACGAATGAATGACGACAAAAAAAGGCGCGATGGTGGGTGATAGAAAAAGGTCCTGGATTCTACCGGCGTTACTGAGTCTGTTCGCGTTCGCCGCTAACTCGCTGTTCTGCCGCTTAGCGCTAATTGACAGGGATATCGACCCAGAGTCCTTCACTGCAATTCGACTGCTAAGCGGTGCAACATTTCTCCTGCTGCTAGTCAGTATAAGGATGCCGGGCAAGGCAACGGGCGGCAGCTGGAAGGGCGGCGCGTCTTTGTTTATATACGCCTGGTTCTTCTCGATCGCCTACGTCGAACTCGGTGCTGGCATAGGCGCACTAATACTGTTTGGCGCTGTGCAAATCACCATGTTCACGTATTCCAGGCTTAAGGGTGAGCGGGTCCGCACCAGGGTATTGGCGGGAATGCTGATGGCGTTCGGTGGTCTGATCGTTCTACTTCTCCCGGGCGCGACTGCGCCTGAACTCGGTAGCTCGATGTTGATGATGATTTCCGGGATCGCATGGGGCGCCTATTCGCTAATTGGGCGCGGGTCTGCCAATCCGACTGCCGACACCTCTGGGAATTTCCTCAGAAGCCTTCCATTTATAACGTGTCTGGTTTGGGTGGCACTGTCGGGAGATGGGCTGCATGTAAGTGCGGCCGGATTGACGTACGCCGTGGCATCGGGCGTATTGGCATCCGGTTCTGGATATACAATCTGGTATGGGGTGGTCAAACGCATTTCAGCCCAGCATGCAGCCATACTTCAGTTGAGTGTTCCGATCATTGCTTCTCTGGGGGCCGTCATCTTTTTGAGCGAGCCCATTTCTCTGCGCTTGGTGATTGCTACGACAGCGGTGCTAGGGGGAGTTGCGCTGTCTTTGGCTTCTCCTCGGCAGGAACGTATGGTTTCAGCCCCGGAAAAGCTTCGTTAGTTACTTCTGTAGAATTTTAATTCTGATTATCAAGTTTGGTGATAAATGATAAAGCGGGGATTGAAGCTTGACATTGTTGCCGAAGATAAGGGAGTGTTGAATAAACCATCATCTAAAGTGATATTCATAATGAGTCGCAAAAAAAACCGCCTGGAAACAGGCGGTAAACCAAAGGGTGGCGCTTAAAAACTTCACCGATATCTTTGCTGGTGAAATATCTCGTTGCCACATTATCAAATTACCTCAAGGTCAGGCTTTTTTCCATTATTTATATCAATATTAATAATCGACATTGGTTGCTGTACCTGAGTTGTCATTAGTTGTATTTATCGCCTCGCGGCATATGCTGGCTTTCTAATACCAATAAGATCTGAATTCGTAACCAGTCGCCATTTGTTGGTTAACGATCACTTAAGCGTCCTGCCAATAATAAAACCAGTACGTTTTCTTGGAGCATCTATGATTAATCGCAAAACTATCGCAGTAGCGTGTGCGTTGTTCTCGATCAACACACCAACTGCATTCGCCAGTGAGCAGTCCGAGTCCAAAGGATTTGTCGAGGACAGTGACCTGAAATTGCTGTTGCGTAACGCCTACTTCAATCGCGATTATAAAAATCACGCCAATGACGCGAAAGTATGGGGTCAAGGCTTCATCAGTACGTTTCGGTCGGGCTTCACCCAAGGCACTGTAGGGGTGGGGGTGGACGCTTTCGGTCTGCTTGGCGTCAAACTCGACAGTGGTCGGGGTCGAAACTACAAAGCCTTTTTTGATACCGATAGTAATGGACGCCCGGTTGACGATCTGTCGGAAGCTGGTGCTGTTCTCAAGCTGCGTATTTCCAACACTGTGCTGCGCTACGGTAACCAGTTCCCATCGATGCCGGTGCTGGCGTATGACGACTCTCGTCTATTACCCGAGGCGTTTACCGGTACGCTGGTCACCAGCAAGGAAATCGAAGGCCTGGAACTGAATGCAGGTCGATTCACCGCCGATAGCCCGATGGGCGATCCGGCGCGGGATCCGAACCGTCTCAAGAGCATCAACGTGATCGGTGGCACTTACAGCGTCACCGACGCTTTGAGTGTCGCGGCTTATCACTCCGACGTGGAGGACACCTACAAGAAATACTATGGCAACGTGAACTATACGGTGCCGTTTTCCGAATCCCAGGCGTTGAATCTGGACTTCAACATCTATCGCACCGACTACGACAACGGCTCTCAAGCGGCGCTGGATTTTGGCGGCGATGGCGTCAACGACAGCAATACTATCTGGAGCTTGGCGGCCAAGTACAGCGTCGGCGCGCATTCCTTCATCGTCGCTCATCAACGTAACAGCGGCGATGCGGGTTATGCCTATGACTATGGCGACGGCGGAAGCACTATTTATGTGGCGAACTCGTACTACTCCGACTTCAACCTAAAGGACGAGCGGTCCTGGCAATTAAGCTACGAGTTGGACTTCGCGGAGTTCGGGCTACCGGGACTCACCTACAAGACTGCTTATGTGCGCGGTAGCAACATCGATGCGGGCGGCGAGCAGGACGGCACCGAGCGTGAGTTCTTCAATCAGGTCAAATACGTGGTGCAGGACGGCACGTTGAAGGATATGTCATTCAAGTTGCGCAATTCGATCTACCGGGCAGACCGCGATGTCGGTCCCAACCTGAATGAAGTCCGGGCCTTTATCGAATACCCACTGGACTTGCTTTAATCGATTGCGCCGTTCAGCCATTGCATTTCCGGGCGCTGTGTAACTTGGAGATGTTGTGGAAATGGCTGCGGCGCAAACCTTCGCACCGGTCTTTGATCGGTGCGAAGGGCCAAGCAGATGCCGGCGAAAAAACAGCGCATTCAGGGTATGAATGCGCTGCCAGCTATCTCGAAAGGCAGAGTGTTTTGAGGTTATAGCAGCGGGATGGAGTAACTGACGATCAGGCGGTTTTCATCCTGGGAGCGGGTGTTCGGCAGCTCGGTACGCCAAATGGCGTTTTTCCACATCAGGCCCAAGTTCTTCAAGGCGCCAGACTGAACAACATAACCAACGGTCAAATCCCGTTCCCACTCTGAGGCGTCATTAGCCGCCGTACGACCTGCCGCATTCACGGTATCGATATTGTCCCCGCGTACGTAGACTACGCCAGCAGTCAAACCAGGTACGCCAACTTTAGCGAAATCATAGGAGTAGCGTGCTTGCCAGGAGCGCTCGCCGGCTCGGGCAAATTTCTGGATTTGCATGTCACTGATGATGTATGCCGAAGAACCGTCGCCCTGGTTAAGCCAAGGGAAGTCACTGCTGCCGTTACTGACTTGGTAACCTCCACCGAAGGTATGACCGGCTACCGAGTACAGGAACAGGCCACTGTAAAGATTGTTATCGACCTTCCCCTTTCCGCTGGGCGCGTTGTAGTTGCCAGTGGTGTAGTAAGTCGAGTCGTGACCATTGGCGCCGTCATCGGAGCTGTTGAAGTAACGCAGGTCGGATTTCAGAACACCCGTACCGATTTCCCAGTTGTGAATCAACCCTAGGAAATGCTGCTTGTAAAAATTGTCCAGGTTTCCGTAATAGTACTGGGCAGTCAGATCCTTTGTGATTTTGTAGTCACCGCCGCCGTAAATAAACTTGTTGCTGTCACGCCCCGATGCTGTGCGGCCATTAGCGCCCGCGATCGACAATTCTTCGTTGTTGCTCGAGTTACGACCCTTGACGTGCTCGATCTGACCGCCGACCAGTGTCAAGTCCTTGATGTCATTCGAAGTGATCTGACCGCCCTGGAAGGTTTGCGGCAACAGGCGACCGTCGTTGGTAACGATGACTGGCAGCTTCGGCTGCAGGGTGCCTAGCCTCAATTCAGTCTGCGAGATCTTGGCTTTGGCGGTTAGGCCCAGGCTGGAAAAGTTATCAACCGCTTCGCCGTTGGACTTGCTTGGGAAAACTATACCGCCATAAGCGTTGTTGCTCGCACCGTTCGTACCTCCACCCGAATCAAGTCGTACGCCCAGCAGGCCTATTGCGTCTACACCGAAACCGACCGTGCCTTGGGTATAACCGGAGGTAAAGCGCAGGTCGAAGCCTTGCCCCCACTCCTCATATTTACTCGGCCCGGTACCATCACGGAGGTCTTGGTTGATGTAGAAGTTACGCAGCCCCAATGTAGCCTTACTGTCTTCTATAAAACCGGCGGCGTTTGCGTTCTGGGCGAGCACGACCGAGGCGACCGCTAAGGACAAGGTGGATCGATACATGTTTAGCACTCCATTTACTATTATTGTTTTGCGCACAGAGCAGAGCCGACACAGCGAAGGTCGGCTCCAAATTGAGGAGGATTAATCAGAGGTTAAAAACGATAGCAGTCACTGACTCAACTAAAAGCCATTAGCCGGAAATGACTTCCAGTTTGGGAACCATACGAATGGCCTTTGAGAAGTTGGCCAGATTAACCGAGGTTTTAGTGGCGACGCGATGCAACTCTTCCACTTTCTCGGTTGGTGCATCGGTATGAATGCGGACGACGAAGCTTACCTCGTCATAGCCTGGATTGACGTTCTCATCCAATCCCAGAAATCCACGCAGATCCAGTTCACCATCGGTTTCAATTTCGAGGCTGTGAATAGTGATCCCCATCACCGAAGCGTTCACTGCATAACCAACGGATAGGCAGGCGTTCAACGCTGCCATCAGTAGTTCTTGTGGGTTTGGCGCAGTGTTTTCCCCCAACAGTTCCAGTGGCTCATCGGCTGCAATTTCAAAGTGACGAGGGTGATCCTGACCACTTAGGTGATAGCGGCTAACAGTCGCTACGCTGCGGGTTTGATGCTGCCACTTGGTCTTTACGTTGAAGCGCGCATGACGTTTGGATTCATCTTGCTTGATGCTTTGCGCAAAATCTTGCAGGGCAGGGACATTGATACCGTTGAGGAAGTTGCTCATATCTAAATCCTGTTTGAATTGTGGATGAAATCAAAACTACAAAGCTGTCGCATGCGAAAGCTCTGTCAGTGTGAACAAGCCAAGCTCGAGCGTGGCCTTGTTAAGCATGATTGATGGGCGAATTTTCGTCCGGCGGTTAAATATTGGTCGCATGCAATGAAAGCTTTTAAAGCTGGCTTAATTAAACCTGTGCGGTTTCGTACCATTTTCGATCTGGTGTAGGAAATCGCATGATTTTGCGAATAGTGTCGGCATTGGATTTGTTCGTCAGCATTTCAATTAACAAAAAGGCAACTTCCGATGCGGTACCCGGGCCGCTGGAGGTAATGATATTTTTGTCGCGGACGATTGGCTGATCAATGAATACTGCCCCTGTATCAACAAGCTGCTGCTTCCTGCGTCCACCGACTTGATGATAAATCGTAGCCTTCCTGTCTTGCAGCGCTCCGGCACGTCCCAGACTCAGCGATGAAACACAAACGCTCGCGACAATTTTTTGGGCATTGATAAAGTGCTTGATAGCAGCCAGATACGGTTCACTCAAAGCTTCCTCGTAGAATCCGCTGGGTTCGAACCCCCCGGGTAGCGCCAGTGCATCAAAATCATTAAGGTCCAAATCTGCCAGCATTCGGTTTGGCCGAATAGTGATATCGAAAGTAGAAACGATTTCTGGCCTGAGTCCCGCCATTACCAGTTCAATTTTTTCATCTCCCAGTAAATCAGCCCAACCAAGAATGTCGGTAAACGCAGCCATTTCCATTGGCTCAACGCCATTTGCGAGCAGCATCAAGACCTTTTTCACACTCGTTCTCCATCTAACGGCAGGCATCAGCCTGTCTACCGGATTAATGGGCGGGATACTTGATGGTTTGTTCCTTGGTTACAACCCTCGGATTTGCAATAAACAATTCCACTGTGTGAAAAAACGCGTTGGTGGGCAGCGACATGTGCTGTTCATGCCAATCGCCAACTAGGTTCCGCCTCACGAACAACATCGGCTACCCAGTCCACGAACGCTCGCACGGTAGGTGAAAGGTGACGGTTTTTTGGGTAGATGACAGATAGTGGAACTGAAGGAGCGGAGTAGTCGGTCAGTATGGGCTGAAGGCGTCCACTCATGAGGTGCTGAATCACCATATAGCTTCCTGCACGAATGATCCCCAAGCCTTCGAGGGCGCACGCTACGTACGCATCCGTATCGTTGACGATGAGGCGCTCCGGCATTCTGATACAGCGGTCCTCGCCATCCACAACGTAGTGCCATTCCATCGAACGTGCCGTTCGACTCGATAAGTAGCCCACGGCTTGATGTCCGGCCAAATCCTCAAGGGATTTCGGCGTTCCGTGAAGGGCGAGGTACTCCGGTGAGGCGCATGTTATCCAGTCAAAGCCGCCAATGCGCTTTGCAACCAGCGTCGAAGAGTCTTCAGGGGTTCCCGTGCGGATGACGCAATCAATACCCTCCTGAACCAATTCGACGGTTCGGTCAGCCATTGTCAAAGTCAGTTCGACGTCTGGAAAACGAGACTGGAAGTCCTTGATCGAGGGCAGCACAACAAGGCGCGCGAGGGACAGTGTCATGTCTACTCGCAAGCGGCCACGAGGCTTTCCGGCAGATCCCGGGAAGCTGGACTCGACAGCTTCGACGTCGGCCAGTAATCGCCTGCAGTGGTCGTAATAGAACGTGCCATCCGGGGTCAGGCTGATATGGCGAGTGGTCCGTCGTAACAGGCATACGCCGAGAAATGCCTCCAGATCCTTCACCGCGCGCGTTACCCGCGAAGGCGGTAGGGAAAGACTATCGGCGGCCCGGCTGAAACTGTGCATTTCGACGACGCGAGTGAAAATTTGCATTGATTGGAGGCGGTTCACTTCATCACTCCTTACCAGAATTTGTTCTCATTCAAGCAATAAGTATGACTTATTACTCTTGAATTCTACCTACTTACGCCATTTTGGTGCTGACGAAAGGGGGGGATTATTCCAAACAAGGCAATAAATTTACCCAGGTTTTGATCTAGATGTCCATGCGAAGCGTGCTCAGACTCCAAGCTATCCAACTTGGCTAGGCACATCACATGAATCCCTTTAAGAAACATCATCTAGCGGTCCTGACGGTTGCCATCGCAGTGATTGGCGGTGGGAGTGTCCTCTTGAATAATGGTTCGCAAGTACACGCAGAAGCAGCTGCGGCACTGCCGACCGTGAAGTACCAACCAGCACTGCAACGCGCGGTGTCGGACTCGCAGGACTACACCGGTCGCCTCGAAGCGGTGGACGTCGTAGACGTACGACCGAAAGTGCCGGGAACTTTGCTGACCGTGCATTTCAAGGCCGGTCAGCATGTTCGTCAGGGCGAGCTTCTTTTCACCATTGACCCGGCGCCGCTTGAGACCCAGGTGCGTCAGGCGCAGGCGAACCTATCCGTTACTGAAGAGCGCAAACGGCTTACTGAACTCGAGCAGGCTCGTGGGAAAAGGCTGATGGAGTCGAACTCAATCGCGCGCAGAGAGTTTGACGTGCTCGACAATGCGGCCCGAGAGGCAGCGGCATCTTTGAAAGGCGCGCAGGCTGCGTTGGCTGAGGCTCAGTTGCAGCTCAGCTACACGCAAGTGAAGGCGCCGATTGCAGGGCGTATCTCGCGCGCGGAAATCACGGCGGGCAACGTAGTGCGGGCAGGTGGGGATGCGACACCGCTCACCCGAATTGTTTCTGACGACAAGCTCTACGCGTCTTTCAACGTGGACGAGCAGAGCTACTTGCGAATCATCGCACCCTCGCTGCAGGCCGGTGCGCAACCGGTGATCAAAGTTGGTCTTGCTAACGATAACGCCTTCCCCTATGCGGCCATCATCGAGGCGATCGATAACCAGATGGATACTCGCTCGGGAACAGTGCGAGTTCGCGCCCGGATTGACCGTGTGAGCCCCGAAATGCTCCCGGGTCTCCAGGCAAGAGTTCGTCTTCAGGGTGGGAAGCCGTACAACGCCGTGATGGTCGACGATGCCGTCGTGGGCACCGACCAGGACCGCAAGTACGTGCTGATCGTGAACGCTCAGAACAAGGTCGAACGGCGTTTCGTCGAGCTCGGCGTTCTCCAGGGAAAAGAACGGGTTCTGCGCAGCGGAGTTGAAGCGGGTGCCAGAATCATTGTGGACGGTGCATTCCGGGCTCCACCGGGTTCCGAGGTGTCTGCGGTCGCCGCCGACGTTCAGAAGGAGCCCGCCAGTGCCTCCAACGGAGGCCGGTCGTGAACATCTCCAAATTCTTCATCGATCGCCCGATCTTTGCGTGTGTGCTGTCGGCGCTGATCCTGCTTGCGGGGATCGTCTCGGCGTTCAATATGCCGGTGTCGGAATACCCGCAGGTCATTCCTCCCTCTGTTGTGGTGCATGCTCAATACCCGGGCGCGAACGCCAAGACCATCGCGGAAACAGTTGCGGCACCACTGGAGCAGTCCATTAACGGCGTGCAAGACATGCTGTACATGGATTCGAAAGCCAGCGGTGATGGGCACCTGTATCTGACGGTGACTTTCAAGCTTGGAACCGATCCCGATAAAGCTCAACAGTTCGTGCAGACGCGTGTCTCACAGGCTCAAGCGCGACTTCCAGAGGATGTTCAACGGCTGGGCGTTACAGCAATTAAGAACTCGCCCATCATCACCATTGCCGTACACATGGTTTCGCCGAATGGCACCTACGACAATAACTACGTGAGCAACTACGCCATCCTCCACGTGAAGGATCGTTTGGCAAGAATTGCAGGCGTTGGTGAAGTGTCGATCTGGGGGCCTGGTGGTTATGCCATGCGTGTGTGGCTGAACCCGGCCGCGCTGGCTGAGCGTGGCCTTAGCGCCAACGATGTTGCCGACGCTATTCGTCGTCAAAACATTCAGGCTGCAGTCGGTACCATCGGCAGCGCACCTACGCCTTCGGACACTGCATTCCAGCTTAACGTCAACGCCGATGGGCGACTCAAAACCCCTGAAGAGTTCAAAAGCATTGTCATCAAGTCCGATGCTCGAGGAGCAATTACTCGACTGGGAGATGTTGCCCGCGTAGAGCTAGGCGCCGAGGATTACGGCATCCGCGCAACACTGGACAACGCACCTGCGGTCGCGGTGACCGTGCAAGAAGCTCCCGGAGCCAACTCGCTAGAAATTTCTCGCGAAGTGCATCGGGTCATGAAGGAGCTCGAAAAGGACTTTCCACAAGACCTCATCTACCGAGTTGTCTATGAGCCGAGCCGTGCGGTTCAGAGTGGTATCGATGCTGTTATCGAAACGCTCTTGGAGTCCGTGGCGCTGGTGGTGCTGGTCGTATTTCTGTTCCTGCAGACATGGCGCGCGTCGATTATCCCTTTGCTGGCGGTACCGATCTCGATCATCGGCACGTTTACCTTCCTACTGCTGGCAGGGTACTCCATCAACACGCTTTCGCTATTCGGCCTGGTGGTAGCGATCGGCATTGTGGTCGACGATGCCATCGTGGTAGTCGAGAACGTGGAGCGAAACATCGCGCGCGGGCTGAATCCCCGTGAGGCGACGTATCAGGCGATGCGGGAGGTTAGTGGCCCTATCATTGCCATCGCTCTTACGCTGTCCGCTGTCTTCCTGCCGCTGGCCTTCCTCAGTGGCTTGACCGGGGAGTTCTACAAACAGTTCGCGGTCACCATCGCCATTTCCACACTGATCTCTGCCGTCAACTCGCTGACATTGTCTCCAGCACTCTCGGCTTTGCTATTGAAGGGGCATGGCGAGGCTCCTGATGCCGTGACCCGTGTGACGCAAAAGCTGTTTGGCCGCTTCTTCGGACGCTTCAATCGTACCTTTGATCGTGCATCCGTTGGATACGGAGGCAGCATTGGTGGTCTGGTCAAGCATAAGGGCGCAATGCTCGTGGTGTACGCGGGACTGCTATGCGCTACCTGGTGGCTCACCGGTCATGTTCCAGGTGGTTTTGTGCCTGCACAGGACAAAGAATACCTGGTTAGCCTCGCTCAGTTGCCGGAGGGATCGACACTGGATCGCACCGAAGCAACCATGAACCTGATGAACGAGATCGCGCTCAAGCATCCTGCGGTCATGGGGACGTCGGCCTACAGCGGCCTTTCGATCAACGCCGTGACGAAAAGCTCCAGCACTGCGCTGAGCTTCGTCTTGCTCAAGCCGTTCAAAGATCGCCAAGGTATCAGCGCAAATCAGGTGGCGGCCGATCTTGCCCGTGAATTCAGCACCATCGGTAACGCTTTCACCGGCATTTTTCCACCTCCGCCGGTTTATGGACTGGGAACACTTGGGGGCTTCAAACTACAGATCGAAGATCGATCGGACCTCGGCTATGAAGAGCTCTACAAAGCGACTCAGGCTTTCATAAAAAAAGCATCCGAAGCGCCAGAACTCGGTCCGCTGTTTTCAACCTACACGGTAAACGTTCCTCAGCTGAAGATTGACATCGACCGTGCGAAAGCGCTGCAGCTCGGCGTGGACACGCCGGCGATATTCGACACGTTGCAAGCCTTCCTTGGCTCGTACTACGTCAATGACTTCAACTTCCTGGGGCGTGTCTATCAAGTACGTATGCAGGCCGACAATCAATTCCGCTCCAAACCGGATGACATTGGGCAACTGCACGTACGTAGCGAGTCAGGGCAAATGATTCCGCTTGCCTCGGTGGCGAAGGTGTCTCAGACCTATGGTCCGGATCAAGTCGTTCGATACAACGGTTTCACCGCTGCTGACATTGGCGGAAGTCCGGCTCCAGGCTACTCATCGGACCAGGCCATGGCCGCGATCCAAAGGATCGCCACTGAAACGTTGCCAGCGGGCATGACCTATGAATGGACCGACCTGACGTATCAACAAATTATTGCAGGTAACACCGCGATCTGGATTCTTCCGCTCTGCGTGCTTCTTGTGTTCTTCGTTTTGGCCGCCCAGTACGAAAGCCTGACGTTGCCGCTGGCCATCATCCTGATCATCCCGATGAGCATCTTCTCCGCATTGCTCGGGGTGTGGCTCACAAAGGGCGACAACAACATCTTCACGCAAATCGGTCTCATCGTGCTCGTGGGTCTGGCGTCGAAAAACGCCATCCTGATTGTCGAGTTTGCCCGTGAGCTGGAGATGGCCGGGATGTCCACGGTCAAGGCAGTGATCGAAGCCTGTCGTCTGCGTCTGCGGCCGATCCTGATGACTTCAATGGCCTTCATCATGGGCGTCATTCCTCTCGTTCTGTCCACAGGGGCAGGTGCAGAGATGCGCCAGGCGATGGGTATTTCGGTGTTCTTCGGAATGATTGGCGTCACGCTGTTCGGTCTGTTCCTCACACCGCTGTTTTACGTGGTCGTGCGGGCGCTTGGCGGCAGCAAACCCTTGCGCTCTGCAGCGCATCACGAAGCCCCGGCCCTCGTCCCTCATCATCTTGAACAGAAGCAGCCGGAGAGTCTGTTATGAGCAACCGAATCCACGCACGCCTGCCAGGGGCACGGGTAAACAGAAGTGCAATTGCACTCGCAGTCGGTGTGTCGCTTCTGTCGGCCTGTTCACTGACGCCCGTCGAGAACAGACCGAACATCGACGTGCCAGCGAATTTTGCGGAGTACGATCACCGGGCATTTGTGGCATTGAAGTCCACCGAAGAACCTGGGCGCTGGCAGCCAGCTGAACCTGCGGACCAGCAAAAACCTTCTCCGTGGTGGAAGGTACTGGGCGACTCGACGCTGGAGCAACTGGAAGAGCAGGCCCTTGTAGCCAATCCCGATGTCACCATCGCAATGGCGCGGCTCAAGCAATCCCGGGCCCTCACTGCTCGAAGCCAGGCGGCCCGTTTCCCGGACGTTGACCTCGGCTTCGGCCCAACTCGTCAGCGCACTTCAGGTGCAGCTGACGGGTACGGGGATGGCGCACCCGGAACCACTCAAACACTGTGGCGGGCGCAGGCAACCGTTGCCTACGAAGTAGACCTTTTTGGTCGTGTCTCGGCTGTGGTCGCAGCCGCTCAGGCTGATGCGGATCAGCAGCAAGCATTGGCCCACCAGATGTTGCTGCTTGTTCAGGCCGACGTCGCCAGAACCTACTTCAGCCTCCGTCAACTGGAGGGCGAACATCGCCTGCTACGGGAAACCGTGAAGCTTCGCGAAGACACCGAGACACTGCTGCAGCGAAGGCTGAATGACGGCGACGTGGCCAGCTATGTTGTCGATCAGGCAAAAACAGAACTGTTCTCTGCCCGGGCTGAACAATTAGCAGTCGAACGCCAGTACGCACTGACGGCGCACGCGTTGGCGACGTTGCTGGGCAAGCCTCCGGCGTCGTTTACGCTTGAGCCAAAACCCCTGGAAAACGTCACCGTTCAGATTCCGCCAGGTATCCCATCGACGTTGCTTGAGCGTCGGCCGGACATCGCAGCCGCAGAGCGAGCCATGGCCGCCGAGAACGCCAGGATCGGCGTGGCGAAGGCGGCCTTTTTTCCTTCGCTCTCGCTGACCGGGGCTGTGGGCTATGAGTCGACGGATCTGGGAAACCTGACCAATTGGTCGCAGCGAACATTCCTCCTAGGTCCTTTGGTAGGAACGGCCTTGAGCCTACCTATCTTTGATGGCGGAAGACGCGAGGCCGACATTGATCGCGCCCGCGCCCTTTATGACGAGCGGGTCGGTGAATATCGCAAAACGGTACTCCAAGCCTTCCGCGAGGTTGAGGACTCATTGGTGTCCATCAGGACACTCGATGAGCGAATCGTCCATCAACGCGGTGGAGAAGAAGCATCGTCGCGCGTCGCACGGTCTGCGCAGCAAAGATTCGATGAGGGCGATGTCGACTATCTCGTGGTGGTTGATGCGCAGCGCACCCTACTGCGCAGTCAGCAATCGCTTATCCAGTCAGAAGGCGAGCGTGCTCGAGCGACCGTAGATCTGGTGCGCGCACTCGGCGGCGGCTGGCAAGTCGGCGACGCTGAGAAGTCCGGGACGAAAGGCTGATAGGGAAGGGGGCGAAGGGCCATTCGAACTTGTCTGGCCTTTACCCAACCCTACCGGTCGATCTTGGTAAGACACACTTGGCAGTTGGAGATTTTTACATGTCCGTTTCAGATTTATTCAAACCGCTCACTCTCTTGCATGGTCCAGCAATGCGAAACCGTTTCATGCTGGCCCCGCTTACCAATCAACAGAGTGGACGTGACGGTTTCGCGTCTGAATTCGATCAGGAATGGATCAGACAGGTTGCGCAAGGGGGTTACGCATTGATGCAAACCTGCGCCACGCACGTCGAGGAAACGGGTATTGGATTTGACCGACAGTTGGGCATCTTCAGCGACGCTCATTTGCCAGGTTTGACGCAGATGGCCACTTCGATCCGCGAAGGTGGTGGTCTCTCTGCGGTGCAATTGCACCATGCGGGACATCGCGCAAATCCGTTGTTGGGAGGCGTTCCAGCGCCTGCTTCCGATTACACCGTGCCGGGTGTCAGAGCACTGCCGACTGAAGAAGTAGAACGCATTCGCGATAGCTTTATTACCGGTGCCAAAAGAGCAGAACTGGCAGGGTTTGATGGTGTTGCAGTGCATGGTGCTTTCGGGTGGATCCTGTCGGAGTTCATGTCCCCGCAATTCAACGACCGGACCGATAAATACGGCGGTAGTATCGAGAATCGCGCCCGCCTCACGCTCGAGGTCATCGAGGGTATTCGGCGCGAATGTGGCCCTGAATTTCAAATCGGCTGGCGTTTGTCGGTCGAGCGCTACGGACTGCGTCTGGAGGAATTGCGCGATATTACTGCGGACATACTTGATCGAGAGTTGATCGACTATCTGGACCTGGCCCTTTGGGACTCCGCTCAGATCGTGCAAGACGGTACGTTCAAGGGACAGAGCATGCTGAGTGTTTTCACAGAGCTTCCACGCAGAGGTGTAAGGATAGGAACAGCAGGCAAGATCATGAGCGCCCAACGCGCCGGGCAATTAATGGATGAAGGATGCGACTTTGTGTTGATTGGTCGGGCCGGCATTCTTCAGCGCGACTTCCCTCTTCAAGTAGAGGCAGACCCCTTCTACGACAGTCCAAGACTTCCAGTGACGGCTGACTATTTGCGCAAGGGTGGGTTGAGCGAGCGATTCATCAATCATATGCGCGGATGGCAAAGCTTTGTTCAACGTGGAAGTTTGTGAGATCGAAGGCATCAGGAACGTTGCTCGGAGTTAAACGACGGGCACTGGATAAATGTCTGGTGTCCACTCTATTGGTCGATAAGCGCTTTTAAGGGTTGATTGAGCAACTCAATTTTTTAGCATCTAAAAATATTAATATAAGACAAAAGACGATGGTTTTTATCCTATTAAGGGGAGGGCGCCGTGTTTCTTAAATTTCGCAGTAAAGTCATATTGCTCGCCGTTATTCCGAGCCTTTCTCTGGCACTGATCATCAGCGGAATAATTTGGTTTGTATTACAAAGTCTGGCGGCAGAAGAGGTCGAGCAGGCTAGAGAGTTGCTTCTGGAAGAGCGCAAACTTGCCCTCAAGAATTATCAGCAAATCGCAGAGGCAGCTATCAAGCCAATTTACGATGCCTCTGCCCAAGGGGATATGGAAGCTCGCAAACAGGCCATTGCCATTCTCAAGACGCTCCAATTCGACAAGGCGAGCTATTTCGCTGGGTATACGTCCGGCAGCGTGCGTGTTTTTTGGTCTGATAAAGAACAGGATATTGGTAAGGATTTTTCGGACGTCAAGGATGCCAATGGGATCTATGTGATTCGCGGCCTCGTCGCCGCCAGTAAATCAGGGCCCTCATTTTTTAGCTACGACTGGCCAACGCCAGGCAGTGACAAGCCAGTTCCAAAGATTGGTTATTACCACTACCTTCCTAAATGGGACCTGTCGTTTGGCACACAAGTCAATCTGGATGACGTAGAAGAACGTATACAAGTCATTGCGACATCGATGCAGACGCGATTGGGTGCTTCTGCCGCAATGATCGTAACTGTAGTGGCGTTGCTGTTGCTGATCGTAGCAGTAGTAGCTGCTGTCCTGGGTAATGGTCTGGTTAAACCTATCCTAGCAATCAAGCAGAATCTCGATGATATCGCTGCCGGAGACGGTGATCTCACACGCCGTCTGCCGGACGGAAACGACGATGAACTAGGCGCACTGTCGAAGTCGTTCAACCAATTTGTCGAAAAAATTCATGGACTGGTCCGACAGATTTCCGAGATGACAAATCAATTGGCACTGTTGGTCGACAATGTCTCTATTCAGGCTTCTCGTTCCGAAAAAGCGATGGCTGGGCAGCGACTTGAGACCGATCAGGTTGCCACCGCCATTCACGAAATGTCGGCGGCAGCTCAACAGGTTTCTGCTAGTGCGCAAAGTGCTTCGCAGGCTGCCCGTGAAGGCTCCGATGTGAGCAGCGTAGCCAAGTCTGTAGTGAACAAGAGCATCACCAGCATCCACGCATTGATTTCGGATGTTAACCAAACGAGTGCTTCGCTCGACAACCTCCGTTCAGATGTTCATTCGATCGCGAGCGTTGTGGACGTTATCCGATCAATTGCCGAACAGACAAACCTGCTGGCACTCAATGCTGCGATTGAGGCAGCGCGAGCCGGAGATGCTGGCCGTGGATTTGCTGTAGTGGCAGATGAAGTACGAGCGCTTGCCAGTCGTACCCAGCAAAGCACCGTAGAGATCAACGAGATGATCAGTTCATTGCAGCGCGGCGCCGAAGAAGCGGTGGTTGCCATGGCGCGCTCCAGTGAGTCCGGCAAGACCACCGGGAAGCTGGCTAATCAGGCCGGAGAGTCATTGGACTCGATCGCGCTATTGATCGAAACCATCAATGACATGAACGCACAAATTGCCAGCGCTTCAGAAGAGCAGACGTCGGTTGCCGAGGAAATCAATCGCAGCATGACCGCCATTGCTCACGCAGTGGATGCTGTTGCAGATGATGCGTTGGTCGGTGCGAACACCGCACGAAAACTTACGGACCTCGGCGAACGACTACGGTTGCAGGTCAAGCAATTCAAGATTTGATGGATTTTTGAAGTGTGAAACCTTTCATAGTTATAGCCGACGTTATAGTTCTGTCCGGAGACGCAGATTAAAGTAATTCAATTGGGGTATTGCCATGTTAATCAACGCTGTCAGCACTCTTGAAATAGAAATCGCAGAGGGCAATGTAAGCGCGCTCAGATGCTGCGTTGCCAACTACATCTCAAGATTTGAAAAGTTGCCCGGCTGCCTGGCTTACGGGTTAACTAATAGTGCATTGCATTCTAACCTTTGGTTACTTAGTGGCTACTGGGAAAACAAGGAAGCGATGCGAGCTCATTTTATCGCTTCAGAGTTCAACGCATTGATTTGGATGATTGGCAGGCGTTCACTGGGCGTTCGGTTTGCAAGCTACTTTCCGCACACTGACGGAGAAGCTTGATGCCAATTGATCAAACGATCTTCCACAAGTTTGACCTCAATTCGTTAGTCACGTTTCTGGTGGTTTATCAGGAGAGGGGTGTATCCAGGGCGGCCAAAACGCTGAAAGTGACGCAACCTGCAGTCAGCAATGTGCTGAGCAAACTACGGGCAAGATTTAACGATCCGCTCTTCATCCCTTGTGGCCGAGTGGTGCGACCGACCCATAAGGCGGATCTGATCGCTGAAGTGCTGGGACCCGCGATGATCATCGTGCAAGAGCTCATCACTCAGGATGCGATAGACAAAGTAGCTGTATGCCCGACTACACAACAGATGAAAGCTGGAAATTTCAGCCTGACAGGAAAATAAATAAACATGTTTGCCAAGTATAAATTCTCAACGAAATTGCAGAGTGCTTTTTTTTTATGTGCCTGTATCACGCTGCTCGTTGGATCAATTGGAATTACGGGAGTTGGACGGTTAGCAGATGCGCTGTCGAAGACCTATTCTGAGGATCTGATAGCGGTCTCCAGCGTGGGAAATATATTGAGCGGGGTGACGGCACACAATCGGGGGGTTTATCGCTTAATAAGCGCCAAGGCACTGAATGCTCCCGAGGCCGATATCCAAAGACTGCATAGCGAAATAACGAACAGCCTTGACACTGTAGAAAGGACGTTGAGCGCATCGCGCGACCTTCTCCAGGGCAAAGATAAAGATGTTTTCAAGAATATTGACGAGCGCTGGTCGAGCTATATCGCCACCTCTCGCAAAGCACTCGAGCATATCAATAATGGTGAAATTGAGGTTGCACAGAAGCAGCTTGATAACGGGAACCTTCAAGTATTTCGAGAGCTGCGACAGTCTTTGCGAGAAATGGTGGCTCACAATGACAAAGGGATTCAGGACGGCGCCAAACGGGCCATGGAGCTGCGTCAGACTGTTTTCTCTCAGTTGATCATCGGCATCGTCGCCGCCTTTTTATTTGCCTTGGGCACTGGCGTCATCATTACGCGCATGATCACCCGCCCTCTGGCCGAAGCTGTGGCAAGTGCCGAGCGTATTGCCAGTGGCGATCTCACGCATCCGATCTGCACTGAGCGCTCTGATGAGGCAGGCCGACTCCTGGCCGCGTTGAGCGACATGCAGATCAGTCTCAAGAATACATTGCTGGAAATTGCGAGCGCAGCGGATCAACTGGCTACATCCTCAGAAGAACTGAGTGCGGTCACCGATGAGAGTACACGTAGCCTGATCCGGCAAAATGATGAGATTCAACAAGCCGCGACTGCTGTCACTGAGATGACCAATGCTATAGAACACGTGGCTACAAATGCGGTCTCCACATCGGATGCCTCACGACACGCTACAGACGAGGCGGAGGATGGGCGCAACCAGGTTGAGCGGACAGTCGACGGCATTCATATCGTGCTAAGTGATATTCAGAGGTCATCCGAGACAGTTACTGATTTGGCTTCTCGTGTGCACAACATCAGTGGGGTTCTGGATGTTATCCGCAGCATCTCTGAACAGACCAATTTACTGGCGTTGAACGCCGCGATTGAGGCAGCGCGCGCTGGCGAGCAGGGGCGAGGATTTGCAGTGGTCGCCGATGAAGTTCGTGCGCTGGCTCATCGAACGCAAGCGTCAACAGTCGAGATTGAAACCATGATTGGCGCGGTGAAGACCGATGCCGACAGCGCGGTCGCCGCGATGGGCAAGAGTCTTGCGGTGGCAACGGCTACCCAGAATAAAGCGCGCCAGGCAGGCACCGCGCTCGAGCAAATCGCACGCAACGTTTATCAGATCAACGAACGTAACCTGGTGATTGCCTCCGCCTCCGAACAACAGGCGCAAGTCGCTCGCGAAGTCGACAAAAATCTACACAACATCCAACAGCTGTCTGAACAAACCACTGCCGGAGCGAACCAGACGGCAGGATCCAGTCGAGAACTGTCCCACCTTGCGGCCTCATTCAATATGATGGTTTCGAAATTCAAACTGTAAAAAGCTATTGGCTCCGCGCACTCAAGGAACAATATGAACAAATTCCAAGCAATGGAGGTGTTCGTCCAGGTGGTGGATACCGGCGGATTCAATCGTGCGGCTGAAAACCTGAAGCTTCCCAAGGCAACCGTCACCACCCTGATACAGTCGTTGGAAACTTCTCTATCGGTGAAGTTGTTGAACCGGACCACGCGCCACGTCAGTGTGACTTCCGATGGTGCTGTCTACTATGAGCGGTGCTTACAGATACTTTCAGACGTTCGCGATGCGGAGGATTCTTTAATACAAAGCCGCCGGAGTCCATCGGGGCGTCTGCGCGTCGATGCTCCTACCGGCCTGGCCAGCGACGTGATCATTCCTGCTCTTCCTGACTTCTTCGTGTTGTACCCGGATATCCGATTGGAACTGGGTTGCAGCGATCGTCCGGTTGACCTGGTGGAAGAGGGCGTGGATTGCGCCATACGCGGTGGTCGCCGTTTGGCTGACTCACGGTTGATTGCGCGCCGGGTTGGAACAATGAATTACGTCACTTGCGCCTCACCCGCATATCTGGAGCAACACGGGCGACCAACGCACCCCGACGATCTTGTGCATCATCGTTGTGTGAACTACTTCTCCTCCCGTGGGGGTAAACCATTTGATTGGTATTTCACGCGAGGCGACGAAAGTGTTCAGGTCGCGCTATCCAGTCACATTGCGCTTAGCGACAGTTACGCTTATACCTCCGCGGGCCTGTCAGGGCTGGGCATTGTGCAAATGGCCAATTTTCTGATGACACCCTTTATAGAGGACGGACGATTAATTCCAATACTGGAAGACTGGACCAATGAGCCCCTGCCGATTCATGTCGTATATCCACAGAACCGTCACCTTTCGGCCAAGGTTCGCGTGTTTGTAGAGTGGATCGCAGATTTGTTTTCCAATCATCCGACGATGCGCGAATAAAGACCTGCAAAACTCCACATTACAAATTGCCATGGAGCTTTGCAGGGGCGCTTATCTAATTAAAGCTGTTCGGCTGCCAAAGCATCGCGAACACTTGGCCGCGTCCCCATTCGTGCCATGAATTTCTGAATGGAGGTGTATTTGGATAGGTCAATATTCACTCTTGGTGCCCAAGTCAAAACATTATACAAGTAGGCATCCGCGATTGAAAATGTGTCGCCTAAAACATAATCGTTGTTAGTCAGGTGCTTTTCAATATAGTCAAAATGAGGACCCATATAGCCTTCCGCAAAGCGACTCTTCGACGCTCCATCCACAAACGACGAAAACATCACGCCCATGCCTTTATGCAAATCAGAAGCCACAAAGTTTAACCATTCCAGGGCCTTATAGCGCTCCCGGGTACCAAATTCAGGTAAAAGTCTACGCTCAGGGTTGCCATCTGCAATCCATTGCAAAATCACCGCCCCTTCAGTGAGGACGTCACCGTTCTTCAATTTTAAGGCAGGCACGTAGCCTTTTGGCGTTACCTCGTAGTAATTACCTTCAACAGTTGTTTTGGTGGCGAAGTCGACTTTGATAAGTTCAAACTTCTGCTCGGACTCGCGCAATGCGATTTGTGAAGCAAGACCGCAAGAGCCAGGCGCAAAATACAGTTTCACAGTACCTTCCTTCTATTTTATCAACGATTCAAAATCACGTGCATCATGACGCTCTCGCAAGAACTCGCCCGGAGCTCCAGAGGTGCGGTTAACGACTTTGCCGCGCGCAACTGCGGGTCGAGCGGCAATCGCGTGATACCAGCGCAGCAGATGCTTGTATTCCTCTACAGCAAGGAACTCGTGTGTGGCGTAAACACCGTAAAGACTGCCGGGGTACCACGGCCAAACAGCCATATCTGCGATCGTATATTCGTCCCCCGCAAGGAATTCATTCGATGCCAGGTGGGTATCCAGAACATGTAACTGTCGCTTGGTTTCCATGGCATAACGATCGATCGCGTATTCGATCTTGATCGGCGCGTAGGCATAGAAATGGCCCAGGCCGCCGCCAACGAAGGGAGCGGATCCCATTTGCCACATCAGCCAGTTGAAAGTCTCGGCTCGCGCTCTGGGGTTAGTGGGCAGGAACGCGCCGAACTGCTCCGCAAGGTAGATCAGGATCGAGCCGCTCTCGAAAACCCGAGTAACGGGATCCGTTGTATGGTCCACAAGCGCCGGAATCTTGGAGTTGGGGTTGATATTGACGAAGCCGCTACCGAACTGGTCTCCCTCGAAAATATCTATCAGCCATGCATCGTATTCAGCGCCTGAATGCCCTGCCGCAAGTAGTTCCTCCAGCATGATCGTGATCTTCTGACCATTGGGCGTTCCCTGCGAGTAAAGCTGTAGGGGGTGCTTACCTACCGGCAGCTCTTGTACGAACCGGGAACCTGATACCGGACGATTGATGCTGGCAAATTGGCCGCCGTAGGTGGACTTCGGGCTCCAGACCTTAGCTGGCATATAACCTGCAGGCTGGTTCTCATGAGAATTGTCTGACATCGATTACTCCTTAGGTCGGAGACATTCAGAATGTTTAAAACGCTGTATGCAATATCATAAAGCGACTTGAAGAAAGTTGACGTAGAAATACTATCGAGGCTTGGAAGATTGATATATGGCGACTGGGCGAATTCACAATTCACCAAATTGAATAATGTGGTGGTGTGATGAGTGTTTTGAAGAATTAACTAAGAGGTTTGATGCGAAGAAAGGAGGGGGAGACCCTCCTTTTTTTAGATGACATTAATTCGATTAGTGCGATTACCAATGTACCATCGGAAGTCCGGCGACAGGTGACTTAAAGTAAGCTATGCGGTCGTGCCTCAGGCTGCCAACATATACTGTAGAAAGGTCAACTCCACCGAATGTGATACTCGTGAACCAAGGAGAAATTTTTCCGCCACACGCGAGCATCAACTCAGCATTAGCCTTGTCTTCATCAAACGCTGCGAGCAGCTTTTTACCTGCCTCGCTTCCTTTGTCATCATCCAGAATTATTTTAAGTTCGCCATCAGGAGTAATTGCGAAGATTCTATCGAGCATAATGTGAGTGCCCCACAGATTGCCGAAAGAATCGAAAGCTATTCCATCGATAAAACCACGATGATTATCAGGGCCAAAGACTTGCCGATCGGTCAGAGAGCCATCGTCGAGTACACGCAACCTTGAAACTCGCATTGCGCAGGTCTCGGCAACGTATAACCACTCTTCATTTGCATCTAGTCTGATCTCATTTGTAAAATGAAATCCATCTGCAACGACTCTCAATCTACCATTTTCGTATAAGGCAATATAGCCGTCGCAGACATTGGGGCTCATCGCCTCCATCCAGTTTTTTGTGCGTGTGGAGATGGTCATCCAGATCCGGTCTTTACTATCTCTTAGAACGAAATTTACCTTTCCTATCGGTAGGCTGTCTATCGAGTCAGCGAGTAAACTGAACGCTCCGGAGCGACTCATTAGTTCCAGTCGATCAGTCCCAAAATTCGAAATAATGATGTCGCCGTTACGAGCGAAAGCCAAGCCATTTGGTAGACTACCCGTGGTTAACCTGGACTCTTCATCGTCAGATGACACTATTGATTGTGTAGCTGCTTCGCTAGGCAAAATCAACGCTTGCCTACCGTCAGGTTGAATGTGAACGACGCCGCCGCGAGCATCAGCAGTCCATAATGATCCGTCGCGCTCTGCCAAAATACATTCAGGTCTATGGAGGTTGTGACCGATATATTTGATGGCAGATGGATCTACTTTAAATCCTTCCAGTGGGTTTAATGGGCGCATGAGCAACTCCTATTTGGTTGTTATGGGGTTTAGCGCAAGTCAACAGGTCGATTTAATATTTCATCACTAGGATTTATAGCAATAATTTGACGCTGAGTTTTCGTCGCTATCTTTCTATCAATAATTTCTGATCCGCGGGCTTAAGAAATTGAAAATTGGCAAGATCAAGCGTACCCTTCAGCATGAATTGAGATAAATGGATTCTGTGAATACCAGCAATTCATGCGAAAAATATAAAATAAAAAGAGGCACAGGCATGCGATTTAACCGACTTGATTTGAACCAACTTGTAGCGCTCGATGCATTGCTGCGTGAAAAAAGTGTTTCTAAAGCGGCAGAGCATGTTTTTTTAAGTCAGTCCGCTATGAGTAACTCACTGACGCGCCTTAGAGAGTATTTCCAGGATGAGCTTTTGGTTCCCGCTGGAAGAAAAATGGTGATTACATCTCTTGGAGAACGTCTCGCTCCGGAAGTGCAATCAATCCTTATTAGGATTCAGGCGGTTACCCAGCTACGCGAAAATTTCGATATTTATACTTCAACTATCGAAATCTCGCTCATCGTCTCTGATTATATTTGTAGTACATTTATGCCCGCTGTGGTTAAGGCTGTTGCACTCGAAGCGCCCCACGTTAAGATTAGAATGACACTGCTAAATGGCACCTATCTTGAAAAACTGGACAGGGGAGAGGTTGATTTTTTAATCGTCCCTGACCACTTTTCCCATAAATCCCACCCGACTGAACCGCTTTTTGAAGACAGGTTTTGCTGCGTCGCTTGGAACGAAAATACAGAGCTGCAAGGTAAAGTCACCTTTGAGGACTATCAGAAGCTTGGGCATGTTGTGACGCAAATCGGTGATGGGCGCACTACGTTGTTTGAGGACTGGTTTTTAGAAAAGCATGGAGATGTACGCAGAATAGAAATTGTTTGCCCGTATTTTAGTCTTTTGCCAAGCTTGGTTGTCGGAACGAATCGTATTGCGACCGTGCACTATCAGTTGGCACATCTATATCGAACGACATTCCCAATCGCGATTTATGACCTTCCTGTAGAAACCCCCGTTTTTCGAGAGTTGATCCAGTATCATAAGTCTTTTGAGAGTGATCAGGTTTCGGTATGGTTTCGGGACCTGTTGCGTAGAGTCGCGAGTACTATAACTGAAAGGTAATGAGCATTTAATTTGGCGGCGATATCGACTTTTCCGAACATCACCATCATCGACGGTTGATCGCAAATGTCGGGAGGCTGTTTTTGTGGCGATGGAGCTTGCTCCCGTTCACTGCGCAGCAATCGAATGCCCGATTGACGCGTTTTTAGCAGTAAAACGCGTCGGCTGGTTTGGGTGGCTTCGCCACCAAACGGGAGCAAGTTCCCTCGATACAAAGGCGGGTTGTTGAGGGTCAGATCCGCAACCCGCCATCCATTTCCAGAATCCGCCCGGTGTAGTAATCGTTCCCGAAGATGTACGCCGCTGAATGGGCGATCTCTTCCGGTTTACCCATGCGCTTGAGCGGAATCCCCACGGTCATTTTCTCCAGCGCTTCGGGCTTCATACCCAGGGTCATCTCGGTTTCGATGAACCCCGGGGCAATGCCAGCCACACGAATACCGTAGCGTGCCAATTCCTTGGCCCAGGTCACAGTAGCAGCGGCGACACCGGCCTTGGCGGCGGAGTAGTTGGTCTGGCCGGCGTTGCCGGCGCGGGAGATCGACGAGATATTAATGATCGCGCCGCTGTTGTTCAGCTCAATCATTTTGGCCGCGACTTCACGGGTGCACAGGAATACGCCGGTTAGGTTGACGTCGATGACCGACTGCCACTGGGCCAGGCTCATCTTAGTCATCTCGCCATCTTTGACCTTGATCAGCAGACCGTCGCGCAGAATCCCGGCGTTGTTGATCAGGCCATGGATCGCCCCGAAGTCCTCGGCAACCTGGGCGACCATGTGGGTCACTTGCTCTTCATTGGCGACGTTGCACAGGTAGGCGCGGGCTTCGACTCCCTTTGCCTTGCAAGCGGCGACGGTGTCGTCGAGCTTTTCCTGGTTCAGGTCCACCAGCGCCAGCTTCGCGCCTTTACCGGCGAAATACTCGGCCATGGAACGGCCTAAACCCTGGCAACCGCCAGTTATAATGATTACTTTGTCAGTTACTTGCATTCTCTTGCCTCATTAGCAGAATGAGCGAACTGGGGGATCAGCCTTTTGGTTTTACTTTTGGCACGCTATCTTCCATGAATTTCACGACCCAGCCTGGTTCTTCTTGTAAAAATGGAGGCAGGTTGTGGACATAATGTGCGAAACCAAAAACAGGTTCTTCCCAGTCTCGTGGAATCCAGTTGTCATCTACGTAATCAGCATCTGCACCATATTCAGCTTCACCACCGGCAGGACTTGGCAGGTAATAAAATAAGCCCGAATCAATACGATGGCGACCTAGGCCAAAATGGGATTTTTCCCACCCCTTGCGCTCCATATAATTCGCACCGATCATCATTTCATCAATATCTTCTACGCCAAAGTTGGCATGGTGGAAACTAACGGCACCGTCGTTACCCGCGAATGGCAAACTGGCATTCAAGAAGAAAATGTTATGATGATTATTGCAACCATCAGCGCGTGCGTAGATACCGAATGTACGTTGATAGTCTGATAGTCTGAAGCCAAGGCGCTCGCGCATGAATTCAAAAGTTTTTTCGAAATCGGCCACAGCGAATACGACGTGCTGGAGGACCTTTGGACGTGCTCGCAAGCGCCATTTGCGATGTTGGTTAAGACGATTAATTCGTCCTGGAGAGTTCAAGGCATCAGGCGCAGTCAATACCGTTTTCTTCTGGTATAGCCGTAAAGCCATCGCCAGTCCACAGTCGGTCAAAAAGTGAACTGTTCCATCTACATCGATGGTTAGATCTCGATCCCTTGCTAGTCCCTTGGTAAGGACACTCAGCGAATCCTGAGTGTCTACCCCCCAAACAGTTTCCTGTACCCCGCACCCAACAAGTTTGGATTGTGGAAGCCGCGGATCCTCAATATGACGCAGAATTACCCGAGAGCCTTCCTCCAACTTAAATACAGAGGAGTGTTCATCCTGGGAGTATAGCGGCAAACCGAAATCGTCAAAAAAACGCGTTGACTCTTGTAAGTTTTCTACGCCATACACTAGCGATTCAATTCCAATAATTGCCATTATAACCATCCATATGATTGTTGTTTTTTTCAGTTTTTTGCATTTGCATCGCATTTGGCGGGTGCGAGTGGTCGTGTTGACGTCTTGTTCGTCTCGATCACTCTGAACCAAATGCAGTTAGCTCCAGACATTACCGTGGTAAGTCACGTTGTTGGAGTGGGTTTGATAAATACATTGGATTGATGAGATGGATGCCTGACTCGCTACCCATCATCCCTTGCGACCCGCAGGTGCGCCGGCTTGCGCACGAGGTATTCATGAGATCCATCGGAGCCATTTATAAAAGCCACTTATCAGGATCCATTGCCATCGATAACTTGGCTGAACAAATACAAAAATCGATGGGTCCGGCACGCTTCGGCTCATCCTGATGTAGGGGTTCAGGATCATGGGATGTATCAAGAAAGCTCTTATCGTCGGTGGCGGCATCGGTGGTCTGGCGGCTGCAGTTGCAATGCGTCAAAAAGGGGTCGAGGTCGACCTCGTGGAAATCAAGAAAGAGTGGACCGTTGTAGGGGTGGGTATCATTCAGCCTTCCAACGCTTTGCGTGCCCTTTCTCACATTGGCCTGGCGCAGCAATGCATCGAAAATGGATGGCCCTTTGAAGGTTGGCAATTGTTCGATAACAATGGGGTTCTTCTTGGCGAGGTTCCAACGCCGAAGGCTGAGAATTCTGATTGCCCTCCTAATAACGGAATTACACGACCTATTCTCCACAGTTTGCTATCCGAGGCTGCCATTGATCTCGGTGTGTCCATTCAGCTGGGAGCGTCGGTTGAGTCCATTGATCAGTCGGTTGAATCTGCGTTAGTTACTTTTACCGACGGTCGACAGGCCTCCTACGAACTAGTGGTTGGCGCAGATGGGGTTTACTCCAAGGTGCGCGATCTGGTATTTGGACACACTGAGCTTAAATTCGTTGGCCAGGCGGTTTGGCGGTTTATTACCGCTCGTCCGAAGGAAATGCGGTGGGGCGGCATCTACTACGGCAAAAATAATAAAGTCGGACTGGTCCCGCTCAGTGAAGAATTGATGTATTTGTTCCTGGTGACGTCAGAACCAGGTAATCCACGAAAACCAAATGATCAATTACACACATTATTGCGTGAGCAACTCAGCGATTATACGGGCCTGGTCGGGCGACTCGCTGAAGAGTTGATGGACGCGTCACAGGTCGTTTACAAGCCAATTGAAGAGTTGTTTGTTGAAGGTTCCTGGTGTCGGGAACGCGTCGTGTTGATTGGGGATGCTGCCCATGCGTCCAGCCCACATCTTGCTGCAGGCGCGTCGATGGCACTTGAGGATGCGGTTCTGTTGGCGCAACTGGTGGATGAAAGCGAAGATCTCCAAGAGGCTCTAAAAGTTTACGACGAGCGACGTCAGCCCCGGTGTCGTAATGTCTCGGATGCCTGCGCAAAACTTGTGAAGACTGAACTTCAAGAGTGGGCTGGAGAGCCGCTTAGCCACGAGCCTGGCCAGGTTTTTGCTGGGGCCCTGCAAGATCTGGCGAGGCCTTATTAATTTTCGAACAAAAGTGATGATTCACAATTGTTATCGAAATCCATGGCGCGTCGTTTAAACCGGCGCTAGCCATTCTTATTCATATGCCAAACCACAAACTGCTCCTGCCACCTATCAAGCAGATCCGTGGCGCGAGTTGGTTTGTGTGCAGTTTGATCATAGCGTCGGACAGTTTGCTCGCAAATATTTCTGGAGAGATAGGATGTTAGAGTACTTCCCAACCAATTATGTCTGGAATTTGGCAACGAATATTTCGTTGAACACGGGTGGCCATTTTGGCGAGGTTCATAATATATGCCACAGGCTCATTGAAGTTTCGAAGCAGGGTGATGATGAAAGCAGTGTCGCTTTCTACGAAGCCTGGAGTGAGCAGGCTAACACTTTGATTGAACTCGCTCTTGAAGACCTCGCCGCCGGTCATACATTAAGCGCCGCTGCGAAATACGGGCGTGCATCCAATTACTATTTAACCGCCGAACGCATGCTCTCACAACACTTCTCGCAGCGTGAGGAAGCCTATAAGCGTGGTATCGATTATTTCGTCAAGCAGATCAGCTTGGGCAATGAGAACTGCGAAACAGTAGAGGTTCCTTATCGTGGGACCAGTTTGCCCGCACTGTTCGTCAAGGCCGAAGGCGTAGATGGGCGTAAGGCCCCTGTTGTTGCGCTATTCAATGGGCTGGATAGCTTCAAGGAAATGATCTATGGCTCAGGTATCGCCCAACAACTGGCAAAGCGTGGCATTTCGAGCATTATTGTTGATCAACCTGGAGCGGGCGGTGCTATTCGCCTCAAAGGGCTGACTGCAGTGGTTGAAAGCGAGCATTGGGCCGGTGCCGTGGTCGATTATTTGGAAACCCGCCCCGAGGTTGACTCTGGAAAGATCGGCGTTACTGCATGGTCTTTAGGCGGTTACTACGCGCCCCGTGCAGCTGCCTTTGAGAAGCGCTTCAAGCTTTGTGTTGCATGGGGGGCTAACCACAATTGGGGCGAAGTACAGAAACAGCGTCAGGCTCGCGAGGGCGCCAATCCTGTACCGCACTATTGGGAGCACGTGAAGTGGGTCTGGGGAGAGGAGAGCACGGAGAGTTTCATGGCTATGGCGCCTCGTGTGACGTTGGAAGGCGTCGTGGACAAGATTACGGTGCCATTCCTGGTTTTACACGGTAGTAACGATCGTCAAATAAATATTAAGTACGCCCACCAATCTTATGAACAAGCTGTAAACAGCCCTTTGCGTGAGCTGAAAATTTTCACTGAGCGCGAAGGTGGCGTCGAACATTGTAGCGCCGACAATATGTCGAACGCTCGAGATTACATTGTCGATTGGATTAGTGATGTTTTCAAAGAATACGTTTCCTAAAGATATAAGTTAATAGACGGATGATTAAGTCTGTTTTTTCTGTTCTCTTTCACTATAGGAAAACTTATGAAAAATATTAAGGGTAAGGTAATCATCACCTGCGCTATTACAGGTGGTGTTCATACACCCAGCATGTCCGAGCACCTGCCTGTCACTGCGCGGCAAATCTCCAATGCTGCCATCGGCGCCGTGCAGGCTGGCGCATCAATCGTACATCTTCATGCCCGTGATCCTTTAAGCGGCCGACCTAGTCAAGACACTTCATTGTTTCGCGAGTTTGTAGGCACTATTAAAGAACAGTGCAACGGCATTATCAATATCACTACAGGTGGCGCGCCGACGATGGGCGTCGATGAGCGACTGCAGCCGGCGCTTCAACTCAAACCAGAATTGGCGTCCTTGAATATGGGATCGATGAATTTTGGGCTTTTCCCAATGCTGGGACGCTACAAAGAGTTCAAGCATGATTGGGAAGCGAAGTACTTGGAGAGCACTCGCGATACCGTGTTTCGGAACACTTTCAAAGACATCGAAAATATCTTGCAATCCTGTACGGATAATGGCACTCGTTTTGAGTTCGAGTGCTATGACACTGCTCATCTCTATAATCTCGCGCACTTTCTCGACCGCAAGCTTGTAACTCCGCCGCTATTTGTACAGACGGTATTTGGCATTCTTGGTGGCATCGGCCCGCATCCCGATGATGTTGCTCACATGAAACGAACCGCCGATCGTTTGTTTGGCGATGATTTCGTTTGGTCCGTTCTGGGTGCCGGGCGCGCGCAGATGCCTACGGCGGCCATTGCTGCGGCTAACGGAGGTAATGTCAGGGTTGGCCTGGAGGATTCCTTGTGGGATCAACAAGGCGTACTGGCTCGAGAAAACGCAGATCAGGTTCGCAGAGTCAGGAAGATCATCGAAGGCCTGGCGCTAGACGTAGCAACCCCTGACGAAGCCCGGGCACTGCTCGCCCTGAAAGGCGCGGATCAAGTGGGTTTCTAGCCAGGTTTTCGCTTCCTTGTGTCTTGAATGCAGCAGCGAATTCAGCGGCTGATGCATTCATGCCATCCATGCGTTCCATTGATGTAAACCGTTTAACGAATGGATGGCATGACTGTAGCGTAAGGGTCGTAGCGAGGGGAGAGGTTTAACAGGAAGTTAGAAGGCCAACATCGCAGATGTAGGACCTACGTCTAACACTCTGTAATGCAGTACTAATAAATAAAATAAAAATGGTATTTTCTCATGCGTATTGATAATAAAAGCCTGGCTCGTGCAGCCCAATTTTCATCATTGCTAATTTCTGTGCCATTGATGGCTCCCGTTGCATCGGCATTTCAATTTACGACCGACAACCCTGATGTTAAAGGTTATTGGGATAATACCGTAAAGTACAGCAGTGCCTACAGGTTGCATGGGCAAGATAGTTCATTGACGTCTGATGTGAATGCGGATGACGGGGACAGAAATTTTAATAAAGGGTTGGCGTCCAATCGATTCGACCTCTTCTCGGAGTTAGGAATGAGCTATCAACAGTTCGGCTTCCGGGTTACCGGGGCTGCCTGGTATGACAGCGTCTATAACAAAAGTAATGACAACAGTTCCACCACGGTCAATCATCTTGGTCAGAGCGATCATTTCGACAATGAGACAGAAGAGCTGGCTGGCCGTAAAGCTGAATTGCTCGACGCTTTTGTATATGGCAGCTCAGAAATTGCCGGTCATAACACATCTTTCCGCTTGGGTAAGCACACACTTTTGTGGGGACAAAGCCTGTTTTTCCCAACCAATGGTATTGCTTACGGACAAGCGCCGATTGACGCAGCGAAAGCGCTTTCGGTTCCAAACACCAGAGCGGCTGAACTGTTCAAACCGATCAACCAACTGTCGATGCAATTTCAGTTTTCCGATACGGTGAGCATGGCCGCGTTTTATCAACTGGATTGGGATAAAACCCGTTTAGCCCCTTCAGGTGGATTTTTTAGTACCTCTGATGTAGTCGGGGAAGGTAATAAACGGATCATTGTTGGCCAAAATCCGGTCATTGGCGATGCTGATGGAAACATTTCGCTCTATCGAGGTAAGTCGAAAGATGCCAGTAAATCGGGTCAGTTCGGCTTAGCGTTAAACTTCAACCCGGCTGAAGGTAATACCGAGTACGGGCTATATGCGATCCGTTTCAACAATCGACTTCCTCAAATCTATGCCTATCAAGGAAAGAATTTCCTTGGTCAGCCAGGGCAGGTGGGCGAATTCTCCGAGGTTTACTCCGAAGGCGTAAAAATGCTGGGCGCCAGCTTCAGTACCAGCGTCGGTGACGCCAGCTTCGGCGGGGAAGTTTCCACTCGCTACGACATGCCTCTGCGTAAGCTGGGGCCGGTATTCGTTGATGTTGATGACAACAGCCGTGATGCACATGCGCTTGGCCGTACTGTTCATGCACAGTTGTCCAGTATTTACCTGGTGCCTCGAACCCCATTGTGGGAGTCGGCGAGCTTCGTTGGCGAGTTGGCTTGGCACCGATTGTTGTCTGTTACAGATAATAAAGAACAGTTCGACTCCAAGGATTTCACCGACAGTGCTGTGGGTGCAAGGTTTGTTCTTGAGCCAAATTATTACCAAGCTGCGCCTGGATTGGATTTGTTTGTACCCATGGGTGTTGGTTACACACACGGTAAGTCTCCAATCGACCCTGCGTTCAACAATTATAATGCCGACGGTGGCGGCGACATGAGTATTGGTCTGCGAGCCGTTTACGACAATACGTGGAATGGTTTGCTTAATTACACTCACTTTTACGGCAGTGGCAACAGTTCCGATAATGCCTATCGGGATCGCGATTTCATTTCATTCTCTATACAGCGTGCATTCTAGTATTAATCACAAAAATAATAGTTGAGGAATATTCAATGAAGCTCTGTTCAGTAGGTGCTATCGGTTTAATCTTCTCATTCATTGGCACGGCACATGCCGCCGTTGCGCCACAAGAAGCGGCTCAACTGAATACAACGTTAACTCCCTTCGGCGGCGAACGTGCGGCGAGCCCGGACGGTAAAATTCCAGCCTGGACTGGAGGTTATACAACCCCAGACGCCAATTACAAATCAGGTGGGAAACGGAGCGATCCATTTGCGAACGAAAAACCTGTATATAGCATAACTGCGAAAAACTACCAGGATTACAAGGCGACCTTGACCGAGGGTCAGCAGGCGATGTTTGTTAAATATCCTGATTATCGAATCGATGTTTATCCAACTCACCGTACAGCTGCAGCACCTCAATGGGTGTACGACAATACGGCGCGCAATGCCATTGAAGCGAAGCTGATTAAAGATGGTTTCGCTGTCGAAGGCGCTTATGGTGGCATACCGTTTCCTATTCCGAAAAACGGAAATGAGGCGATGTGGAATCACATGCTTCGGTGGCAGGGCCAAAGTTTGACTTTTGAATTCAGTGCTTACAACGGCACTTCATCTGGCCGCACCGTGTTGACTTCCACGAACAGTAGCTATTATCAGTTTCCTTATTATCTGAAGGACGGGCGAGACAGTTTTAATGGCATCTATCGCCAACTGAAGCTCGTACCAACTGCACCACCGTTGCAAGCAGGGCAGTCGATCCTGGCTCTGGATCCTCTCGATCAAGTTGCTCAAGGCCGTCCTACATGGCAGTACCTGACTGGGCAACGCCGCACACGGAAGTTACCTAACGCAGCGTTCGATACGCCATCGTTTGTTACCTCCGGGCAGATGAATTTCGACGAAGTTTATATGTTTGAAGGACCGATGACCCGTTATAAGTGGAATTTGGTAGGTAAGAAAGAAATGCTCGTCCCTTATAACAACAACAAGGGGCTGTCGCCTACCAAAGATGCTGATGTTTTAGGCGCCAATTTCCTGAATCCGGATTACGTTCGGTGGGAGTTGCACCGCGTATGGGTGGTAGAAGCGGATCTCGCTCCTGGTATGAGGCACGTCATGCCCAAGCGTCGATTCTATCTCGACGAAGACACCTGGCAGGCTGTGTTGTCTGATAGCTGGGATGCGAATGGAAAAATCTGGAAGACTGGCTACATGCATAGTTTAGTCATCCCTGATCTTCCTGGGACAATTAACGGCAGCTTTGGTGTTTACGATTTGCAAAGCGGCAGTTGGTTTGCGAACAACATCATGAGTGGGCATCAGGATCAAATCACACTTCGTGCTCCTTGGCCTAACTCGTTTTTTACAGCTGACTCGCTGTCGAGTGAAGGCGTTCGTTAATTATTTTGCGATCAGCGCCGGTGGTGCTGATCGCGTTAGGTGCTGATCGTGACCTGCAGACTTTTCAGTATTATTGTGTTTTTTTTATCGTTCGCTGGGACATTTCCGGTTGCCGGACTTGTAGAGGCTGCGTCAATTAGTAATGCCTCCCCAAGTTATTATTTAACGGCGGTTGCAAGCTCTGATGGCAAGAAGCTTATCGGGGTTGGTGAAAGAGGGATTATCACACTATCCGAGGACGGTGGTTCAACCTGGCACATTGCTGAGAATGCAGGGCAGGATACGCTCACTGACGTGGTGTTCACCGACGCTGATAAAGTTTGGGTTGTTGGGCATGCGGGCACCTTATTGAGCAGTGTGGACGCTGGTGGATCGTGGAAGACGGTGCTTCAAGGTTCGAAAGTTTCCGAACTCGCGTTGGCGGAGGCACAGCGGATCAAAGACACAGCTGTCAGCGACGAACAGCACCAACTCGCCGCGAATTTGCAAGCGAATGCTCAGCGAATGATCGAAAGTGGATCAAGTGAACCGTTGTTTTCGTTGCTATTTACAGATGAGTTACACGGGTACGCCGTAGGTGCTTATGGGGTGGTATTGCGTACCGATGACGGAGGGCATACCTGGAAGGCCTGGTTGGGGCACGTGGACAACCCTCAAAAATTGCACATCTATGCCATTGCGCAGGCGCAGGGCGGGATCTACTTGGTAGGGGAACAAGGATTTATCGCTCGTTCGACCAACGATGGCGATCATTTTTCCCGCCTGGAAACCGATTTTTCAGGGAGCTTTTTTACTATCGCCGCCGCTGCTGATAAGAGTCTCTACGTTGCCGGACTTGAAGGCGTGGTCATCCGATCGACCGACAACGGCAGTACTTGGGCCGCCGTGGAAGTGGCTACGAAGCAAAGTTGGGTCGCTAGCGAAGCGATGCCAGATGGGTCGGTTATTTTAGCGAACGCTAACGGCGGTTTTTTCCGGTCCGTTACGGGGCATAAATTCTCAACGCTATCGGTTTCACAGGATGACGGACTGTGTGGCTTCAAAACTCTGTCGAACGGAACCCTTATTACTGCGGGCCCTCGTGGCATCTCGACCAAGTATCTCAACTTATCTGGCAGTGCTAGTACGGAAGTAAACCAATGAAACAACATAATGCAGCTGCCGGAGAGATCGAGAATGACCCGGTCACCCTTGAGCAATTTGATCCGAAATCAGGATCTTTCGTAGAACGGGCCATTTTCAACAACCGTGCAGTGGTCATACTAATTTGCGTATTGCTGACAGTAATGTTGGGTTTCCAGTTTAAAAACCTTGGGCTTAATGCCAGCTTCGAGAAAATGATTCCCAGCGGCCACCCTTATATTGTCAACTATTTGCAAAATAAGGCTGAGCTCGCCGGGCAAGGAAATTCACTGCGCATTTCCGTGGAGAATCCTTCCGGTTCGGTGTATGACGCGAAATATCTGGAAGTGTTGAAACAGATCAGTGATGAAGTGTTTCTGATTCCCGGGGTTGACCGTCCATTCATGAAATCGCTCTGGACGCCCTCTACACGCTGGATGGCCATCACGGAAGAAGGCTTGGACGGCGGACCGGTCATGCCTGACGACTATGATGGGTCCAACGCTTCCCTGAACAAGCTGCATACGAACGTCAATAACTCGGGTGAGATCGGACGCCTGGTCGGACTGGACGGAAAATCCAGCATTATCTATGTTCCGTTGTTGGCGGTGGATACTCAAACTGGACAAGCAATCGATTACCGTCATCTATCCAGTCGCCTTGAACAGATACGTGGTAAATATCAAACCGATAATATAAAGATTCGCATTATCGGCTTTGCGAAAGTCGTCGGCGATCTGATCGACGGGCTCCAGAAGATTTTACTCTTCTTTATCCTGGCAATCGTTATCACAGGGGGCGTGCTATTCCTCTATACCCGTTGCGTACGCAGCACGCTGTTGGTCCTGGGTTGCTCAATGGTCGCAATCATTTGGCAACTTGGAATTCTTCCGCTGATTGGGCTACAACTGGATCCGTATTCAGTGCTGGTGCCCTTTTTGGTCTTCGCGATTGGTATCAGTCACGGTGCCCAGAAAATGAATGGCATCATGCAGGACATCGGCCGTGGCACTCATCGGCTGGTTGCTGCACGGTTTACCTTTCGTAGATTGTTTCTGACCGGACTCACTGCATTGCTGTGTGATGCCGTAGGTTTCGGTGTGCTTACCATCATTCAGATTCAGATCATCCGTGAACTTGCAATAGTTGCGAGTATCGGTGTCGCTACGCTGATTTTCACAAATCTAATTTTGCTTCCGGTGTTGTTGTCTTACATCGGGGTCAGTTCATCCTCGGCTTTGCGCAGCTGTCAGCAAGACGAAGGTACTGCGGCTTCACGAAATCCACTTTGGGTATTTCTTGATCGATTTACAGAACGTCGCTGGGCCGGTGCGACGCTGATTTGTTCGGTGATTTTAGCGGGTGCTGGTTATTGGGTTAGCCAGGATGTAAAGATCGGAGATCTTGATCGCGGCGCACCGGAATTGCGACCCGATTCCCGTTACAATTTGGATAATGACTTCATTACCAAGCACTATGCTGCTACGAGCGATGTCATGGTGATTATGGTCAAAACGCCGAATAACCAATGCACTCGTTATGAGGCACTCAAAAAAGTCGATGAGCTCGAATGGCGCTTGGATAAAATACCTGGCGTTGAGTCGACGAGCTCCCTTGCGAGCTTAAGTCGTACCGCGCTCGTTGGAATGAACGAAGGCAATCCGAAATGGTACGAACTAAGTCATAACCAGGGTATGTTGAACGCAATCGCTACAAACATGCCTAGAGATTTTTTCAACCAGGATTGCAATCTATTATCGATCTTTGTTTACCTAAGTGACCATAAAGCAAGCACTCTTAAGGCGGTAACTGGAACTGTTGAGGCATTTGCGGACTCTGCCAGCGATTCGCAAGCTACAATCTTGCTCGCGGCTGGAAGTGCCGGCTTTGAGGCTGCTATCAATCAGGTTGTGGAGCGCGCCAATCATGAAATGCTGTTGTGGGTTTATGCTGCTGTTACGATCCTCTGCCTCATCACATTCAGGTCCTGGAGAGCTACTATTTGTGCAATCCTGCCGTTAATGCTCACATCGATTTTATGTGAAGCGCTAATGGTTGCGCTAGGTATTGGCATCAAAGTCGCAACCCTTCCGGTAATTGCCTTGGGTGTTGGGATCGGGATCGACTATGCGCTATATGTGATGAGCGTGATGATTGCCCATCGACGTGAAGGATATACTCTGTCGCAGTCCTATTACCAGGCTCTGTTATTCACCGGTAAGGTGGTGATGCTGACTGGGGTTACCTTGGCATGTGCAGTATTTCTTTGGGTATTTTCGCCGATCAAATTTCAGGCAGACATGGGTGTCCTGCTCGCCTTTATGTTTTTATGGAATATGCTCGGTGCGTTGATACTGTTACCGGCCCTGGCCCATTTCTTGCTCCCGGATACTCAACGACAATCAGAGCCAGTGTCGGGCCCTAATGATAGGGAGGTCGACGAGGTCAGATCACACAGCCAGGAAAACTCGATAATGCGTGAGTACACATAGGGATCTCACGCTGGATTGGGGGGGGAGGAGCGGGCAGTCTTCCTCCTTTTGGCTTTTTCCCATTATGCCGGCATTGGAAAGCTTTCAGGTATTCACCTTGTCAATGTGAAGTATTCATAGAAGCTGTTTGATCAATACAATAATCGCTTGTATTTTCCAGTTCAATAAGATTGTTACGTGTTCACCTGTTGTCGCGAAGCAAAGCTAGCAAAAACAATAATAGGCGGTGTTTTATGCAACTCATTTCTTGTCGTTTGACCACTCCCATCATCGTGTATTGTCATTCCATAATTAAGGCATTGATCTATATTTGAGTGTGTTTGGCGAAGTGACGTCTTTGCAGGCGTTATTATCCATAACATTAAAGCAGCAAGCTTATTGTTAACTTATATAAAAATTTGGGAGCCGCCACATGACTTTTCTGCTTAACGCCTGGTATCCAGCAGCCTGGGATTACGAAATTGAGAAAGAGAAGCTCTTTCCGCGTAAACTTTTGAATCAAAATATCTTGTTTTTTCGTAACTCAGAAGGTATCGCCCAGGGTGTCAGTGATCGTTGTCCGCATCGTTTTGCGCCATTACATATGGGGCATCTCGTTGGAGATTCCGTGCGGTGTGCTTACCACGGTCTTGAATTTAATGGTAAGGGCGAGTGTGTACACAATCCACATGGCGATGGAAAGATACCGAAAGCGGCCAAAATAAAAGGTTATAAGCTTGTTGAACGTTACGGTATTGTCTGGATATGGATGGGGGCAGAAGAACGGGCTAACCCAGACGATATTCCTATTTTCGAAGCGTTGAATACCGACGATTATTATATTGGCCGCGATTACCTGCACGCCAGAGCGAACTATGTTCTAGAAACCGATAACATCATGGACTTGAGTCACATCGAATATTTACACCCCAGCACCCTGGGCAGTGACTCGGTGAAGCGTGCAACCACAACGGTTGAGCAGGACGGTAATACTGTATGGTCCAAACGGTTTATAGAAGGAGAAATCATGCCGGAATTTCTCTATGACGTTTTTGATTTTCCCGCTGGTACAGTTATGGATCGGTGGCTGGAAGTGCGTTGGGATGCACCTGCGACACTGTTGTTGAATACCGGCGCGACGCCTACGGGTAAAAGCCGTGAAGAGGGAAGTCCCGTTCCAACCGTTCACCTCTTTACCCCGGAAACAGAGACGACAACGCACTACTGGTTCTCGATTTGCTTCCCGAAATACTTGGAGGATGTGGGAGAGCGGAAGGCGAAAATGTATATCCAGGGTCTTCGTGTTCCTTTCGAAACTGAAGATCTGCCGATGCTTGAAGCACAACAAAAAAGCATGGGGGATGAGGAGTTCTGGGATCTGAAGCCAATCCTGCTCATCGGGGATGCTGGCGCAATTCGCGCACGCCGAATACTCGACCAAATGATTGCAGATGAACAGAACCTGGATAGCAAGGTAAGCGTCTCGGGGGCGCAGGGATGATCAATGTTCGCGTTGTATCTCGCAGAAGTGAAGCTGTTGATATCGATAGCTTCGAGCTTGTCAGCGTCGATGGCAAAGAACTCCCGCCCTTCAGCGCAGGATCGCATATTGACGTGCACACCAAAGCAGGGTTGACGCGTCAATATTCACTGTGTAACGCACCCGATGAAAGGCATCAATATCGAATTGGCGTGCTAAAGGATCCGTCCTCTCGTGGTGGTTCGCAGTCCATGCACGAGCTTGACGTAGGTGACACACTATTTATCAGCTCTCCAAGAAACCTGTTTCCGCTTGCCCATGAGTCACGATACACCATGCTTTTTGCAGGCGGTATAGGCATTACGCCGATCTTGTGTATGGCGCATAGGCTGGCGAAAACCAGTGCCGCCTTCGAACTGCATTACTGTGCGCGCGCCTCTGATCGAGCGGCGTTTGTTGATGAACTGCGTCAATCCAGCTTTTCTGATCGAATATTTTTTCACTTCGATGACGGTGAACAAGAGCAAAAGCTAAACGCTGATAAAGTGTTGGCCGTACCTCCTCCTGGAACTGATCTCTATGTCTGTGGACCTACAGGTTTCATGGATTTCATCCTTGGAACTGCTGAAGGAAAAGGTTGGCCTGCAGGCAGTTTACATAAAGAGTATTTTTCCGCCCCTCAAGTGATTGGCGACACTGATGCATTCGAGGTGATGCTCGCGAGCACGGGGGAAACTTATGTTATTGCCGCGGACAAAAGCGTCGTAGAAGTTCTGGCTGAAAATGGGGTTGAGATATCTGTTTCTTGCGAGCAGGGGATTTGTGGCACTTGTGTCACTAAAGTGCTTGAGGGCACGCCTGATCATAGAGACATGTTCATGACTCAAGAGGAACACTTACGAAACGACCAGTTTACTCCATGCTGTTCTCGTGCCAAGAGTGCGAGACTTGTTCTGGATATATAGAATAACCTCTCACGTGTTTGTAATTTCAAGAGTTCAATAGAATATTTGATGCGGCGATATAGCGTGCTTGAGGCATCTACGTGTGTCTTGGGTCAGCGCTTCGCCTCCGGACAGCGCAAATGTTGCTACACATCTAACCGATGTTTGAAAAGACGAAATTAACGGGGGCGTAGTATATGTTTGGTTGGAGTAAGGTTGCGTTAATTGATAAAATATTGGAGCAGCTGGTAAATATTCTGGAAAGACAAGTGTTGGATGAGGATTTGCTCGCTAAATTTGAGCATCCACTCGCAAGCCGTGCCTCCAGAGCGTTGCTAAATTTGCATCGTCGCGAGCAAAGTTATATTGAGCAGTTAGATCTTCAAACTGCACGCTGCAATGATCTTACGCATATGGTTGCTACTGTCCAACAACAGGGTTCGCGTGATAGCTCGCGACTCGTGCATTTCAATAGCCTCAGCCAGGAAGGGTTGTGGGAGATCGAGACTGAAAAGCGCGAGTTGACCGACGACAACAACACCTTTTGGTGTTCCACTCGTTTCGGAGAGTTGCTTGGTCTGGATCAACAAGCAATCGCAAGTGACTGGTTCGCCCGAATTGAAGCTGATAGTCGTCCGGATTTCTTAGGCTGGCTGTCCATGTTGCTGCGCCAACAAGGTAGCGGCCAGCGCGACATACGAATGACCAAGGCTGATGGTGGTGACGCTTGGTTCAGTTGTGTAGCCAGTGTTGTGAAGTCTGGTAGCAAATCTCGTTTGTTTGGACTGTTGCGTGACATCCAGGTCGAACGCAAGCGAGAGGAGGAGTTGTCGAAAGTATTGACGCGCTTCGAGCTGTCCCGCGAACTGCTCAGTGATGGTATATGGGACATGGAGATCGTTGGGGGAGATCCATTCAATCCGAACAACAAAGTGTGGTGGTCGCAGCAGTTTCGTACGCTTCTCGGTTTCGAAGGCGAGGTAGACTTTCCTTCCCGCCAGGAGAGCATGACCAGTCTGATGCATCCGGAGGAAATCGCCAGTAACGTCGATTTGCTTTTGGCGCACCTCAATGATCGAACGGGTAAAATCCGGCTAGATGCCACCTATCGTCTACGTATGAAAACGGGTCAGTACCGTTGGTTCCGGGCTCGGGGGGAGACCCGTAGGACTCCTGATGGCAGCCCCCTGAGAATTGTCGGGTCGTTGGAAGATGTCCATATCCAACATGAGCAGCAGCATCTGCGCGCGGCTCAAGAAGTTCAGCGCCGGGAGCTGGAGGACAAACTGACAGAGCTGACGGGCGTTGTATCTACAATCCGAAGCATCGCCAATCAAACCAATCTGCTGGCACTCAACGCTGCAATTGAAGCTGCCCGCGCCGGAGAGGCTGGACGTGGATTTGCGGTAGTCGCCGACGAGGTCCGTAAACTCGCGACGCTGAGCAGTATTGCCACTCAAAAGGCTGTTACGCTGGTAAGTGGACGCGGTGACTAAAGTACTGCACTGCTGCGTCTGGTACACCGATATGCTGAGGGAATTGGCTGAGCCGCTGGCCAAGTAAGCCTAACGATAGGCAATGAAAGTCAGCTCAAGATCGAGTCGGGTTAGGACTGTCAGATCGGCTATGCCCATTTATGCACATTTTGTTAGTGTTCCCGAATTCTCATCGCAAGTGTTTAGTGTCTTCATCTTTCAATCAGCGATGCGAACTTCGTCATCTTGGATGGTAATGAAGTGTGAGGCTTTGCTCGGGTGCACTTTTGAGTACGGGGCAATCCTGATCAAGATAACCTCTCCAGCCCAAATGAGCAAAAAACATAAGCGCGCTTGCGACTCGGGTTTTCTGTCGCCCGAATGAGTCTTTCAATGTTTAGCCAGTTTACCTTCAAGCAAAAAAAAGCCGCCTGAAAACAGGCGGCAAAACCAAAGGATGATGAAGCGGAGCTCACCACTGCGAATGGTCGCGTGGACCATTCACTGTTATTTGCTTTCTTCATCGGGGGAAATAGTAAGCGAAATGGTTAATATATGTGTATCAATGTTAATAATTTCAATTATCAATTTAATGTTGTTGTAATTGTTTGTTTGGCTTGGTATCGATGAGGAGTGGTTTCGAATAGAGTATATCATTAAAATAAATGTATTAGTTGAAATGATGCATAGCACGGACACTCTTGATTAAATAAGAGTTACTGCTCGGTATTCGATATGTCAGGTACTCTAAGCCTTCGCGCTGACGCAGTTCGCTTCGAGGCGGCTCGCCCTAATGGTTTGTCTTGTAATATCGGTTCTGCTGGAGCGGGCATACTTGCCCGTTTTATAAAATAATGACTTCATTTTATTTTCTAATGACCACTGAAGGGAAGGTAGGCAGTAATTGCAATAGGCTGTCTAAACCAAAAGTTTATAGTGGCTCCTATGGAAACCTTCAGGAGTATCGAATGCCTTGTTCGCAGCACCGGGGGACAGCAGCTTCGCCAACGACGCTCGATAATTGAGCGATACCAGCTGCGGGGCCAAGAGAAAGGAGCAGGGTGCAGTTAATGGGTTGGTTACTTGGGACGAGAAGCATGTGGGTCGGGTAACAAAAGCTATCATTTTGACTTACCCATCAGTCATGTGGATGTCTCCTGATGAAGCTCAAGCGGGAAGCTAAAACCCTGAAGAACAATGCTATCGCCTCGTTACGGCGCGGATTGGAGGTCTTCAACGGTCACGACGATCACGGTCGTACAGAGTCAGTTCTGCTTCATTTCCAGCACAGCAGTGAGATGCTGACCAAGGCACTCCTCGTGCAAAAATCAAAGGAGGTCTTCGATAAGCAGAAGGGAATTGCCATTGGGCTTGATCGGGCACTGAATGTAGCCACCGCTAGTGGGTACATGACAGCTGCACAGGCAGGCTCTATCCGTGCCCTCAACACGATGCGAGATGCTGCTCAGCATTGGATGATTGTTGTGCCAGAAGACGCGTTGTTCGTAAATGCGAGAGCGCTGCTGACAACGTTGGATGAAGTATTGGTCGAGCATTTTGAGGACTCGCTGGCAGACAATCTTCCCCTTCGCGTCATGCCACTCTCTACCACCGCGCTACCCAGCTTCGATGTTCTAGTGGATCGAGAATTTCGGCATATCGCAGAACTTCTCGCACCCAACAAACGCGCTCGAGACGAGGCAAGAGGACGCATACGAACCCTCCTGGCAATGGAAGCTCATGTGAGCGAAACCGTTGAGGTGTCAGAAAGGGACATTGATCGTATCGAGAAGGCGATCAAGGCAGGCACTCAAGTAGATCAGGTCTTCCCAAGGTTGATTGCCTTAGCGAGCAACATCACCGGTGAGGGCCCAACTCTTCGCGTCCACTTCAGCAAAAGGGAAGGGGCACCTGTTCGGTATGTTTCAGGCGATGATCCAGAAGCCGCAGGTGCAATACGAGAAGTGGATTTGCAGAAAAAGTACCACCTCAGCCCCACTGCACTTGCTGAACGGTTAGGGCTCAGCCCGAACAAATGCAAAGCGTTACGAGCGATGCTGGGGCTCGACAACGACCAATCCAACATGATGATTTTTGAGTTTGGCAGCCAAAAACACGCGCGGTTTTCAGATAACGCGTTGCGTATTTTGCAGGAGCACAATCAGCCCGAAATTGTCGAGGCGGCTTGGCAGGCACGTCCGAAACCTAGGCGTTAAACACAGTGCGTCTACAATGTTGATAGAAGCTCGATGACAGCATTACAGGGTTTTGGATCATGCCAGAATTTTCGATATTTACTTCCGGGTAGTTGAAGGGCCAGAAACGACGAATCCCGCTCAAGGCGGGATTCTCAGCCGTCGAACGCATGCAATCGACGGGGCAGGACGCTGTTACCTGGTACTGGGCCATCTGACTTTCATCAGAAGAGGGGTGCGATCCGAAGATCCCTGTAACCACCTGTGGTTCACGCCTAGGCGCAGATGAACAATAGTCAATCCATAATCGCTATGTTAATCCTGCTGTCACCTACTGGATCACCTAGATTCACCCCCGATCATCCCTCAGCTCCCGGTTCAGAGGGCACTTAGCCGCAAGAACCGGCTCTTCGCCGGATCGCTACGAAGTGGAAAACGGGCTGCTGCGATCATGAGCTTGATCCCGTCGGCGCGGCTCAACGGCATAATCCGTATGCCTACCCGATACGAGACTTAAGGACGAAGGTGTCCACTTAAAGAATTCCCCCCTAGGCTTGCGCAGGAGGTGCTGTCAGTTTCATGCAGTTGGCTAATCAGTGGCAATTCAAGTAGCGGGGCAAGTGGAATGCAATTCCCTACTCTCCAAAAAAACCTTTTTTCCCGCATTAGATCGGGACTCGTCATGAAAGATTAGCATCGGGCATTTGATAAAGCCTATGAATGGCGTAGCCGCATAATTGCATCGGTGATGGCTCGTGCATTCTTGTCCAGCGTTTCCATGGCCCCCATCGCGTTAGCGGCAACACTTCCCACTCCATTCTCAGATAACCACTTGGTTACCTCTTCAATGGCCGCACATATCGCGTGCTGGTTGTGCAGGAGTAGTGTGAGAGCATCTGCTGTGGCTATGTTCGCTTCAGCGTTATCTGGCATGGGTGTCGTCCTTGAGTAACTGGTGCCGAAAGACTAGCTGAACTCGCCGATGGCTGTTGCCACTTCTCCAGATCCGCTGACACTTGGACAGTTGCACTGACTTGACCACTCATTTGCAATGGACCTAACCAGCCATTTACAACGGATTTTACCTCCACCTCTAACCACCTTGACCAGGAGTGAACGGCTTAAGGCAGTTGGTGGACGCGGAGAGCTATACTTGGTTTGCACGAGGGGATATCAGTGGGGGCGGGTAGGGTAATGTTGATGCTGGGCCCAACCAACGAGCCACCCAACGCGCAAACCGGTAAGCGGAATTCCGCCAAAAGGAATGTGGGCTGGCTCGATGCTAGATGTTTACAATTCAATATTCCTGAAAAATTTTAATTTATCTTGAAAATGACCGCTTCCTGTTTGCACACATATCCCGATGCACCGGACTGCATGCAGCGAATACCGAAAAGTGTTGGGCACTGTGCTGTTAATACCAATGTTTTCAGGCGGGTACTCATTGCGTTGAATCGGGCGAGAAC
>Ga0207713_1000146_pt1 | contig 106295 bp, 145 predicted proteins | sample KBSS64metaG_FD_184404 | JGI IMG/M metagenome (GOLD analysis project Ga0207713, IMG submission 184404) | Switchgrass rhizosphere microbial communities from Kellogg Biological Station, Michigan, USA - KBS S6-4 metaG (SPAdes) (version 2) | ecosystem: Host-associated > Plants > Roots > Rhizosphere...
CTGCGATTCTTGCCTTTGAGGGCAGACGCGCGAGCCTACAGATTGACGAAATAATGATGGTCGAAGCAATGCGCAAGGTGATGGCTGTGCACCGCGCGACGATTCGTTATCGACACGTCAAAGGCCACACGAACGGGGGAGAACCCCGCTTGTGGGTGAACAACCTTTGCGACGCGCTGGCGAAGAAGGGCATGCGCGAGGCGCGCATGAATCTGCGCGGTAAGCGCGAACCTTCGCGAGCGCCCGTTAAGACCGTGCCGGAGCGCTATGTGCCCGAGCATCGAAAAGCCGAGCGCGAGCAGGACCAAAACAACCGGCGGGCCTTCGCCTTTCAATTTGATCACGAGGAGTGGAATCGCTATGTTATGGACCCCCGGCTTTCATCAATATCGCCTTGGGAAGAACAAGAGCCGACTGAACAGCCTGTGGCTCGGAACAGTGTGGGCCTTTCTGACGCTGCCTGAGATTCTGTTGTTCAATTGGCTTGTGCCGAGTCTCGCCCGTCCGAGCACTGTGCTCGTGCGGACGTGGGCAACGCTCATCCTCATCATCAAGCTGCCGGTGTTCGGGCTGCTCTGTGGCGTGACGAGCGAAAACGTGACGATCGAGGAGCTCTCGCGCAGACTGCGGGCGCTCCAGTGATCGGTCTTTAGACTTGAACCTGTAGAGAGAGCAACGCGTATGGCTGGTTTTAGCTTTGACTGCGGTAGCAACATGGATGAGAGCGATGTGCAGTGCTCGACCGTGCTCGCGGGTGCACCGGATGCCGAGTCGGGCACGCCCGGCGCGTCCACGCTGGTGTTCACCGCAACGTGCCGGGGCTGTAACGCGCAGCGTGTCGGCTACCTCTCGTCGGGCGACATGACGACGATTGCGTAGGTAGGACCAAACGGGCAAAAAAAATTTTGCCCGTTTGCATAAGTAAGCAGTTACCGATTCTATACTAAAAAGGAAGCCGATGGACAAGCGGCGACGGGACTACCGAATTTATGCAAGAGCCCCGCGCCACAAGGGCTTCAAGGTAATGGACATGCACCGAATGGTGCGGGTGAACAGAATAAGTGAAGCGACGACCTATTGGGCGCGAACCGACGCCGAAGCAGAAAAGCTGCGGAAGATGTGTCGGGAATTGAACGCTGACCACCCCGGTTGGCATTTCGAATTGAGGGAAGTGAAAACATGAGCGACGAAGCACGGGCACGCGTTCCGCTGACGAACGAGCAGCGGGAGGTGATCCACGCAGTTGTCGCGCGCAACGGCGGCTACCGGATAGGACTGTTAGACGAAATGTTCTCCGCTCTTCTTGCCACTGATGCACATACGTGGTCCGTTCCGCCAATGCTCGAGGGCGCATGGCGCGTGACGATGGGAAATGGCCGCCAGTTCCTCGTGCACAGCAGCGCCAAGGTGCACATCGCGCTGAGCTGCGGCTACACCGTCGAACAGATCCATCCCGAAGCCGAAGCTGCGTCGGGACAATCGAATCAATGCAAAAACACGGGGAACCAAGCATGAGCGATAGACAGGACTGGACCACGATGACCGCCGAGCAACTGATCGCGCGTGGTCACAAGCCGGTGATGATCCAGCACACCGAAAAAGAGGGCTGGCAGGAGGTCGGCGATGCTCCGACGACGCCTGCGATCGCTAAGCCGGCCGAACATCTGAAGGGCCACAAGTCGATCGCCGAAATGGTCTCGACGCATACCTCGGTGTGGCGTGAAGCGCTTGCGCACATGCTGACCAACAAGGCATACGACCGGGCTTACGTCGAGCACGAGCTGAAGGCGCTGGGTGATATTGAAGTCGCCTGCGCGGCGGAGCAAAGCCCGCTCAACGCATTCGAAGTGATCAAGGCGGCTATGCAGGCTGACCCGGCCTACGCGTGGGCTTGGCACTGCAACATTGCGATGGCGTTCTATGACGCCGCGGGCGAAACGCTGAACAAGCACCAGATCGGCAACGAGGGCGCCGCGCGTTTCATGCGCGTTGCGTTCGATGTGGACGTGACGCAGTTCCCGGAATATCAAGCGCTCGTCAAGGGCTGGGCGATGTTGGAGGTGGTCGAACCGGGCCTGCCGCAGAAGGGTCAAGTTTGGCTCGACCGCTCAGGTGACCGCTATACCGTGGTCGGCATGACGTCGGGGCCCGATGCGGGCAAGGCCGACATATTCCCGCGCGCAGTGTTCTATCGAGGCCCGGATGGTCGCGAGTGGGCGCGCACGCTTGACAGCTGGAACGAGAGTTTCACCCGCGAGGTGCAGTCATGAGCCGCGGTGAAATCCCAAATCACAAGAGCCACCTGTCCGAAGCCGGGCAGCGGCACTACATCGATCAGGAGACGATCCTGTCGACGCACCCGGTCCGTCAGGGCCGCCTGGTCGCGGAAAGGAACTTCGCAGCGTATGACGCGGCCGCGGTCCTCGTCGGTGAGCGCCATGCGAAGGGCGACCTCGTGGATCTCGTCGGGCACCTGCTTGCGACGTTGGATGCGACATGCGCTGCGCCTAACGCGGCGGTTCCCGCAATCCAGTTCGCGCTCGAGGCGGACGAGGGCATGACGTGGCTGCTGCTGTGGAATGAGGGCGAGTTCGAAGCGTGCCGCCGCGAGTGGCCTGAAGCGCCCGACGACTGCTACATCGGCGCGGATCAGTTCTTCACGCCGACACCCGAAGGAACAGCGCGATGACGCCCGAACAACGCGAGCAACTGGAGTTCATCGGGCGCTGCGATCCGACGTTCCTGATCATGCACGTCAAGGAGCGCACCAGCTTCGACGCGAAGCTGCTGGAGCGGGTGTTCGAGCTGGCGAAGACGCAGGCTCGCACGCTTCTGGCTCAGACGTCAGACGCCGCCAATGGGGCAATGGGGGAGCAGGAAGCGTTGCTGCGCAAGATTCGCATTGCCTGTGAATCGCGGTTCGTGAAGATGGGCGGCGACTATGAGCTTGGGGCGAATCAGGTGGCGCGCGACGTGGTGCGGTTGCTGGACCAATCCCGCGCCGCACTCACCGCCCAAAAGGTGGCGGGTCAGGTCAAGCCCGCACCATCTGCCGAGATAGACCTGTCGGCAGGGAACTGGGCGCCGGTCTTTCACGCCGCGTTTCGCCACGCTGGCAATTCACCACGCGCGAACCGTATCCACGCTGAGATTGCTGATATGCCCGACCGGGAATGGCTAGACATCGTTGACTACGTGCTCATCGGCATCCGCAGAAAGCTCAAGGACAAAAAATCATGATGACACTCGTGCAGTTTTACCTGACCAAGATCGCCGAAGAGGCGAGCGAGGTCGCAAAGATCGCCTTGAAGGCGCAGCAGTTCGGTCTATCCGAGGTGCAGCCGGGGCGCGACCAGTCCAACGCTCAGCGCATGTATGGCGAGCTCAACGACCTGCTTGCAATGGTTCACCGGCTCGGCGAGGTGTCGAATGGCGAGTTCTTCTTCGACATCGGTGCCCCGGATCACGTTGCCGTAGCGACGAAACTGGGCAAGGTCGAAAAGTATCTCGCCTATTCGCGCTCGCTACATCTGGTGGAAGGCGGCGAGCCGAGCGTGCGATGGGCTGTCCCGAGGAATTGAGTCAGCTCTATGCAGCGCTCGAAGCGGGCGACCACAAGCTCGCCGAGAAAATCTACCTGCAGTGCGAGGCTGATGCTAAGAGGTTGCTGCCGGCCGTCAAGGAGGTGCCATTCGCAGTGCGCAACCGGTTCGAGCAAGCCGTTTTTAGGCGCGACTATCCGCAACGCGAGAAACCGCCGCTCTACCGCAACCATGAGCGCGGTCACGCGTCGACCTATTTGGACCCAGCAGTGGAGCTCGAGTGACAAACTGAGCTGCCGCGCGAACTGTAGGCGACGACGTGCGCATTTTCAAGTTAACGGATATCGGTAGATGGATGGGCGCGATTTTCGCAACGTAGTTCGTGAAAAAAAATAAAAAGCGGTTTAAATTGAGTGCAAGGGATGCGAGCGGAATCTGCAAGCAAAACGAGGACCGACATGGTGACGCATGTCGGCGGGAAACCCTTGTCTTGAGGAAAGCCAGTGAATAATTGGCCTGAGTTGGGAATCGCCGTGTTGCACGTAGCACTCGGCGTTATGCAATTCGTTGCGGTGTTCATAAAAGCCTGACCCCGCGTCTTTAACCGGCCTGATTAAGTTCGGGCCACTTTCTTGAATATGCACGCCTTGACTATAGCACCAAGCTCAGGGTTGTTGATTTCTTTTGCGGTAGCGGTGGCTTGCTGCTGCACTGTTGGGAGGTGTGGACAATGAGCATTGCATTCGTCAGTAAGGAAGGCCACCTGTTACAGCAGGTGGAGTGGCAGCGCCTGCAGCAGGACCACACCTACCGGTTCTTCAAGGAGTTCGAGAACACGCGCATTCACGCGACCTGCGAGTGGCTGGGTATCCAGCGCAACAGCAAGACGATCCCGCGCAACCACTGGAAGCTCTACCGGCTGAACGTCGAGAATATCGTCACGACCGACGGCGAGGGCCGCCCGCTGGACGCGCCGCGTCGCACACCGGACCCGCAGATGACGCGCGAGTTCCGCACCCAGCAGCAGTGCATCGACGCCTATGAGGATCTGCTGGTGCGCTATGCCGACTGCGAATGGTTGCCGTCGAGCACGGGCGAGGGCGGTCGCCAGTTCGTCGAGAAGGGAAACATACTCGTGCCTCCGCCGCCCGACGTGCCCGATACGCGCGGGATGGATCAGGACATCGCCGAGCTGGCCGGCAGCTGGTAACCATACCAAACGGGGAATGTGGCTTGATGCCAATGAAAACGGCACCTAAAAGGTGCCGTTTTGCTGTGCCGAAGGCGATAAGAGGGCGGGGTGTCCTTTGGCACCCCGTCTTTTTATCGTCCTAGACTCCTAAGTTCAGGACTTGATTATTCCTTCTTGCTTCCACTTCAGATAAAGCTCGTGCATTGCACGATGGAAGTAATACAGGGTGTAGTCATACATGATTTGAATCTCCAAATTGCCAATTAACAAAGAAGCCAATGTTCCATTATTGGAACGTTTTGGCTCGCCGATACTAGCTGAAATCCAACCCCGCGTAAAGCCTGCCTAGCAGGCACTGCTATTCGCGCGCCCGCGCACCTTCCCAATCAGCGATTCACGCATCCAGCGCACGAGGCTTTGCGCCATAAACCCGTCTCTAAAGTAACACCTGTCGCAAGCAATGCGCGACACGAAACGGGAAGGGCAAAGCGATCCTGAACTGCGAGATACGCGCCTCAACCCGATCAGCAAAATGATTCTGACGCGATGAACGCGTGAACCCAATCTCACTCAGGAGAGAACCATGCAAGCCACGAAGAACACCCGCCGCACCTCGAAGAAAGCCACCGCCGAAGCGAAGGTCAACATGCTGGGCGCAGCCGAAGCCGCACCGATGGACGCGGACCTCGCAGCGCTGCTGAATGTCCTCGAAGTCCCGGGCACCGCACCGCTGGCCGAAACGGCCGCTCCCGCGATCGAGGTGCAAGCCGAGCCCGACGTCATCGAGTCGGGCCACGTCGAGTCGCTGGAGCTGTCCGACGTCGCCGATGCACTCGACGCGTCCGACGTCGTGCTGCCCGAGGTGATCGCCGCGCTGCCGTCCGACACGGTGCTCGATGAAGTCGTCGCCGGCATCGAAGTGCAGGAACACTATGCGCTCGCCGCCGCAGACGCAGCGCCGCTCGAAGGTGCAAGCGCTGAAGAAATCGCGGCCGCGGGCGTCGAGAGCGCAGCAGCGCCGGCCGCCGAAGAAGGTGCCGCAGTTGCAGCGCCGAAAGCCGCGCGCGCTCCCCGCGTGCACTACCAGAACAAAACCGACCGTATCAAAGCGCGGCTGGGCGCGAACTTGGGCGACTACCTCGTGCTGGAAATCGCCGACGCGTCGCTCGAAGGTGACGCCTTGAAAGCGAAGCAGGATGAGACACTCGCGGTGATCGACGCGATGTCCGTGAAGGTGAAGAATCGCGCCTCGCTGCTGATGGACTTTCTGTCGGGCAAGACAGCGAAGCCGAACGAGATCCTGAAGCGCGCGCTCGACGTGCTCGCCGCCGACGGGAAGATCACGACCGGCGACAAGGGCAATCTCCACCTGAATCTGCTCGCCAAGCCTTACTCGGTGAGCGCGGCGCGCGCGATGGGCCGCAACACGCTGACGGTCATGGAGAAGACGAAGATGATCGTGGCGGGCGCCAAGGGCGAGTTCCTCCCGAATCCGCAGTCGCTCTTTCTCGCGATGGCACAGCAGATGTTGAACCCGGCGAGCGAGCCGCTGCCGGAAGAGCCGGGCGTCGAAACACCGGCGGCCGCTGAGTCTGCTCCGGTCGAGCCAGTGGTCGAAGAACCGGCAGCAGAAACCGCGGCGGCTGAATGACCGGTGCGGCAGTGACAGAAGCGGGCTTCGGCCCGCTTTTCTCTTTCGTGCCCAGCTCCGCGGCGCCTGCGCGCCACCCCTCCCCAACTCGCCCATACCTCGACACCTGCCCGACCTGCGAGCGGTAGGCAGCGCGCGGCGCGTCGGTAAGAAGTTGCGCAGTGCCCGCAACATCTTGCGCACGATCTTCGAACGCATCTTCCGCGGTGGCTATACTGGATCAATAAGCAGTGACTTATGTTCGCCGCACAATCGAAATCAGAATGGTTTCATCGAAACCACCAATGAGCCGCAGCAATGATCGTCCGCAAATTCGTCCTCAAAGAACACCGGGAGACCGGTTTGTCGGCTGGCGCCCGTCGTGGCTGCCGCACTTCGACCCTATGGAAGGCTTGGGCGTGGCGCATGACACGCTGGAGCACATGGGGAGCGACAAGGGCACCGTGGAGGAGGAGTTCATGGCGTTCGGCGCAATCGTCTGGATTCGTGAGGGCAGCGGCTGGTTTCAGCGACATTCGCCGCATCAGCCAGACGTCGCTACGCAGATGGAAGGCGACTTCGCAGAGAACGCGCACTACCTCGACGGGATGAAGTTGCGAGCCGCGCCGGCGACACGCCGGCTCGATGAGGACTGGGCTGAGAGCGCCATCGAGCGCTGCGTCGAGCAGGGCATGAGACTCCTTCGGTCAGAGTTTCCCGGGATCAGTCACCTGATCGAGCCGCAGGACGCCCATAGCTACATGCGCATGGGTTATCGGCGCACCGCGCGGCGCTTTGCTCACACGAGCGAATGGCGCATTGCGGAGCTGTTCGACCGGATTGCTTCGCGCGCGAGCCGCGAGCTCGAGGACGCAGAGGATGAGGGAGCGGAGCTGATCGTGCGCGTGGACACGCGCAGACATCAGGTGCACGTCGAGCGGTCCAACCGATACGACTGACGTCCGCACGGGCGCCACACCGGCGTCTCGACAATTCATTCATCGCAACCACAACGGGAAACGACCGTGACTGCCAAATACACCGAGCGGGCGAACGCCATCGCTCAAGCGCTGGGTGGGGCCGCTGAGCCACAAAGCGCGGAGCATCAGAATGGCCACTTCTTCATCAAGCTGCCCGGGCGCGATCCGGACGCGCGCCTGCTGCTCCGCTTCGAGCCGTATCGCATGAAGGGCCGCGTCGCCATTACGACAAGCTGGCCGCTGAAAACGCGCGACGGCCATCAGGCTGTTCCGAGTAACTACGTTCCTCTTCACAAGGTGGTGGAGCTGGATTACCAGCATGAGATCACCGCCGCGCTGACAAAACGCGACGAGCAGATCGCGGCAGACATCAAGCGCCGCATGCTCGAACCCTACCTTGCCGTGCTCAAGCTCACGCGCGAAGGGCTGCAACGCGAGGAAACCGAAGAGGACGAGCGCGACGTAATGGTGGCACGCCTCGCGGGTGTGGCCGGCGTGGAATTGACCAACTACTGCAAGCAGTTGCGCCGCTTCTCCCGTTTCGACTCAACGACGACACGCTCACTCGAAGTGGACGCGAGCAGTGACACCCTCACCGTGACGCTCAAGTGGGTCACGCCCGAGATAGCCGAGAAGGCAATCGCGTTGTTCGTCGACAACCTGCCGAATGGAGCCTGACATGGGCAAGAAACGCAAGGCGCTTGCGCGCCAACAGGAGATTCTCGCTGACATCGCCTTCAACGTGGGCCACAAGTGGGCGCAGACCGGCCGGGAGGTAACTGACAGGATTCTGAACTCGTTAGAGGGCTCGCGTGGACTCTCCGCCCGAATGATCGAGTGGGCAGTCGAGTTCGATACGGCCTGGGAAGCGGGCGAGGTGGATCTCGAAAATTACATCGGCGAAATCGACGAGTTCTCGGACGCGAAGTTCGCTGAACTGGTCCGTGACCACTCGTAATGCTTCCACCGGGGCGCCATACAGGCGTCCCGAAAATGAACGCATTGACAACAAACGCGAGAGCGAAACGATGACCCCGACTGTCCAGAACGACACGCCTTACGCCTACGCCTTTGCGCGCAACGCGTATGACTTCGCCGAGATCAAGATCGAACTGCGCCGCCTGGTGCGTCACGCTACCTACAAGGATCACATCTACAGCTCCACGCTGGTAGTCCGCTGCTACGTGAGCGACGCGTTCCCGCACGCATACGGCGTGAAGTTCTGCCTCGACAGCGGCGATCAGCTCGAGATGTCCGAACTCGACGCGGCACACAAGCTGATGACGGGCATCGCCAAGAAGCTCAAGAAGATGGAGCAGGAGCTCGGCTACGTGCCTGAAGGCAACCTGCCCGAGTTCGCGCGCCGCGTGCTGGTCGGGACGGGTATCCGCACGGTGTTCTACGAGCGCAAGCACCAGCAGGGCGCCGTCGATCGCAACGGGCTGAATCTGAAGGATGGGATTTTCGGGCTGCCGCAGGTCGACCCGCGCGACGGCAAGGACTTCCTGTCTAAGATCGGTGGACTGGTAGAGGACACCCTGTCGAAGAAGGCAAAGAAGAAGGAGGCCGCATGACCACCGCCCCAACGCAGGTCCAGATGTATTACGCCGCCGAGCGCCGCTCGGCCGAGGTCAGCGAGACCTTCCTTGAGCTCGTAAAGGATGGGCTCACGCGCGAGGATCTGGCGCGCAATATCGAACGCCGCCCGTCGCTGTGGGCGCGCTTCGAGCACTGGCTGCCGCACCTCCCGAGCCAGAAGCCATTCCAAGAACGCCCATGCGCTGCCGCGGGCCTGACGAGCTATCGCTACAAGGGCCGCTACGGCTGGATGATGATCGGCGCGACCGACCATGCGGACGCATTGCGCGAGGCGCAGCGCGGCACCGACGCCAATGTGACAGTGGAGAACCTACAGATCTGGAGCGGCAGCGAATACGTGCCGGTCAAGGCCGCAGTCCAGGAACCGTTCGCAGATGTCCTCAAGCGTGCCGTCGCGCGGTCGGGACAATAGAACAATCGAAACAGCGCACGGGAGCGCTAACCATGAGCAAGAGCCAATTCAACGTGATGCTGGACGTCACGGTGTTCGACCAAATCGCGCTTTACGGCGCCGCGCTGACGCACGCACTCGCCACGGGCAGCACCGAAAGCGAGTCGATCGATCTCCTCAAGCCGGAAGGCGAGATCGATGTGTCCGCGTGTCTGATCATGCTGCTCGATCCGGGCGTGTCGCCGTCGGGCATCCAGATCGAAAGCTGCACGGTGGAGAGCTACTGACATGGCATGCCTCACCAACTACACGGTGCAGTGCCGCGACGTGACGAGCGGCACGACGGGCTGCTTCCTGTTTGACACCGAACACTGGCAGCGCACGGGTGAATTCAAGGCTGTGTCGCCGGTTTTCCCGGGCCTTGTCGAGTTCTACGAGTGGGACCGCGCGAACGGCGACAGCCGCGTGTCCTGCTACCTCGAACGAATCACGGAGAAGCAATGAAGCTGACCTGCAACCAGATGATGCTCCTGCTCGCGCTTTACCGCGGCTCGCCGATCGACGCAGTTGCGTGCGGCACGAAAGAGGATGACCTGAAAAAGCTGCGCCGCATGGGCTATGTAAACGATCAGGACCAAGTGACCCATAACGGCGACAAGCGCGTGTCCGTTGCGCTGACGGGGATGGCATGAGGCTCGCCCACTTCAACTCCGCGCGCCCGACGCCGTTCGCCATCGCGCTGTCGGGCACGACCATTGACGACTTCGGCGCCGAGGTGCGACTCGAAGGTAACGAGCAATGGTTCGCCGCGTCGATCTTCGCGGACGACAACTTTTTTGACGACTCGCTGGGCTTTGGCGCCGGTGGCTGGAGAACAGAATGCATCTGACCAAACGAGAGCGCGCCTTGCTAGGCGTGCGCATGACGGCGACGCAGCGTGTGTCTGTAGCGCTCATTCACGGCATCGCCAGCCACAAGCCGCTCAAGAGTGTGGCGACTCAACCCGTGGTGCGCACGATCGACAGCCACCTCGTCACCCACGAAGTGGACCAGACCGGCAAGGGTCTGTTCAAGGGCAAGTGCAATAGAACCGCTTGCGATCATCGCGGGGAAGGCATCGTGTGGTGGAACCGCTCGACGCGCTTCTACTACCGCGCGGATTGCCGCGACGCGATCGACAGCTGGATCGACAAAGACTACGGCCCTTGCTTTCACAAGCATCCTCACACCGCTGATGGTGTGCCGCATCCCGACGATCAGAATGATTCTGTCGCGTAAGTCATGCGTTACTTGAGAGCCACAATGAAACCAATCCTGATTCGCCCCAGCGTCACATTGCCGGGCGGGCTGCTTGCCGAGAAGTCCTACGTCGCCGCCGATGGTGACCAGAGCTTCGACATGCTGTCCTACCTCACGAACGAGTTCGAGAACGCGGACATCCGTGCTGAGCTGATCGAACTGTCGCCGGGCAACAGCGCCTTGCAGGCCGCCGAACTCGCGACACGTCTCAAAAGCCTGACGGCCGCCGCGCGCACCGTTATTGAGCGCTGGGAAGGTGGCGACCTCGCGGCTGCCGTGCGTAACCTCGCCGAGCTGGTGAAGGAGGGCGAATGAGCGGCTATCTCCTCGTCCGCAATGCCGTTGACGCCGCCGATAGTCCGGACAACCACGGGAACGGCTACACGCTGCGCGTGCACATGCGCGGCGGCCGCTCGCTACACGGCGGGCTGATGAAGTTCGATGACCGGATTCTCGAACTGGATCTCTGGGAAAGGAATCTCGGCGGGCATGAGAGGCCGAGCGGCAGTCAGGCATACATCGACGTGACTGAAGTCGCAGCCGTCGAGGTGGTGTGGTGAGCCATCGACTTGGGAAACGCAAGCGCCGCGAGCAGGACATCGCAATTGCTCGCCGGCAAGACCGCCGTGCTGACCGAGGAATACATCGACATTCACTGCGCGGGCCGCTATGAGGTCCATGAGACCAATGACGGGGTGTTTGTCGAGTATTGGGAATCGGAACACCCGGGCATCGACGTCTACCCAAACATGGCGTCGCTTGAGCGCGGTGACACACCGACCACGAGCCATTTTGCGTAAAACGCATCCCGGGAAACCGGGCCTTGTTTTTGCTTCTCCCGTGGTGATACGCCACGGAGGCGTCCATGTGCTACCAGAAACCCGTTGAGCTCCTGGACAAATTGCTAGAGGCAACGCCGCTCGCCCCCAACAGTCGCGGACATACTCCACTCGATGACTTCGAGCACTTCTGCGCTTTTACCGGCTGCTCTGAGCAACTCTTGGGCAGGGACTGCTTCGCGTGGACAAAGCTCGCCTATATCACCGCGAGGATGCAGCGGCAGTGAGCATCATTCATCACATCGAAGCCGCGGACCTGATGCTTGCAACGCTGTGGCCCAGACCGTTCTCCCGAGTCGGATGGCTATTCGAACTCAAATACGATGGCTTTCGGTGCCTTGTCCGCAAGCACGGCCCACTCGTTAGCCTGATTTCACGGCAGGGCAACATACTGAACGGCTCATTCCCGGACATCATTGAGGCGGTCGCCGCGGTGCCGGGTGACTTCGCATGGGATGCCGAGCTAACGGTAGACGAAAGCACGGGCCGATCGTCATTCGAACGACTCCAGACGCGAGCGAGAACATCAGTTCCGGGCCGGGTGCGTGCAGCAATTCGCGCACACCCGGCTCGCCTCTACGTTTTTGACGTGCTCGCCGTCGACGAACGCGACATACGGCGGCTTTCCCTGATCGAGCGCAAGCAGATCTTACGCGTCAGCTTTGATGACACTGCCACGCTCGTCTATGTTAGCGGAGTCGTCGAGGCAGGCGAGTGGGTCTTCGAGCAGGTGCAAGCGCACGACTTCGAAGGGATGCTCGGCAAGCGACTTGATGCGCCGTATCAGCGCGGCCGGACGAAGAATTGGCTGAAGGTCAAATACGCGAACTACAGTCGCCCCGCAGCGCTCGGATGGGGCAGGTCGTAGCGTCAGCGTTCGACGTCGCCGACGATGCCCTCGCGCCAACGCTCATCGAGCAGCAACACACGCATGTTCTCCAGGGCAACTAGCTGGCCGCCGACTTCCTGATGCCACACCTTCTGAACGACGGCGCGGTAGCCATCGACGCGGTGAAGGACGTTGCGCGCATGCTGGAGCTCGAGTATTACGCGCAGGACCTCCTGATTGCCGCGATACTTGGCGTAGAGTTCGCGCAGCTCGGCGATCGGCACAGGGGTGAAGTCGGGTAGAGGCATGGCAGCGAGTAAACACTGTATATGCATACAGTGTAACACCTCGCGATCTCCAGCAGACAGGCGGCGCTAGGTTGGGGCCGTTCGTGAGCAGAGAACGCTAGTCCACTAGGGGCACACCGCCTTCATCACAGCGTCGCCGATGGTTCCGGGGACAACATCGTTCCATTCACTCGATGATGACCCCATAAAGATCAAGGTTCGGTCAGCTCCGTAGAGTGCGAATCCGCCCGCTTTGCTCGTCTGCTGCCCGCAGTCAAACGTCCAGCGTGCCTTGTTTTCAGCGACGAGTTGCGCGGTTTTGAACGCTTGCGTCGGCGGCGTATAGATCGAATCGGTCCAGACTTTCACTAGCCTGCCAGAGCGCACAATGGACGCCGTATCGACGAATTCCTTACTGTCGCCGGAATCGCCGACTTGCACCCACTTTGACTGTGCATGCACCCCGATAGCCGCAACCAGCAAGACGGCACAAACAGCCCCGTTTCTTATCATTTCTGCCCCTTTCGTCTTTAGCTTTGACAGCATATTAACGGCACCAAAGGCACGGAAATAACCCCCGTTATTTCATGGTCACAACCGCCTTCGCGTAACACCTCCGTAAGCTGTTGATAGTAAACGAAATATTCCTATTTCAGCAGAACCCTAACTTTCTGAGCCAATTCAGAGCCTTTTCACAGCGGGGGAGACGATCAGAGTCCGCTGCCAAGTCCGCCGAACTCCCGAGATAGGGCAAGACGCCCGCAAGCACAAACGAATCGAATGCCGAGCGTTCTGACGCACCGAGACCGGGAGTCCAAACCACCGGATCCCGCGCAAACCCTTTCACCAGTAAAGAAAGAAGGAAGAATGACGAATCTGGCAACACCGTCGAAGACGAAGCGAATCACATAGATGACCCGGCCCGGAAGGACTCATTCACCCATACGGACACTCACACAGAGCACTCATCCGTATAGAGAGACACGCAAGCCAACACGCATTTACCAATATGGTTCTTAGAGGAGTGCGGCATTACGTATAAGAAAACAGGGTAGGCGGGCCGCTTCATTGTCTTTCAATCGACGCCCCGGGAAATTTTCTTATACCACCGGGCAGACCGCCAAACAGTTCACAGGCTTAAAGCCAAGCCCAGCACCGGCCTTGGCCGATCCTTGGCACAAGTTCCCATGGCGAGAGGCCCGTATAGGCGACTTGGCGGGCCAGCGCTCCCTATAAGATTTGCAAGCCAAGCATAAGAGTCTCATATAAGGTTCGGTCCCGCTACATATAAGAATCGGTCCAAGGCGGGCTCTCGGTTCGCCTTTCCTTTGGAAACTGCCTTCGCGGCAAAAGGTAGAATGGTTGCCTTCTTCGAGGAGGCCAATATGAACAAATGGTATGTATATGAAACGAGCTATATCGATTGGGCTTGGAGCGCGCTCCGATCGGTCGACGAAACCCGGGCGATTTTAGCCGACAACACGAACGACGAATGGGGTGATTTAAGCCAGCACGGCGTCGATGAATTCGACGCAAGCTTCGCGGAGGCCCGACGCCTCGCTTCTGACCACGGCTGGGAAGGAGACTATCGGCAAGGCCCGGTCGTCTTTTGGTTACCTGATCCCGACCAAAACTCCTTCCGCTATGGCTTCTTCTGGAAGCAGGACAACAACGGCACCTGCTATACGGTGTCGCCCCGTCGACTGCCTTGGCTGGAGGACTGATCGTGAGCTGGATTATTTACCGAACCAAGCGCCCCGCCAACGAATTGAGCTGGCTGCGGACGGCGACAGAGATTGTCGAGCGCGCAGCTGAGGATCACGACAGTGTTGCGGCCATCGTTGAGGCCGAGATGGATGCGGCCCTGGATGCGGCGCGCGAAGCTGGATGGGACGGAGGGATGGACGAGGAGCCGCACGCATTCGTGCTGCCCGCCCTGGATGAATTCAGGTATGGCTTTGCGTGGACGGCGCCGGACCCTGAACGCCCTCTCATCATCGCTTCGCCGCTACCTTTACCTTGGCTCGAAGGCTGAGATAGAAGGCCGCCCATCGACGGGCCAGAAGTCCGTCGATGGGCACGCCGTCTTATCGAAGCAGTGTGCCGCCTTTGGCGCACTCATCCTTCAATGCGTAGTAGACGATCGGCCCGACATCCTGATCAAGCATAGGGTGATTGCCGGCCAGAAACTTGTCAGTGATCACGGTGGCGTCCCGTGCTCCGATCTTCATCTTGTCGAGGCAATCATGGATTGCTTGAGCCTGCGTAGTTTGCGAGCTGGCAACGAGCGGTGCCGCCATCAGTCCGCCGACAGCCCCTTCTACTAACCGTTGCCGTCCCTCGAAAGGGAGGCTCTGATAACGCGCTCCGGACGTGTAGCTTCCGGGAGCAAACAGGGCAATGCTATCTGCATGAGCCATAGCTGAAGCTGCGATAAGTGCCAACGCCATCATTTGTTTCATTGCTTCCCCGATTGATTTTGTGAAACGGATGAATTGTAGCGCCAAGGAATGCCTTGGACAGCCATAGCCCGCTGGTCTGCTGGCGCCAAACTGTATAGCTGGCTAGCTCGCGACAAGTCACGCATCCTCCCGGGCTCCAGCGCCCGATCCCGACAATGAAAGCTCACCAACACGAATGAGCTTTCCCATGATTGAAAACCTTCAGTGGTTCTGCGCCGTGCTTCTCGTCATGTGTGGCGCGGTCGCAATCGGCGCGCTGATGTGGTTCGTCATCGACCTTTTCACCGGCGGGGTCAAGCGCGCGCTCCGCAGCCGTCGTAACGCGATGCCCAAGCGTGTCGCCGATCTGACGAACGGGTAAGACCATGCCGATGAGCACACACCGCGCCGCCAACGGCCTTGCCACCTTCATCGAGCGTGCGGTCTATCTGGGTGCCCGGCAGGCGGGTGCAGCGCCGCGGGAAGCGTATCTCATGGCCCGGCAGACGCAGCGCGCGGAGGTGCGCGCCTTTCAGCGTCGGCGCCAGCTATGAAGAGATGGGGTCAGGTTATCCTGACCCGTCTGTCAGGAATGTTGTAAGTCTGTAACACTCGGTAGCATATTTTTGCAATATTTCTCTTGTATGAGGAAATACCCCTACTTGGAAGCGCTTATGGCATGGGCTTTGGGGTATTTTTTACCTGCGAGAATGCACCAGGTAGCATCTTCCGACCGGTTACAGATTCGCGCACAATTTTAAGGATGCGCTAACAACACTGATTTGGCGCTAGAGAGCCCCTAAATTCAGAACGAGCAGGACCGGAAAGAGCAATGAGCAAGATCGCATTCGAGTGTATCGACCAGGCGGGACAAGCCTTCAATGTGGTGATGACGTCAGATTCCGAGGAGATTAACGAGGTCGTGGCCGCGACCGTGCAAGCCTACCGTCGCCAGGGTATCGAGGTGGTCTCGGCCACCCGCACCGAGGAGATGGTGGTTGATGTGAACCTCTATGCGCCTGCGGTGCACCCCGAGCGCGTGCCGACGCCGATGCTGCAGTGGTTCGCGGGCCGCGGCGGCAAGTTGATCGAGAAGGGCGCCTTGCTGGGTGCGCTCGTGCTGTCGGTGATCGGCTTCGATGACGGGTTTTCGGTGCTGTCGGTGTCGCACCATGCGGCGATGGTCGTGTCGGCCGTTGAACAGCTTTTCCATCTGGCGGTCTGAATTCCGCGGACTCAGAATCCGCGCGGTGCGCTCTATGCTGGTAGTCCCGCAGACATCACATAAAGCGCACACACTCCAATGCACATCTTCTTCGACGGCGCGGGCTGGATCATCCCGCTCTACGGTGCCCTTGTTCTCTTTGTGACGTTGCTCATCCTCGTGCTCGAGCCTCTGGTCTCGTGCATGCGGCGTCGCCGCTACAACCGGTCGGTGAGGGCGGCACACCGTTACCGCTCGTTCTGACGCTGCCATGACGGTGCCCGGTGCATCGTCGCGGATACGACGCCTTGGCGGCGGTATAAAGCGGGACGCATCGTCCAAGCGGGCGCCTAGCTTCGACATTCAAACTTCTATCTCGTAACAGCGCACAACGCGCTGCAATCAGATCTAAGGAGAATGTCATGCTCGCGCGCCGTATCCACGTCGAAACCCTGCTTGCCGATACCGATCTCGACGCGGAGCTGACCGAGCTTGAACTGATGCAGGAAGCAGAGGAGCAACGCCAGGCCCGCGCGGTGCGTGCATGCCGCCGGCGCCCGTTTGCCGAAGACCGTGCACGCCGTGACTAATACGCTGTAGCTGTCCACGTTTTACCTGAGTGAGTCTCGCCGTGATACGCAAGACTTTGGGCTGGACCTTCGGGTGCCAGCTTTTTTTCGTCCGTTGTATCCGTGGCAGCGCGCGTGAATCGCCTTGGATAGCCATGGCAGCACGGTGCCCAGAATCCGTTCGATTTCCCGTTCCGGTAGGGGATGGCGAGGGCCAGGTAAGGGCGGTTTGGATCAAAACCGGCAGGCCAGCGGGTGCTGCGCGCTTGGCCCGTCAACACCGCGGAGGGCCACGGCGCGCCAAGGACCGCCGTCGATCGTTCGCTCCACGATGCATCGGGTCTCCGGGAGTGCTGGGCATCCGTGCGCAGCAGGTGACCCGCCGACAGCGGGCGCGGGTCGCTATAGGTGTGAGCGTGCGCCCGCACGCGCAGATAGCACACGCAAAACGGGCCGACGAGTCATCCTCTGAAAAACAACACAACAAAAAGACATAACTTTTTTCTCACATACCCATTGCAGAAAGATAAGTAACCCGTTACTATTCTGTTACCGACTCGCAACAAACGAGCGGGACCGGGCAAAGACCCTAAATCACTCAATCAAAGGTAATCAAAATGACACAAGCTAAAGAGCAAGTTATCACCCTCGAAAACGTGTTTATCGCTATCAACCGCGCGAACGACCGTTACAACACAAAGACCGGTGGCGCGCATATGCAAGACGACCTGAAGAAAGCGCGCGGGTATTGGGATGATGCATTGTGCGTCTTCGTCGCGGGTATGTTGAACCGGGCGCGCATAGATCAAACGACGTTTCTCGCAACCATCGCAGATAACATGCCGGTTAAAGCGGTAATGCGTGCAAGCGAATTCTTCGCATGCTTGCATGCGAAAGACTACACCAAGCTGGACGGTGTGACTGCGCTTTCCCTGTTGAGCGCGATTCATGCGGGCGCAGTCACACGAAGCGCGCTTATCTTTGCGACGACCGGCAAGGGTGACGACACAACGAGCGATGTCGTGCGGGATATTTCCCTTGTTCGCAAGCTGCAAAAAGCGCTTAAAAAGACTGTCGGTGTTACCACTGAGGGAACGCAGAATTCCCGCTCTTTCGGGTCTAACGGATTCTGTCGCTATCTCGACATGGGCAAAATGGTGAAAGCAAAGGGCGCGACCGAATCGAGTCTTGAAGTCAACGCGCGTTCGCCCTTTGTTGCTGCAATCGCTAAGATGGTCGAGCAAGCAAGCGAGGACACGCTCTCACTCGTCAAAGGTGCAAAGAAAGAGTAAGTAACGAGTGACGTATTAAACGGGCGCAAGGCGCGCCCGCTTCAACCTTGCCCACACTTGACCCTTGCCCGCACCATGAAAACCGCTCATATCGCCCGCATTGCTGAATTCTCCCGTTTCGTATCAGGTGCACACCATGCACACACGACCATGCACGACGCGCACGACGCACACGCCCTGGACCCGGTTCGTTTCGACTCGCGCGCATACGAGCAAGCGGACCTACATACCCTTTCAATGGATCGTTTCTCGCTACAGATTGATACGCAGATCTAACCAATGTATTACATGGGATTGCTATGCAATCCCTTTCTTCGGACGCTCACCCGCCCGCGTGAATCGCCCGGGCTGGAGACGTCGATGGTCTTAGAAGGATTCGACTACCTGGTGGGGCCTCGCGCCTAATTTTTTGCCACGCGAGACCCGATCCTTATACAGCCAGGAAGTGCCGAATTCGAGATCCTTATAGGGCAAGACCAGCGTGGGGAAGTGGGGCTTAGGAGAGGGGGAGAGGGCAGACGGGGAAGGTGGGGCTTGGGGCAGGGAAATCCGACAGGGAGCGGCCCCTCGCGGGGCAGGCAGACGGCGCTAGGGGCGCTGGCGCGCCCCGTAGCTACCGTCAGTGCCCGTCAGTTCTGCGCGCCGTGCAGATAACGCACCGCATTGTCCAGGCAATACAGCCCGCCCATCTGCGCCGCCGACTGCAGGTCGTAGCGATCCGTGTGGTCGAAAATCTCGTTCTCGATGTGCCGTCGCATGGGCTCAGACCAGCCCGTCTTGTGCTCGATCTGCGAGCGATCGCCTTTCGACGACGCGACGCGGTAGTAGAGCGCGCCGAGGTCCGCGTAGTGCTTGCACATGCGACCCCGTGCGTTGAGCTCCTCAGCGGAGCCTTCTTCGAATGCGTGCGCGCTACCCGCGGCGGCCAGCAGTGCCACCAGAATCAGTTTTTTCATCACTTCCCCCGTTGCGTATTGCGCCGGCGATTCTACCAGCCGCCCCAGCGCGCGTCGTCGAGTGGCGCTGTCTCAAGTAGCCTGTCGACAACACCCTCGATGGTCTGATCATGGGCGACGGCTGCCCGCTCGATGTCGAGCTGCGCCTTCAGCTTGTCGGTCCCGATCGCGACGTGCGTGTCGCTCTCGTGGTCATACTTCCACTCGATGATGATCGACCAGTCCATCGGCGGAAAGCCAGCGGCGCGCCGCTTCAATGCCGCCATCAGCGAGTCCACCATTTGCTGATTCATGTCGTCAGCGAGCTGTGAATATTGCCGCTTCGCCGATTTCGGGTTAGCAATCGGCGGCACGAACACGCCGCGCCAGCGCCCGCGGCTGCCAACAAGGTCGCGCGGGTTCGGGTTGTAGTTGATCCGCCGCATGATCTCGGCGATTGCCGTCGTTTCGGTAGAGCGGCTCTGCACCTCAATGTCACCGAATTCCGCTGACATCGCCGCGCGCGCGTAATCGATGACGCCCTTCAGCATGCTCATGCCTTGTCCTTCTTCACGGCCTGCGCCATGCTCATGAGCATGCGCTGCTCTTCGGGCGAAAGTGCCTTGAGCTGTTCGAGCAGCCCGGACTTCGTCGCGAGGCGCTCGCCCTTGTCCCGCTTGAGCTGCGCGACGCCCCTGCGGATCAGCGCCTCAGTCTCGGGCGTCGCCGGTAGCGCGACCAGCAGCGCCTCGAGCACCTGGTTTTGCGGCAGCTCCGTCATGTCGGCCAATGCCGCGAGGTGCTTGCGTGCCCGATCCTCGAAGGCGAACCCCAGTCTCACCCGTGCCATGTTATGCGTCGAAAAAGTTATGTTGTTTTCGATTATAGTGATGCCCGGCGCGTGCAGACGAAAAAACGGCGCTTGCGCGCCGTTGGTAGGGTGGAAGCTGGGGTTCAGGGCTTGGGCAGTCTGTCCATCACACGAACCCCATCGGGGTGTCCCGGCCGTCCGCGTCGTCGAGCTCACGCTCGATACCTTGGATACGCGCGACCTGCTCGGGGTCTTGCATGAGCGGCACGTCGGGCAGGAAGTTCAGCGCGAGCAGTGCCAGTGGGTTACTGGTCCAGATGACCACGAGCGCAACGAGTCCGACGACACAGGCGATCTGGAACAGATACAGCGCCGGGATGCGCGAGGGGAACATGGCTTCTCCTTAAAAGTAAGCTGACGCTTACTCTATGCGAAACCGGCGGGAGCGTCCATATAAGTTCATCGGTCGTCGTAGTGGTGGCGACACTGAATGATGATGATGTGGTCCTTGTGGACACCATAAACGAGCCGATGCCCGTCGCTGATGCGGCGCGACCAGAATCCACTGAGCTTGTTTTTGAGCCCTTCGGGCTTTCCAATACCCCGGAACGGGTCGCGCAAACAGTCGTTCACGAGGTCATTGACCTTTGCGAGCTCCGTTCGGTTGTCCGTGCACCAGAAAAGATAGTCGCGCCACCCCGGTGGCGCGAACAAAACCGATCGAGTCATTTAGCCGTGGCGAGTTTTCGGCGTCTTGCGAAGGGCGCCTTCTTTGGGATGTTCGGGCTTCGCGGCATGCCGCGGCGCTCTCTTGATCTGCTCGGCCATCTCAAAGAGGTGTGTTTTCGCAAGCTCGGCCGCCGCAGATTGCGTCTCAATGTCGTGCAACCCGGCCTTGATACCGGCCTTCATAATCTTCAGCCAGTCGGCTTCGCCCTTCGCGACGCACAAGGCTTCGTAAGGGTGGAACCCTAACGGCGAGGACACACCAAGGATCGGGTAATTGAAGTAAGTCGGCCCGTAAACGCGCCCCGTGCCCAGTATCGCAGCTTCCATCAATGCCGCCCGCTCGCTACCGCCTTGCTCTTCGCTGGCGTGTTCAGGTCCTTCGATCAACGATTCACGACCAAAGGTTTTGTCGACCCAGGCCAAGCCCTCGCTCAATTCTTGGATATTCGCCTGGCTACCCATCAGATGCGCAGTTTCGACGAGGCTGTCATATTCCTCAGCGGGCATTACCACATACTGCTTGCCGTCTTTTTCGACGCGCGTGACAGTGCCTTCCCGGAGCTCATCCGGGAAAATTGGGTCGTTTGCGGTAGTCGGGCTCATGTGGCGGCTCTCCATTTGCGCATATATTACCCGATGATGCGGGCCTTGACCGATTTGTCAAGGCCCGCGGCGCGCCTACGCGGCCATGCGGAACTGTGAGTAGTCGAAGTCATTGACGATGTTTTCGGCGAAGCCAGGCGTGCTGCGAATGATCGAGATCCGGTCGTTCTGGTGGTCGCGCAGCGTGCTGTTGGCCGCCTCGATGAAGTCGACCACGAATGCCACGTTCGGCCCGACGTTCTTCTTGCGCAGCCCGCGGCCGATCCGCTGCCGGGTCTGCACTTCAGCCTTCCCGGCGCCGGCGAGCACGATCAGGCCCACCGCCGGCACGTCCACGCCCACATCCATGATCGACGTGCCGATTACCGCATCGACGCGGCCCGCGCCGAGCGCATTGAGTGCCGCCTTGCGCTCTTTCTGGTCATTGGCACCCTGGATGAACGCCACCCGCACGCCTGCCTGCGTCAGCATGTCCGACAGGATGCGGCCGTGCTTGGTGCGCGAGACGAGAATCATCGCCGGCAGCCCGAACTGCGTCGCGCGCTGGACCTCGTAGACGATCGCGCGGTTGCGCTCCTCGTTGTTGACGATGCCGATCTCGTAGCATTTCGGCCACGGGGTCGAGCGGAAGAGCCGGTGCGTGACCTGGCGGTTCATGCTCGCCTTCGTGACCAGCTCGGTGTATTGGGGCGTCGGGTTCTGCAGCTGGATGAACTTGAAGAACGGCTTCGCAAGCACGCCCAGGTCGATCAGCTGCTTCTCGGTGACGGTGATCGCGACCGGGCCGCTGCATGCCTCGAGGCGCAGGTTGTCTTCCGGCGAGTCCTTCATGAACGGCGTCGCGGTCAGCGCGAGCCGGTAGTGCGCGTTCACGCAGTGGCGCATCACCTCGTAGAAGCCGTTGCCCGACGCCTCGTGCGCCTCCTCGAGGATCACGAACTCGATGGTCGCCAGAAACGCGATCATTTCCGCACGCTTCCTGTTGTGTTCCTTCACCTTCGCCTGGATGTCGGCCACCACCTGCGCGTCGGGCGGGCGCTTGGCCGCCAGCGTCTTGCGCAGCGCGGTCGTCGCCTCCGCGACCTGGGCGGCCGGCACCTTCTGCTTTTTCAGGCGCGACTGCAGCTTCTCGACCTCGCGATCTTCGGCCGTGTCCCGGTTCTTGATGTAGGCGAGCATTTCGCCGTCGTCGGTCCATGCTTCGATCGCCTGGCTGATCGTCTGCACCATGCCGAGCGTGAACTTGCGCCCAAACTCGCGCTGGCTGTCGCCCACGATGCCCACGCGCTCGCCGAGGTTCTCGGTGACGGCTTCGCCCATCTGATAGAGAAGGATGCCCCGCGTCGTCAGGAAGAGCGTCGGGCGGTCGATGCGCTTGTAGCAGATGCGCGCGATGCGCGACTTGCCGCCGCCGGTCGCGACGCGCGCAATGATGGCGCGATGCTTGATGAGCTTGTCGGCCACCTCGGGCTGATAGTTGTAGGCAGGGTCATAGCCGAAGTCGTCGACCACCGGTCGCTCCGGGCCGAGCGGGGCGGGTGCGGGCTTGCGCACCAGATTGACCTTGTAGCCAGCCTTGAGCAGCAGCGCATAGACCTTGTAGGTGAAGCCTGCCGGGAAAGTGTCGGTTGAGAAGTCGTAAAAGCTCGACGAGCCGTCCCACGACGATCCCTTGAACGCCTGCGAGTAGCTCGCCCCGTCCACGAGATAGGAGAGCTTGTCACGCACCAGCAGCTTCACCTCGCGCGACGCGCCGATCAGTTTTGCGTTTACCGCGCCCGCGGCGAGTGTTAATCCAGTGGTCATTTCTTGCCTTAGATGGAGCCTGAATATATAGTAACGACTGACTTATTTCAGCGGATGCATTATGGCAGGCAACCCTACGAAGTTCCAGGTCGAGCAGCGCAGCGTGTCTGTCGATATGCTGCGACCGAACAGCTGGAACACCAACCAGATGACCCCGGAGAACGAGGCCAAGCTCGATGTCTCCGTCGACCGCTTCGGCGTCTACAAGCCGATCGTCGTGCGCCCCCATCCGAGTGGCGAGGGCTACGAAATTCTGGGCGGCCAGCATCGCTGGGAATCGGCGCGCCGCAAAGGCATGCTCGAAGTGCCCATCGTCAACGTCGGCCCGGTCAGCGACACCGTCGCGAAAGAGATCGGTCTCGTCGATAACGGCCGCTACGGTGAAGACGACACCCTCGCCCTGTCGCGCCTGCTCAAAGAGCTGGGCGCCGAGGACGTCGGCAGTTTCCTGCCCTATACCGACTCCGAGCTCGAAAACATTCTCGCAGCGTCAAGTATAGATTTGGACGACCTTGACAAGCTGGATCAGACCGAAATGCCTGACCTGTCAGGCGCGGGCATCGGCGCCACCCATCAGGTGATGCGCTTCAAGGTGCCCGTCGAGGACGTCGCATGGGTCACAAGCGCCATCGAGCGCCGGCAGCGCGAGAAGGGTTTCACCACCGAAGACTCCATGACGAATGCTGGCATGGCCTTCGTCGATCTCATGAAGGCTTACAAATGACACAGATGACACGCTACGTCGGCACCAAAGCCGTCATGGCCCGCGCGATGACGCGCGGCGAATACAACGCCTACCGCGGGTGGACCATCCCCGCGAACGAAGACCCAAACGAGCCGGGCTACCTGGTCGAGTATCTCGACGGCGGCAAGCCGAACATCGAAGGTCATCAGGGCTACGTCAGCTGGTCGCCGGCCGATGTGTTCGAGCGCTCATATCAGCTAGGCGCCGCGAAGAGCTTTGGCGATGCGCTGATCGCGTTGAAAGCGGGGATGCGCGTCGCACGCGTGGGCTGGAATGGGAAAGGCTTGTGGCTTTCGCTGCGGCTCGCGAAGGGTGACGTGATGGACTGCGGCACGGGTGGTGAGTTTCCCGAGGCAGACTGGATCGGCATGAAAACCGCAGACAACAAATTCGTGCCTTGGCTTGCATCGCAGACCGACGTGCTCGCAAACGACTGGGTGACCCTGTGAGCAAGCCGACCGGCTTCGCGCGCATCCCGCGCGCCGAATTTCTCTACCCCGAATGCCAGAGCTGCTATTTCCATAACCGGGAACCGGCGATCTGCGAGAACTGCGACAACGGCTCGGAATACGACCCGGACGATGATCTCGAGGACAAGCTCTCGGCGCGCAAGGCCGCCGTCGTGAGGTTCTTTCGCAAGATCCAGACACCCCTGCCGCCCGGGTTCCTGCCCGATGTGCTGGAACCGGCGATCCAAGAAAAGGAGCTCGAAGCAGCATGAGCGTTACCCGCACAGAAGAAACGCGCCGCGTCGCGGACCTCGTTCCCTACACGAAGAACGTCAAGAAGCACGACGCCGCGCAGGTCGCGAAGATCGTGGAGTCAATCCAGCAGTTCGGCTGGACCCAGCCCGTCGTCATCGATGAAAGCAACGTGATCATTGCCGGCCACGGCCGGCGGCTCGCTGCCATTCAGCTCTCCATCCCCGAAGTGCCTGTCGTCGTGCTGTCGGGCCTGACCGACGAGCAGAAACGCGCGCTGCGCCTGGCGGATAACCGCACCAACGAGGGCGGCATCGACACGCTCATGTTCCGCGACGAGATCGAGGGCATCGAGGGTCTGCTGGTCGGCATTTTCGACACGAAGGAGCTGGAGTTCTCCGTCGCCGATCTGGGCGAGCTGAACGAAGCCGCGTTCGTGCCGGACGTGGCCGAAGCAGTCGAGGCGCAGGAGCAGGCCGCGCACGCGAAGGCAGACGAGATCGGGTCGCGCCGCGTGCCGCTCACGAAGGTGTTCGGCTTCAAGGACATCGCGGGCGCCGACGAGATCCACGTCTCGCGCTTCATGGCGCGCGCCCAGGCTGTCACGGGTCTCGCTGGCGCCGATGCGTTGGTGGCCTTCCTGCAAACCCTCTCATAAGTCACATGTGACTTACAAGATATGACGACATACACAATCGACAAGCGTTTCCATACCCGCGTGGCGCGCAGCCAGCGGGTCGTGGAAGTCGCTGAAGCGTTCGGGCTCGGCCTGGACGACAAGGAGTTCGTGATCTTCGACGACCTGAAGCTCGACGTGGCGCAGGGCGACGTGATCTACATCACCGGCCAGTCCGGCAGCGGCAAATCGCTGCTGCTGCGCGAGCTCTCGGCCCAGATGGCAAGGGAAGGGCAGAAGGTCGCCAACCTGGATGAGGTGGCGATTGACCCGGACGTGCCGCTCATTGACCAGATCGGCACGTCGACCAACGACGCGATCCGGCTGCTGTCGATCGCCGGCCTGAACGATGCCTACCTCTTCATTCGCAAGCCCGGCGAGCTCTCCGACGGCCAGCGCTACCGCTTCAAGCTCGCGAAGGCGATCGAGAGCGAGGCCGACGTGTGGGTCGCCGACGAGTTCATGGCCGTGCTCGACCGCACCGCGGCCAAGGTGATCGCCTACGCGCTGCAGAAGACCGCGCGCAAGGTCAACGCGACCGTGATCGTTGCGACCACCCACCTCGATCTCGTGGAAGACCTGCAGCCGTCTCTCTACATCGAGAAGCGCTACCGGGAGAAGCTGCGCATCGAAGCGTTCACAGCGCTTTCTGACGCGTCGGAGGGGCATCGCGCGATGACACGCGACGAAGCCTATGAACTTTTGAAAAGGATGGCCTGATGAACACGCTTTACGAAACGACCGTTGCCGCCTCGAAGCAGGTGCCGCAGGTCGTGATTTTTACGGCACCGTGGTGTGGCCCGTGCAAGATGCTCAAGCCCGCGCTCGCGGCACTGAAGGCCGATTACGGCTTCGCGCTCACCGAGCTGAACGTCGAGGACTTCGACGCGGCCGAGCTGCAAACGCTCGGCGTGCGCAATGTGCCTAACGTGCGGGTGCTCCACAACACGGTCGTGAAGGCCCAGTTCGTCGGCGCGCGCACGAAGGCGCAGGTCGAGGAATGGCTCACGGCACATGGCGTGATCGCACGCGGGTTGAGCTTCGAATGACTGCGCCGGCCACCGCCCTGAACCTCGCCGGGCCGATCACTGCGTCCGACGACCCGGATTCCCCGATCCTCGCCTGGCGTGACCCGGCGGCCGGCACGCGCCCGCTCTCGCTGATGAAGCACATGTATGTCGAGCGCGGCACCCTCGAAGACTGGCAGCTGCTCCACGAGCTGCACTACAAGGCGAGTCAGAACGGGATTGGCCCGCGCTACGTGCGCCTCGTGATCGATGATGGCGTCGCGCCCGCGCAGACGATCGGCGTGATGGTGTTCACCGTGCCCAAGCCGCTCGATTCTGGCCGCAATCAGGTGTTCCCGCACATGCGACCGAACCAGAACGGGCGCGACAACCGGCTCATCAACGTGCAGCGCATGGCGTGGATCAACAAGAACCTGATCCTCTCGTCGCGCACGGTGCTCGACACCATGTATCGCGGCGGCGGCATTGCCTACCGGTTCAAGAACATCGGCTACCGCCTGATGGGTTTTCGCTACGTCGAGAGCCGCAGTTCGATGAGCCGCTACAACCCGTTCTCGATCAAGGCCGGCATGCGCTTCGTGAAGCCGAAATCAGCGCCCGCCTTCGAAACGGGCCTTGCCTTCTTCGCGCGCCACTTCAAGAGCCCGGCCTACGACTACGTGGCGATCAAGCAGGAGATCGAGGCGATGCCCGATTACCTGCGCGAGCACACGTTGAAGGAGCTGCGTGCCTTTTACTACCGCAACAGCTCGATGGAAAAGTCGGGCGACAACCGGCTGAACGGCACCTCGCGCGTCGAGCAGATGGAGCTTGGCTACCTCCTGAAGCAGACCCAGCAGCTCGTGTTCGGCGCAACGGTGTATGCCGCTTGGACCAATCCTGACTGGGACTCGGACACGCGTGCCATGCGGCCGCTGCCCGCGCGCATCCCGCTTTCCGCTTTCGAAAACCAGGGCGTCAACGAGCCGTTGCGCCTCGACCTTCTGGAGACTCGATGAAAACGACCGTCAGCACGCTGTGCATCGTCGGCACCAAGGGCGCGCTGTCGCCCTGGACGATGGAGCCGATCGAAGACGCGAACGCGGTGCGCGGCATGTCCTACGACTTCGTGATGTGGGTGCGCACGCCCACGCCCGAGGAATACCGCACGGTGAACGCGACGCTGAAAACGTCGGAGGTGGGCGATCATTTCTGGCTGTGCCGGCGGCCGCGATGAACCTCACGACCAAGCAGATCGAGATCATGAAGGTGGTCGCCGCGGGCGCCATCGCGGGCGCCGTGGTCGACCTCGATCAGCTGCTCGAGCGCCTGCCTTACACGACCACGAAGGAAAGCCTGCAGTTCTCGCTGCGCGCAATCGAGCGGCACGGGCTCATTGACCGGTCGATGTCCGAGCACCGCCGCGGCCGCGCGCGGCGCCTGGTGAAGCCGACGGATCTCGGCATGGCCGTCATCAATGGCACAGGCCGGCCGCCGCCGGGTCCGGGCGCCGCGGTGGGTTCGCGATCGGAAAAGATCCTTCCCGAGCCGGTGTCTCACGGGAAAGCAGAGGATCTGCCGGTAAGCGAAGACTTACCCCAGCCGGCGATCCTTTCCCTCCCGGAGCTGACTTTCTCCGAGCCGGAGCTGGTCCTCGAAGAGCAGTTCATTGGTTAAAAAGCGAGCAGATTTTGTAAATCTTACCACTTGTCACTTTTCAGGGGTTCCCTCTATATATAACCCTTCTTTTTAAAACCTACAAAAACTACATTCAAAAAGCTAAGGGAACCACCCGAAAAGTGACAAGTAAGTAAGGTCTGTGAAAGGTTGATCCCGGTTAGGGGAAGGAAGTAGTTGTGATGAAGAGAAGCGCGCGGGTGGATAAGTCCGTTCACAAAAATAAGTCACAGGTTATTTACAAGTCCGCTGCGGCCGGCTATAGTGAGCTCCTCAAGCATCACCTCCAAGGGGCAGACCACAAAGGCTGCCCCATTTTTTTTACGGGAATCCAATCGTGACCGAAACGACGACGCTCCCGAAAAAGACCGGGGGCCGCACCGCAGGCAGCAAGTCGCTGACCGAGAAGCAGAAGGCGGAAGCCTGTGCGCTCTATCAGGCAGGCGAACTGACGCTCGACCAGCTCGCCAAGCGCTACGGGCGCACGCCGCGCGCGATGAGTGCGCTGTTTGCGAAGGAGGGCGTCAAGAAGGGCGAGAAGCGCGCAGAAGTGCACGCCGCGATCACCCAGCAGGTCAACCAGCAGATCGCGGGTGACGCGAACCTCATCGCGGCCAAGATTCGCGAGACGAAAGACTCGCACTACGCCGCGGCGAAGGTCATCGCGGGCCTGATCCAGCGCCAGCTCGTTGACGCCCAGAAGAAAAACCAGCCGTTTGCGACTGTCCAGAACGAAATCAAGACGCTCAAGCTCGCGGCCGAGGCGCTCGCGACGCTGCGCGAGGAGCGGTTCGTGATTCTGGGCATTGCCGACGGCGAGAAGGATGACGCCGAAGACCTGCCGGAGCTCGGCATTCAGGAAATGACCGCCGACCAGATCCTCGAGATGCAGCAGCGTCAGGACGATAGTGGTCTCGACATGGGCGACGCCGAGGCGATGCCGGTCGCGCCAGAGGGCGATGACGATGTGATCGACGTCGAGGACGGCAATGCAGCTGCGTGAACCGGGGCTGCCGACCGTTACGGCGATCGCGAGCGAGCTGCAAACCATTTTCCTTCATCCGAAGCAGATGGAGGTGTTCCGCTCGCCGCACCGCTTCCGCGTCGTCACGGCCGGCCGGCGCTGGGGCAAGACGCAGCTGGCGAAGGTCTCGCTGATCAAATACGCGAAGGTCAAGAACCGGCTCGTGTGGTATGTCGCGCCGTCTTACCGGATGGCGAAGCAGATCATGTGGCCGGATCTGGTCGCCTCGATTCCGAAGCGCTGGATCAAAAAGATCAACGAGACGACGCTCACCATTATCCTGGTGAACAACACGCGCATCGAGCTGAAGGGCGCCGACAACCCCGACTCGCTGCGCGGCGTGGGTGTGCACTTTCTCGTCATGGACGAAGTGCAGGACATCAACCCCGAAGCCTGGAAAAAAGTGCTGCGCCCGACGCTCGCGTCGACCGGCGGCCACGCGCTTTTCATCGGCACACCCAAGTCCTACAACTTCCTCTACGACCTGCACGTTCTCGGCCAAGACCCGAAGAACCAGATTCTCGGGCGGTGGAAGAGCTGGCAGTTCCCGACGATCACGTCGCCGTTCATCCCGGCCTCTGAAATCGAAGCCGCGCGCGCCGACATGGACGACAAGTCGTTCAAGCAGGAGTTCGAAGCCTCGTTCGAGACGATGAGCGGCCGCGTGTATTACCCGTTCGACCGCAAGGTCCATGTGGGGAGCTATCCGTTCAACCCGTCGCTGCCGATCTGGGTGGGGCAGGACTTCAACATCGATCCGATGAGTTCCTGCATTCTCCAGCCGCAGGAAAACGGCGAGGTGTGGGTGGTCAACGAGCTGAGCCTGAAGTCCTCGAACACCGAGGAGGTCTGCGACGAGCTCGAGCGCCTCTACTGGAAACTGGTCAAGCGCGTGACGATCTTCCCCGATCCGGCCGGCGGCTACCGGCAGCACGCGCGCGGCGAATCCGACGTCGAGATTTTCCGCCAGAAGGGCTTCAAGAACGTGGTCTACCACAAGAAGCACCCGCCGGTGGCAGACCGCGTGAACGCCGTAAATCGCATGCTCAAAAGCGCCGACGGCAAGATCCGACTCAGGGTCGACAAGTCGTGCAAGGAAGTGATCCGCGCGCTCGAGCAAACGATCTACGAGGCGGGCGGCCGCGAAGTGGACAAGAGCATGGGTGTCGATCACATGGGCGATGCGCTGGGCTATCCGGTCCAATACATGTTCCCGGTGCGCGAAGTGACCATTGCAGGCGTCTCCATTTAACACTAGAATAAGTCACCCGTGACTTATCGAAGCACAAGGCATACATGGCAGGCTTCTCCCAGAAACAGCTGAAGGATTTCATCAAGCGCCGACATCCGCTCTACGAGGCGATGGAGGCCCATTGGGATTTCCTCGAGGCGACGTATGAAGGTGGTCGCGCCTGGTTCCAGCAGAACCTCCACAAATACGTGAAGGAGGGCGACCAGGAGTTTCGCCATCGCCTGCAGCGCGCATACCGGTTCAACCACACGCGTGAGGTGGTCGATCTGCTGGACAAGTATGTCTTCAAGATGGACATCCAGCGCAACGACGATGCACCCGACTACCTGAAGGAGTTCTGGAAGCGCTCGACGCTCAACGGCTCGCCGATCGTCGATTACATGAAGCGCATCAGCAACCGGACTTCGACGCTGGGTCGCGTGTGGATCGTGGTCGATTCGACGAAAACCGAAGAGGTGCAGTCCAAGGCCGATGAGAAGGCGGTAGACGCGCGCGTCTACTCCTACATCGTCAAGCCGCAGCACGCGCTCGACATGAGCTACGACGAGCTCGGACAGCTGCGCTGGGTGCTCTTCTACGAGACCTCACGCGATGACGCTGATCCGATCACCTCGTCAGGTGTCGTGGCCGATCGCTATCGCCTGTGGACGCGCACGACTTCGCAGGTCTTCACGGTTGACACGAGCAAGCGCGGTGCGCCGCAGATCATCCCGGGTCCGGTGGTTGAGCACAAACTCGGCGTCGTGCCGGTGTTTGCGGCCGACAACGTGATCTCAGACGACCCTTACACGTCGCCGGCGCTGATCGCCGACGTCGCGTATCTGGACCGCGCGGTTGCGAACTACCTGTCGAACCTCGACGCGATCATCCAGGACCAGACGTTCAGCCAGCTGGTCATCCCTGCACAGGCTTTGATGGCCGGCGAAGAGGCGTTCGACAAGCTGGTGGAAATGGGCACGAAGCGCATTTTCACCTACGACGCCTCTGGCAACGGCAAGCCCGAATTCATTTCGCCGGACGTGAAGCAGGCGCAGCTAATCCTCTCGGTCATCAACAAGACGATCAACGAGATCTACCACTCCACGGGCCTCGCCGGCGAGCGCACGAAGGAGGACAACTCGCAGGGCATCGACAACAGTTCGGGCGTCGCCAAGGCGTATGACTTCGAGCGCGTGAACTCGCTGCTCGCGGCCAAGGCCGACTCGCTGGAACAGGTCGAGCGGAAGCTCTGCGAACTGGTCGCGCTCTACAACAGCAAGAAGCTGGATACGGCGCCCGACGCAACCGCGACGACATCGACGAAGCCGATGGTCGCCTACCCGAAGAACTTCGACGTTCGCGGGCTCTACGACGAATTCGACATTGCCGCGCGCCTCGCGCTGATCGAAGCACCCGATGGTGTGCGCCGTCAGCAGATGGAAGCGGTGATCGAAAAGCTCTTCCCGATGGTCAAGGATTCGATCATCAGCAAGATGAAGGATGAGCTAAAGACCTGGCCGCCAGTGGACGCACTGGCAGAACCAGGCGCCGGCGCATCACCGATGTCCACCGGCGAGATTCAGAAGATGGGCGGAAAGACCATTTCCAACCAGATGTTGAAGTCCACGTAACACGACACCGGGCCGAGTGAGCGGCCCACCTTAAACCCCGAGCGAGAGAACGCTCAAACCGAAAGGCAGTGAAGAAGATGAACAAGTTCCTGAAAAAGTTGATGGTGCACGGCGGCTACATGTCACCGGAGGGCGATGTGCCTAACGGCGGTGGTGGCGGTGGTGCTCCCAACGGCGACGGCGACGATGCGGCCAAGCGCGCAGCGGCAGCCAAGGAAGCCGAGCGGGCTGATGCCGAACGCCGGGAAGCCGAGCGCACGCGCGGCAAGAAGCCCACCGACGAAGAAGCCGCGCTACTGCGCGAAGTGATGGACAAAAAGGCCAAGTTGCAGGCAACGAACGATGAGCTGGCGCAAGCGAAAGCGCGACTCGCCGAGTTCGATGGCCTCGACGCTGCCGAGCTTCGCAAGCTGCTTCAGGAAAAGAAGGATGCCGAAACCGCGCAACTGGAGGCCAAGGGCCAGTGGGATGCCCTTAAAGGCCAGATGGTCGAGCAGCATACCGCCGCGCTGAAAGAGCGCGACGAGAAGCTGTCGGCTGCCGATCAGCGCGCGCTGGATCTGCTGAACCAGATCGCTGAGCTGACCGTGGGCAATGCGTTCGGCACCTCGAAGTTCATCGCTGACGAAATGACCCTTTCGGTTGCAAAGGCGCGTCGCGTCTATGGCGGCCACTTCGAGTTCAAGGACGGCGCAGTCGTGGCGTTCGACAAGCCGGCGGGCTCGAAAGACCGCAGTGTGCTGGTCGATGCCAAGGGCGAGCCGCTGGGCTTCGATGCGGCACTCGCCAAGCTCGTCGACGCGGACCCGGACAAGGACACGCTGATCAAGTCCAAGCTGAAGATTGGCGCGGGCTCGAGCACGAATCCGGCATCGACGCCGAACGCGAAGCCGAACGCGAACACGGTCGGCACCGGCCGCTCGAAGATCGCAGCAGGATTGGCGAAGTCCGGCCTGAAGTAAGGCGGGAACACTCGCTTGTAAACCCGTGGCTTTCCTGGTAAAGTAAGTCACGGGTTACTCACCCTATTTCTTTTCGAAAGGAAACAGACATGCCATTGCTGCAAGCAGAAGCCGACAAGCTGAGTAACAACCAGCTTGTCGCAGGCGTTATCGAAGAAATCATCGAAAAGGATGAGCTCTTCGCGTTGCTGCCGTTCGTCGGCATCAACGGCAAAGCCTACGTGTATGACCGCGAAAACACGCTGCCGGACGCCGAGTTCCTCTCGCCGAACGACGAAGTGGAAGAAAGCGCGGGCACCTTCACGGAAGTCGTGTCCAAGCTGCGCATCCTCGCGGGCGACGTGGACGTCGACAAGTTCCTGCAGGAAACCGAGTCCGACACGAACGACCAGCGCGCGACGCAGATCGGTCTGAAGGCCAAGGCTGTGGGCCGCAAGTTCAAGAAGACCATCGCGCAGGGCAATGCCGCCGTGAACGCGAAGGAATTCGACGGCCTGCCGCAGCTGGTGTCGGCCGCGCAGACGATCGACGCGGGCGGCGCAGCGAACGGCACGGCGCTCACGCTGAACATGCTCGACGAGCTGGCCGACGCTGTGATCAACGGCGCCGACGCATTCGTCATGCGTGCGGGCACGATCCGCGCCTACCGCGCGCTGCTGTATGCAACCGGCGGCATCCAGCCGGCGATGGTCGAGATTCCGAATTTCGGCCAACCGGTGCTGGGCCACAACGGCATTCCGATTCTGCGTAACGACTGGCTCGGCGCGGACGAGGACATGGGCACGAACAGCAACACCTGTTCGGTCTATGCCGTTCGCCTGAACGAGCTTGACGGTTTCCACGGCCTGTGGGGCGGCAAGGAAGCGGGCATTCGCGTGGAAGACATCGGCACGGTCCAGAACAAGGACGCCGACCGTATCCGCGTGAAGTGGTATTGCGGCTCGGCGCTGAAGTCCACGCGCTCGCTGGCACGTCTGCGCGGTATCACGAACGTCTAAGTTCGCGGCGATAGATAAGTCACAAGTGACCTACGTCGCGTAAAATAAAGGGCATGAGCTTCACGGCTCATGCCCTTTTCTCTTGAGGAAGACAGCACATGAAGATTCGATTGTTGCAGCCCGGCTGGGAGACCTACACGGGCAATTTCGGCGGTGTCGAGTTCGTCGACGGCCTTTCGGTTGCCGACGCCCACACCCGCGAAGCCGCGCGCCTGGCAAACGTCGTGCGCTGCGAGCTGGAAGACGGCACCAACCCAAGCGCGTCACAGGCGGCACTCGACAGCCAGGGCACCGTGATGCAGGTCGGCAGTGACCGCGCGCCAGCGCCAGCGCCCGTCAAATACAGCCGCGAAGCGCTCGAAGAGATCGCGGGCGCGAAGGGCATCAAGGGGCTGCGTGAAATCGGCGACCCGCTCAGCGTGAAGGCGAGCGGCATCGCTGACCTGATCGACCTGATCCTGAAGGCACAGCAGCCCGCGACGGCAGAAACCCCGGCTACCGAGCCGGCCGCTGCTGAGGTCGTTGCGCCGGCTGCGGAGTAAAGCATGGAAAAGTATCTCGCCGGGGCAGACGTCACCGTGACGATTCCCCTCGTGGACAGTGCGGGCAACGCGATCAAGCCGGCCTCGGCGAGTTACCGCGTGCTCGATGAGAACGGCACCGTGCTGATCGACACGACTCCCGTGCCGTATCTGAGCCCCAATGGTGACCCGCTCGGGATTCTGGTCGGCGCGGGCGAGAACGGCCTGCCTGCCGGCGCAGTGCGCGCGTTACGCACGGTCGAAGTGCTGGCTGTGACCGACGCGGGCACGCGCCTGTTGACCGCGAACTATGTGATCGAGGCAACCGAGCCGCTCGTGCCCGGCACCAACTCGTTCCAGACGATCAACAAGGCCGAACTCGTCGCGCTCGACATCCCGAACCTGAACGGCTGGAACAACGCCACGCGTGACGAGCGCGTCGCGGCGATGATCCAGGCGCGCCTGAACATCGGCCAGATGAGCTACCGCTACCGGTGGTCCGAGAACTGGCAGAACTTCATCTACCCCGAGTTCGGCATCTACTCGATCATCCAGTTCACGCAGGGGCAATACCTGTCGCTGCCGATTGATTTCCGGCAGACGTGCGAGCGCGCCCAGATCATCGAGGCGGACGACCTGCTCGGCGCTGACCCGGTGCTCGCCAAGCGCGCGCAGGGCATCGTGTCCGAGACGGTCGGCGACTCGACCACGATGTTCAGCCCTGTGCGCCCGGCGCGGCAGCTGCTCTGCGCGCGCGCGATGCACGAACTCGCGCGCTACATCGTCAAACGCATCCGGTTGAGCCGCTCATGAAAAACGTCATCATCGATACGCTCGGCGACTTTGCCGCAGGTCAGATCACGGGCTACCAGACGGCGCTCGCGGGCCTCGTCTCCGACGCCATGAACCCGAGCGCGCCGACGCGCCGGGAGCTCATGGCGAGCCTGCAGCGCCTCCAGGTCTCATGCCTGACAGCGCTCGCGCAGGCGTTCGACGTGGCGGTCGCCGACGTCTCGCACAACGGCGCGCTGAACGCAAACGCCGATGCAGACCTGTCCGTGCGCACGCAGATCGCCACCGACGCGCAGATCGCTCGCAACGCCGCGCTGGCGACGGTTGCGCAGGCGCTCGCACGCGACGCAGAAGCCGCCCATGCGCGCGTGCGTGACTTCGGCCTGAAGGTGCAGCTCATGCTCGGTGCCGGCGGGCGCAGCTACAGCTCCGCGGTGATCGCCGCAAGCATCCCCGAGCGCGCGCGCGGCATTACCTTTGGGCAAACCGACGCCGCGGGCCGCCGCTGGAAGACAGGCACCTTTGTCGCCGCGACGCTCAAGGGCGCCTTGCAGGGCATCTACGCCGACGCGTTCGTGCGCGCTGCCGCGGCAGACGGGGCAACCGGTGTCGTCTTGCAATACGCGGACCCTGAGCACGAGGGCCACGGGCGCGTGATCCCGTTTGTCGATACCGACGAAACCCCGGGTTACCTGACCGTGCGTAACGACATGTTCCACCCGAACTCGCGCGCGACGCTCGCGCGTCAGGAGTAACGCGATGTTCACACCGAACCAGTGGTGCACCATCACGCCGCCGGCCGCGCGCAACATCTACGGTGAGGACATTGACGGCGTGCCCGTGCGCGAGCGCTGCGCGGTCGTGCAGCTGCTCTCCAAGGCGCAGGCCACGAACTCGCGCGCGCAGCTCGCTGGCTCGCAGACGCATGCCGAGGATCTCGTGATCACCGGCAAGCTGCTGCTCCCGCCGAAGACCATCGCGAAGCTGGGTGACAAGCTGACCGTCGCAGGCATCGAGCTGCGCATTGTCTCGAGCACGCCGAAATTCAACACCTTTGGCGTGCTCGATCACTACGACGTGGAGGGCACACCGTGGGTCTAGTCAAAAGCAACTTCAACCCGGAGCTGCTCGCTATCAAGATGAACCGGCTCGGCGACACCGCGGCGCGCCGCATTCTGGGCGTAATGCGCGAAGAGGGCGACACGATCGCGGAGCTCGCGCGCGAGAACGCGCCGGTGGACGACGGCGAGCTCGAGGACGCAATCCAGGTCGTCGAAGACCGCGGCGGCGTCAATAACCGCGTGCAGGTCACCGTGCAGGTGGACCCGGGCGCCATCGACAGCAAGGGCGTCCCCGTGATGAGCTACGCACGCGTCATGCACGAGGCACTCGCGCCATACGGCACCGGCGCCTTTCACCTCGGGCCGGAGTCGCAAGCCAAGGACGGGGGCTCGGGCAAGGTGGGCGGCAAGTTCATGGAGCGCTCGATGCGTTCGCGGATCGGCGAAATGGGCAAGCGTGTGAAACAGATCGTGAAGGAGTCGACGTAATGCACCTGGAACCGATTGCCGCACTGCTCGAGGCAAACAACTGCGGCGTGCGCGGCGAGAGCATTTTCATTAACGAAATGCGGGTAGAGGACTCCGGTCTGCTGCTCAAGGCAAGCTACAAGGGCACGCCGATCGACCCGGAGCTGCCCGACTACTACAAGGGCACGTTTGCGCTCATCGCGCGCGGCAAAGGCTACGCCAATACAAAGGCAGTGATCGAGGCGGCCATGACCGTGCTGAAGATCGAGCAGGAGACGCAGGTTGGCGAGCTCTTCGTGAAGTATCTGCGCGCGAAGACGCTGCCGATCAGCTATCCGATCCCGTCGAGCGGCATGATCGAGTTCGTGACCAACATTGACTGCGCCTACGTCCTTACCGTATAGTTGCATAAGTAACGAGTGACTGACTGTCACCGTTCAAACCTCTTTGCAAAGGAGTTTTCGAGTGGCAAGCGATACAAAGAACGTAAAGATGGGCGTTTGCCTGGTCTACTACAAGGGCATCGATCTGGGCTACACCCAGGGCGGCGTCCAGGTGACGGTGACCACGCAGACCCATAAGACCAACGTCGACCAGTTCGGCAAGACGACCGTCAACGAACAGATCATGTCGCGTGACGTGTCGGTCAAGGTGCCGCTGGCAGAAACGACGCTGGACAACCTGGTTGCAACGATGCCGGGCGCGTCGATCGTCGGCACGGGCACCGACAAGAAGGCGATCGTGACCTCCGGCGTGGGCGTGTCCCTGCTGGACCTCGCGGGCGAGCTGCGCCTCCACCCGAAGGGCCGCGCGGCCGACGACTACAGCGAAGACTTCGTGATTCCGCTGGCAGCGACCTCGGGCGGTCTGTCGTTCGCTTACGAAGTCGAAAAGGAACGCATTTTCGACACGACCTTCACTGGCTACCCGGACCCGGTTACCGAAGAGCTGTTCGCGATCGGTGGCGCGCCCGTCGTCGCGCCGTAACAGGCAAGAAATAAGTAACAAGTGACTGAACAAGGCCGGCTGATGCCGGCCTGCCCACATCGGAGTAAAGGCACATGAGCAAGAACGCCGGAAATATCAAGATTCTGAACCTCGACACGCTGCCGACGAAGGCACCGCAACGCCAGATCACGCTGGGCGGCGTCTCGTATGACGTGCGCGAAATGAACGTCGAGGACTTCATCGAAACGAACCTCGCGGCCGAGCGCCTCGAAGGGGTGACCGATCCGAAGATCCAGCTCGCCGAAATGATCGCGTCGATCCGCCGCGCGGTGCCGGACGTGCCGGAAGACGTGCTGAACAAGCTGCCGCTCGAAAAGCTCGGCGTGCTGAGCGCGTTCATTCGCGGCATGTTCGACCCGGATGCGACTGACGTCGAAGGCGCCGCGCCTGCCGGCGAAGCTGAAGGCGACGCAAAAAAGTAAGCGCAGCTGGGGAAGGCAAGCCCGATGAACTCGACTTCGGGCTCGTCTTCACCCGGGTCCAGCTGCACTACGGCCTGACCTATTGGGAAGTGATGGAGCTTCCCATTCGCGCTTTCTGGACCCTGAACCGCAACATCAACCGGCTGCTCGCGGAGACCGATCTCCGTGCCCTGATGTTGCACGTATCCCGCCAGAGCAGTGAAGGCTGCGCGGCATACGAAGCCAAGCTCCGAGCCGAGGTGTATGCGGCGAAAGAAACCGATCCGCTGAACGCGGAGCGGGACGAAGCGGGCTTCGCGGAGCTGAAGGCGATGGTGGCCCGTCCAGCACAGTAACAGGACGACGATGAACAACCTCGAGAACATTGGCTACAACCTGATTCTGGATGACTCGGGTTTCCGGGTCACCGCGCAGGCCACCAACGCACAGCTAAAGGCACTCGAAGCGCAGTTTGCCTCCACCGGGCAGGGTGTGAAGGCGATCGAGGACAAGATCAACTCCGCGGGTGTGACCTTCCACCAATGGGTCACCACCATCGGCGCGCTCAAGTTCGCGCTGATGGACCTCGATAGCGTCTTTCTGTCGCTGCCCAAATCCATCCTCGAAACCGCCGGCGAGATCGAAAAACTCCAGGTCGTCCTGAAGGGTCTCTCCACGGCCGCTGACGACGCCGGCCGCGCGGCCGACGCGACGATCGGCAAGAACTTCATCCTGAACCTCGAGCAGAACGTCCCGTTCAAGCTCCAGGCGCTCACCGACACATTCGTCAAGCTGAAGACGGTCGGCATCGACCCGATGAACGGCTCGATGGAGACGCTGCTTAACGAGGTCGCCAAATACGGCGGTAGTTCCGAACAGCTCAAGAGTGCCTCGCTCGCTATTCAGCAGATGGCCGGCAAGGGCGTCGTCTCGCTGCAGGAGTTGCGCATGCAGCTCTCGCAGGCGATCCCGGGCGCCGCGCAGCTGATGGCTGATGCGATGGGTATGTCGATGGGCGACCTGACCAAGGCGATCAGCAAGGGCACGGTCGCCTCCGAGGGCGCCATCAAGAAGATGCTGGCCGCCTTCTCGCTCGACTCGATGGGCGCCGGCCGCGCGCAGATGGAAACCTGGGTGGGCACGCTGGAGAAGCTGAACACCAAGTGGGATCTGTTCAAGGTGGACGTGGCCGATGCCGGGCTCTTCGCCGCGGCCAAGGCCGAGCTGAACGACATGATGTCGCTCTTCGGCACGTCGCAGGCGAAGGAGTGGGCGCACAGCCTGTCGAGCGAGTTTGTCTCGATGATCAACCTCTTTCACGATGGTCGCGTCGCTCTACAGGAATACCTGCCGCAGCTCATCGAGCTCGGCAAGGTCGTCCTCACGGTGGTCTCGGTAACGGTCGTCGCGAGCTGGCTCGGCGGGATGCGCAACGCGCTGACGGGCATCGTCACGGCCTACCAGGAATACGCGGCCAATGCGATCGCCGCGGAGGGCGTGGTCGCTGCCAAGAAGCTGTCGGTGACCGAGCAGATCCTTGCGGCCGACGCCAAGCGCCGCGAGTCGATCGCGATGGAAAGCGAACTGCGGCAGGAAGCGCTCGCGCGCGAGATCGCGAATAACCAGCGCATGATCGTCGAGAACGACAAGCGCGTCGCGGCGATCGACGCCGCGCGCCAGGCAGAGCGCGCCGCGGAAATCGAGAACAACGCGCAGATCCTCGCCTCGAAGATCGCACTCTACGAAGAACTCACGGCCCGCGAAGTCGAGGCAACGGCCTTCGTGCAGGCCGAGCAATACAAGCGCGCCCAGATGGGGCTCGCGAGCAACGCGGCGACCGCGGCCGAATACGCCGCGCAGGCAAAGTTCACAGCAGAGGTGGAAGGTCGTCTCGCGTCGATGCGCGCCGAGATCGGGCTGCTGGAGGCCGAAGCCATTGCACTGCGCGAGCGCAACGCGCTGCTGATGGCAGCCACTGCTGCTGAAATCGAGAATGCCGGCGCCATGTCGAGCTCGAACGCCGCGCTTGTCGAAAAGAACGCCGCGCTTGCGACGGCCATCGGCGCCGAGCGCGTCGCGATCGCCAACATGGCCGAAATGACCTTCGGCACCGCGGCGCTCAAGACGGGCCTGATGGGCTTGCAGTTCGCGTTCAACGCGGTCGGCGGCTGGCTCACGGTGCTCGCGGGCATCATCATCGGCGGCATCGCGCTGTGGGACCGCTACGCAGAAGCGTCCAAGCGTGCGGCCAACGCAGCGCTCGACGCGGCCAATCTGAAGCGTTCCATCGCGCAGGGCGACGTCAGCAAGGAGCAGCTCGATAAGTCTGACGCTCACATCGGCGACCAGAAAAGCAAGATCGCCGGGCTCGAAAACCAGCTGTGGGAGGCGGAGAACGCCCACTCGGGCACGAACGGCGAATATGTGCCGGCCGACCCGACACGCGCCAACCAGCTGCGCGCCCAGCTCGCGGCGGAAAAGTCGGCGTTGGCTGATCTCGTTGCCCAGCGCGCGGAAGCGAAGAAGACTCTCGACGAGAGCGACGCGAAGCTCCAGGCATCCAAATACGCCACGAGGTATCAGGGCGACACCGACGCGCAGATCGAGCAAATCGCGAAGTCCGGCCAGAACCAAGTCTCGGCGATCAAGAAGCGCTACGACGACCTGATGCAGACCATGGACAGCCAGTCGCCGGCCTACAAGGCGGCGGCCGACAAGCGCGCGAAGGAGGTCCAGGCTGCCATCCAGAAGGGCACCGCGGACATCGCGGCGGCATACGACGCGCGCGACAGGGAACTGCGCACGAAGATCGACAACGTGTCAGGCCCGGACGCGTCGTTGCAGAAGGCTGCGCTCGAGAAGGAGCTCGCGCGCGTGCGGCAGGAGGCGCAGAACGCCCAGAGCACGATGAATAACGCGCTCGCGCCGAACCAGTTCCTTGCGCCGAAGAATACCGGCGGCCACGTCGCGGCGCCGACCGACTTTCTGGAAAAGGCGCTGGACCATGTGAAGGTCCAGCTCGCGGGCGCGACCGAGCAGCTGCGCCAGATCCAGACCGGCGCGACCGAATACGACAAGCTGCGCAAGGGCGTCGAAATCCAGGTCAAGGAAATGGTCGACGCCGGCCAGCTCGATTACGTCACGCACGGCAAAAACGGCAAGCGCACCACGCCGAGCATGGATGACGCTGACGTCCAGCAGCTCATCGACGACAAGACGGCGCTCGCGATCGTCAACAACGCCAAGCAGCAGCTCGCGCAGATCAAGCAGAAGCTCGCGCCGGCCGAGGAAGAGCTCAAGCGCTCGCTCGCGCTGTTGCAGTCGGGCGACTACACGACCAAGCCCGGCGCTGCTAACGAGCGTGTGCTGAACTTCCTCGACAAGATCAATGTGAAGGGCTTCGAAGCGTCGAGGGCAGTCGCGAGCATCACCGAGGAAGAGAAAAAGCTGTTGCTCGTCGCGCCGACGAAGGATCTGGTCGACTACACGCGCAACCTGATGTCCGGGTATGAGGCACAGAAGGCGCAACTCATCCAGAACAAGAAGGATCAGCTCGACGAAGAGTATCGGATCGCCAAACAGGCGTGGGAGCGCGAAGACGCGGCGAAGCTGAACGCGGTCAAGAAACTCGGCGGCGACGTGGCACTCGAGGAAGCGGCCATTGCTCAGAAGCGCGCGATCGATGAGGAAGCGTGGGCGAAGAAGCTGGAAACGCCGATGGAGTCGCTCGCGAAGAAGTGGGGCGACACGACGGCCGAAATGCAGAACGCGTCGACCAGCTGGGCCAGCAGCACCATCGACGTGTTCGTGAACGCGGTCAAGACTGGCAAGGTGCAGTTCGGCTCACTGCTGGAGACCATCGCGACCGACATGCTGAAGATCTCGCTCCAGAAGTCGATGGGCACCGGGCTTCAGCAGATGTTCGACGGACTGACCAAGGGCTTCGTTGGTGTCGCGGGCGGCAACGGCAAGGGTGAGACGGGGCTCGCAGGCAGCGCGATGAATGCGGGCGACCATGCCGCGGCGAGCGCACTGCCGGCCATCCTTAAAGCGCCGATGGAAGCCGTCGGCAGCATGTTCATCAAGCTCTTCGGGACGGGCCAGCAATACAGCACGACCCTCGAAGACAACGTGAAGAACCTGATCGTCGGCGAGACCGCGCAGCAGACCACGCAAACCTCGCTGGTGACACTCGCCCAGGCTGCGCAATACGCCGCAGCCGCACTCGCCTCGATTCAGGGTGGCGCCTCCGGCGGAAGTGGCATCGGCGGGGCGCTCATGTCGATCGCCGGTTCGATGGCGGCGGCCTATTTCGGCGGCTCGTCGAGCGCCACTGCCGGAATGCTCTCGCAGACCTCTTCGATGGGCTCCAGCAGCACGCTGATGGGCGTGCAGGGCGGCACCAACACGCTTGGCAACTGGAACTACACCGGCGGCCAGATGAGCAATCAGTATGCGTTCGCCGATGGCGGTGTGATGACGCAATTCGGTCCGCTCGCGCTGCGCAAGTATGCCAACGGCGGTGTCGCCGACAGCCCGCAGGTCGCGGTCTACGGCGAAGGCTCGATGACAGAAGCCTACGTGCCGCTGCCGGACGGTCGCTCGATTCCGGTGACGATCACCGGCGGCAACAGCGGGCAGCCGGCTTCGGGCACGCAGTCGAACATCGTTGTCAACGTGATCAATCAGTCGGGCCAGCAGGTCGAGGGCAAGCAGGCGGGCTCGCCGCGCTTCGACGGCAAGCAGATGGTCCTCGACATTGTGCTGACTGCGGCGACGCAGCCGGGCAGCTTCCGTGATGGATTGAAAGGCGCACTGAAATGACCTACACGACCATGCCGTTTTGCGACCTGCTGGACAGCTCCAAGTTCCAGCCGGAGAAAGAGAACCCCGCGCTTGCCTCGAAGATGGACGGCGGCTATGTAGTCACGCGGCCGCGGCACACGCGTCGCCCGCGTCGCACCTTCACGCTGGGCTTTACCGACTTCTCGGACGCCCAGCGCGCCGCCGTGGACCAGCACTTCGACGACATGCACGGCGGGTCTTCGATCTTTTACTTCGTTCACCCCGTGAGCAAGGAAACGATCCTGGCCCGCTACACCACCGACACCACGCTTCAGTGGACTTACAGCGGCTCCGGGCATACGCCATTGTGGAGCGTCACTTTCAAGGTTCAGGAGGCATGACATGCCAAACCCGCTTTCCGTAGCAAGCATCATCGAAAAGAACAAGCTCGGCAGTGACGTGCCGTATCTCGCGTTCCTCGATGTGGGTGTGATCGACCCGACGACGGGGACCGTCACGGAGACCCTGCACTTCGTCAACAACACCGAGGACATTGTGCGCGCGGGCGTGACATACACCGCAATGCAGTTTTCGCTGGAGCTCAAGTCGAAGGCGGGCGCAGCGCCGCAGATCGACCTGTCGATTCTCGACTACACGCGGATGGTCATTCAGAAGATGAATGACTATGGTGGCGGGGCGGGGTTTCCGGTAACGGTCATTGTCTGCGAGACGGATGCGCTCAACGAGCAGCCGGACATCCAGGAGTATTTCGAGATCGTCACTGCCACGGCAGACAACTACGTCACGACCTGGACGCTGGGCGCTGAGAATGCGCTCACAAAGCAGTTCCCCCGACGCATGCAGCGCCGCGACTTCTGCCAGTGGCAATACCGCGACGGGCGCACCTGCCGCTATAACGGCGCACTGCCAGCGTGTGACCACACCTTCAGCGGTCCGCTCGGTTGCAAGATGCACGACAACGTGATCAATTTTGGCGGCCAACCGAATCTGGTGTCCAGCAACATCTTTGTGGCGTAAAATGAATAAGTCACACATGACTTACACAGACTTGCTCGGCCGACCGTTTTCGATGGGCGGCCGCGGACCCGACGAATTCGATTGCTATGGGCTCGTCAAGTTTCTGATCGAACGCGACACGGGGCACTCAGTGCCGGATTACGTCACCCCGGCGGCAATGGGCGCGGTGCACGCGCTGATGATTGTCTCGCGCGAGTTCTGGACTCGGCTGCCGGGGCCGAAGGTGGGCTCGATGGTGTTCTTCAGGCTCGGGCGCCAAGTCTGCCACGTTGGCTATGTGATAAGTCACACGTTATTTATTCATGCGTGGGAAAAATCAGGCGGCGTGACGATCGAACGGCTCGCCGCCTGGGAAAAACGGATTGATGGATTCTATGAATACACCGAAAAAGCGTAAGGCAGCACCGCAGTTTGTCAGGGTCCGCCGCATCACCAATCCGTTCGAGCCGATGCGCGATCTGCGCGACGAGCAGTGGAAGTGGCGCAAGACCTACACGCTCGCTGACTATCTGCCGCTCGGTGAGACGGCCGACGTAGTGCTTTCCGTGAACGGACAGGTGGTCGAGCGCGAGCACTTTGCAAAGACGAAACTCCAGCCGACCGACTTCGTGGTGATCTGCCCGGTGCCACGCGGCGGTGACGGCGGCAAGGGCATTTTGCGCATTATCGGCATGATCGTAATCGCGGTGGCTTCCGTCTACACGGGCGGCGCAGCATCGGCCGCGTATGGCCCGATGGCAGGTGCCGCCGCGGCAGCCGCCGTTACGGTCGCGGGCACATTGCTGCTGAACGCGATCCTGCCGCCTGCGGCAGCGACCAACAGCATGAATGGCGGGCTGGCGAGCAGCTCTAGCTACGGCGTCGACGGCGCAAAGAACACCAGTTCCGAAATGATCCCGGTGCCTGTCCCATACGGCACTTTCCGCACCGCGGGCAACGTGATCGGCGTGCACACCGAGGCAAATGGCAACGACCAGATCCTCTATATGCTGATCAACGCCGGCGAGGGGCCGATTGCGTCTATCACCGACATCGAGATCAATGGCCGCAAGATCAATGAGTTCGCAGAAGTGTCCGTGCAGACGCGGCTCGGCGACCCTTTGCAAACGCCAATCGACTGGTTTTCGTCGGTCATCACGCCCTACCAGAAGAACCAGGAGATTCCGAAAGATGGCAGCTACCTGACGTTCGCGACCGAGGGTGACGTTGAGGCAGTTCGCCTCGACATCAATTTTCCTTCGGGCCTGTATGCGGTCGATATGAAGTCCGGCTCGGTCGTCGAGAACAAGATTGCTCTCGAGGCCGACTACCGTATCGCTGGCAGCAACGGCAGCTGGACACCCTTCAGCTCGCAGCCTGCCACTTACGAGATGGTGCAGGTCCAGCCGGTCACCAGCGTCGGCATTGGCAACCTCCCGGATCAGCGTCTCGCGTATGTCGATGGTGATTCGGGTATCCCGTGGGATGGGACACAAGTCATCACGGACCTGCACATCACTACACCGGTCGGCACTGTCCTCGACACCACGCGCGATGCCATTTTTGCGAAGTTCGGCAGCTATATCGGGCAGAACATTGGAAGCTGGCCTGTCGGCTCTGGCGGCATAGTGGCGACTTCGGTGGCGATTCCGCCACAACCGGGCGCGCTCGTGATCAAAGAAAAGCTGCGCAGCGTTGTGCGCCGCAGCTACACGTCCCCGCAGTTGCCGATGGGCAAGTATGAGGTTCGGTTGCGCCGCGACGCGAACTACATCGACTATGGCGCGAACAAGGCGGGGGTTGGGCTGACGAACACCGAAGCAACGTCGTCATCCGACTGCTACGTGTCCGATCTCAATGAAATTGTTTACGCCGGGGTCGGCCATAACCACACGGCACTGCTTGCGCTGCGCGTGAAGCTCGATGAGCAGCTTTCCGGTATTCCAACCGTCACGTTCGTGAACGGCGGCCGGATCATTACGACGTTCCAGCGCGCGAACGGCGTCATCACGACGAAGGAAGCGGCAACCAACAACGCGGCATGGGTGCAGTGGGACGCGCTCACGCACTGGCGCTATGGCGCGGGCATCGACGGGGGCCGCCTGGATCTCTCGGCGTGGATCGACTGGGCCGAGTATTGCGGGGCGAATGGCCTCACGTTTGACGGTGTGTTCGACACGACCATGAACGCGTGGGACGCCTCGAACTACATCGCGCGCGCGGGCCACGCGCAGCTGGTCCCGGTCGGCACACGCTATTCGATCATTATCGAGCGCCCTTCCGAGCCTGTGATGCTCTTCGGCATGGGCAACATCGTCGAGGGCACGTTCAAGCAGAGCTGGATGTCGCGCACTGACCGTGCGACCGAAGTGGACGTCACGTTTTTCGACAAGACGGACAGCTACAAGCAGAAGACGGTGAAGGTGACCGATTCCGCCGCAGCGCTCGAGGGGCGTCCGCAGAACCCGTCGGCGATCACGGCCTATGGCGTAGTGGACATCAAGCGTGCCTATCTCGAAGGCGCGCTGCAGATGAACATCAACCGCTACCTGACTCAGACGTGCGAGTGGGATTCGCCGATCGAGGCGCTCGCGTGCACGCACGGCGACGTCGTGCTTGTGCAGCACGACCAGCCGGCGTGGGGCTTCTCAGGACGAACGGAGAGCGGCAGCACCGCGAGCGTGGTGAAGCTCGACAAGCTCGTCACGATGGAGGCGGGCAAGACCTACAAGCTCCTGCTCCTCGGTAGCACCGCGGTGCGTAACACGGGCACCATTGGCAGTGTGTCGGGCACCTTCATCGCCGTGCCAACGCCGCCCAATGTGCGCATTCGCCGCATTCGCAATGCCGCAGGAGTGGAGACGGCAGTTAAAACAGTCGTGAGCGATGGCGTCTATGCTGAATCGACGACCGGGTTTGCTCCGGGGCAGCGCGTCACGTTCTATGACACGGACGTCATCGAGGAACACGACGTCGTGGTGCAGCCCGGCGAAACGGATGCCGTCACGGTGACCGCACCCCTGTCGTTCGTGCCCGATGTGTTCACGAATTACCTGTTTGGCGAGACGACGAAGGTCAAGAAGCCTTTCCGCATCACCTCGATCACGCTGGGCTCGACCGACATGCAGCGGCATCTCTCGGCGCTTGAATACCGCGCGGAGGTGTATGACCTGTCGAGCTATGCCGATGTTGCGAACACGCTCACGCCGCCGTTGCTCGATCCGCGGCAGGCAGCGATCGGCGTCGTGCAGAACCTCTCCGTGTATGAGGAGACCTACGTCGCTGGCGCGCTGATCCTGACGGACGTGCGGGCATCGTGGGTGCAGCCGTTGATCGGTAACTATGCCGGCGCCGACGTCTTCCTCCAGATCAACGGGGGTGACTTCAACAAGGTCGGCACCGTCAAGGTCGGCACGAGCTATGTGCTGCCGGGCGTGAAGAAGGGCGACAACCTCGCGGTGCGCGTCCAGTCGTTTGACATCTGGGGCAAATACTCCGCCTATGACCAGGCGCCTACGGTCAACTACAAGGTCGTGGGCAACGTGACGAACCTGTCGTCGGCCGCCGTGTCGGGTGCGGATTTCTACTGGTCCGGGCGTGATTGCAAGCTCTTCTGGAACTACAACTCGACGACCGCATCCTTTGAATTCGGTTCCGAGCCAGAAGGCGCGCCGGGCACGCGCGACCCGCACTTCCAGGACTACGAGATCCGCATCTACGACCTGCAGCACAAGCTGTTGCGCACCGAACATACGACGGACAACAGCTACGTCTACACGTATGAGAAGAACTTCTCGGACGGACTGCACCGGCACGTCACCTTCGAAATTGCTGTGCGTGATATTTTCGGCAATATCGGCAAGCCGGCGGTGCTCGATGCCTATAACCCGCCGCCGACCGTGGTAACTGCGGCGACCAACGCGGCCTTCGATCGTATCCAGATCAACTTCACGCACAGCGACGACCCGGACTACGCCGGGGCGCGAGTTTTCCTGCGCTGGTCGGGCGACGTAGGGACGACGCCGACACTCGCCTACGACGGCCCGGACACAGCCGTGCTGATGTCGAATCTGATGTTCAATACGGACTATTACATCACGATCGTCCCGTATGACGCGTTCGGGTTGGACGAGACTATCCCGAGCAACGAGATCCACGTCCACACGCCGTTTCTCGATGTGGAGGCCATCGCGGAGGGCGTGCTCAAGGACTCACAGCTGATTCCGGCGCTGCAAACCCGCATCGACCTCGTGGATGCGCCTGAGTCGATCATCGGCTCGGTGAATCAGCGCCTGGCTGACGCGAAGGCCAAGCTCTCGGGCGATCTGACAGCCGCAATCACACAAGAACAGCAGCTCCGGCAAGGCGCGGACAATAGCCTCGCCTCTCAGGTGACGACGCTCGTGTCGGCGAGCAACGCGAATACTGCGGCAATCACCTCCGAACAGACAGCACGCACGACCGCCGATCTGGCACTTGGCACACGCATCGACACAGTTGCGGCAAGCACGGGCAACAACACCGCGGCGATTCAGACGGAGATCACCGCACGCACGTCAGCCGACGCAGCGCTTGGCACCCGCATCGACACGGTGGCGGCTGCATACGGGATGGACGCCACGAACCTGTGCGCGAATCCGGTGGCGGCCGGCGGGCTCACGACTGGATGGGACACACCGACGGCAGTCTTGGGCACTGCGCTTGACGTGCCTGCCGCGGCACCAGCGGCGTATGTGTTCCGCCAGAACATCCGCGATGCGCGCTATACGACGCGCGTCGTGTCTGTTACTGGCGGCCAGCAGCATTACCTCGAAATGCGCGCGGCCACGCCGGTCGCCGCGGTTCCGATCAGCATCGGCATGCGCTTCACGGCGCCCGGCAAGACGGACGTCTATGCCTGGGCGGCGACGCTTAACTCGACGTCGGTGTGGACGCGTCTCGCAGGCATGGTTACGGTCCCGGATGGCTACACGAGCGCCGAGCTGAGGGTGATGATCGACTTCGGCGCAGGCGTCACCAACGACAAGAACCGCTGGTATTACACGGACGTCGAGTGGCGCCCGGCAAGCCTGACGCAGCCGGCGATGGCCGCGATCAGCGTCGAGCAGACGGCGCGCGCGAGCGCGGACGGTGCGCTTTCAACCCGCATCGACAGCGTGAATGCGTCGCTCGGCACGACCAACGCAAACGTGCAGACCGAGATCAACGCGCGCGCGGCGGGTGACTCCGCAAACGCCAGTGCGATCTCGCAGCTGACCACCACGGTCAACGGCCACACGACCTCGATCCAGACCGCGCAAAGCTCGCTCAATGGCCTGAGCGCGCAATACACGATCAAGATCGACAACAACGGCCATGTGTCGGGCTTTGGCCTCGCGTCGTATCCGGTCAACGGCGGCATCGTTAGCGAGTTCGCGGTGCGCGCCGATACGTTCTCGATCCAGTTGCCCGGCTATCCCGGTGTGCACCCGTTCACGGTGGGCGGCGTCGATGGTCAGGCGCGCGTGATCATCAGCAGCGCGCTGATCGGCGACGCCGCCATCAGCACGGCCAAGATCGGCGACGCACAGGTCAACTCCGCAAAGATCGCCTACGCGGCGATCAACACCGCGCACATCGGCACCGCGCAGATCGACACACTGCGCATCGGCGCGAACGCCGTGTCGACGCTCGCCATCTGGGGTCTAGGCTCGGGCGGCACGGTCCAGTATCAGGCGGGCGGCGGCACGCTGATGGTGTTTGTCAGCGCGTTCATCGGTAGCCATTCCGGTTCTGACGGCGGCCAGGACTTCGCTGGCTCTGTCGTCGTCCAGATCAACGGACAGACCATCGTGACCATTTCGAATGGGTCACCCGCCTTCCAGACGAACTTCGGCATGACTGGGTTGGCTCCCGGGGTTTACAACGTGACCGCGAGCGGTAGCAACGCGCGAGGCATCACGGTCGCGGTTTTTGAATCGAAGCGATAAGCGAGAGAACGATGAACGAACAGACGACTGAAGATCAAACGCAGGAGGTGCCGGACCGGAGCTGGGTTCGCACCGACTACGTGGTGGCCGAGAATGCGACGGGCCGCATCCTCTACACCGGCACCGTGCCGCGCAAGATGATCGACATCCAGATCCCGCCCGAAGGCGCGTCGGTCGTGATCGGCATGGGTGCGCCCGAGACGCACTATGTCGTGAACGGCGCAGTTGTGCCTCGCCCGGTGAATACGGCCACGCCAACGGGCAACACGCTCACGAACCTGCCCGTGCCGTGCACGATCAGCATCGACGGGACGGCGCACGACTGCGCGGACGACCATTGCGAGCTGTCGTTCTCGCATCCGGGCACCTACAACGTCACGGTGTCGGCGTGGCCGATGCTCGACGTAGCCTTCGAGGTCACACAGCCATGAAGATTCACACGCAGATCGACGTGCGCCCGCGACGCGCGGCCGACTACATGGACATCGGCGCGCAGCTCGACGCGCTGATGAAGGGCTTTGCCGCGCTGGCCGAGCAGGGCGTTCAGCTGCCGCCGGAGACCGTGGCATGGATCGAGCACTGCCAGGCGGTGAAGGCGCGCCACCCCAAGCGTTGACGCTTTCGATTGCAGATAAGTCACGCGTTACTTATAATCGGCGAGGATAACGTCTCTCCGACAAGGGTTTCTGCATGGCTCAGCTCAAACAGGTTTGCACCGTCACCAACGGCTCGCAAACCGTAGCGGTGATCGGCGTAAATGTGGCTTACCGCATTCTCGCCAACAGCATCTTCATGACGTCGCCCGACTTTGTGCCCTACACGGTTGCGAGGGATGCGCAATTCGACGGCACGAACACGGTGGTCACGCTCGCGGCTGAGTATCAGGGCGACAGCGGCGCAATGGCGCAGGGCGTGTTCGTTACCGACTTCACCTACCCGGACAATATCCCGCTCATCAGCCAGGGCGACGTCGGCACTGCCGCGATCTGGACGAAGGCGATGTATACGCTGCAGGCCATGATCGGCTCGGTAACGCCCGCCGGCCTGAACGCGTTCATCGCGCAGATCAACCAGACGCAGGCTGCCGCTGATGCTGACGCTGCCGCGGCGCTGGCCTCGCAGAACGCGGCCAAGACGTCGGAAACGAACGCGAAGACATCGGAGACCAGTGCCGCCGCAAGCCAGTCGGCGGCGGCCACCAGTGCGACCAACGCAAAAACGTCCGAGACAAACGCGAAGACCAGTGAGACGAACTCGGCTGCGTCGGCCAGTGCGTCTGCGGGCTCCGCGACGGCATCGTCGAACTCGGCGACGGCTGCCGCCGGCTCCGCGAGTGCGGCATCGACGAGCGCAAGTAATGCGAGCGGCTCGGCGTCGGCCGCTGCCGCGTCGAAGACGGCAGCCGGCACGAGTGAAGCCAACGCGAAGACGTCGGAAACGAACGCTGCGGGCTCTGCAGCAGCGGCGCTTGCTTCGCAGGACGCGGCGAAGACCAGCGAAACGAACTCGAAAACCTCCGAGACCAACGCAAAGACTTCGGAAACCAACGCCAAGACGAGCGAAACGAACGCGAAAACGTCAGAGACCAATGCGGCCGCATCTGCAACTAACGCCGCGGTTGACCGCGCGACGGTGCAGGGCATTCTGACGACGATGAATGCGCTGTATCTCGGCAATAAGGCGAGCGACCCTACTGTCGACAACAGCGGCAATGCGCTCAAGCAGGGCGCCGAATATTTCAACACGACCACGCAACTGCTGCGCGTCTACACGAGCACGGGCTGGCAGAACTACGACAAGGACGCGCAGACGCAGGCAACCAACGCGACCGCGAGTGCTGCGGCCGCGGCAGGTTCGGCGTCGGGCGCTGCCACGTCGGCGACGAACGCACACACCAGTGAGACTAATGCAGCAGCATCGGCGGCGGCCGCGCTCGCGTCGCAGAATGCCGCCAAGACCAGCGAGACGAACGCCAAGACGTCTGAGACGAACGCGAAAAGCTCTGAGACGAACGCGCAGACTAGCGAATCGAACGCCAAGACGAGCGAGACGAACGCCGCGGCGAGCGCTGCCCATGCCGATCAGGTCGCCCAGACCATCGGCAACCCAGTGTCCAAGAATGGCGACACGATGACGGGCCAGCTCGGGATCGCGTATGCGGGCGCGACGGAGATCCTGAACGACACCTCCGGCTCGACCCAGTTCGGCTATGGTTACCAGTCGGGCGGCACGCCGCTCTGGGCGATGTGGGTTGCCACGTCGAAGAACTGGCTGCTGCAGCGCTACGCGAATGGCGTGGCCGTCGATAACCCGATCTCGGTATCTGGCTCGACCGGTGTCGTCAGCATGCCGAGCCGCGTGCTAGTCGGCGCAGGGGCAGACGACGGCTCAAATTCGCTGCAGGTTGGCGGCAGCATGCGCGCCGACAACTACTACATGCTGGCTCAGGGCACCGGCGACGCAGGCACGATTGGGTGGGGCAACAGCAACGGCCCGGCAATCGGCATGTATGGGAGCGCAACGGGGTCTGCAGGCGCGTTTGTGCTCAAGACTGCCGGTGTGGAGCGAGTGCGTCTGAATGGGGCAGGCCGTTTGCTCGTTGGCACTGCCACCGATGACGGCGCGAACCTGATGCAGGTGAACGGCAACGTCTCGCTCGTCGGCGCCGGCCCGAAGATCACGTTCAACGCAGCTGGCCCATTTGTCAACTCGCCGTCCGCGAACGTGCTGGCGCTCTCGAATGGCTCGGCCGAAGTCTTCCGTCTGAGCGCGGGCGGCCGCCTGCTGGTTGGAACGACGACTGACGACGGCGCGAACGTGTTGCAGGTAGCCGGCGCCGCAAAGGTCAGCGGAGTGCTGACGGCAACTGCCGGTGGCACTTTCTCCGCGGCCGCCTTCGTTGACATGGTGTCCACCGCTACGACCGCACAGCTCAGCTTGAAAGGATCGAGCGGTGCGCTCAGCACCGAAAGCAAACTGCGCTTCTATGGCACCTTCGGCACCGGTTCGGATCTGGGCACGCGTCTGGTCGCGTCCATGCGCGCCGGCTTCAATGCGGGGACGTGGGGTAAGGAATACCTCGACTTTTACCTGAACAGCGCGAGCAACGACGCGCAGAGCGACGCCAACCAGTCGCGCGTGCTGCGACTGGCATATGGCGGTCGCGTGATCGTCGGCACCAATGCGGTCGACGACGGAGTCAACCGTCTCCAGGTCAGCGGTAACGTGGCGCTCTCTGGCGCCATGAAGGTCGGCACCTACACGCAGCAGGTCGAGATCAACGGCGACTCTTACACGGCCGTCAACGCCTATTACGACGGCACGAACTGGCAGCGCATCGACACAACCAAGCCAGCGTGGCTGTTCCAGAGCAACGTCACGAACGACATGACGTTCGAAGGCTACAAGGGGCTGTCGTGGTGGGTGTGCCAGCCGGGCACGAACCCGATTGGTAACTGGGGCGCGGCTAACGGCTGGACGCTGATTCAAAGCTATTCGCAATACCACGACGTCACGCTCGGCGGGAACGGTTTTGAAATCGACGGTAACGGCACGCTGCCGTATGGTCGTTTCCAGCACGCGACCGTCGGAGGCCAGAAGCGAACCGGCGTGATGACCAACGCCTACATCGATGAGTCCGGGCGCGACGACACGACCAAGAACTCCTGGTGGTTTGGCGTGAGCGATGACGGCACTGCGTCGGGTGACAAGTGGAAGATCCAGCGCGCGGCGAGTGGCACTACGTTTGCGTGGTCCGATCTGATCACAGTAACCGGCGCCGGCCGTGTGCTTGTTGGCACGTCGACGGACGACGGGTCGAACGTGCTGCAAGTGAATGGCCCGACGAAAATCACTGGAGCGCTTTCAGTTACAGGGACATCGGCGCTCGGCACCGTGAACATGAGCGGCACCCTGAATATGACAGGCGGAGCAGTCGAGTTTGGCTCGACTACTGCCGTCATGACGCCGTTTATTGACTTCCACAGCTCTGGCACGGGTAACGACTACGACGCACGCATCATCGCAAGCGGCGGCAGTGCAACAGTGGGCGCCGGGGCGCTCACCTATGTCGGCTCGAGCGGGCACTATTTTACGGGCAACGTTACGATCCAGCCCCCTTCCTCGTTTGCCATTATCACGCTCAAGACAGGGACGTATCAGCCGGTCATTCGTTCGAACGCTGCAACGGCATCGATTGAATTCGTCAACAGTGCCAACAGCGCAGTCAACCTGACGGTCTACGACTCGGGCACCGTCGCCGCACGTGGGCAGCTCGTCGCGCCTACCGTGTCCGCGACTGGTGGGACTTCACAGTTTGCCGGGGCCGCGGTCAACGGCACCCTCTGGATTCAGAACCAAAACCAGATCGCACTGCAAGGAACAACCTACACAGCTTATTTGCGTGGCGACAACCAAGGCCTGTGCGGCTTCATCAATCAGGCTGGGAGCAACTGGAACTTCCAGATTTGGGATGATGGTCGCACGGTCCACCGTGGGTTGGCGACCTTCAACGGGAATGTCGCGCAGAGCTACCAGAACTTTGGCTACCTGAACTTCAGCGGCTCGGCTGTGAACAACGCGGCGGGATCGTGGGCCGTAGGCGTCAACGTAGACCAAGCGGTCACGGCCAACCAGTTCTTCGCACTATCCGACAGACGCCTGAAAACAGAGATCAAGGCACTGGATGAGGCTGAAGCGATCCGGTTTGTGGAACAGGTCGAACCCAAGACCTATCTGAAGGAAGGCGTGCGGGAGCGCGGCTATCTCGCGCAAGACGTGGGCAAGGCGCTCGACGGCAGCGGCTGCGAGCTCCTGACCGTGAGCGAGCGCAAGGGCCTTGCCGAGGAGATCGATGAGGACGGCTTTGTGTCACCCGAGGATCACGTTCTGAACGTGGCACACAACCAGATCATCCCAATCCACTCCGCCGTGCTTCGCAATCTGTTGCGTCGTGTAGCGGAACTTGAAGCATTCAGGCAGGCGAAATGACCATGTATTTCTTCCTTTATGACGACGCTGGCACGGTGCGCGGCTCAATGGACTTTCCTGACGGGACAGCCGCGCCTATGTCGAAAATGGTCGCCTGCACCGCAGAGCAGGCCGCGGCGATGTATCGCTACCGGGTGGACCTGACAGACACGCCCGCCGTCGTTGAGATTGATCCGGTCACCCTGCTCAAATCGCTCACGACCGATCTTGCTGCGTCGATCGACGCGAAGGTGGCGACAGTCTATGCGAACTGGACGCGCTTCCAGCAGGAGTATCTACAGCGTGAAGCGGCCGCGCGCGCATACAAGGCGGCCGGCTACACCGGAGACGTCTCGATCTGGATCTCAGGATTTGCCAACGCCGCCGGCAAGACATCGCAGGAAGCTGCGGATCTCATCGTTGCGCAGGCAGATGGACTCTACGCAGCACTGTCGTCGCTCGGCGCGCTGCGTATGCGCAAATACGAAGTCTTCACCGCGTCGGATTGCGACGCTGCATTCGCCGCACACGATGCGATTTCTGCCGAAATCGACACAGTTGCAGCAACCATCCAGTAAAGGAGTCACATGAAGGTCGCATTTTTCAAAGGGCGCCATCCGGGTATCAAGGGCTGGCTGGGCGTCTTGACGAAGTGGTGGACACGCGGACCGTATAGCCACGCCGAGCTCGTCATGGCCTATGAGAGCGGCATGGCGGTCTGCTGGTCGTCTGCGTATCTCGACAAGGGCGTGCGCCGCACGGTGATCAAGCTCGACCCCGCCGACTGGGACATCGTGGAGATCCCAACCACGTCCGAGCAGGAAGCCACAGCAATTGCGTGGTTTGAGGCGCATGTCGGGCAGCCGTATGACATCGCGGGCCTCTTCGGGTTTGTGTTCCGGCACCTCGAGGGCGAGAAGGGCAAGTGGTTCTGCTCGGAAGCGCTCGCCGAGGCGTTGGGCTACGCGGAGTCCTGGCGCTATGACCCGAACACGTTCGCGGCAGTGCTCGGCCACTGGGAGCGCCAGAGCGAGCTTCAATCACTGGCATAGATAAGTCACACCAGACTTACTGTAATCTACGGAAGAGCGGTCATCCCGGCCGCCTCCCACTTCTTCGTTTCACCTTCAGGAGTTTCACATGGCAATCAGCAAGCAGATCACCCAGGATGCGACCGGCGTCGTCGTCGGCTACCACGTTGTGCTGAGCGTAACGCTCGACAAGGCGAGCAAGATGACGACCGGCGCGGTGTCGAGCTTTGTCTCGGCCGATGCCAAGTCCGCTGGCAAGCAACCGGTCGGCTATCCGGTGCACATCACGGTGCCCGGTCTACCCGGCGCGAAGGAAGAGGCGTTCAACTTCTTCGAGAAGCAGGTGACGGCAGCGCAACCTACCGACGGCGACGGCGGCGGCAATCCGATGGCGGTCAATTCCTTCGGCGACGTGCGTTACATGTTCGCCGACGGCACGGTCGTCGCGGACGTTTGAAATAAGTAAGCGGTGACTGGACATAGGCGATGGTGTCTTGTTAACATCGCCTCTTACACACCATTCTGCGAGAGAGCGACGGCATGGGCTTCACTGACCCGAAAGACCAGGAGAACCTGATGACCATCGCGAAGGAAGTAGCGAAGGCCACCGTCGAAGAGATGGGGCTAAAGCTGCGCGAGCGGGATGAGGAGCTCCGGGAAAGCATCGTCGAAGACGTGCGCAAAGAGCTCAAGTCGTATTTTGGCGACCAGTCACCTTCAGACCACCTCATCCAGCACAACCGCATCGACAAGCTGCTCAACTGGATCGACAACCTCGGGAAAAACTTCTGGGGCGGACTCATCGCCGGCACCGTTAAGTTCCTTGTGGTCGCGATCATTGGCGCGGCCGTCTTCTCGAAATACAAAGGCTGACACATGCGCTTCATCCAAACCCTCAAGACCCTCGTCGACGATCGCCTGCTGATCATGCTGATCCCGGCGCTCGTTGTGCTCACGTTTGATACGGCGGTGCTCTTCAGCCTCGCCTACGCGATCGCCATTGTGGTTGCTATCGTCGCGGTCGCCCACTCGTTGCGCCTGCTCCTGCTGCCCTATGTGAGCATGCGCCAGCTGGTTGACATGGCGTCGCAGTCGCCCGGCTCCTCTGCCTGCGTGTTCGTCGCCGTTCTCTGCTTCATGGGCCTCGTCGTGCATTCGATGGTCGCCTGGATTCAGGCTGCTGCCGGTCATGTTGCCTAAACTCGCGGCCCTTTACGCGCCGGTGCTCGCAGCGCAGATCGTCGCGCTGTGGCCGGCTATGCCCACCCCCTCCACGCTCGCCGCGCAGGTGGAGCAGGAGACGTGCGTGTCGCTGACGTCGAAGGGCTGCTGGAACCCGAAGACCGAACTGAAGACGAGCCGCGAATATGGTTTCGGCCTCGGGCAGTTGACGGTCACGCCGAAGTTCAACAACTTCGAGGCAGCAAAGGGTTGGGACAAGTCGCTCAGGGGCTGGAAGTGGGAAGACCGGTTCGACCCGAAGATGCAGCTCGCCGCGCTTGTCGCCTACGACCGCAATCTCTTCCGGTCGATCAGCTTTGCCGCGACGCCGGAAGACCGGCTTCAGTTCACCTTCAGTGCCTACAACGGCGGTTTGGGCGGCGTCATCAACGACCGGCACGTCTGCATGGCGACCAAGGGCTGTGACCCGGGCAAGTGGTTCGGCAACGTCGAGCTCACGAGCCTGAAAGCGCGCACTGCCGTCAAGGGCTACGGCCAGTCGTTCTATCAAATCAACCGCGGCTATGTGCGATCGATCTGGTTCGATCGGCGCCAGCGCTACCTGTTCATGGATACGAAATGAGAACTCTGGCTCTGCAGATCCTTCTCGCCATCGCCGTCTTCGCCGGCGGCTACGCGTGCGGTCACCACGGCGCACAGGTCGCACAGCTCAAGGCGGAAGTGAAAGCCGATCACGTCGTCGCACAGGAGAACGCCGGAGGCGTGCAGAAAGCGCAGACGCAGAGCGTGAAAACCGAGACGAAGGTGGCCGCCATCGCCACCAACGTTGACACCAACAAGGCAGCCATCGCCAGGCGCGTCGCGGCCTCGATCAAGCGCCAGGCGCCTGCCGTCACCACGGAGAAACACGATGAAACGACACCTGCTGAGTCTGGTTGTGGCTTTTATCTCGACACTGGCACTGTGCGCATGCTCAACGCCAGTCGTCAGGGAGCCGCTTTTCATTCCGCCGGCGGCGGGGATGAAGCGCTCGACGCCGCTCCAGCCCTTTGCTTTACCGACTTCATCGACGCAGACCAAGACCTGACGAAGCTCTACCTCGACCTCGCCGCACGCCACGACGCGCTGGTCGAGTCGGTGGAGGAGTTCCAGGCAGGGCAGCGCAAACGGCTCGGGATCAAGGAGTCCGCTGACGCGTCGCGCGAGTAACGACACGGCCCCACGCGGGCCGTTTTTCATTTCCCCACGGCAGGAGTAACACAGATGGCAAAGCAGCAGAGCAAGCGCTTCGAGGCGCGCGAGACGAGGCGGCGTGGTGACGTCCAGGCCCAGCCCACCGACTATGAGGCACGGGGTAAAGTCGTCAAACCCTGCAATGAGCCGATCCGGGCACGCACCGACGCGCAGGCCCGCTACATCGCGTCCATCAAGAGCAAGACCATCACCTTCGCAACGGGACCAGCAGGCACGGGCAAGACTTGGTTGTGCGCGTCGCTGGCCGCAGATGCGCTGCGCGACAAGCAGATCGAAAAGATCATCGTCACGCGGCCGGCGGTCGAAGCGGGCGAGAGTCTCGGCTTCTTGCCGGGCGAAATGGAAGACAAATTCGGCCACTACCTGATCCCGTTCGAGGAAGCGCTGATCGAGCGGCTCGGCACGGGTGCCTACGAGTATCACAAGCGCATGGGCAATATCGAGGGCGCGCCGCTCGCCTACATGCGCGGTCGCACGTTCAAGAACGCATTGGTCATCCTCGACGAGGCACAGAACACGACGCCCGAGCAGATGAAGATGTTCCTCACGCGCATCGGCGAGGGCTCCCGGATGGTGGTCAACGGCGACACCGGTCAGGTCGACATTCGCGGCAAATCGGGCCTGCAGGATGCGGTCGAGCGCGTGACGTGGATTCCGACGATCGGACATGTCCGCTTTGAGCGGAAGGATGTGGTTCGCCACGGCGTGATTCAGGAGATTCTCGAGAGCTATGCCAAGCCGGTAGAGATGGAGCTTCCCCGAGCCGCGTGATCTTCAGGAAGGAGGGGAGTGGAGCACTTGGGGCTCGGCAGCACTTCCCTCTATATCTAACCCTTCTTTGAATCTTTCTATACTGATAAGCATTGACTTATCTTAATTTTAGGGAACCGCGAGGAAGCCCGAAGTGATCCAACCCACGTTTTACGGCAGCGCGCTCACCGTAGCGGACTGCGAAATGCTTGCGCTGACCCGCGTCGATCCCTCGCTGCGGGTGGCAGAAGCGTTGCTCTATACCCGCAAGTGGTTCGATGTGCGCCACCTGCACCCGGTGCAGGCCACCTATCTGTTTGCCCACGAATACGCCGAAGCGGTGCGCCGTGCGTATGCCCGGCAGAAAGACATTCGCACGCTCGAGAAGGTCCGGGGTTTTGACGTGGAGAGTCTGTTTGCCTCACGCGAGCTGACGGCGATGTGGCGAGCCCGCCAAGCCTTTGACGCGATCGGCTGCCGCTATGAGTTCGCGCTCGAATTCATCATGAAGCGATTCTGTGACCGCGGCTGGCGAGTCTTCCCGCGGCCCAACCAACTCTACGCCGAAGAGATCGTCCTCGACGTGCGCGACGCGTGGCACCGGGAGTGCAAGGCGGTCACGCAGCTGGCAAAGCATGAGCGCTTTGACACGCGCAATTTCACTGGCCACCCCGACCAGCTGGCCTACCAGGCATGGCAGATCGAGCAGGTCGGGACTCGTGGCGGCAACCGGGCGATGCTGCTTGGCCGGCTGCTGCAGGAGCGCGCGCTGTCCGAGCAGACCGTCACCGAGGCGTTCGGTGCGTCCGTGCTCGCCCAATCCAAGCGCTTCATCGTTTGATGCCAATAAGTAACAAATTACTATACTTTAGTGCAGACGGGTTAACCGTCCCATTTAATTCATCCCGGAGATTCACATGAGCACCCCCGAACAAGCCCGCGCCGAACAACTCGCTTATGGCCGCAGCACGCTGCGCACGTCCAGCGAATACCGCGGCCGCGCCGATACCGCCACGCGCCCCTATGAACGCTCGTCCGGCACGCAGCGCGCGCCGCTGCGCGTCGTCGGCTCGAAGGGCCACGACGTCATTCTGAAGGCCATGCAGGAGAACGGCCAGCATGCGACGATCATCACCCTGGACGGCGAGAAGTTCGAAGGCGTGGTCACGGGCCGCGACAAGTTCACGATCACGCTGAAGACCAAGCATCCGGACGTTCTTCGCGCAGGGCGCGGCGAGACGATTCGCCGCGTGTTCTACAAGAGCGCCATCGAGCAGTTCTGGGGCGAGGAAGCGCGTCGCGACATTCACGACACGACCCGCGACGAAGAAGGCATCGCTGATCTGAAGGCGCTCTCGAAAGCGGTGGTGAACTGATGTCGGCCGCCGCACCTGCACTGAGCGTAGTGCCGGCGGCGAGCGCGGCGGAAGAACCCGCAGTTGAGAAATTTAATTTCGACGGCGAGTTCCAGGCACGCATCGCCGCACTGACCTTGCGCGACACGACGTTCAACCAGCTCGTCGACGGATTGCTCAAGCCTGAATACTTCGAGTCCGAGATCGAGGCGTATCTCGTGGGCGTCGTGCTGCGCTACTACGGGAAATACAAGAAGGCGCCCGCCGGGCTTCCCATCTACGCGATGCTGATCCGTGAAGACCTCGAGGCGAAGGTGCTGCCCAAAGCGCTCGCCACCGCGGCTGTGGGGCGGCTCAAGGAGCTCTTCTCGGTCGATATTTCGGATCGCGACTACGTGGTCGATCAGGTCGCCACGTTCGCCCGCCATCAGGCGGTGCAGGACGCGATGTATAAGGCGATTCACAAGCTCGACAAGAAAGACTTTGACGGCATCGCGTCGGTCATGCGCACGGCGCTCGACGTGGGTGCCAACCAGGACGGCGACTGCTACGACTTCGCCGAAATGGTCGATCACCGCACGGGCATCCGGCTCGAGCGCGCGGCGGGCAAGCTGCCGCCGATGGGCATCACAACGGGCTACAGGCCGATCGACGAGCTCCTGTATCACAAGGGCTGGGGAAAGAAGGAGCTCTCCGTCATTCTCGGAGGCGCAAAGGCCGGCAAGACGACCGCGCTGATCGACTTCGGCATCAACGCGTGGGCAGACGGCAAGAACGTGCTGTATGCGTCGCTTGAAGTCGGCCGCGATGTGATCGCCGACCGGATGGACTCGAACATCAGCGCGCAGGCGATGATGGAAATGCACCACCACACGCACGAGGTCCGCGCGAAGGTGGCCGAGTTCGCGCAGAAGGCGTTGCGCGCCGACGGCTCTAAGGCGAAGTTCATTGTCCACGAGTTCCCGACCGGCTCGCTGAAGGTATCGGACCTGCGTCGCTTGATCGAGCGCTACCGCTCGCAAGGCATCCTGTTCGATCTGGTCGTGGTCGACTACGCGGACCTGATGTGCCCGGAGCGTCACACCGACAGCGCGGTCGAGAACTCCAAGTCGATCTACGTGGATCTGCGCGGTCTCGCGATTCGCGAAGAACTCGCCGTGCTTACTGCGACACAATCGAACCGCAACGGGATCAACGCGAACATCATCAAGGCCGAGCACGTCGCAGACGACTTCAACAAGATTCGTATCGCCGACATCGTGATCTCGATCAACCGCACGGATGAAGAACGCGCGGCCGGCAAGGCGCGACTCTACTTCGCCGCGTCGCGTAATCAGGGCGGGGAGTTTACGATTGAGATCGAGCAGGCGTTGGACCGGATGAAGTTCATTACCCGCGTGCTCGGATTCGTTTAAGGAGGGATCAATGGCTGCATTGACAGGGCGGGCGCTTTTTCTCGAAAAGTCAGCGCTTCACGATTTGCTCGACGAGCTGGAAGAGGCCGACTACAAAACGTCGACCGTGGAGGAGTTCAGTTCGCTGGGTGAGGCGATGATTGCCGCCGGCATGACCGGCATCGCCGAGAAGCTGCGCAGTCTCAAGGCAGCAGTGGCAGGCGAGTATGGCGACTGACGATCTCAACGAGCTCCTCGAGCGCGTGGACATGGCTGCGTGGCTCGATCGCGAGGGTATCTCCTATCGGGAGACGCACGGGCGGTCGGGCCAGCAGCTTAACGTGCGCGAGTGCCCGACCTGCGGCAACCACGACTGGAAGGTGTATCTGAATGCCGAAACAGGCGTGGGCAACTGCTTCGGCGGCTCGCACCCGCACGAGGAGCGCATCTTCACGAAGTATCGGTTCATCCGTGCCCATCTCGGCTGCCCGCCGGGTGGCGCGGTGGTCGAACACATTCGACTGTTCGCGCATGAAATGGGCTGGCGGCCCGCACGACGAGTATCGGCCAAGGTCGAGAACGCGCCCGCTGCATGGTCGCTCCCGCAGCACGTCACGCTGCCGCACAACGGACGGAACATTCCGTATCTGGAGAACCGCGGGATCACCGCGGAGCTCGCGCAGTATTTCCATCTGGGCTACTGCCCGAAGGGCTCCAGCTTTCGCTACCTGACCGAACAGGGCTATGCCTTTCAGGACTACAGCCGGCGCATCCTGATCCCGGTGTATGACCTCGACGGCAAGATCGCGACGTTCCAGGGTCGCGATGTGGTGGGCACTACCGAGAAGAAATACCTGTTCCCGCCGGGCATCGACGGATCGGGCGTGCACCTCTTTAACGGGCTGAACGTCCGTGACACGAAGCGCATCATCGTCGGTGAGGGCGCTTTTGACGTTGCGGCCACGAAGATCGCGATCGACGCCGATCAGGACTTGCGCGACGTGGTGCCGGTAGGCACGTTCGGCAAGCACCTGAGCTCCGGCAGCGAGAACAGCCAGTTCGCTAAGTTCATGGCCCTCAAGGCGCGCGGCGTCGAGGAGATCACGATCATGTGGGACGGCGAGATTCAGGCGACCGACGACGCGGTAGAGGCGGGCCTCATGCTGGCATCGAATGGCTTTCGCATGCGCATCGCGATGCTGCCGAAAGAGAAAGACCCGAACGAAGTGCCGGCCGAAGTCGTGCGCGCGTCGTTCTACCAGGCGACCGCGCTTAGCAAGCGCACGGCTGCCGAGATAAGGCTGAAACGTCGCAAAATGAACACATAAGTAACGGGTTACTATACTGTGAGGTAATAGCGAATTCAGGGAGGGCGAAATGTCCGGGTTCAAGATCAAGCGCCGATTCGCCCATCACGAAGGCGGCGCGAAGGCTTATCAGATCCACGAGATCACCAATGGTGCGACAAGCGTCGTTGTTTTCCAGTTCGGCAAGTTCAGAACGGGCGATGACCCGGTGAGCATGGGCGGCACGATCGACATTCACGGCGCCTTCGGGGTGGCGGGCGCGATGCGCGAAGCCGACAACAAGGAAAGCGTAAAGACGCGCAGGGGCTACAAGGAATGGGAAGTCGATACGGCCGTTTTCGCGACCAAAGCAGAGCTCCGAGAAGTGCTGGTGAAGATGTTTGGCGCGCACAAAGCGGACACGATCCTTCAGTCCCTTGAAGCCGGGGCGGTGCCCGCTGTATCCGAAGAACCGCCAACACCCGGTGTCGAAAATAGCGTCAAGGGCAAAGAGAAAGCGCCCGCACCCAAAACTGAAGAATCCTTGCCCGAATGGGGCACCTGGTAGGAGAGAGTGATGACCACCGAAGCCACGAAACCGATCCTGCCGCCGAGCGCCTCCGCCGACGGCAAGCGCAACGCGTATTACACGCAGTGCAAGGCGATCGAGTCGACCAAGCCGTATGCGATGTGCCAATACATCATCGACCACCAGAACGACGGCTCGATGGCGACCATCTATAGCGACTGCCTCAACGCGATCCGCCGGGGCAACTGCGCCGCGGTCGGCATGCGCGAGGAAGAGCTGCTCAAGGGCCAGGCGATCTACTTCGTCGAGCGCGTGAAGGGTGCCGCGGTCGTCGCGCAGCAGGACGCGTGGGTGCCGCCAGTTCGCAAGGCGTCGCGCTCGGGCTACGTGCGTGACAAGTATGCCGCCGGCCGGCCGATCGAAGACGCGCCGCGTATCGCGATCCCCCGCCCAGCAGCGCCCGCACCGGCGAAGCCCGCCTACGAGTTCGACGGGAACATCTACGCGGCGGCACTGAACGTCGCCATGAAGAAAGACGCTAGCGCAACTAACCGCCAGCCCGATCCGAGCCCGGCCGCTGCTGTCGCAGCGCCGACACCAACCCCAGTCAGCAAGCCGGTGGCCGCTTCCGCACCGGCTCCGACAGTCACGATCCGCGCAGGGGAGTCGCCGCTCGAGCTGGCACGCCGCCTTCGCGCCCAGCAGAACCAACTTTCGTAAAACGAGGATAAGTAAGCTATGACTCACATGACATCCTGTCAGGCGCTCAACGCGATCGAGCGTATCGCGGCGACGTCGAGCAAGAACGACAAGCAGGCGATGGTGAAGCAGTTTCTCGCCTTCGGCACCTTCAAGCGCGTGCTGGTCGCGGCGCTCGATCCGCTCGTCACCTACGGCATGCAGAAGGTGCCGGATCGCATCGAAGGCGCGGCGCCCGGCGCCAATACGTTCGAGAACGCGCCGATCTGGGAGACGCTCGACAAGCTCGCGAAGCGCCAGCTCACCGGCAACGAGGCATTGAGCGAAGTCCAGCGCCTCATGACCTTCCTCACGCCGCAGTCGGCCGAGCTCTTCAAGCGGATCATCCGCAAGGATCTGCGCGCGGGCTTCTCAGAGTCGACCGTCAACAAGGCGTGGAAGGGGCTGATCCGCGAGTTCCCGTATATGCGCTGCGCGCTGCTGAAGGACGCGAAGCTCGATACGTGGACGTGGGCCGAAGGCGTGATCTCGCAGGAAAAGGCCGACGGCATGTTCATGAACCTCGACACCGAAGCGGGCGGCATCGTGCGCCTGACAAGTCGCGCTGGCTCGCCGTTCCCCATCGAAGCGTTCGAGGAGGTCGCGAAAGACGCGCGCAACACGTATGCGCCGGACACGCAGACGCATGGCGAAATGGTCGTATTCGTTGACGGCCAGATCGCCGCGCGCGAGATCGGTAACGGCATTCTGAATCGCGTTGCCGCGGGCGGCGCATTCGAGGCCAATGAGCGCCCTGTGTTCTATGCATGGGACCAGATCCCGCTAGAGGCAGTCGTGCCGAAGGGTAAATACGAGGTTGGTTATCGGGATCGTCTCAAGGCGCTGCTCACGCAGCAGGTCAAGAACGCGGGCGTCGATACGGCCATTCGCGTTATCCCGACGCGCATCGTGAAGTCATTTGAAGAGGCGATGGCGCACTACCGCGAGTTGCTCGCGAAGGGCAAGGAAGGCACGATCATCAAAAACGGCAACGCGATCTGGAAGGATGGCACGAGCAAGGAACAGATCAAGCTGAAGCTCGAAGTGGACGTCGATCTGAAGATCACAGGCATCGCACCGGGGCGCGCGGGCACCAAGAACGAGGGCCGCGCCGGCGCCTTCAACTGCTTGAGCGCCTGCGGCAAGCTGCGTGTCGATGTGACGGTCAAGAACGAGGATTTGCGCGACGCAGTTGACGCGAACGGCGATGACTTCATCGGTCGCATCATCGCGGTGCGGGCGAACAGCGTCATGAAGCCGAGCGAGAGCAGCGAGTTCTATTCGCTGTTCCTGCCGCGCATGGTCGAGGCGAGCTATCGCGCCGACAAGACCGAAGCCGACAGCCTCGAATCGATCATCGCGCAGTTCGACGCGGCAGTGAAGGGGGCGTAATGGAACAACTGACACTCCCCGCAATTCTCGCGGCATCGCCAGCGCCCTGGCGCTCGCAGGTGAACTTCGATGGCATCGGCGGCTGCCGCATGCTCGACGCGAACGGCATCGAGGTGCCGCTCCTGTCGATGATCGCCTTCAGCGGCATCATGTCCGCGACGATCGCCGTGAAACAGGCAGAGGCCGCACAGGCAGCGCAAACGGCCAAAGCCGCGCAATATGCGAAGCAGCAGGAGGCGACCACATCATGAAGCTCCGACTGTTCGAGCGCGCGCTCGTCGCGCTCGGCCTGGTGCAGCCGGTCGTCAAGGGCATCGCGGACGCGATCCGCGATAACCCCGAGACGTTCCGCATGCACAGCGGCAGCCGCACCTTCTCGTTCGTTGCACACCGCAGCCGCGTCTTTTCGGTGCTGCGCTTTGACAACGACGACAAGGCCGTGCCGGTGTTTCGCGTCATCAACAAGCTCGGCAACGAGATCATCACGCTGACGTGGTGGGATCGACTGGTGCTTGCGCTTGCGTGGCCCGATCACCTCCTGCCCGAGTATTACTTCAACCCGGGCATGCTCGCGTATTACGCGCACGACTGACACAGCAGCGCCTCATCCACGAACCCGGCCAAGGGCCGGGTTTTTGCATTGAGGAACGACTCGACACGGGGTAAACAGGGCCAGTATCATGTGCGGAATATTGGAGAAGGGCACATGGCCTATAAGACATTCACGCTCGGGGACTTGCGCGCGCTGCTCGCGCCGCTCCCAAATACCCGCAAGCAAGCGGTGCTCTACACTCTCGACACGCACGGCACGCTCGACCACACGATGATCCTCGGGTGGAAAGAAGCGCTGCGCATGCCCGCGAGCGACTTCGCCAAGGACATCATCCGGGCACAGCCGCGGCACCTGCGGCTCGATTACGTGTTCTGGGAGTATCACGAAAATGGGCAAGCAGCTCCGTTGTTCGGGCTCGAAGATAGCGTTAGCGAGGTTACTTTGGGTCGCAGCTTCGCTGACTTGCAGGCGCTCTACGATCGCATGATCTGGATCGACACGCAGGTCGAAGCGCTGAACTTCGTGCGCGACCTGAACATGGTGCTGGAGAGCTGATGGATTGGTCCATTGAAGGATGGTGGGTCTTGGTCAATGTGGTGGTAGCCGCATTGGGGCCGTGGATCGCCAACATCGTGCTCTGGGGATTGGAGCTCATCGGCGACCCAACAGCGGAGTGGCGGCAGGGGGACGCTTATAGGGATGGACAGATGGGTTTCGTGGCGGTTGGATGGAGTGCAGCCGCGCTTTATGATATTGCGACGCACCCAAAGCTCTGGCCGAATCCAAACCCGGGTTTGACACAGATGGGCCTGATCATTGCGATTGTCGGCGGGGCGCTCTTTGCCGCTGCCGGCGCCCGCAAGCCTGTGGTAGGGCGATTGCCAGCCGCTATTGCCGGGCAGTCTCTATGGGCAAGAGTAAAGCGGCGGTTTTTCTTCTATCAGGCGTTCTCACTGACCCTTTTCTTTAGTCTGCTATCATTGTTCCTGATGCTCGCCGTGCATTTCAACGTCGCACTGAGCGAAGCAAAACCGTGAGGTGAATATGGATCATCAAGGCCAGCATTATCAGCATCAGGTCGAATTCTGGGTGTTCCTATTCGGCTGGGTGCTCGCGGGCGTCGGCTTCATTGCGATGGCGTTTAGCCTTGCGCCGCAGATCGGGCCTCTGGTCAGAGCGGTGGCAACCGCCGTTGCTCGATACTGGTCGAGCGTCATATCGTGAGTCCGGTCAGCTAGTAACTGACTTATCCGTTCCCGTAGTTTTCATCGATCCAGCGCTTCACCGAAGCCGTCGACCGAGTCTCCGCCTGTTCGCGTGTCTCGAAGTCGCCGAGGTTACTGAATACGAAGTGCTTCCCGAGGTAGTCTTCCTCGGTCGCATGGCACTCGATGACCGCGCAAGCACGATACAGTTTGCCGAACATTATCGGTGCGGCGTCAATCGACCACTCGCAATACTCGCTGTTCCGGCTCATCACGGCGCCTCACTTCGATTTTGCTGCCTGCGGATCGATGCCATGCGCTCGCAGAGTCGCACGAAGTTTCCGGTTGTCGACGTAAAGGCAAACCACCGCCACGATCGTGACAACAGGGAAAAACCACTGCCCCGAAAAATGCAGGATCACCCAGGCTCCAGCCGCGCATGCGGCGGCGGCCAGTAGCAGTGCAACTTTGTCCATGGTCGGGCTCATGAGAAACGACGCCCCGCAACGAATGCATAGTTCGAACGGGAGGCCGTGTTCATCATGACCTCCGGATGGCGACTCAGGTAAGCATACATCGCAGCCGGGATGACAACACCGGTGCGTGATGCCCACTGGCGAACTGATGAAGTGGCCGCGACCTTGTTTGTGCACACCATCGCCACGTCTGCCGCAACGATCAGGCTACCGATAACGGCACCGATATACGCAGAGGCGCTCAGCGCGCCCACAATACCCAGCAATTCCAGGCCGGTCGTGGCGCCAATCATTTCAGCCACAGTAGCCGCCGGGCCAACGGCCTTAAAAGCATTGAGCATCGCGGCAAGGTTAGCCGTGGCGGTCTGCAAAGTCGAGAACAGGCTGTTCGGCGCCGGCAAACCGAGCGCTGCCATATTTTGCTGAAACGCTCTCGCGAAATCACCACAAACCACGGCCATAGTAAGCCTCACTAGAATCGAATTGTCTAATGATAGCAAAGGACAAACGAAGCCAAGGCATATCATGAAGAGAGGCTATGATGCTTTCTCCACAAGCTTATGCACAGAAATTGTGGATAACGTCCTCGACGCGGGGCGCGCACGGGTGCGGTCAATTGAATGGGCCAGCGCCGCCAAAATCCAAACCGTCTAGCGGGTCGATTAGGTGTGCGCCGTCAGTGTCGGAGCGATTGACCATTTGAGATACCGGGAACCATTCAAACGCGTCCGGCGGCACGCATGCGTTAAGTGCGAGCATGCGCGCCATCTCTGGTGTCGACTGAGCATCGAGCCATGTGCGCGCATCAGCCGCCGTGAAGACAACTGGCCGACGATCGTGGATCACCGCCAGCTCGCCTTCAGCTGCGGTCGTCACGACCACAAAGCCGTCACCGTCGCGCGGCTCGGCACCGGGCTTGGTGCTGCACAAGCCCGCCATGTAGATCGGCTCACGGCTTTTCAGGCGAATGAAATACGGATGCTTCTTTCGGTCCTTCCCGACGATCCACTCGAACCAGCCATCGGCGGGGACGACGACACGACCACTCTTCCATAGCCACTTCCAGGCCGATCCATCTGCCTTTTCGACGGTGGCATTGATCATCGGCTTCAGACCCTTGTCGGCGGCCCACTTCGGGCGGTATCCCCAATGCGCGCGGGCCGTAGTTCCGTTAGGGAAGATGATCAGTTGCCCTTTGCCCGGCGCTACGTTCCAGCTCGGGTGATGCGACGGAGGTTCGGGTTCCGCTCTACCGGTATCGGTCATCAGCGGAACGACGTAATCGAGTCCTGCACGAGCCAGAACGTATCGTCCGCACATGCGCTTCTCCTGACGTGCTGAAACAGGCGTGGCTAGGGTGTTATTTCTGGCACGCCTGCCTGCGTCAGATCCATGCCTGGTAACACCAAACCGCGGCTTCGGGTAACAAAATTGGTGACAGCCGAGAAATGCTAGGGGGCTGGCCGCGCTTGTCGGGCACTTGCGCCGTCACGGAATAGGAATGATAGACTGCTTCGACAAGAGGTCCGAGAGGACCTCCTTGTCGAAACGCCATGGAATCGGCGGTGCCTCGACAGCCGCGCGAACATGCGCGATGAACGCCTTGCGCGCTATCTCGCGACCGCCGAGCGACGCCAGATGCGACGTGTTCTGCTGGCAGTCTATCAACGCTAGCGTAAAAAAATCCTTATAAATCAATCGCTTGGTTTGACTGTTTTGGCAAAAAAGTCGCCCAAGCGGTAACAAAAACGGTAACACGAAAATCAGCACGGGATCAATTGTGTCAAAGCTCAACAACCGCATCATCGAACGAGCCAAACCAAGCCCACGTGACAAGTATATTGCGGACGGCGATGGTTTGTTTCTTCGCATAACGCCGAACGGAACAAAAACTTTCTGCTTTCGCTACACATGGGGCAAGAAGCGGCGGCTTCTGTCGCTCGGGCCATTTCCGATTCTTTCGATTGCAGAAGCACGGGAGAGGGCGAACGAAGCTCGGCGGCAAATTTTCCTCGGGGTTGACCCTATCGAGCACGCTCAGGCCAAACCGGCCCAGCCGGACTGCCCGACTGTCAGAACTCTGATCGCTAACTGGGCCGATCGGTATGCCAAGACCAACTACAAGCGTCTCGACACGCAACTCCGGATGATTGAGAAAGACATCCTGCCAGTTATCGGCTCGGTGCCGGTCAAGGACATTACAAAAAAGCATGTCTCCCAAGTCATCAACAGGGTGGTGGACCGCGGCGCGAAGGTGAAAGCGAACAGAGTGCTTTCTCTCATGAAGACAATCTTCGGTTATGCGGTCGAGCACGGAGAGATCGACGAATCGCCCGTCACGATGACGAGGAAAGGGGCGGGTGGGAGGGAAAGGCCGAAGAACCGCGTGCTCGGCGCAGATGAGATCAAGGTCTTCTGGACGGCGATCGAGACCCATTCAGGGTTTATGAGCTGGCGCACAAAACGCATCCTGCACCTAATCCTCTTAACCGCTCAGCGTCCGGGTGAGGTTGCAGGAATGATGTGGGACCATGTGGACCTCAAAAAAGGGATCTGGCAGCTACCGGCAGAACTGGTCAAATCCGAGCGTAACCATGTCGTTCATTTGTCAGAGCAAGCTGTCAAGATTCTTGAGTTCGCGCGAGGGCGATCGGCCGGGGGCCGTTATGTTTTTCCTAGCGCAAGGGAGAAGGGGAAACCAACAGGGACGCAGACGCTGTCCTTGGCGCTGCTCCGGATGTTTAAAAATGGGGAGTTCAATGCCATGAAGCCCTTCACACCTCACGACCTGCGACGGACGGCGGCTACGCGAATGGCTGACATATCGGTGCACGCCCACATTGTGGAGAAAATCCTGAATCACAAAATGAAAGGCGTTATGGCCGTCTACAACTATGCGGAGTATCTGGACGAGCGCCAGCAGGCCCTTATCGCCTGGGGTAACTGCGTTGCTCGCTACGCTGATGTCTGGTCGACGGAGGCCGCAAACGGCAACGGCCCATGTGTTCCTGAAGATGTGTCGGCCGAGTCAAGCGGTGGACGGTAGACAAAGAAAAGCCCTGTTCAGCGACAGGGCTTTAAAGGGGAGGTGCTTTTCTGCAACATCACTCCGCAGTCTTGGAGCGATTCAGCTTTGTCGGATGCTTGTGATGTTCCTTCAAAGCGGCGCGGATGGCTGCGTTCAACTTCGGGTCGCTAAAGTCAATGCCGGCCCCGTCGGTTTCTTCATCGACGATTTTCTGGAATGCCTGCTGTGTCGGGGTGATATACCGGTCGCCGACTACCTTCTCAATGACCTCCCATGCTTCAGGCATGTATTCGGTCATCACGATGCGCAGTAGGTTAGCTGGGTCGAGGCCAAGAGACAGCGCCATCGCATTAACCTTGTTGATAGGCAGCTTCGACTTGCCCTGCTTGAACATCGTAATGATGTTCGGGTTCTCATAACCTAGTTCCTGCGTGATCTGGCGCTGAGTCTTCCCGCTCATGTCGATCGCGCGCTCTAAATACTCGGCGACCGTCAACTTCGTTGCTCGTGGCTTTGCCTGTTTCGCGGCCATGTGGACCTCCCTCTCGTTATTTGGATACGTTCAGTAACGCATGACTTTCCGACTGACGGGGAACATCAATAAGCAATGACTGATGCTACCCTGATGCGAGCAATTATAGACAACAATTCTGCGTGCCAAGCAGATTAGCCCGGCATTTGTTCAGGAATTGAAAACAGAGAGCGTCGTTCTGGTTTCGATGGAACCTTATGTGCGCTCTATAATATAAGTCATCGGTTACATATCTGACAAACCGAAAATCAACCACAGAGGAATAGACCAGCCATGCTGCAGAACTTCACCATCGTCCCCCTGAGCAACGAGCAGGCAATCGTTCTGCGTGCTGAGACGATTGACGTCGGAAGCACACTGGACGGGGGTTCGATGCAATCGACCATCTGCCGGCATCCCGAATTCGGCAATCTGATCGTCATTGAGAACACCTGTGGTTCCTCCGCCGTAGCGCTCGATAAATCGCACATTGAGAAGTTGAGCAACCGGTTATCTCCGCGCCCGACGAACTGACCGCCGAGAGTCGGTCGATAGACTCTTAATTGTCAATTTACAAAGCGTTGTTAATTCATCAAAGGGGCGACGAATGCAAGTCAACAGCCGGGTTCTGATCATGCGCGAGGCGATCACCAAGATCGTTCCGATGTTAACTCAGCGATCAGTTAAGGTAACGCAGCAGGGCACGCAAGCGTTCGTCTCCTACAACCGCAAGACGTTGGCAATCGAGCGGGTGAATCTGCCCTATATCCCTGAAGACGCGAGTAACGAACTTCTCGACGCCACGCAGGGCTTCCTGGACCACGAAGTAGGGCACATCCTGTTCACCGAGCAGAGCATCGTCCTGAAGGCCGAGAAGCTCAAGGTCCACACGCTGCACAACATGATCGAGGACACGTTCGTCGAGCGGCGCATGGGCGAGCAGTTCCCCGGTTGCGGCGCAAACCTCACCCGCATGCACGGCTTCTTCCTGGCCGAATACATCGACACCCAACTGAAGGAAAAGCCGGAGCACTCGGCCGCGATCCTGATGGTCGTCGCGATCCGCGCATGGGCGGGCCAGCCGGCGTTCATCGACTACATGGCAGACAAGTGGGGGCTGATGAAGGAGGTCGTCGACCGTCTCGGCAAGGACTTCCCGAAGATGCTGCGCAATGTGCAGAGCTCGGCAGATGGTCTGAAGGTGGCGCTCGAAGCGAAGAAGCGCCTCGAGCCGAAGCCGGTTCCGAAAGCGCCGCCGCCACCGCCCGCACCCCCGCCGCCGGCACCGCCGAGTCCGCCGGAAGAGCCGAGCGAAGAGCCGCAGCCCGGAGCGGGCAGCCCCGGTGAGCCGGGCGACGAAGAAGACCCGGGCCAGCCTGGCGACATGCCGCCGCTGCCGGGCGATGAGCCACCCGAAGGTGAGGAAATACAGGAGCCCGTGCTGCCGCCCGAAGACGCTACCGCTGAAGAGCCGGCGCAAGAGCCTGCTGAAGAACCTGGCGCGGAACCCGCGCAGTCTGAAGAGCCCACAGCCGAAGCACCGGCGGGCGAGCCGGCCGACGAGGGAGATGAAGACGAGGGTGACTCGGACCCGGGCGCAATGTCGGGCGCAGCCGGTGGGGAGTCGACCGAGGACGATGAAGAAGAGCAAGGCGATGGAGCGGGCGACGGTATGGCGGGCGGCGACGCGTCGGGTGACACCAGCGAATCGGACGACGGCGATGCCGGGGGCGAAGACGAGAATGGGTCGCGCAGCGCGCCGACTTCGGGCGCTGAAAAGAGCGTCCCGGGCGGCACGCCGGAAGAGGGCGCCAGTGACTCGAGCGGCACGATCGGCGAGTCGGACCCCGAGCGTGACCTGTTCAAGGAAATCGCCGAAGCCCCGATCAAGGACTTCGACGAGGCCGCGAGCGACGCGCTCTCGAAAGAGGCCCGGGAAGCCACCCGCAACGCTGCTTATTCGGTTTTCACGCGCGACGAGGACAACCTCGAGGTGCTGGAAGTGCCAGCCGAGTTCGATCAGGCGACGGTCGTGGAAATGCAGAAGCAGGTCGACCACATGATCGGCCCGCTTCAGAAAGACCTGCAGCGCGCTATCGCTGCGCGCTCGGCGTCAATCTGGACCGGTGGGCACCGGCGCGGCCAGTTGCACGGCGCGTCGCTCGCCCGGGTGCTGACCGGCCGCGACGACGTGTTTCGCCAGAAGCAGGTGAGCCGCACGAAGGACGTGGCGGTAGAACTGGTGGTCGATGCGTCGGGCTCGATGTGGCGCAGGGGCAAGATAGTCGTCGCCGCCTACGCCGCTTATGCGCTGTCGGCCGTGCTCGACAACATCGGCATCGCGAACGAGGTGGTCGCCTTCAGCACGAAGGACTTCAGCAGCAAGACGGCGCGGGCCATGCGGGAGGAGGCGGTGGAGCATGGTCTGAACTACTCGCGCACCGCCGCGCTGGACATTCGCATTCTAAAGGCGTTCAACGAGCGGATGACGCCCGCGACGCGCCGGCGCTTCGCGATGCTTTCGACCGGCGGCGAAATGATGGAAGAGAACGTCGACGGCGAGTCCGTGCAACTGGCGAACCACCGTCTCCAGCAGCAGCGCTCTGCCCGCAAGGTCATGATGGTGCTCTCGGATGGGATGCCAGCATGCGGCGGGGGCTTGTCCCCGATCCTCAACGAGCATCTGAAGTCAGTGGTCAAGCAGATCGAGGCTCGCGGCACCGATGTCGTAGCGCTCGGCATTCTCGACGAATCGGTGAAGAAGTTTTACAGGCGCGCGATCGTCCTGAACTCGGTCGAGGATCTGCCGCGCGTCGTGATGCATGAATTGCACAAACTCCTCGTGCATTAAACAGCCTGCTCGGATAAGTAAGCGTTGACTTGACGATGCCATAAGTCACCGCTTACTATATAGTCTGTAACGAATGCAGCGAATTTCAAATTTACGTGATCATCACGGAGGATTTCATGAGTGAATTGGGCGACAAGATCAAGTGCGCGGAATGCGGCGCACTGACCCACGCAATCCAGCTGCACCTGCCCGAAGCCCATCCGGGCATGACCGTCGCGGACTACCGCGCGAAATACCCGAACGAATCGATCCTCTCGGCGCGCGCTGAGGCTGAACTCGCCCGCCGCGAAGCCGCAAAGGCTGCGCCGGCCGTTGCCGTCACCGAAGGCATGGCAGGTAGCGCGCTGCCCGCTAACGTGGTCGCGCTGAACCCCGAAGGCAAGACCACGGGCACGCTGCACGCCACGTTCGGGCTTCTCGACGGAGCCGGTAACGCGGTGGCGGCAGCGCTGAACGGTCGCAAAGAGCCGATCCCGGTCACGATCTTCGCGTCGCCGGCCTACGCCGAGCTCGTGCCGGATGTCGACCCCGGCTTCATTTTCGACATCGACAACCTGAAGAACGCCCTGATGGCGATTGAGCTCCGCAAGAACCTCTACGTGTGGGGTCACGCCGGGACGGGTAAGACGACCCTGATTGAACAGATTTGCGCGCGCACTGGCCGCCCGGTTATGCGCGTGCAGCACTCGATCGGCACCGAAGAATCGCACGTCCTCGGTCAGTGGGTGGTGCGCGGCGGGCAGACGGAATTCCAGCCGGGCCTGCTCCCGCTTGCAATGCGCAACGGGTGGACCTACCTCGCCGACGAATACGACTTCGGTAACCCGGCCGTGCTAGCGGTGTATCAGCCGATTCTGGAGCCGGGTAAGTCACTGGTTATTAAAGACGCGCCGGACGAATGGCGCGTGGTCAAGCCGCACGAGAACTTCCGCTTCGTGGCGACGGGCAACACGAACGGCTCGGGCGACGACACAGGCCTGTATCAGGGCACCCAGATCCAGAACGCCGCGAACTACGACCGTTTCGGCATGGTGCTCGAGGCGACCTACATGAAGGCCGAGCTCGAGTCGGCGATTCTCGTCAACCGCGCGAAGGTGAAGAAGGAACACGCCGACAAGCTGGTCGACTTCGCCAACCGTGTGCGCGAGTCCTACAAGAACAAGGAAGTCTCGAACACGATCAGCCCGCGATGCCTGATCGACGCGGCCGACATCGGTCTGCGCAAGGGCAGCTGGCGAGCCGGCCTGACCCTCTCCTTCATCAACAAGCTCTCCGCGGTGGACCGCGCTGTCATTGACGGCGTTGCATCGCGCGTTTTCGACAAGTAATTCAGGAATGACCATGCTGCAATCGGCCCAATCGACCAATGCCAACAAACGCACCTCGACACGCTACGAGGATCACACGGGGATGCTGCACACACTCGCCAGGCGTGGCTGGGGCCGGTTACTGGAGAACGGGCTCGACACGCCCTATGAGGATGTGTTCCAGCAGATGTGCGAGTCGTTCGTGAAGTGCCAGGCGACCTACGACGCGTCGAAGGGCTTCAGTTTCTCCGCGTATTACGGGCGCTCGGTCTGGAACAACTTCAACAAGTGGGCCGAGCGCATCATCGAGGAGAAGCACACGCTCGGTATGGTCAGTGTCGAATCGCTTTGCGGCAGTGACGAAGATGGCGAGCGCGACGTCTACGAGTTCATCGAGCAGAACGAGGACGACGCCGACGATTCGCCCGAAGAGCGCCTCGCCGCGCGTCAGGAGAGCCACCGGCTCGCCCGCATGCTCTCGGACGACGCCAAGCGTATCGTCGCGCTGCTCGTCAACCCGACCGCGGACCTGAACGCATGGATGGACGCGCGCAACGCCCGCATGCTGAAGAAGTTCCAGCACATCAATATTTGGATGCTCGGCGAGTATCTGGGCTTGAAGCGCGACAAGACGGCGCGCCTGCGCCTGGAACTCGAACGCGTCTACGGGGTGACGCTGTAATGGTCCACCCGAGCTGCTTCGGCCTGCCGTCCGTCTTCGTGGCGACGCTGCCGGCGTGCGTCGCGTGCGCCTCGCGCGTGCGCTGCATCCCGACCTGCCACGCGATGCTCGTCTCGCTGTCCGACAAGATCGACGTGACGGCACCGCTCGCGCAGCTTGAACGCACTGCCAAGGTCGTGACTGCGCAGTCGATCCCTGCAACCGACGTTGAAACGACGATCGCGGCACCGATGCCCGCCGCGGTGCGGGTGAATTTGGCTATCGGTGCACCCGAACAGACCGCGCTCGCAGCGCTGCCGGTGCGCGCGGCCAAGGTGCTCAAGCCCTTACTCGCCCGTGGTGGAGACGTCAGGGCGAGGCTCGCGCTCGCGAAAGGGCAGAACCCCTTTGACGCCGATGCGCCGCGCTGGCTGCAATTCGCGGGCGAGCGCCTGATTGCCGGCCGGTTCACGAAAGCCGGGCTGCGCGAAGCATTCGTGAAGGAATACGGCTGGTCAGAGGCGACCGCCTTCTCACGCGTGTCCCTTGTCGTCGCGCTGATCCCGACGCTGCGGCTCGGGCACGTCGTGGGCGATACCGTGCTGTGTGCGCCGACGCCCGCCCGCGATCATTAATTTCTAGTCACACGAACAGGGGAACGAGTTGAACATCAAGCACCTCCTGTCCGCGCGCAGCGATTTCTCGCTCGGCGAGTCCACCTTGCAGGTGGGCAAGCTGATCGAGCGCGCGAAGGAACAGGGTTATGAAACCGTCGCACTCGTGGACAACATGACCATTTCGAACATGGTCGCGTTCACCGACAAGGCGAAGAAAGCGGGCATCAAGCCGATCGTCGGTTGCACGATCCGGGTTGTCGATGATCCGACATATCGCAAGCCGGCGAAGACGTCGGGCGAGGCCGAGAAACCGAATCCGCTGATCAACCTGAAGGTCTACGCGCAGACGGACAAGGGCATCCGTTCGCTGATGAAGCTGCTCTCCAAGGGCAACTCGCCGGAATATTTCTACTATCACTCCCGTGTCGGCATCGAGGATGTCCTCGCGCTGGAGGACTGCGCGATCTCGACCGGCGACTTCTACGGCCTGTTCCACCACAAGCGCTACGACGAAATCTTCTGGCGCCTCGTTCAGGTGCACGGCACGCGGCTGTGGGTCGAGTTCGTGCCGGGCAACACGCCGCTGCACAAGACGCTGAACGCTCGCGCGCTGGAGGTCATGCACAAGTATGAAATGCCCCCGATCGGCACCTGGCCCGCGCTCTACGCGACCGAGGATCAGGCCGACTCGCTGGACGTGCTGCGCGCGATCCTGAACAACAACAAGATGACCGACCGCTGGCTGAACAAGCCCTACGTGCGCGACTTCTGCATCAAGGCGCCCGGCGACGTGGTGCGCGCGCTGGTCGGTCAGAGCCTGCCCGCGAAAGAGATCATTGCTGGAAATCAGGCGCTCGTTGACTCCTGCACCTACGAGTTCAAGAAGCTCGAGCCGTGCCTGCCGAAGATGGCACCGGACGAATTCAAGGCGCTGTGCGCCGAGGTTGCCAAGGGCTGGCAGCTGCGCTTTTCGGCGCCGGTGCTCGGTCATCAACCGTTGCCCGAAGACCTGCCGCAATACAAGCAGCGTCTCGCCTACGAGCTCGAAACGCTGCGCAACATGGGCTTTTCTGGTTACTTCCTGCTGGTGCAGCACATCGTCCAGTGGTCGAAGAGCAACGGCATTATCGTCGGCCCGGGCCGCGGTTCGGTGGGCGGCTCGCTGGTCGCTTACCTGATGGGCATCACGGACGTCGACCCGATCCGCTTCAATCTGTTGTTCGAACGTTTCATCAACCCGGAGCGTCTGGACTTGCCCGACGCCGACCTCGACTTCATGTCGAAGCGCCGCGCCGAGGTGATCGAATACATCGCCGAGAAGTTCGGGCGCGAGAACGTCGCCGGGGTGTCGAACTACAACACAATGGGCGCCGCGGGCGTCATGCGTGATACGAGTCGCGTCCACGAGCTCAACCCGTTCGATTATGCCTGCTCGAAGCAGATGGAAAAACAGCACGGGGTGTCGCTGTCGCTCGAGGAATCCGCCGCGATCGTGCCGGAGATCGACAAGTTCAAGGGCGCCTACCCGGAAATCTGGAAGCACATGATCAACCTCGAAGGCGCGACGCGCGGGCTCGGGCAGCACGCCGCGGGCGTGATCGTCGCCGGCGAGCCGATCGTCAACCGCGCGGTGGTCGAAACCCGCACCGGCGGCCCGGTATGCAACTGGGACAAGCGCGTGGTCGAGGACTGGGGGCTGATCAAGATGGACATCTTGGGCCTGACGAACCTCGACGTGATGAAGCTCGCCTCAGACTACATCGAGGAGCGGCACGGCAAGAAGATCGACTTCCTGCGGCTGCCACTTGACGATAAAAGGGTCATGGAGGCATTTGGGCGCGGGGACACAACGGGCGTGTTCCAGTTCGAGTCGCCTGGCATGCGGCGTCTGTTGCGTGAAATGGCGCTCGCGGGCTCGGTGACATTCGATGATCTGGTCGCCGTCGTTGCACTGTATCGCCCGGGTCCGCTGGATGCCGGTCTGTGCGACGACTACGTGGCGATCAAGCAGGGTGCGAAGATGGCCTACTACGAGCACCCGAACATGGCCCCGGCGCTGCGCGACACCTACGGCGTGATCGTGTATCAGGAGCAGGTCATGCAGATCGCGCGTGACCTTGCGGGCTTCACGTTTGCGGGCGCCGACCATCTGCGTAAAGCGATGGGTAAGAAGGACAAGGAGAAGATGGCCGAAATGCGCCAGAAGTGGGTCGACGGCTGCATGTCGCACTCTGGCATGACCGAAGGCTCTGCCAATGCGCTGTTCGACAAGATCGAGGTGTTCGCAGGCTATGCCTTCAACAAGTCGCACTCGGTCGAATACGCGGTGATTTCCTTCTGGACGATGTGGCTGAAGGTCAACTATCCGGCCGAGTTCTTCGCGGCGTCGCTGACCGAGATCGACAAGGAAGAAAAGCGCGAGCCTCTCGTCATGGACGCGCGGCGCATGAACATGCAGGTGTTGCCACCTGACGTGAACCGCTCAAGCGCGCGGGTCGAGATCGTGGGCGAGGACAAGCTCTATGCCCCGTTCCAGGCGCTCAAGGGGCTCTCCACCAACGCGGCAGGCTATATCGTCGATGCCCGCACGAAGTGGGGCAAGCCATTCGAGAACCGCACCGACCTGGATGCGGCGCTGAAGGCTGCCGGCTACACCGGCCGGCACATCAACCAGGCGGTCAAGGACAAGCTGGTGCTCATCGGCGCATTCGCCGAGTGCGAGGGCGACAAGTTCCCCGCCATGCACCCCGATCGGCTGAAGAATCGCATCGAGCTACTGCCAGGGTTCACGGTCGATACTGTGAAAGCAGACAGAACGCTAAACGCTGAAAGGCTTGCACTGCTTGAACTGGTGCGCATCGCAGAGGAAACGCGGGCGTGCGAGAAGTGCTCGCTGAAGGGCGGGTGTCATCCGATGCCGCGCATCGGCAAGACGCCGAAGTTCATGGTGGTGTCCGACAACCCGAACTGGCAGGAGGAGAAGGCGGGCAAGCTGCTCGAAGGCGACAACGCGAAGCTCGTGATCAACGCGCTGAAGGAAGCAGGGCTCTCGGCTCACGACGGCTATTTCACCACGCTGGTGAAGTCCGGGAAGCCGAAGGACCAGAAGACGCTCACCAACGAACAGATCAACGGATGCTCGGAGTTTCTCAAGCGCGAGCTGGAGATCCTCAAGCCGCCGGTCATCGTCACGCTGGGCAGCAACGCGGCGCGCTTCTTTGCGCCGGGAGTGAAGGGCGGCTCGATGGAGCTTGCGGGCAAGGTGATCTTCGATCCGAAGCTCGACGCCTCGATTGTCTTTGGCATCAACCCGGGACAGATTTTCCATGACCCGGGCAAGTATTCGATTTTGCAAACCGTGGCTACGAAAGTGGCCGACCTGATCACTTAAAAAGGAACACTCATGACCAACGAAGCACTGTCCGTAGCAGAAATGGCCGCACTGGTTGGCGACCTCGAAACCCCGCCGACTGCCCCGATCGTCAATGCGACGATCGCCAGTGCACCGGCAGCCGCCGCGCCCGCACCGACGCCCAAGACCGCCGAGCCGACCGCATCGGGCCTGAAGGTCTTCGTGGACGTCGACCAGCTGAAGAAGGATCTGCAGGTGAATCCGAACGATCTGGACGACGCGGTGATCAGCCAGGCGCCGATGTTCGTGCACTACGCGCAGCAGGCCGCGCAGGCTCGCCGCCAGTGGGAAAAGAGCAAGCTCGCCGCCGAGGTCACGGAATCCCAACTCGACGCAGCATGGCGCAAGAAATTCCTCGAAGACGGCACCAAGGTGACCGAGAAGGTGGTGGAGAACGCCGTGAAGGCCGACCCGCGCTACATCAAGGCTCACACGCAGGTGATCGAGGCGCGCGCGCTGTATGACATCGCGAACGACGCGCGCGAAGCCTACATGCAGCGCAAGGACATGATCGTGCAGGTCTCAGTCGATCGCCGCCGCGAGCGTGAGGGCCAGCTACGCATCCAGGCTGCGCGCGAGGGCGAGATTGCCGCGCAGTCGGGTCGCGACGCGGCGCTCGCCGCTGAAGCTGCGCGTCGCCAAGCAGCCTGACAGGATCTTTTCGATTCGGTCGGTTGAATAAGTCACCGCTTACTATACTTAAATATGACGTGAGAGACGGTAAGCATTATTGAACTGCCTCTCGCTCAAAACCTTTGACTTATCTCCAGAAAACTCTGAACAAGGAACTACAAACATGTCGACTCAATCGCTGATGGAACTGCTGCAAAAGCGCAAGGCTGCAACGGGTGGTCAGAAGACCATCAAGCCGAAGGCCGGTCGCAACCGCTACCGCATTCTGCCGGGCTGGCGCACCAACGGTGATCCGACGTTCTTCCACGACTTCGGTCAGCACTTCATCAAGGACGCAGCTGGTCAGGTGAAGGCGGTCTACATTTGCGCGGACAAGACGTTCGGTCGTCCGTGCGAGGTGTGCGATGCGGTGGCGCAGGGTATCCAGATGTCCACCGACGACACGATGAAAAAGCGCATCGAGGACGCGAAGTCGAGCGGCCGTGTGTTGCTCAACGTGCTCGAGCTCGACGGCCCGCAGCCGACGGTGCCGCAGATTCTCGAAGTCGCGCCGACCGTGTTCAACGGCAAGAAGGGTGTGGGCGGGATCATCAGCCTGTTCGATGAATGGCCGAACATGCTCGATCCGAACACGGGTAACGACATCATCGTCGAAAAGTCGGGCACGGGCCTCGACACCGCCTACAGCGTGCAGATCGCAGGTGCCTCGAAGCCGGTTCCGCCCGAAGCGCTCGCAAAGCTGTGCGACCTCGACGCGTATGTAATGCAGGAAAACGAGCAGGCGCAGCAACGCGCGCTGGCATCGGTTCGCTCGGTCGCGGGTCTGCCCAACCCGACAACGACGCCCGCGCTTGGCTACGCACCGGCTGGCACCGTCGCGCCGAGCGTCTACACCGCGCAGCCCGCGCCGCAACCGTGGGAGGTGGATGAGACGCTCGACATCGGCACGCTGGCTAACCCGGCCGCAGCCGCTGCGGTGGCCGTGACGGCGGCTGTCCCGGCAGTGGCAGTTGCAGTCGCCCAGCCGGCCGTCGCGGTAGCGCCCGCAGCGCCCGCAGCACCGGCGGTGGCCGCGGTAGCGCCCGCCGTTGCAGCAGCCCCGGCTGCCGCAGTGGCCCAGCCGGCAGTAGCGGTTGCGCCGGCAGCCGCCGCAGCTGGCACGGGTGACCCGGAGCTCGACGCTCTGCTCGCCGGCCTGTAATCGAAGCCTGATGTAACGACAGAAGCGGCGGGGCTTACACCCTGCCGCTTCCTCATTCAAGGGGTTCGATAGTGGCAAAGACAATCCTCATCGACGCGAACTCAGTCGGGCGCGCGTCGCACGCGGCGACGAAGCTGACCGTGGGTGCATTCCAGACGCAAGCCATCTTCGGCTTTCTGCGCACGGTGGGCGCGCTCTGTCGCGATTACCCGGGCTGGCAATTGCTCGTCCTGTGGGACGGCCGCGCAGACCATCGCTACGCGATCTATCCGCAATACAAGGAAAAGCGCAAGTCGGCGCTGGTCGATCCGGTGAAAGCCGCTGACCGTGCCGCCTACGAGGCACAGGTGCCCTTCATCAAAAAGGCGCTCGACATGCTGGGCGTGCCGCAGATGACGAACGCTGCGCTCGAGGCTGACGACCTCGCGGGCTACTTCGTGCCGCGTCTGTCTGCGAAGGACGATATGCTCCTCGTGACGGGCGACTCTGACTGGTGGCAGCTTATCAACGAGCGCTGCCGCTGGTTTGATCCGCGCAAGGCGGGCCTGCACGTCTGCCTCGACGACTTCTTCCAGAAGACTGGCTACTTCAGCCCGCGCGAATACATCGAAGGTAAGGCGCTGATCGGTGACTCGACCGACGACATTCCGCCGGCGGGCGGCATCGGGCCGAAGGGGGCGCCAGAGTTCATGGCGCAGTTCCGCTCGATGGAGAAGTTCCGGGCGATGTGCGACTCGGACGAGTTTGTGCCGAAGCTGAAAAAGCACATCGAGCTGTGGAAGGGCGAGTCGCGCCGCAACTGGGAGCGGAACATGAAGCTGATGAACCTGCTCGACCAGCCGCACCCGGACCCGTCCAAGACCGTCATCACACACGGCACTCTGAACGAGGACACCTTTCGCGCGCTGTGTGAGCGCCTCGCTTTTCGGTCGATGCTGCGCGAGTGGGATCACTTTCTGATCCCGTTTCGCCAGCGCTGGGAGGCGCGGCTGAAGAAGGCCGCTTAGGGAGAACCGCATGGACATTGTGATTGAAAAGAACGTGCCGCCGCCTGTAACCGGGCACGGCACATGGGGCAGCGTGCTGTCCCGCATGGAGGTCGGTGACTCGTTCGTGACCGACGACACTCCCGCCGCACGCGGTGCACTGCGCACCGCGGCAACGCGCGTGAAGATCAGCCTGTCGATCCGCAAGGAGCTGGATCAGCAGGGCAACCCCGTAGAAGGTCGTATGCGCGTATGGCGCGCGGCCGACAAACAGAAGGAGCAACAAGAATGAGCGTAGCAGACGATCTGGCGAAAGCCATCATGGGTGCTGTGGGCGGCAGCGACGAGGAGCTCGAGGTTCCCGGATACATCGACACCGGCTACGAGCCGCTGAACGATATTCTGTCGGGCGATCCGAAGAACGGCGGCATCGCGATGGGGCGCATCTTCGAAATCTTCGGCCCGTCGAGCTCCGGTAAGACGTGGCTCGCCACGCAGATCATGAAGCAGGCGCAGGTAATGGGCGGCGTCTCGCTGTTCATGGACCACGAGCTGACCTTCCAGCAGCCGTTTGCCGAGCGCAGCGGGCTCAAGACGGAGTTCCCGTGGTTCATCTACAAGCGCCCCGATACGTGGGAAGCCTCGAATACGATGGCCCTGCAGGCCGCTGACGCGATTCGCAAGAGCAAGAAGCTCGATCCACTCGCGCCGATCGTGGTCGTATTCGATTCGGTCGCCGCGATGATTCCGCAGTCGGTGTTCGAAAAGGGCATCACGGACTACAACATGAACGACACGACCGCGCTCGCGCGTGTGTCCTCGACCACGTTGAAGTCAATCAATCAGCAGTCGGCGAAGATGAACGTGACGATCATCTACCTGAACCAGATCCGCACGAAGCCGGGTGTGGTCTACGGTGACCCGACAACGACCCCGGGCGGCTCGGCGTTCGAGTTCTACGCCACCGCTCGTCTCGCGCTCGGCAAGAAGTTCATCAAGTCCAAGGTCAACGGCAAGGATGAAATCGTTGGGCAGTTGATGGGGATCGAGACGAAGAAGAACAAGCTGGCACGTCCGCGCCAGGAAGTTGATCTTCGGCTGCAATTCCTCGACGACGGCATGACGACCGTGAACCTCACGCTCTCGCTGCTCGACCACGCGGTCGCCGTCGGTAAGCTGAAGAAGCTCTCCACGGGCCGCATCGAGTGGGTCAACGGTTCCAGCTATCCGCCGGGGCAGCTCGCCGACATGATCGACAAGGGCGGCCTGAAGCCGGTGCTGCTCAACGTCATCTATCCGAATCACTACCCAGCCGTCGCGGCGCCCGCAGCCGCCGCAGCCTAAGCATTGCGCCTCCCTATACTCGGTAGCAGATAACCGGTAAGGGGAGGGGTGATGGAACAACATGTGATCGAATTTGCGCCGCCGGCCGAAGGGCTCGACGGCGTTTCTGTTTTCAACACCTTCCGCCTCGGTCGCGTGTGGCACGACCGGCTCAAGACGGGCGACGAGGTGTTCCTCATGTGGTCGAAGAAGATGCATGTCTTCGGGCGCGCGGTGGTCGGCGACGTGCACAAGGGCAAGCTCAGGGAGCTCGCCGAAGCGCATGCGCAGTTCAACCATAACCAGCGCGCGAACGCAGACACGGCGGGCGCCGCCGAGCGTCTGATCGCGAACATGATGAAGCGCTATGGGCCGCACATCTGTCATGAAAATAAGCTCACGACCTGCATTTACCTGAAGAGGTTCGAATGACAACGCCATTTTCCACGGTCGCTGCTGAGGCGCCCTATGCGCGCATCACGCGTCAGACCATTTTGGGCATCCTCGAAGAGGAGATCGGCAGCGACGTGCCGCTCAAAGTCAAAGCGAGCGCCGCGCGCGAGATCATGAAGGTGATCGAGGAGCGCTACGCGGAGAAACCGCGAAATGGCTGAGCTCAAGGTCAAGGACTGGAAGCCCTCGCCCTGTGGCAAATACCAGGCCGCCAAGGTGAAGAAGGGCTACAACCTCTACGGCGAGATCCGCAAATACCCGAACGGCATGACGATCTACTGGGCGTTCAGGAAGCCCGACGAGGTGTTCGTGGAGCTCGACGCATGGGCCGTCGACACGGAGACGATCTCCGTCATGAAGAGCCGCCGCGTCACGCACATCGGCATCCTCGTGTCCAACGGCGACACCTACCTCACGCGCATCGAGACGATGACCGACAAAGACAAGGGCGCCGTCGTCCTGAACTACAGCGCGCATCGCGGCGCACGCGGCAAGCTCGGCGCGCGTCAATGGTATCTGCCGCGCTCGCAGTTCGTGCAGCAACTCGCCCCGCCGGAGACGACCATCGAGCTGATGAAGATCCGGGGACGAAGATAAGTAAGCCATAACGTATCAATCAAACTATGTCATTCTTAATCAGGGAACGACCAATGATTCTAACCAGCGCACTTCTCTGCCTGACGTTGAACATCTACCACGAAGCCCGCAGCGAGCCGATCCTGGGCCAATACGCCGTCGCAGCGGTGACCATGAACCGTGCGGGCGACGACCCGAAAAAGGTCTGCGACGTGGTAATGCAACCACGCCAATTCAGCTGGACGACCACCAAGCTCTTGCGCGACCGCGCCGGGTGGCGTCTGAAAGCGGCCGGCGTGCCAAAAGACGACTTCGCCTGGATGATCGCGAGCAAGATCGCCGAGAACACCCTGTCAGGCCACAAGATCGACCTCACGCACGGCGCGACCTACTACCACGCCACTTGCGTGCACCCCGGCTGGCGCGAGAAGTTCGTTCACGCGCTGACGATCGGTGATCACATTTTCTATCGCGTTACATAAGTCACCGATTACTATAATTTACTGTGTAACGCAGACGTTACCCTTTCAACCACTCAGGAGTCACCTGCATGAAATTCTCGACGTTCCTCTCCAAAGCCCTGTTTCACGCATTCGTGTGGGCCGAACTGCTATACGGCCTGCTTGCGCCCGCGCAGGGCCACGAGAACCTGGCCGTCTTCATCATCGGCATGTTCTCGGCGATTGGCTTCGTCGGAATGCTGCTCGACGGCGGGCTGAAGTCGATCGATGTGCCGGGCTCGTTCATCGGCCGCGCTTTGTTCCAGCTGTTCCAGTTCTCAAGCATGCTGCTGATCATCCTGGTCGTCGAGCACGGACACTTCGCCGCCGCTACCGCGCTGACGCTCACGACATTCCTGAAGGCCACCGCGTATCGCACGGTGCGCAATGCCGAGCGCGACATCAAACGCATGCTGAAGGAATTCGCCAATGCAAAGGCGCAGCCGCAACCGGCAGCCGATGCCCCGTTCGAAGACCCGGCGCTTCAGACGAAAAGCACCACGCTCGAATTGAAGGCCCGCCCGGCTGCCGTGCGTGACCCCGCCTTCGACCATCCCTTCAGCGCAAATACCGCTGCCGCGACAAGCGCATAAGTCTCATCAGTCGTAGAAACAGGGGCCGCGTGCCCCTGTTCGCTGTCCAGAACATTGTAGTGAGAATGCCCACATGGGCTATCAGACGGGGGAATCATGACGCCATACGGGCTTCTATCAGACACGCATTGCCATAACTGGTCCGCCTTCGCGCAGACCGATGACGACCTCATCAACACACGCCTCGTGATGATCCTCGACGAGATCGAGCGCTGTGCCATCGAGACTAAGAAAGCGGGCGGTAATACGGTGTATCACGGGGGCGACCTGTTCCACGTTCGCGGCTCGATCGAACCGAGCGTGCTGAACCCGACACGCGCCCGCTTCGAACATATCTACCGGCAGCATGGCGTGAAATTCCGCCTGCTGCCGGGCAATCACGACCTTGAGCACAAGCACAGCAACGCCGTCGGCAACTCGGTCGAGGCGATGCGCGGTGAGTGGGTCGAAGTCAATCACGGTCCGACGTTCTACCCGGAGCACCCGGTGACGGCCACGCTTGAAGGCGTGCAGATGGTCCCGTGGGTCGAGCGCGTGCAGGACTTCAAGGACAACATCGAAACTTGGGGACTTGACCGCGCGTGCCGCGCGAAGCGCGACCTGATCATTCACGCGCCGATCGACGGCGTGATCGAGGGGCTGCCCGACCACGGACTCACCGGCGAATGGCTCGCGGAGCTCGGCTTCAAGCGCGTGTTCAGCGGCCACTACCACAACCACAAGGAAATCATCCCGGGCAAGGTCTGGTCGATCGGCGCGCTCACGCACCAGACGTGGGGCGACGTCGGCAGCAAGGCCGGTTTCCTGATCGTAAGCGACGCGGGCGTCAAGTGGCACAGCACGCATGCACCGCAGTTCGTGGACATCGACGCGTCGATGGACCCGTCCGAAGTCTCGTTGCGCTGCGATGGAAACTACGTGCGGGTCAAGGTCCAGAACGCGAAGCCCTCCGAAGTGAGCGCGATTCGCGACGGCCTGATGAAGCACGGCGCGCTCGGCGTGAATGTGAACGTCGTCAAGGTGCCGGTGACCGGCCGGCCGACAGTGAGCACCGTCAAAGCGGGCGCCTCGGTTGAAGTGCAAGTGACCGACTACATCAAGAGCGCGGGCTTCGAACATGCGGAGCTCGTCGCACAAGCAGCAATCAACGTTCTCGCGGAGGCGGTGTAATGGACTTTCTCAAACTGCGGGCGGTCAACTTCCTGACGCTCGGTGACTCGGGCGACCTCTCGCTCAAGGATCGCGGGCTCGTCCTAATTCAGGGCGTGAACAAGGACGACACATCGACCGAATCGAACGGCGCAGGCAAGTCGTCTATCGCCGACGCGCTGTGCTGGGCGCTGTTCGGCACGACCGCGCGCGGCGAGTCGGGTGATCAGATCATCAACGAAAAGGCGAAGAAGGGCACGTATGTGAGCCTGTCCCTGCAGGACGGCGAGACGATCTACGAGATCCGCCGCCATCGCAAGGACAAGCAGTTCAAGAACGCGACAACGATCACGCGCTGGAATCCGGCCGAGAGCTTCTTCAATGGCGCGGTGGGCGAGCGCATCGAGAAGGGCACCGAGAAGGAAGTGCAGCCGCAGATCAACGAAATCATCGGCTGCAACTACGACGTGTTCAAGTCGGCGATCTACGCCGGACAGGAGGACATGCCCGACCTGCCGAAGATGACCGACAAGCCGCTGAAGATGCTGATCGAGAAGGCGGCCGGCATCGAGCGGCTGGAGTCGGCCTACACGATCGCAAACCGCAAGCGCGACGAAGCCGTCGCCGCGGTCGAGAGTGCCACCAAGCAGATCGGCTCGCACGAGGCGCACATTGTGAACTGGAAGGTCTCGCTCTCGCAGGCTGAGACCAGCCACGCCGCGTTCGAAGCTGAGCGCCCCAACGTGCAGGCGGGCTGGACGGGCCGGGCCACGACGATCGCCGATGCGCTGCGGCAGAACTTCGAGACCTACAAGGGGCTCGGGGAGGCCGCGCTTGTCGCCGAGCGTGACCAGCTGCAAGCGATCCTCGCAGATCACAACAAGTTCACGGTGCAGCGCAACGAGCTGATCAAGACAGAGAGCGCGGCGGCAACCGCGCACCGCGTGCGGCTCGCCGACTTTGAGCGCGTGCGCTCACACGCCGTCGCCGCCAGCGAAGCGATCAAGAACGCGCCGGCGGCGATGGCGAAGCCCTGCACCGAATGCGGCAAGCCGCACACCGCCGAAGAGCTCGACGAGTTTGTCGCACATCAGCGCAAGCGCGCGATGGAACTCGCGGTCGAGGCGGGCCAGATCCAGTCCGAAGTGACGGAGCTCCAGAATGCGGCCGCCGCCGCTGCGAAGGCAGTCGAAGACTTCACCGCGACCATCCCTGATGTGTCGGCGACCAGCGCGCGCCTCGCGCAGGTGAATCAAACACTTCAGACGTGCCACCAGCTGAAGAACATGATCCAGCAGCAGAAGGCTGAGCACGACCGCGCGAAAGCCGAAGCCGAGAAGGCGCTCACCGTGGTCAACCCGCACCAGTCGGCGATCGATATGGGCCGTCAGCAGATCGCCAAGATTGAGGCTGAGATCGAGTCGATCAAGGCGGGTGCCGTCGAGCTCATGGAGGCGGTCGAGATCGCCGAGAGCGTGGTGAAGGTCTTCAGCCCCGGTGGCGTGCGCGCGCAGATCCTCGACACGGTGACGCCGTTCCTGAACGACCGCACCTCCGATTACCTGTCGTCCCTGTCGGACGGCAATATCAGCGCCGTCTGGTCGACGCTTTCGACCACCGCGAAGGGCGAGCTCCGGGAGAAGTTCAACATCGACGTCGAGAACGCCACGGGCGCGAAGACGTTCGGGGGTCTGTCGGGCGGGGAAAAGCGCAAGGTGCGGCTCGCGACGATGCTCGCGCTGCAGGACTTGGTTGCCTCGCGCGCGACGAAGCCGCTGTCGCTGTGGGTTGGCGACGAGATTGACGACGCGCTTGACGCCGCGGGCCTCGAGCGCCTCATGACGGTGCTCGAGCACAAGGCGCGTGAGAAGGGCACGGTGCTGATCATCAGCCACGAGTCGCTCTCCGACTGGTGCGACCAGATCGCCACGGTCACGAAGCAGGGTGGTCAGTCCACCGTATCGGGGGCGCTGAGCGTATGAACGCCAAAATTGCGGCGGGCTTGAGGAAGAGGCAGTTCTCAAGCCCGTTCGAGGATCACTTCGAGACGCCAAAGAGCACGATCTCAATGAGCGGGCGCCAGATGGGTAAGTCAACTCTTATGCGCGAACTGGCCGAACAGCAGGAGAGCCTTGCGAGAGCCATCGTCCGGTCATCGCCATCGAGCATTGGTGCGGCGGCAACCACTGCGACCGCCGCGCCGCCTTGGGCGAGTAAGAGCGCGGAAGAGATCGTCGCCGATATGAAGCGCTTCGCGGAACAGCTTGAAAAGTCGGCACCCGTAACCAGCGGGGCGATGATCGGCGATGGTCTCATCACTGCCGCGAAGATTGCCTCGTCGCTGCCCTGGCCCGGCACCAAGCCGAACATGTTCGACGACATTGTGGCGTCGGCGTCCGGGATCGTAAACCTCACTGAGGAACAACCCATGAACACCTCGAAGGAAGAAGCCGCGAAGCAGCTTGCCGCGCAGATCAACCAGAAGATCACGACGACCATCAGGCCCGGGCCATTCAAGCTCGCCGGCCCGGCGCAACTGACGATCAAGACGCGCCAGTCGCAATACAAGAAAAAGGCGTTTCTCGGCGACGAGACGATGAGCCTGACGAGTGTCTATGGAGGCAAGCGGGAAGTGATCGCTGTGTTCAAGAACGCGCTGCCGGTCGACTACTCCTACATCGAGATTCCGCTGGCCGACGCCACGACGCAGCTCGCCGGGTTCAAGGAATATCTAGCGTCGCTGGGTGTGGCGGACATCGACACGATCGTCGCCGGCATCGAGCAGCAGAAGACACAGACCGCGGCCGCCGAGCGCGACGAATTGCTCGCTGACCCGGAATTCGCAAGCTGGTAACCGAGGACAGGAAGATGAAACTGAAGATTGTTGGTCTGGACCCATCGCTCACCCACACGGGCATCGCGATCATGGAATACGACGTTGCGGCGGCGGCACTCGACGTGTCGGAACTGCGGTTGATCGTCACCGAAAACCAGAAGGGTAAGCAGGTCCGTCAGAACTCGGACGACCTGCGTCGCGCCCGCGAGGTCGTTGCGGGCATACACAGCGCGTGTAATGGTGCGCTCTTTGCCGTGTCTGAAGTCCCGATGGGCGCACAGAGCGCGCGGGCAGCGCTCGCGTTTGGCATGGTCATTGGGATTCTTGCGAACCTGCCTGTGCCGTTGATTCAGGTGAGCCCGCTCGAAGTGAAGATGGCGGCGGTCGGGCACCGTCAGGCGGCGAAGGAAGAAATGATCGCCTGGGCAGTCGCAAAGCATCCGAATGCGGGCTGGCTTCTACAGGACAAGAATGGCGCGCGCCATAAAAAAGGCGACCTGAAAGCCGACAACGAGCACTTGGCCGATGCAGTCGCGGTCGGCGAGGCCGGGATTCTGACCGACCAGTTCAAGCAGGCAGTGGCGATGCTCAGCTTCGCGAAGGCAGCCTGACATTCACGACTATGGGTGGAAGTTGTCCGAGTCGTCAGTTGATAGGCCGAAAACTTCAGCTGCTGCATTCCAAAGACCGGCATCGATGTCTAGGTGTTCCTCCAGCAACGCAGAGAAGAAAGCGTAGACGTCGTCGTCGGAGGCAATCAAAGCGATTTGACTGTTGTCGATTGCGGCCTCCAAAAGGCGTTCTGCTTCGGTTCTATTTATCGTCGGGCGCAACTGTTCGAGTTTTGCGATCGCCTCGTGGGTCGCTCGAAATGTGGGACTGGTCACTAAAGCCTCAATTGCAGCTTCCTTCTCGGCGCTGGGCGCGGTAACTGGAGTGGCGGCAGCCGCGACTTCAAGCATCACACCGTGTGCCTGGACTGGCTCCGGCGGCGAAGCTGCGGGTTCTGCTGCCGGCTGGCCGCGTGCCTCTTCTGCATCCGCTAGGTATCGGTCTAAGAATGGCTTGACGCCTTTGTAGACGTGTAGCTTGCCATTTTTCGACTGCTTCCACTCAACTTCCAGCGACGGATGTGGTCGGCCCGTGTTAAGTGCCGAAACGTAGTCTCCATCGTTGCTGACGATATGGAGGTCGCCATCCGGAACCCGGCTCAGCAGCACCTCCCAGTTATACTGATCTCCAACGCTGTCAGGTTTACCCGGCGGACTGCCTTTCTGCATCCGTTTCACGGCTCTAACAAAAATCTGTTCATCGTCCAGATAGAGTTCAGCCTTATCGATGAGGTCTTGTAAAACAATGTCAGCGGGTAGAGCGTTATTGGAAGCGTCCGTCGCTGCCTGATTGATCATCGCGTTGCGTGCTCTCGTCGCGGCTTCGACCGCGGTTCTATACTCGCTGGCTTGAGGGTATTCCAGCATGTGCTGAGGAATCCCGCCGGGGTGACTTTCTTTTTTGAAATTGTCCGCTGCGGTCTTTAGCCTGGTTTCGCGATTCCGCCAGAGTTCGTCGAGAACCTGTTCAGGAAGATGAAGGCAAATCCCATCTGCCGTGAGGTGCTCGCTGAGGTCCTTCAATTGACCTAGCGATTCCTTTGTTGAGGAATAAAATTCGAGGAAAACGTTGGTATCAACGAAGAGGTGTGTCTGCGCCATGAGTGTTGTGCGTGCTAGTGACTATTTTCGTATATTGCCATGTTCCCACGGTCTTAACGCCTATTCGTGGCGGTAGGGATCGGACGCGTCGTCTCTGACTATACTGAACAGGGAAGGGGTCGCGAGTCGCGGCTTATTTTTTTGTCTGTGAAGATAAGTAATGTGTGACTTATAATCCCTTCCCCCTCGCCAACCTCGACTGAGAAATGAAACACATGAACGTAGTAAAGCGCGATGGCTCGACCGAGCCGATGAACGTCCCCAAGATCCAGAAGTGCATCGAATGGGCCTGCAAGGGCCTGAACGTTTCCCAGTCCGAGCTCGAGACGAGTGTCGGCGATATGCTGTATGACGGCATGTCGACCAAAGATATTCACCGCGCGACGATCCTCGCCGCGGGCGGTCTGATCAGCCTCGCTGCGCCCGACTACACCTACGTCGCCGCGCGCCTGCTCAAGCAGCAGATTTTCAAGGAGTCGGTCGGCTCGATCGACTACCCGCACCTGGCCGACTACGTGAACAACGCGGTCGCGCTGGAAAAGCTGACCCCGGAACTGGTCGACGGCCGCTTCGATCTTGACGCGCTGAACGCGGAGATCGTCGCCGATCGCGACTACCAGTTCGACTACCTAGGCCTGCAAACGCTCGCCGATCGCTATTTCATCCGTGAGACGCCGGACGGCCGCATCATGGAAATGCCGCAGCACTTCTTCATGCGCGTCGCGATGGGCCTCGCATTGCGCGAAGACAATGCGACGGCGCGCGCCATCGAGTTCTATACGGTGCTGTCGAAGTTTGAATTCATCAATTCGACGCCGACGCTGTTCAACTCCGCGACGCTGCACCAGCAGATGTCGTCCTGCTACGGCAATCAGGTGGGCGACCAGATCGTTGCCGAGCCGGGCGATCACCCCTACGACTCCATCTACGGCGCGATCACCGAGTGCGCGTTGCTGTCGAAATACGCGGGCGGCATCGGCACCGACTGGACGCCGGTGCGTGGCAAGAACTCGCATATCAAGGGCACCAACGGGAAGTCCTCGGGCGTCGTCCCTTACCTGAAGGTCTACAACGACACCGCGGTGGCGGTAAATCAGGGCGGCAAGCGCAAGGGTTCGTTCGCGCCGTATCTGGAAACGTGGCACCCGGATCTGCCGGCCTTCCTGCAGCTGCGCAAAAACACCGGCGACGACCACGAGCGCTGCCACGACATCTTCCCGGCGAACTGGATTCCCGACCTGTTCATGGAGCGGGTGAAGGCGAAGGGCAAGTGGCATTTCTTCGATCCGCACAGCTACCCGGAGCTGCACGAGCTCTACGGCGACGCCTTCCGCGCGCGCTACGAGGAGCTCGAAGCGGCCGGCGCATGCGTGGGCGAGGTCGAGGCGCTGACGCTGTGGCGCGACATGCTGACGGCGCTGTTTGAGACGGGCAACCCGTGGATGACGTGGAAGGACGAAATGAATCGTCGTAACCCGCAAAGCCACGTCGGTGTCATCCACAACTCGAACCTGTGCACCGAGATCGCGCTGAACAACTCGGAAGACGAGACGTTCGTGTGCAACCTCGGCAGCGTAAACGTCGCCAAGGTTGACCCGTTCGCCAATCCGAAGCGCTTCAGCCAGGTCGTGAAGACCGGCATGCGCATGCTGGACAACGTGATCGACATCAACTTCTATCCCAGCGACCGCGCGAAGACCGCCAATATGCGGCACCGCCCGGTGGGTCTGGGCCTGATGGGGCTGACCGACCTGATGGCGAAACAGGGCGTGGACTGGGAATCGCAAGCGTGCCTCGTCCTGAACGACGAGCTGCTCGAGGCGCTCTCTTACGAGGCGATCAGCGCGTCGGTGGATCTCTCGGCCGAGCGCGGCGCCTACAGCACGTTCGCCGGCTCGAAGTGGTCGCAGGGCATCCTGCCGATCGATACGGCTCGCAACCAGGACGTATCGGGCAGGTATGACTGGGACGAGCTCCGTCACCGCGTCGTCACCTACGGCATGCGTAACAGCAACACGATGGCAATCGCGCCGACCGCAACGATCAGCAACATCATCGGCGTGTCGCCGTGCGTCGAGCCGAACTTCGAGCGCTTTCACTCGAAGAAGAACATGGGTGGCAAGTTCCTCGTGATCGCCCCGTCGCTGCGCTACACGGACTCGATCAAGACGTGCTTCGAGATCGACCCGATCTGGATCGTCGAGGCTGCGGCCCGCCGCCAGAAGTGGATCGACCAGGCGCAGTCTACGAATATCTGGATCAAGGCGGGCACGAAGGGCAAGGTGCTCTCGGACCTCTACATGCTCGCATGGGAGCGCGGCCTGAAGACGACCTACTACCTGCGCACCGAATCGGCGAAGGCGCAGGAAGAGGGCGCGGCCGCCGCAGCCGCCCCTGCGGCACAGGCTGCCGACGTCATGGAGCAGGACGTCTCGGCGGGTCTGTGCTCGATCACCAACCCCGACTGCACCAGTTGCCAGTAACCAACCAAGAAAGGGCCGGGCAACCGGCCCTCATACATTCCCGAGGCATAGCAATGAGTAGCAACTACGCACAGATCATCAACGACCGCCGGCTCGCATTTGGCCCGCGCAGCGACCTGATGGCGATCTCGCCCGCCAAGCACAAGTGGGCGCGCGACATGTGGAAGCAGATGAAGGCGAACAACTGGGATCTCCACGAGACCGATCTGACCGAAGACGGCCCGTGCTACCGCAACCGGCTCACGGACGGCGAGCGCTTCGCGTATGACAGCGCGCTGTCGTTCGCCTCGAACCTCGACGGCATCCAGTTGCACAGCCTGTCGAACGTCGAGGCGTGCATCACGTCCCCCGAGGTCGAAATGTGCATCAAGCGCCAGATGTATGAGGAAGCGCTTCACGTCGACGCCTACAGCGAAATGGTCGAAACCGTTTCCGCGGACCCGATGGCCGTCTATATGCGCTTCGAGCGCGACGGCATGCTCGCGGCGAAGAACGAGCACATCCTCGCGCAGTCGCGCATTCTGAAGGGCGAGCAGACGCCCGCGCAGTTCGCCCGCTCACTGGTCGCCAATATCGCGCTTGAGGGCATCTACTTCTACAGCGCGTTCCTCGTCTTTTACGCGCTCGCGCGCAACGGGAAGATGACGGGCTCGGCCGACAGCGTGAAGCTCATCCACCGCGACGAGCGCACACACCTGAAGCTGTTCAAGCAGATGCACCAGACGATGCGCCAGGAGCGCCCGGAGCTATACGACGCGCAGTTCTGGCGCGACGCTGAATTCCTGATTCGCGATGCGGTGGAGCTGGAAGGGAAGTGGGGCGGCTACATCGTCAGCAAGGGCATGTTGGGGCTGACCGCGCCGATCGTCACGGGCTTCCTGCAATCGACAGCGAACGAGCACGCGGTGGACATCGGCCTGCCCGAGCTGTTCCCCGGCGTGAAGAACCCGGTGCCGTGGTTCAAGCCGTTCTCCGAAGGCGAAGAGGCGAACTTCTTCGAAGCGAAGGTGGGCGACTACGCCGTCGGCACGCTCGATTGGGAGTAACGCGCGAATAAGTCACGGGTTACTATACTGTTCACTAACCGCCCGGGCGACCGGGCATTCACCGAAGGAAAGAGCATGAAAAAGTTTTGGGCAATCGTCGCTATCGCCGCAGGTCTTTTCGGGGTTGGTCTGATCATCAACGGCTGCACGCATAACGACTATGTGCAGCCGCCTATGGCCGCTCCTGTGCCTGCCGCGGTGGTTGCGCAAGCGCCGGGCGCCGCACCTGTTGTCGGATACGCGCCTCCGCCGGTCATCGTGCAGGCCGCGCCGACGCATGACGGCTTTTTCACCGGCATGCTGATGGGACACCTCATGAGCGGCGGCGGCGGTTATCACGCACCTGTCCAGCACAACACCACGATCGTTCAGCAGTCGGTGACCCGCAACACGATCGTGCGGCCCGCCGTCGCAGCGCCTCGCGCCAATACCTACGTCTATCGCCCAACGGTGCGCTCGAGTGGATCGAGCAAGTCGGTCTACGGGTCGTTTCGTCGCCGGTAGTCGGGCCAAGGGTCTGAATTGAGAATGGTGGTCGGGCGCAATGCCCGGCCCAATCGAGAAGTCATTGAAACCGCTTTGTGAACCAACCCTAGTAGCGCGTCTGACGGCCGGCAGACAAAAGCAAACGGCAGTAGCGAGACGAGCCTATCAAGCGCGCACGGTGAACACGGAGTAGCAGGGCCTCCGCTCTCCCGTCCGGTCTTTGAGCCGGAGTAGCGTATATGCGCGACGGCGCCCGAGTCGCATCGGGCAGCGGCCTCAATGACGTCTTTCAACGAGGAGAAACCAGCATGGCTAAGGCACGCATCACGATCTCGTTCGAATACGAGATCGTGGCACAACACTACGAGCCTCACATGACGCCGGAGCAGATGGTGGCGCTCGACGTCGCCAACTACAACGAAGACCCGCTCGCGGTCCTCGAAGTGCTCGCCGCGACCGAGTTTGAGGTCAGCGGCGTGCCGGTCACCGACAACCCGCTTTAACAGGAGCAAAACCCATGATCGAACTGCAAGGAAAAGGCTGCACCGTCAAGGTCATCGCCGATAGCGTCGCGCACAGCGTGAACGGCAAGCGTATCACCACGCTGCAACTGCGCTACTGGCGCGCGATCCACGCCGAGTTCATGACGCACCGCGTGCTGAGCCGCAACGCCAGCTCGTCGCGCGCCATACCGGTCGCAAAGATGCTGGAGCAGGTGCGCAATGATCCGGCGGGGCCGATCCACTGGGGAGCCAATCAACCCGGCATGCAGGCTCATGCTGAATGTGACGCGCCGATTGAACTGGTGGACTACGAGCTCATGGACGAGCCGACCGATTCAGTGCACGTCGAAACGCTGAATCAATTCTCGCGCGAGACAGCGTGGAAAGAAGCGGCGACTCGCGCTGCCGAGGTCGCCGAAGCCTTCTCGAAGGCGGGCTACCACAAGCAGGTCGTCAACCGGCTGCTGGAGCCGTTCCAATACATCAGCGTGATCTGCACCGCGACGGAGTGGGAGAACTTCTTCGCGCTGCGCGTGCACCCGGATGCGCAACCCGAGATTCAGGATCTTGCAGCCACGATGCAAAAGGCGATGGCGAAGTCGAAGCCCGTGGTTCGCACCGGATCGTGGGGCGACCCCGAAACATGGCACTTGCCCAACGTGCTTGACCACGAACGCAAGCTCTATCGTCTGGACGTGCTGCAAGCGCTCTCGACGGCCCGCAATGCCCGCGTGAGCTATCTGACTCATGACGGGGCAGAACCGAGCCCTGACAAGGATCTGGAGCTCTACGAGCGCCTGGTGGGTGCCGAGCCACTGCACGCGAGCCCGACCGAGCACATCGCCGCGCCGCTCTCGCAGGGCCACCGCACCGGCGGCCAGAAAAACTTCGTCGGTTGGCACCAATACCGTTCCGACGTCGAGGTGCGCATTGAGCGCGCGAAAAAGCTCGCTGCCGAAACGGGCGGCAGCAAACGCTTCGCGATTGCCTCACTATAATGAATAAGTAAGCGGTGAGTAATCACTGCAACACCCTGAAATCCTTTTGAAACCGGAGTGCCTACATGACGCAACTGCAAAACACCTTGAACTCATCCGACTATCACGCAGCGGTCCTGCAGACCGAGAGCAAGCCCGGCGAACTGAACTTCGGCCCGGCCACGCTGCTGATGGCGCTGAACCTCGCGGTGTCGGCCGCCAATGCGCTCGATCAGGTCAAGCGCGCGATTTACTACGGTCGCGACATCGACCAGGAAAAGGCGATGGAGGCGATTCAGGCCGTGCAGGGCACCGCCAGCGCGCTCGCGTTCCCGGTCGCCACGAAGCGCTACCGCGACCCGCGCGACGTGGACTTCTTCGCGCAGAACCTCTCCCCGGAAGCGGCAAAGAGCCTCAGCCCGGCCAACGTCGATCCGCGCCTGCTGCACGCAGCGCTGGGCAAGTTCACGGAAGCGGGCGAGTTCATCGAGGCGATCCTGCCGACGCTGATGGGCGCGGCGGTCGACAAGGTGAACGTGCTCGAAGAACTGGGCGACGGCAGCTGGTATGACGAGATCGCGCTCGACGCGCTCGGCTACAGCCGCGAGCAGTGCAACTTCGTGAACATCAAGAAGCTGCAGGACAAGAAGGCGGGCCGCTACCAGAAGGGCGCGTTCGACCCGAACGCCGCGGTCGAGCGCGACGTCGATGCCGAACGCGCATTGCTCGACGCGGGCGCGCAAAAGGCTGTCCTGGTCGCAGCGTAAGCCACACCCATTTTTTTCAACGACAGAAGGAGAAGCACATGAAGAAGATCGCACTGGCAGTCCTGCTCGCCGCTGTTTCGATGACCGCGTTCGCCCGCGGTGGCGCTGGCGGCAACGGCAACGGCGGCGGCCCGGTCGGCAATGGCTACCACGGCTTTTGCACGGGCGACTGCAAGCCCGCGCAGAAGAGCCGTCACGACGCGAAGCCGGACCCGAAGCTCTACAAGGGCCGCAAGTAATGATCGGCCTGTGCGGAGCGCAGCGGGTGGGTAAATCGACGCTTGCGCAGGCGTATGCGGAAGAGACCGGGGTCAAGTTCGTTGCTACCGGTGCTTCCACGACCTTCCGGCGGCTCGGTCTGGACCCGAAGAAAGACTACGACTTCGCGACCCGACTGAAGCTGCAAAAGGAGATCCTGCGCGACTGCGACGCGCTCTACGAAAAGAGCGGCATACGGTTCATCACCGACCGCACGCCGATCGACTTCCTCGGTTACACGCTTGCCGACGTCACGCGCGAGAACGTGCGCGGCGCGCTAGATGCGGAGCTGCAACGCTACATCGCGGACTGCTATGCCTGTGCGAACCGGCATTTCACAACGCTGGTGCTGGTGCAGCCGGGTATTGAGCTCATCGAGGCGGAAGGGAAGGCGCCGGCCAACCCGTCTTATATGGAGCACCTGAACGCGCTGATGCTGGGCCTCATGGCCGCTGATACGCTGCAAAGCGACCACTACCAGATCCCGCGCCGTATCACGGAGCTGGAAATGCGGATCACCGCGGTCGAACAGGCAGTGCGAAAGTCAGCCCAGCGCCATGTCACCAAGATGGGCCTGCTGCACGAAGAAGGACTTGTGCTGCATTAGTAATGTCGGTAACATAAGTAATTCGTTACCTATTCCTAGCGGGGAGGTCTACACTGTCTAGTGTTGATTCTCCCCGTTAAATCAATCAATTACAGGAGTTCGCGATGTCGAACAGCGTTAAGCTCAGCAATGATTCCCGCGACCAAATCATCAAGAACGCAATGCATGGTGCGTTCGAGGCTGACTTCAAGGCGATCAACAAGCGCCTGTCCGAGCTTGCCATGAAGTGCTACCGCACGGTCGTGTTGGAGGAGGACGAAAAGAAAGCGCGCAAGGCGCCGGCCGAATTCCTCTCGCTGACGAACTCCGTGTCGTTGCAATTTCATGACCCGGAAACGCATCGTCGCGTCTCGACGGAGAGCAACATCGAAATCCCCAAATCGATGCCCTTCCGCTCCAACTCCTCCTGCGGCCACGTTAAGGTCGAGGACAGCGCCCTGTATGCAGCCTACAAGCAGATCGACGCTGATCGCTGCACGCTGCACGAGAAACGCGGAGCGCTGCGTGACTCCATCAAGCGCACGGTCTACTCCACGACGTCGCTGAAAAAGCTGATCGAAATGTGGCCCGAGGTCGAAGGCTTCCTGCCGGCCGACATGACCGCGCCCAAGCCGCAACTGCCGGCGCTGCCCGTCGCCGATCTGAACGAGGCACTGAAGGCTGCCGGCATCAAGGTGGGCGTGATCGTCAAGCCGAAGGCAACAGGCGGCCTCGTAGCCGTTGCAGCATGAGCCCCGAACAGCTCGCCACGCTCGCGGCGCTTGAAAGCGAACACCCGGGCATCCGCGAGGAGCTCGAGCGCAAGGTCGTGGACGAGATCGAGCGCCTTGTCCTCGCGGTGCGCGGCGGCAAGATCACCAGCTACGCCTATCACCAGGCCATCGACGGGCTCTGGGGCGGTGTGGCGGGCCTCGTGAGCCGCGAGTCGATGGAGATAATCACCGCTGCCAAGAAGGAGTTCGCGGGCGGTCTGAGTGAAACCATGCGCTCGATGACGGTGATCGGCGAGGTCGTCGCCGTCGTGCGCTGGCTGGTCGGCGGTGATGTGGTCGAAACCGTGCTGAAGAAGCCGGGCGCCGCGCTGGTGTCCAAAGAGACACGCGTCAAAGACGGATCGTCGGCGAGCGCGCTGCGGGTCTATCTGACCACGGTGAAGAAGTTCCGCGACATGCCGGGCGCACTCGCGATCTGATCCAAGTTTCGTTCGTTACTATACTGATAAGTCATGAATGACTTACAAATGAGGGAACATGAGCACAACCATTTCGGCAATTCGTCTTGACGTCGCCAACCTCGTCGCCCGCGCGCAAGAGATCCAACTGGTGCGCGACGAAGACATGCTCTTCACGATCCTGGGTGAGCTCCAGAACCGCACCGACGAGCAGAAGAAGGCGATCTTCGCGCAGTCCCGCAAGGGCGGCGGCGTCTTCCTGTTCGAGAGCAAGAATTTCCCGGGCTTCATCGCTGAATACATTCCCGGCGTGATGCAGACGGACAGCATTTCGTGCCTGTTCAAGCCGCATCCGATCCTCGCCGAAGCACGCACGCTGCTCGCATTCCGCGAAGAGCTCGTGTCCGAGATCGAGCGCGTGAACGGCGCGGCACCGGGTTCGCTGCGCAAGATGGACCCCGCGCGCCACCGCGACGTGCTGCTGATCGAATTGTCCACGCTGCAGCTCGCCGACACGCTCCGCGAGACGGGCCGCGTCAAGCTGTAAAGCCGCCCCATAAACCCGGAAATCCCCGCCAGCGGGGAGACGATTTTTCACTACCTATAAGGATCTATCCATGTCCGCACTCAAACGCATCGTCATCGCCTCCTACGAAACCACCGACGGCAAGACCTTCTCCGACAAGGGCGAAGCCGCCAAGCACCAGGCGCACCTGAACCGCATCAAGAACATCGCCGTGCTGGTGAAGTCGGGCTTGGCGACCAACGCCACCGAGCCGACCGACGAGCTCGCATTGGAAGTCGCGCAGTTCATCGTCGACAACGCGGACGCGCTGCGCGAGATCCTCCCGAAGCGCGCGAAGCCCGTCACACCGGCATCGCAAACGGGTCTGGTCGGCGAGCAGCCGCCCCTGAACGCGATTGGCGAACTTGCCGCAGCAAGCGTGGGCTTGCTGCAGGTTCCGGTTGCAGGCGGCGTGACCGCTGTCGATGCGGCCGCTTTCCAGATGCCCGCGGGCCTGGTCGCGAACGTGGCGAACCAGCAAGCGCTCGCCAACCCGTAACACCTACTGCATCCGACCGGGCGCCAATGCCCGGTCGGGAGAATGACCGAATCGCAATTTCATCGGGACCAACCCATGAACCGCTATGCAGCCACAAAACGCGGGTGGAGCAACAAGGGCGTTATCCGGCGGGAAACCGAATACACGCGCCGAACCAATTTACCGTGCCGCCAGAACGCGCACTGGAATGAACGTGAGGACTATGACCTGTGCGAAGCCTTTACCAAGGGCGTATCGGTCAGTCGCCTTGCTGAGCGCCACGGGCGCACCCGCACCGCAATCTTGATGCGTATCGATCGCTCGCTCGACGGCGCAACCCGTTACATGACCAGTCCTACAGGTGAAAAATGACCACACCGAACTTCGAACTTCTGAAAGACGCATATGCCATCATCGAAGGGATTCCCGAAGGGAACTTCCATCTGGATACTTGGCGCACAAGGGATGAGGGCGCATCGTGCGGCACAATCGCCTGCGCAGGTGGCTGGCTGACGCTGCACCCGAAGTTCCGTGAACTGGGGCTCGGGGTCGATTCTTATGACTTTCCGAATCGGTTCAACAACTTCCCGACATTCAACGGCGAAACGCATAACAAGGCGCTCGCAAGATTTTTCGGCATCACTGAAAGCGATGCGGACGACCTCTTCCGCCAGCGCACTCGTTACGAACGCGAGGGCACCGACAAGGAGCTCTTTCTGCGCCGCCTGCGCAGCTTCCTCGCAAAGCGCGGTCAGCTGAAGGAGCAACTCGAAGCGGCCGGTGCGGCATGAGCCGCCTGCACATTCCCCGCCTGGGCACCGAGATCGTTCTCGCAGCAGACTGGACATTCCCGCTGTTTGACGAGCATCGCAACAGCGGCCTGCTGAGCGCGGTCGGCATCACCGTCCCGTATCGCCTCCTGCCTGACTTCTGGAGCGTCAGGCAGGAGGAGCGCATCAACGCGGTCAGCCGCAGTAAATGGCGCATGGGCGATGGCACGCTCCCGGAACAATCGCATGACTACCATCACCTATGCCACCCGGTGACGATTCCGCGCCTTGCCACGCTGAGCATCGACCGGATCTTCATTCGCAAGGGCGCATCGGACTTCGACAGTGTGACGTTCTGGCTGAAGGCGAAACAGAACCCGGTCACGATCAACGGGCGCCAGCTGAAAAAGAGCCTGCGTTTCTGGGCCAAGCTGGATGACGTGAACCGCATCGAGGTCTCGGACCCGACGCCATAGGGTTAGAAGTGGATGCCAAAGTTTTTGAGGAATGCTTCGACGGCGCGCCGGGGATTCACAATCGGCCCGCCAAGGTCGCTTGTTGGCCCAATACCTATCCCGTTGAGAATGCCGTCTCGAAGCTGGTTCAATGCGCTGTTCGGGCCGCCGAGTGGTTTACCGCCGAGAATCTCACCGACGTCGATATGGCTCATGTGTCTTGGCAGGAGGTCCGAAATACCAAGTGTTAGACCGGAGACGGTGAAATCGGTGATCGTTTGCAGGAAGTCAACGGTGCCCTGGCAGTCGCTATCTACTTTGTCGTTTACTTCCTGCGTTTGGTCTGCCTTCATCTGGTTGAGGTCGGCGACGTAGGCTACGAGGTCGATCGTCCGATCGGACTGCGCGTCGTAATACTGTGTCGGATCAAGGGGCGGGTTTCTTGCCCGCATATGCGCGATGATCGTCACCGCATCGTTAATGAGAGGATCAAGCGCCTCATTCACTGTGTCGATACCTTTATTCCTCGCGTCGTCGCAAATGCCCATTTCAGTCTCCGGTTTGAATACATGTCTCTGTCAAGTCCGACGTGCAGAAAATAAGCGCGCGGTAATCCTAATTTGTAGGACAGCTGTTTGAATTTAGCAAGGCAACAGACGGGTGACTAATGAGCGCTACCGCACAGACGTCGTGCCTCTTGTGTCGACGCGTATCGGTCCAGCGTTACGCCAAACAATCGCAGCTATTGTGATAAGTAACAAGAAACTTACTCGTATGGGGTGAATATGACAATTATCGTGGGCCTCGACCTCGAAACGACCGGCCTCGACCAGAGCGCGGGCCACCGCATCATCGAAGTGGCTGCGACGCTCCATGAGCTCGAAACCGAGCGCTTCATGGGCAAATACGTCCAGCGCATCAACCCGCAACGCCCCATCGACCCGGACGCCCAGCGCGTGCACGGGATCACGTTCGACATGCTCGCCGCAGAGCCGACGTGGGAGCAGGTCGCACCCAACGTGCACCGCGTGCTGACCGCGGCGCAGTTCATGGCGGGGCACAACGTGATCGGTTTCGACTGGCCGTTCCTCGCGGGCGAGTTCCAGCGCATCGGCATGGCGGTGCCCCAGGTGGAGCTGATCGACACGATGGTCGAGGCGCGCTGGGCGACGCCGCTGGGCAAGCTGCCGAACCTCGGCGAGCTGTGCTTCGCCTGCGGCATCGACTACAACCCGGCGCTCGCACACGCGGCGGAATACGACATCACCGTCAACATGCAGGCTTACTTCGCCGCGCGCCGCATGGGCTTTTTCGGCCCGAAGATCGTGCAGCCGGTGCCTGCAGTCCTGGAGGCAATCGCAGCATGACCGACCGCGTAAACGCACTGACCGTTGTCCTGCGTGCGGACGTTCGTGAAGACGACGTTAAGCCGCTCCTCGACGCCATCAGCCTTCTGGAGGGCGTGCTTGAAGTGGTCCCGCAAGTCACCAGCCCGCAGTCCTACGTTGCTGAGCGCCGGGTGCGCGCTGAGCTCCGCGATCACATCATGGGGTGTCTCGTATGAGCGCGATCAAGCATCCGTGCTTCGTGAACACGGAACGAATGGGGGCGCTGACACTCGCCGCATTCACGGTTCCGAAGCGTCCCGTTAGCGGGGCAGCTGCTGCGTTCGATCGGGCGGCCCGTGCACTTGTGGCGAAGTTCAATGCGGACCTCGAGCAGATCGAAGGCTTGCAGGACCATCGCGACTTCGGTGGCGGCGTATCTCGCCCGTATGTCCACCATATCTGCGCGCGGCCGGCCGCCGAGCGCTTCACCGATGAAGAGATCGCGGCGATGCGCGCGGCGGTCCTCGAGGCGTTCCCGGGCGCAACACTCGCTGACGAATGGCATAACCAGAGCAACGGTTGGCCCGGCTACAGCATTCGCTTCAGGGAGCCGTCATGAGCCCAATTGCGTTTGCCGAAATGCTCGCGCCGAATGCCGTAGAGCGTCCGAAGTCAAACCGCGTCACGGTCAACGTGTGGGGTGACGACGAGGGCCAGGTAACCAACGTCGCGCGCGCCGTGCGTTTCGGGGTGAGCGTGCTTGGCGCAACGACCGAAGCGGTCAACGTCCCGGCTGAGACTGCTGAATCGGGCCGCCTGGACAAGATGCAGGGCGTCACCGTGCGCGTCGAGGCGTGCAACGACTTTACGACGCGCCCATGGCCGCACGACGGCGAGGTGTTCGATGCGTTCTTCGCAGTCGTGCCGGCAGCCGAGAATGAGCACGGCGTCGACGTGCACTGGATTGATCCGCACGAGTCTGTGCAGTCAGTCATGGAAGGCTATGGCCGCATGGGCGTTGTGACGGACGAAATGTTCGACCTGTCGGATCAGGGTCTTCTGGAGAAGGTCGGCGTGCACCGCGTGCGCGTGCAGTTCTGGTTCGACGACCGCGAGGATCATGAAGGGAACCGGGACTGTGAATACGGCTTCAGCATCCTGTCGGTCGAGGAGGTGATGTCGTGAATCGCAACTCGTTCTTTCAGATGCTCAAGGAACTCAACCCGCAAGAGATCGCCGCGCACTCGGTGCTGAATCACCACGTCGAAGGCATGAACTACCTGTGCCTGCACCGCTCGCCAAAGCTCACGGTCAAGCTGTATTTCATCGACCCGGCGCGCATCGACAAGACGCCTGGATCGATGCTAGTGACGCCGCACACGCACCGTTATGCGTTCGAAAGCACTGTGCTCACGGGACAGCTCATTCACGAGACATTCAGGGAAGGCGTCGACTCGGATCATGATCGGTTCGTCTATGCACCCGAAACGAAGATGCGCTTAGGCACGGGCTCAGTCGGGCTGTGGCAGCGCAGTGTCAATACGCACATCGCGAGGACAAACACCGATTCGTATTGGGTTGACACAGACGAGATCCACAACCTGATCGTGCCTGACCGCCCTGTGTTGCTCGGACTCGTGCAGTTTGCCGACGTGCTGCCGACATCGACGGTTTATCTTCGAAAGGGCACCGAAATGGTGTTCCCGCAGTCCCGAGAAACAAGCCCGGTCGAGGCGTGGGCACTGCGCAACCAGGCACTAAAGATGATGGAGGTGGCGTGATGTCCGAGCACACGAAAGGGCCTCTCTTGCTGGGTAAAAAGGGCATGGGTGTCATCAAGGGTGGCCCGATGCACGAATACACCAATGGATCAGCGCAGTCGCAGCTGTTCCTCGCAATGGTCGGACAGGACATGTCCGATCAGGAGCGCGACGCGAACGCCGAGCACCTGATCAACTGCTGGAACAGCCACTACGACCTCATGGCGGCGCTTCAGCGCTATCTGAACTGCGACCCGTCGCGGGACGCTGGCGGCGATACACCGGCTGCGCAGGCGCGTGCCGCGTTCGCAAAGGCAGGCGCCGCATGCTAGTCACCGTCATCGCCGACGCCTCGTTCGACCCTGCGACCGGCGCGGGCGGCTACGGCTACTGGGCCGTTTCTGAGCGCGGTCGTCAGTCGGGTGGTGGCCCGTTCAAGTCGGCATCGCGCAACAACAACGTCACCGAAATGATGGCGATCGTCAACGGCGTGCACATGGCATTTGCGAATGGCGTCGCGCTCGATG
>Ga0207713_1000149_pt1 | contig 105256 bp, 112 predicted proteins | sample KBSS64metaG_FD_184404 | JGI IMG/M metagenome (GOLD analysis project Ga0207713, IMG submission 184404) | Switchgrass rhizosphere microbial communities from Kellogg Biological Station, Michigan, USA - KBS S6-4 metaG (SPAdes) (version 2) | ecosystem: Host-associated > Plants > Roots > Rhizosphere...
CGCATTCGCCGCACGTTTGATCGCTTTGTTGATGCGCCCGTAAGTGCCGCAACGGCAGATATTCCCGGACATCGCGTTGCGGATCGAGTCATCGTTGACCGGTGCGCCGGTGTTGAGCAGTGCGGCGGCGGACATGATCTGCCCGGATTGACAGTAGCCGCATTGCGGCACATCTTCGGCGACCCAGGCCAGTTGCAGCGGATGGTTTTCGCTGGGCGACAGGCCCTCGATGGTGGTGATGCTGTGGCCCGCGACGGCGGCCAGCGGCAACTGGCAGGAACGCACCGCGACGCCGTTCAGGTGCACGGTGCAGGCACCGCACAGGCCCATGCCGCAACCGAACTTGGTGCCGGTGAGTTTCAACTGATCACGCAACACCCATAACAAGGGCATGGAGGGGGACGCCTCATCCAGCTCGCGTCGTTCGCCGTTAACCGTGAATGCAATCATTGTCAGGCTCCAAAAGAGCGGCCCGTCTTTGTGCGGGCCTGGTGACCGATTATTGGAACCCCCGGCAACGCGCGGCCAGCGACGATTTCTGCCAACCGGTGTAAGCAGGACTAACAACATGTACAAGCGATACCCGTCGGTGCAGTCCATGAGCGCGTTCATCCACGCGGCGCGCAGCGGCAGTTTCTCCAGCGCCGCGCGCAAGCTCGACCTGACCCACAGCGCGATCAGCCAACAAATCCGCGCCCTGGAAGACTTCATCGGCCAGCCGCTGTTCGTGCGCGAAGGCGGCGGCAGCAACCTGACCGATGCCGGGCAGCTGTTTGCCAGCGTGCTGTCGGATGGTTTGGCGCAGATTGATCGCGCGTTGTCTTCGGTGAAAAACCGCAGCGTGGCTCAGCGTCTGACCCTGGATGTGGACAGCGAACTGGCGCAGAGCTGGCTCAATCCGCGTCTGCCGCAGTTGCTCGATGGCTTGCCGGATTACGAAGTGACAATCCTGTCGATGCCGCGCAGTGATCGCAGCACGTTCGAACGGGTGGACCTGTCGCTGCGCTATGGCTATGGCGATTGGGACGATTGCGAGATGACCCAGATTTGTGGGGATCGGGTGCTGGCGGTGGCGTCTCCGGCGGTGCTGGAGCGGCATGGGTTGCAGCTGCCGTTGAGCCCGGCGCAGATTCTTGAGTTGCCGCTGTTGGGGTATACGCGGCGGTCGTGGATTCCTTGGCTGGATGCGGCGGGGATGACACCGACTGAACCGACGGCGCGGGTGATTTTCGATAATGCGGCGAATCTGATTGCGGCTGCCGAGGCCGGTGTCGGTGCAGGGCTGGTGCGTGGATTGCTGGCTGCCGATGCGTTGCGCAGCGGGCGGTTGGTGGCGTTGAACGAGGCGCAGATTGCGGCGCATTACAACCTTTACGCAGTGTGGCCGCATGGGCAGGCTGAGCGGGTGGCACCTGTTGTTGAAGTGATCAAGCAGTTGGCCATGCAAACATTTCACTGACACCATCGCTGGCAAGCCCATATCGAACAAGTATCACCACCCCACCCAATTAATATTGTACGAACCCTCCCCCGCCTTCCAATACTCGCCTCAAGCAAACCACCCACCCGGGCCGGATGCGAACAGGCGAGGGAATGCGCGAGTGCTGCGCATAGAAACGGCCGATTGCCCGGGACGTGGATGCTGTGAGCCGCAAGGCTCCCTTCCCCGCTATCAGGAGATCGACTTCAATGATCATCGATATCAGCTGCTATCCCACGGATCTCGTGGACCTCGCCTGGAGGCATGACGGTGACCCGTTCACCGGCGAGCGTCTGCTGGAGATGATGGATGGCCCGTACATGGTCAACGGCAAGCCTCGCCGCATCGACAAAGCCTTCATCCAGCCGCCGCAGGGCAACACCATTTACACCTGGACCGACGGCGAACTGTCGGGCCGCGAATCCATCGACGCCTACATGGCCTACACCCTGAAAATGGTCCAGACCTACCCGGACCGATTCATCGGCTGCTTCGTCTACAACCCGCGCTGCGGCGTGGAAAACGGTGTCGAGGCGATCGAGCGCTACGTCAAGGATCACGGTTTCAAGATGGTGCAGATGCAGGCCAACATGCACGCCTACCGTCCCGACCGCGCGCTGGACTGGGTCCGTCCGGCCTTCGAGAAATGTGCCGAGCTGGGCATCCCGGTCAAGCTGCACACCGGCGACGGGCCTTACAGCATCCCGTCGGAATGGGTGCCGATGATCAAGGAATTCCCCAACGTCGATTTCATCATGGCCCACTTCGGCGTGCAGACCGGCGGCGTCTACGTGTTCGAACCGATGCAGTGGGCGATGGAGCTGCCCAACGTCTATTGCGAGTCTGGTTGGTGCCTGCAATCGCGGATCGTCGAATTCGCCAAGGTGCTGCCGACCCACAAGATCCTGTTCGGCACCGACACCCCGCCGAACGAACCGGGCATGTGGCTGCGCCTGCTCGAGGTGCTCTGCCACGAGCCGCCGCAGGGCCTGAACCTCGACGAGGACACCCTCGAAGACTACCTGGGCAACAACACCGCACGGATGATCGGCCTCGAGCCGTCCCCGCCGCCGCGTTCCGTTTCCGAAGCAGAGGCGCAACTCAAGCGCCCCGTCACCACTCAACTGGCCAGGAGCTGAACCGATGATCATTGACACCCATCTGCACCCCACCAATCTGGTCGACGAGGCCTGGCGCCACACCGGCGAACCGTTCACCGGCGAGCGCATGCTCAAGCTGATGGACGGCCCGTACATGATCAACGGCAAGCCGCGCCGGATCGACATGGGCTTCATCCAGCCGCCACCGGGCAACACCGGTTATCGCGACGGCAACCGCCGTGGCCGCGAGGGCGTGCGCGACTACATGTCGTATGTCGCCGAACTGTGTGTGAAGTACCCGGACCGCTTCATCGGCAACTTCAACTTCAACCCGCGCTGGGGACCGGAAAACGGTGCGGCGGAGCTGGAATTCCACATCAAGGAATACGGCTTCAAGATGCTCAAGCTGCACGCCAACATGCACGGCTATCGCCCGGACCGGGCGCTGGACTGGCTGCGTCCGGCGATGAAAGTCTGCGCCAAGTACAACATCGTGGTGCTGATCCACACCGGCGACGGCCCGTACACCATTCCGACGATGTTCTACCCGATCATCCGCGAGTTCCCGATGGTCAATTTCATCATCGGTCACTTCGGCATCCAGACCGGCGGCAACTACTCGTTCGAGGCGTTCTGGATGGCGATGGACACGCCGAACGTGTACTGCGAATCCGGCTGGTGCTTCCAGTCGCGAATCGTCGAGTTCGCCAAGGAGCTGCCGCGCAACAAGATCGTGTTCGGCACCGACTCGCCGCCGAACGAACCGGGCATGTGGCTGCGCGAGCTGGAGGTGTTGTGCTCGCCGGCGCCGCAGGGCCTGGGGATCGACGAGGATCACCTTGAGGATTACCTGGGCAACAACATCGCCCGGTTGTGCGGGATCGAACCGACCCCGCCGCCCAAGGATCTGGCCGAAGCGGACATTCGTCTGACCACGACCTATCTCTAAACAGGGTCTGACCCGGCTTCAACCCAGCCACACAGCGACTTTACAGGCGCGAAGATGATCCGGCGTTCGCTCGACCGGCAGGCCAACGGCTTGTCGATCGAACGCCAGCCTCACCCCTGCGTGCCTGCTTTTTACGAGGTGAAACCATGACCCGTTCGACGCTCGGCGACTCTCAGGATTTTCACGTATTCATCGACGCCTATCGCCGCCAGTACCCGGACGATGTGCTGACCATCACCCACCCTCTTTCTGCCGATCAGGACGTCACCGCTCTGGTCGATGCCCTCGCCACTCAGGGCCGCGATCCGCTGCTGATCTGCGAAAACGTCGGCAACCTCGGCGTGCCGGTGGCGACCAATCTGTTCGCCTCCCGCCGGCGTATCGCCCGGCTGTTCGGCGTCAGTGCCGCGCAGTTGCACGAAACCTTTCAGATCCGCGCCAACCAGCCAATCGCGCCGCGCTACGTCGAAACCGGCCCGGTGCTCGACGAAGTCTTCGAAGGCGAAACCCTGGACCTGGCGCTGCTGCCGATGCTCAAGCATTTCGACAGTGATCGCGGCCCGTACATTACCAACGCGATCATCATCGCCGAGGACCCGCAGACCGGCATCGCCAACATGAGCTACCACCGCTCGATGCGTCACGCCCGTCAGGCCCTGGCTACCAGCCTGCACTCGCGCGGGCATCTGTGGCGGATGCTGCAGACCGCCCGCGAACGCGGTGAAGAATTGCGCGTGGCCATGGTGGTCGGCGCGCATCCGCTTTTCATGCTCGCCGCCGCTGCACGTTTGCCCTACGGCAGCGATGAACGCGCAGTGGCCGGCGGGCTGTTCGGTGCGCCGCTGGAACTGGTCAAGACCCCGCGCTACGGCATCGGCGTCCCGGCTTACGCCGAATTCGTGCTGGAGGGCGCGATAGACCCGACGGCCTATGCCGAAGAAGGCCCGTTCGGCGAGTTCAGCGGTTATTCCTCGGATCGCTCTACCAACAACGTGTTGCGCGTCGACACCTTGTTGCGGCGCAAGGACGCGTGGCTGGTGGACGTAATGGGCGGGCGTTACGCCGAGCACCTGACCCTGGCGCGGCTGCCACGCGAAGCGGAGATGAGCGAGAAGCTCAAGGCACGCTTCCCCGCCGTCACCGCCGTGCATTACCCGAACTCCGGCACGCATTTTCATTGCTACGTGGCGCTGGACCAGAGCCGCGACGGCGAGGCCCGACAGATCATGCTGGCCCTGCTCGGCTGGGATCCGTACCTGAAAACCGTGATCGCGGTGGACAGCGATATCGACCTCACCGACGACAGCCAGGTGCTGTGGGCATTGGCCACGCATTTCCAGCCGCACCTCGACATTTTCACCATCGACGGTTTGCCCGGGAGCCCGCTGGACCCGTCGTCCTCGGTCAATGGCACCACCTCGCGCATGGGTCTGGATGCCACGCGCGGCTCGGCGTTCGACGGGATCAAGGCGCAGCTCGATCAGGACGTACTCGAACGCGCGCGGCAACTGCTTGAAGGTCTGCCATCGTGAACCGTCAGCGGATGGTGGTCGGCATCAGCGGCGCGTCCGGGTTCATCTACGGCGTGCGCCTGCTGGAGCTGCTGGCCGAGCTGAACATCGAAAGCCATCTGGTCATCAGCCGTGCCGCGCTGCTGACCATGGCCCACGAAACCGACTACAAACTGGCGGACGTCACCGCTCTCGCCAGCCACTATCACCGCGCCGATGACGTGGCCGCCGGGATCGCCAGCGGTTCGTTCCGTTGCCTGGGCATGGTGGTTGCGCCCTGTTCGATGAGGACGCTGGCGGAGATCGCCACCGGCACGTCATCGGGGCTGATCGGCCGCGCCGCCGACGTCACCCTCAAGGAGCGCCGCACCCTGGTGCTGATGGCCCGCGAAACGCCGCTGACCCTCGCCCACCTACGCAACATGACTGCCGTCACCGAGATGGGCGGGATCATCGCCCCGCCGGTGCCGGCCTTCTACGCCCGCCCCGACAGCCTGGCGCAAATGATCGACCACAGCCTCGGCCGCGTCCTCGACCTGTTCGGCCTCGATGCCGGCGTCGCGCTGCGCTGGGGTGAAACCCCGGCCCCGAGCCAAATCCAGCCTCACTCCCCTTCATCGTGCACCGGTCTATCAATACCAAGGAGCCTCACATGAACACGCCCTTCAACGCCCCGACCCCGAACACCAAAATCCCGGTCACCATCCTCACCGGGTTCCTCGGTGCCGGCAAAACCACCCTGCTCAATTACATCCTCAAGGAGAACCACGGCCGCAAGATCGCGGTAATCGAAAACGAGTTCGGTGAAGTCGGCATCGACGGCGATCTGGTGCTCAGCTCCGAGACCGAAGAGATCTACGAAATGGTCAACGGCTGCGTCTGCTGCACCGCCGAAGTCCGCGAAGATCTGGTGCGCATCGTCCGCGAACTGGTGGCGCGTCCGGTACGGCTCGACCACATCCTGATCGAGACCAGCGGCCTCGCCGACCCGTACCCGGTGGCCCAGAGCTTTTTCATCAACGACCCGATTGCCGAGGAAGTCGAACTCGACGCGATCGTGACCATGGTCGATGCCAAGCACATCGCCCAGCACCTGGAAGACCTGCAACTGGACGGCGTCGACAATCAGGCGGTGGATCAGATCGTCTGCGCCGACCGCATCGTCATCAACAAGGTCGATCTGGTCAGCGCTGAAGAGGTGGAAACCCTGCGCGGCAAAATCCGTGGATTGAACGCCACGGCGGATCTGGTGACCTCGACCCACGCACAAATCGACCTGTCGAAAATCCTCGGCATCGGCGCCTTCGAATGCACGCAGAAGCTGATGGAGATCGGCGCGGATCAGCACGATCACCACGACCATGGCCACCAAACTGAAGAGCCCGACCACGAGCACGACCCAAGCGTTTCGTCCGTTGGCATCGCCGTGGACGGCGCCGTCAACCTGATGGCGTTCCACCGCTGGATCAGCGAGTTGCGCAGTTCCCAGGCCGACAACCTGTACCGCATGAAAGGCGTGCTGGCGGTGGCCAATGAAGACCAGCGCTACGTGCTGCAAGGCGTGCACAGCCTGGTGGAGTTCCGCGCCTCGACCGCGTGGGGCAGCGAGCCGCGCTCGAGCAAGATCGTGTTCATCGGCCGCGACCTGGATCGGGCGGCGCTGAACCAGGGCTTCGCCGCCTGCCTGGCCAGCTGAAACCCGGCATCGGAGCCGGTGGATGGCGGTTCCGGGCACACAGAACGAATACCCCTCTGTACCGAATAACAACAGCTAGAGGTGATTCCCCATGTCGTCAGCCAGTTCCTCCTCCACCGTCCACCCTGTCGACCGCGTCCTGCCGGTGCGACAGATGCTCACCCTCGGCCTGCAGCACATGGCCGTCTCGTACATCGGCGCCATCGCAGTGCCGTTGATTGTTGCCAGTGCCCTGAAGATGTCCCACGCCGACACGGTGGTGCTGATCAGCACCACGCTGTTCTGCTCCGGCATCGCCACCCTGTTGCAGACCGTCGGTTTCTGGAGGTTCGGCGTGCGCCTGCCGATCCTGCAAGGCGTGGCGTTCAGCAGCGTCGGGCCGGTGATCGCCATCGGCAGCAACCCGGAGGTGGGATTCGCCGGGGTCTGCGGGGCGGTGATCGGCGCGGGAATATTCACCATGCTGATCGCACCGTTCGTGGGCCGCTTGCGACGGTTTTTCCCGCCGGTGGTGACTGGCTGCATCGTCACGGTGATCGGCTTGCAGCTGTTCCCGATTGCCTATGAATGGGTCGGTGGCGGGCGCAACGCGAGCAATTTCGGCGCCCCGGCGTTTCTCGCCGTGGCGGTGGTGGTGTTGCTGACCATCCTGCTGGTCAACCGCTATGGCAGCCCGCTGCTGCGCAACATGGCGGTGCTGGTGGGGATGCTGGTCGGCGCCGGTCTGGCTTACGGCCTGGGCATGGGCAACTTTCACAGCGTCGAGGACGCGCCGTGGCTGACCGTGCCCTACCCGTTCTATTTCGGCTTGCCGACTTTCAGCCTGATCCCCATCGCCACCATGGTCGTGGTGATGATCGTGCAGATGGTCGAGTCCATGGGGCTGTTCGTGGCCATTGGAGACATTGTCGACAAACCGGTGGAAGACAAACAGGTCATCAATGGCCTGCGCGCCAACGGCCTGGCCAGCACCATCGCCGGGATGTTCGCCGCGTTTCCGTTCATTGCCTTCATGGAGAACGTCGGGCTGGTGATCCTGACCGGCGTGCGCAGCCGTTGGGTGGTGGCGATCAGCGGACTGTTGATGTGCTCGATTGCGCTGGTGCCGAAGGCCGGGGCGATCATCGCTTCGATGCCAACTGCTGCGCTGGGCGGTGCCGGTATCGCGATGTTCGGCGTGGTCGCGGCAGCGGGCATCCAGACCCTGGCCAAGGTCGATTACGAGCGCAATCGCTACAACGTGCTGATCGTCGGTTTCACCATCGCCGCCGCCCTGGTGCCGGTGCTCGCCCCGACCCTGTTCAAACAACTGCCCGAGTGGTCACAGCCGTTCCTGCACAGCAGCGTGGTCATCGCCTGCCTGGTGTCGGTACTGCTCAACGCGGCGCTCAACGGCGTCAGCATGCCAGAAACCACAGCCGGCAAATCCGCCTCGCACATCCTCTGACGGGAGCTGCCCATGACTCAACTTCAAAACATCCTGATCAAGCACCCGGTCGCGGTGATGACCGGCCTGCGCGGCCCCCGTGCCCGGGCCGGTGCCGTGGACATCCGCGTGGTCAACGGCCGGATCGCGGAAATGGCCGCCAACCTTGAGCCGCAACTCGGTGAACGAGTGATCGACGCGCGAAATTCGGTGGTCTACCCGGGCTGGATCAACACCCACCATCACCTGTTCCAGAACCTGCTCAAAGCCGTGCCCGAAGGCTTGAATCAGGACCTGCAAGGCTGGCTGGCGAGCGTGCCTTATCCGCGCCTGAACCGCTTCACCCCGCAACTGGCGCGGATCGCCGCACGGCTGGGGATGGTCGAACTGCTGCTGTCCGGCGTCACCACCTGCGCCGATCACCATTACCTCTACCACGCCCACGGCAGCACCGAGACCGGCGACTTGCTGTTCGACCTCGCCGAGGAATTCGGCCTGCGTTTCGTGCTCTGCCGTGGCGGTGCACTGGAATCGGCCAGCGCGCATCCGGGCTTCTCGAAAACCGCGCTGCAACCCGAATCCCTGGAGCAAATGGTCGGTGATATCGAACGGCTGAAATCGCGCTACCACCAGGACACCCCGGATGCTCTGCGCCGGGTGGTGGTGGCGCCAACCACGCCGACCTTCTCGCTGCCGCCAACGCTGCTGCGCGAACTGGCACACACCGCACGAGGCATGGGGCTACGCTTGCACACGCACCTGTCTGAAACCCAGAACTACGTAAATTTCTGCCGCGACAAGTACAACTGCCTGCCGGTGGAATTCGTCGCCGAACACGAATGGCTCGGCCCGGACGTCTGGTTCGCCCACGCCGTGCACCTGCAACCGGGGGAAATCCGCATGCTCGCCCAGACCGGCACCGGCGTCTCCCATTGCCCGGTGAGCAACGCACGACTGGGCAGCGGTGTCGCGCCGATTCCGCAAATGTACGAAGCCGGCGTGCCGATCTCCCTCGGCGTCGACGGTGTGGCCTCCAACGAATCCGGAAGCATGGTCGGCGAAGCCAACACCGCCTGGCTGATCCACCGCGCCGAACAAGGCGCCTCGGCCACCACCGCCGAAGACGTCATTCACTGGGGCACGGCCGGCGGCGCACAAGTGCTCGGGCTCGGCGCGGTCGGCACGTTGGAGGTTGGTCAAGCGGCTGATCTGGTGATCTACAGCCTCGACCATCCACGGTTCTACGGCTTCCACGACAGCGCCGTCGCACCGGTTGTCGCGGGTGAGCCGATTGCTGTGAAATACAGCCTGGTAGGTGGTCGGATCGGCGTCGACAACGGCGTGATTCCGGGGCTGGATATCGAACGGATGCGGGCCGAAGCCTGGGAGGGTGTGCAGGCGATGATGAAGGTCGACGATTGATGGATGACCGGTGGGAGCGGCGGTGCGACGATTCGCCTCGCCAGCTCCCACCGACGGCATTAGCGCCCCGCGGTTTTGTCGACTAACGTTAGTACCTCATCGGATTGAGCCCCTGCCAGTTACACCGGGCTCTTGATCAAGGAGAGACTGATGACATCCAGCCGCCTCATCGAACAGACCTATCGCACCTGGTCCAGCCCCATCCTGCTGGAGCTGAAAAAGCGCGAACACCAGATGGCGCCGGCCGAACGCCAGGCGCTTGAGAAAGTCATGGTGGAACGACGGTTGCTGGATGTTGGCAACCCTGACGGACCGGATCGACGCCAGGACAAGACTTCCCGTTAAGGCCGCCATCCGGCCGCCACACCTTGTCTACACTGCCAGCCATGGAGTCCGGACTTACTCCTCTGAATGATCAGGTCTGCCACTCCAGCCATTGGGTCGTTTCAGGAAAACCTCGCGGGTTTTCCTGAACCTATGGAGAAATCGGATAGCCCATCACTCACTGGAGCAGGGACATGACGATCACATTGGGCCCGATCATCGGGCACACCACGGACACGTCGGCAAAAATCTGGATACGCGGGGAAGCTAATGATGACAAGGAGGCGAAGCGGTTTTGTGTCGGCCTGATCGATGTATTCAAGGGCAAGACCTGGGTCACGTCGTGCCGCTGTTTCCTGCGTGACTACTATGACTTCACCGGTGCGGTAGAACTCAGTGAACTGAAACCCGCCACGGCCTATCGCGTGGTCTGCAACACGACCTACGTCAGCGATGAACTGGAGGTCACCCGACTGGTCAGGGACGACAAACCCGTCCGCCCGCTCAACCGTGCGGAAGAATCCGTCGAAGGGACGTTCACCACCGACCGGGCACCCGCTGACGGCACGCTGAACTTTGTATTCGGCTCGTGCCGTTATCTGTACTGGGACAACGTCTTTCAGAGTGATGCGGAAAAAGGCGACAAGACATTCCGCTCGATTGTCGAAAAACATTCGCAGAAACCTTTCGACCTGACGCTGATGATCGGCGACCAGGTGTATCTCGATCCGCTGAATGCGCTGCGCCAGTACAGCACGCTTGAAGAAATGTTCGACATCTATCGTCAGGCCTTCGGCCTGCCCTGGATCCGGCAGATGATGAACCGGATCCCGACCTACATGATCCTTGACGATCACGAGATCCGCGACGACTGGTCGCGAGAGAAACTCGACGATGTCGGCAAAGGCTTTTACGTCAGTGCGATGCGTGGTTATGAGTCCTACCAGCATTTGCACAACCCGGCGACGCCCAAGGGCCAGTACTGGTACACCTTCCAGAAAGGTGCCTTTCCGTTTTTCGTGATGGACACCCGAACCCAGCGTATCCGTGAGCCGTCGTCGATCGAACCGCGCTCGGTGCTGGGGCGCGAACAGCTCAATGCGTTCCTGACGTGGCTGAGTGAGCATCGGGGGGCGCCGATGATCTTTGTGGTCTCGAGCGTGCCGTTCTTCCCCGATCCGAAATCCGGAGACGACAAGTGGGTGGGCTTTCCGGAGGAGCGCAGCATCATTCTGGAGTTCATCCGGGTCGAGAAGATCAGCAATGTCGTCGTGTTGTCCGGCGACGTGCACAACAGCTGCTTCGCCGGCATGCGTTGCTACCAGGACCCGACGTTCGGGCTGACCTCACTGGTCGCCTCGCCCTTCTACTGGCCCTATCCCCATGAAAATCGCAGCAACTTCTACGGCGGCCGGACACTCGAGTTCATGCAGTGGAGCGATGGCACCCGCCGCATGCGCGACCGCATAGAGTATCGCTACGAAGGCGAAGGCTTTATCGGTGAAGAGAGCTTTGTCACCGTTTCGGTAGACGCGAGCAGGAAAGGCAAGATCGGCCAGGCACGCATCTATGACCGCAAGGGCGAGCCGCAGGAAGACTACCCCGGCGTCTTCAAGTTCTAGGACCGGACGCGTGCCGGGGCGAACGCACCCGGCACGTCTCGGCGTTTCATTGCAGGTTCAAGGTAGTCGGCAACCCGGCCAGTTTCTGCGGGTTACGCATGATGAAAATCCGGTTCACCTGCCCCGCCTGATTGAACCCGAACGTCATCGAAGCAGTGATGAGGCCGTCGGCCTTGATCACTACGCCCTGCGCGCCATTGATCTCGACCGGCAGCCACTCCTGCGCCTGCCAGTAGGCGTGCAGCGATTGGCCAATGAAGTCCAGCACATGCTTCTGGCCGAACAAGGTTTCGCGGATCGCCGACGCCTTGCCGCCGCTGTCGGCGCAGAGTTCGACGTCTTCGCTCAGCAGCGCACTGAGGGCGTTGGTCGAGCCGCTGGCGATGGCCGAATGAAAGGCATCCAGCAACTGCGACTGGCGCGCCGGCTCCGGCTGAAAACGGATCTGCTCGCCACCGATGCTTGCCTTGGCCCGGGACACCAGTTTGCGGCACGCGGCTTCCTGAATGCCGAGGGTTTCAGCGACCTGCGAGTAATCGAAATCGAAAATTTCATGCAGCAGGTACGCCGCCCGCTCCTTGGGCGTCAGCCGTTCGAGCATCAGCAGGAACGCGGTGGACAGCGACGCGGCGAGTTCATGCATGTGTTCAGGCGATTCGTGGTGGGTGGTGTGAATCGGCTCCGGCAACCAAGTGCCCATGTAATCGACACGGGACTTGTGCGCCGAGCGCAACAGGTCGATGCAGTGGCGGGTGCAAGCGGTGGTCAGCCACGCGGCCGGTGTGGTGATGGAGGCCTGATCGGCCTCCAGCCATTTGATGAACAGCTCTTGCACCGCATCCTCGGCTTCCGCGCGGGAACCGAGAATGCGATACGCCAGCCCCAGCAGAAAGGGTCGTCGCTGTTCGAACACAGCGACGGTTTTTTCAGCGAAGTTCATCGATCAGTGCCTCGACACCTGCAAACGGTTCCACAGGTTGATCATGCCGATTTCCGCCGTCAAGGCAGCGATCTGCGCGTCGTTGAAATGTTCGCGCAGGGCGCCGCGCAACGGTGCGTAGTCGGCGTGCGGATCGAGCACCGTCAGGGCTTCGGTCCAGGCCAGCGCCGCTTGTTCGGCGGCAGTGAAATCGTTGACGTGGCGCCAGACGATCAAGCGATCCAGACGCTCGTTGCTTTCATCGGCTTCGCGCGCCTCGCGGGTGTGCATTTTTACGCAGAAACCGCACTGGTTGATCTGCGAGGCACGCAGGTGAATCAGGTGCCGCAGCGACGGCGGCAAGTCGTGGTCGTTGAGGCTGACATGCACCTGGGTCAGGCTTTCGAACACTTGCGGCATGGCCTGTTGCAGGTTGACGGCTTGGGTATTGGACGACATCGCGTTGCTCCGTGTTTGAGGGATTCAACGGGATGACGATTCAGCTTTCGGGTTTGTGACGTGGGGTCTGTAAAGAAAGCTTCAGCAGTTCCTTGCGCAGCATTGATGGCTCTATAACGGCCATTCCAGCGTGCCATTCAAGTGATAACAAATGGCTCAGCTTCTGCTGGGAGACCAAGGGTTTGGCCAGCAGACAGCTTTTTTGGTCGCGGATGCTGATGAGGTTCAGCAGCCAGTCATCGCCCTGCCCGGCCATCCAGTCGTTGATCGTCGAGCGATGCCTTTCGAGCAAGGCATCGGCGTCCCAGACCGTCATTTGAGCGAAGACCTGCGGCAGGAGGCTGTCGGGTTTCATCCTTTTCAAGTCTGCTGCCAGTGCTGCGCAGATGTCAGATTCGATAGCGGTCTGACATTCGAGGAAGTATTGCCCGGGCCAGTCCGCTGTGAGTTTCCCGTGGGGTGCGAGCTCGGCATAGGCGTCGATGTCCGCTGTCGTGGTCATCTGCCCGGTGAAATTCAGCGTGTTGTCCAGAATCGCCGTGGCCAGCAGCGCGGCGCTTTGTTCGCTGATCCTCGACAGCCATCCTGCGGCTTTCCAGCGCTGGAAAACCTGCGTCGCCGCCGCGCCGATCGGGCGGATGTCGGCGGCAGATCCGAGTGTCTGTGCCCAATGCTGTTCGAAGCCCGGATGATGGTCGATGACTTCCACCACCCGATCGAGCGCGACCATTGGGTCGAAATAGTGGTAATCGGATACGTCGACCAGCACAAACTCATCGCTGGATGTCGGGCGGTAGTCGTGCAAAACAGCGCCCCAGCCGAGCACGGTTGTCGAAACGCTGGCATTGGGTTTTGCGCTGCTGACGGCGCGGGCCGAAATGCCCTGCAGGTTGAGCAGTTCGGCGTAGGCGATGCAGCAGGCGTAGGCGTCGATGTCCAGATACGCCGAGCCTGAGGTGATGACTTTGATGGGCGACATTACGCGTCCCTGACTTCCTTTTCAGGGGCGGCAACGTCGCACATTTTCATGAACGATTAATGAACGTCAGGCAGCGCGTTGTCCCCCGGCCACCGCCGCAGAAGCTGCCAGCATCGCCCGCAGCAACACCGCACACCCGGCCGCCAGATCGTCCGGCGCGGCGTTTTCGATTTCGTTATGGCTGATGCCGCCTTCGCACGGCACGAAGATCATCCCGGCCGGGCCCAGTTCGGCGAGGAAGATTGCGTCATGGCCAGCGCCGCTGACGATATCCATATGCGACAGGCCCAGACCTTTGGCGGCGCCGCGCACGGCTTCGACACAGCCTTTTTCAAAGTACAGCGGCGGGAAGTCGGCAGTCGGGGTCAGTTCATAGGTCAAGCCGTGCTCCTCGCAGGTGGCTTCGATAACTTGCCTGACCTCGGCGATCATCGAGTCGAGACGCGCCGGCTCCAGATGCCGGAAGTCGAGAGTCATGCGCACTTCGCCGGGGATGACGTTGCGCGAACCCGGATAGGCTTGCAGGCAACCGACCGTGCCGCAAGCGTGGGGTTGATGGCCGAGCGCCGCGCGATTGACCGCGCCGACGATCACCGCAGCGCCGACCAGTGCGTCCTTGCGCAGGTGCATCGGGGTCGGGCCGGCGTGGGCTTCGACACCGCGCAGTTTCAGGTCGAACCACTTCTGCCCCAGAGCGCCGAGCACTACGCCGATGGTTTTCTGTTCGTCCTCAAGGATCGGTCCTTGTTCGATGTGCGCTTCGAAATAGGCGCCGACCTTGTGCCCGCTGACCTTGCGCGGCCCGGCGTAGCCGATGGCGTTCAGCGCTTCGCCGACCGTCACGCCGTCGGCATCGACCTTGGCCAGGGTTTCTTCGAGGGTGAATTTTTCGGCGAACACGCCGGAGCCCATCATGCATGGGGCGAAGCGCGAGCCTTCTTCGTTGGTCCAGACCACCACTTCCAGCGGTGCCTCGGTTTCCACGCCGAGGTCGTTGAGAGTGCGCAGCACTTCGACCCCGGCCAGCACGCCGAAGCAACCGTCGAACTTGCCGCCGGTGGGCTGGGTGTCGATGTGGCTGCCGGTCATCACCGGTGGCAGGTTCGGGTTACGCCCGGGGCGACGGGCGAAGATGTTGCCGACTTCATCGACCGTGACGCTGCAACCGGCGTCCTTGCACCACTGCACGAACAGGTCACGGGCCTGGCGGTCGAGGTCGGTCAGGGCCAGGCGACAGACTCCGCCCTTGACCGTCGCGCCGAGTTTGGCCAGTTCCATGAGCGACGCCCACAAACGGTCGCGGTTGATGTGCTGATGGGTCGATTGCAGAACGTCTACGGCTGCGTTCATGGGGATCTCCTCAGGCAGTTCTTATGGGAATTACAACGGCGATTTGACGGCCACCGGCTGCGCACGCATCGCGCACAACCCGTAATAGATCAACCCGCCCAGCGCCGAGCCGGTGAACCAGCCGTAGCTGTAGAACCAGCTGAATGCGCTGCTGCCCAGCGACAGCAGGGTCAGCACCACCGGCACGCCGAAGGCGATGAACCCGGACCAGTTCCACGCCGGGTACACGTCGTCGCGGTACAGGCCGGCCAGGTCCAGTTGCTGTTTCTTGATCAGGAAATAGTCCACCACCATGATCCCGGCAATCGGCCCGAGCAGGCTGGAATAGCCCAGCAGCCAGTTCGAATACACGGTTTCCAGACTGACATCGGAGACGATCAGGCCGAGCTTCTTCAGCAGCTCATGGCCCATCAGTGCCAGCCCGACGAACCCGGTGAGGATTACCGCTTTGGTACGGTTGATCACCTTGGGCGCGATGTTCTGGAAGTCGTTGGTTGGCGAAACAATGTTGGCGGCGGTGTTGGTCGACAGCGTGGCGATGATGATCAGCGCCATGGCCACCGCGACCCACACCGGGCTCTGGATATGGCCGATCAACGTCACCGGATCGGAGACGCTGACGCCCACCAGTTTCACCGAAGCGGCGGTCATCACCACGCCCAGTGCGGCAAACAGGAACATGGTCAGCGGCAGACCGAAAATCTGCCCGAGGATCTGATCCTTCTGGCTGCGGGCATAGCGGCTGAAGTCGGGAATGTTCAGCGACAGGGTGGCCCAGAAACCGACCATCGCCGTCAGCCCGGCGGCGAAGTAACTGACCACGCTCGCACCTTCGGGACGCTTCGGCGGAATCGCCAGCAATTCAGTCATCGACACATTCGGCATGGCCCACACCAACAGCCCGATGCCGACCGCCACCAGCAGCGGTGCCGACAGGGTTTCCAGCCATTTGATCGACTCGGCGCCGCGGATCACCACCCACAGGTTGAGCGCCCAGAAGACCATGAAACCGATCACCTCCCCCGTCCCGCCGAGGGATTTCCAGCCGTCGAACACCGACCCGAGAAACAGGTGAATCGCCAGCCCGCCGAACATGGTCTGAATGCCGAACCAGCCGCACGCCACCAGCGCCCGGATCAGGCACGGCACGTTGGAGCCGAGAATCCCGAACGACGATCGCAGCAGCACCGGAAACGGAATCCCGTACTTGGTGCCGGGAAACGCGTTGAGCGTGAGAGGAATCAGGACGATGACGTTGGCAAACAGAATCGCCAGCAAGGCTTCGCCGACGCTCAGGCCGAAATACGCGGTGAGCACGCCGCCGAGGGTGTAGGTCGGCACGCAGATCGACATGCCGACCCACAGCGCGGTGATGTGCCACTTGTTCCAGGTTCGTTCGCGCACCTTGGTCGGTGCCATGTCGTGGTTGTAACGGGGACTGTCGAGGACGTCGCTGCCGGCTTCGAGTTCGAACAAGCCGTCGCGCTCGGTCACTTGCGATCTGTTCTGTTGCATGGCCGCTCCACTGTTCTTCTGATTATTTTTTGCTCATCAGGCGGCTGCACACGCAGGTGCGAGCCGGACGATGGCCGGAGGAACTGACAACTTTCATACACCGGCCATGGTGTCAGCGGCGGCATCAATAAACGTGCCGGGGGAACCGCCTGGCGCCAGGGCCGTGCTTTGATCTTGTTGTAACTGACTGATGTTTATCAGTTTTAATTATTCACCTGTTCAGGCCGCGAAAACTTGACTGAACACTCAGGCCAAATGCCAGGCAAGTTGTCCGAACTGTCAGGACTCAATCTGGTGCACTGCATTATTTTTCTTCAGGACGCCTCACTCTCCGCTCAACTTCAAGCGGCTGATTTCACATAGGAAATCTTGCTCATATTTCCATCCTGTCAAGTGCGTCAAAATGGTGAAGCGCCTCACCATTTTGGTGATTTTGTATTTTTATCGTTATTTTTCAACGACTTAAAACAGTCATAAGCTTATAAAAAATAATCTTGATCAATTGCTTAACTGCGACTAGCGTCTATTCCTGACAGCGCTGACAAGATTACGCATTTGGCGCTGCAGACAATAAAACACTAGAACCGACACAAGTCGGTCATGCCTGCGAGGAACTCGGAATGTCTCTGTTGATCCGTGGCGCCACCGTTGTTACCCATGATGAAAGTTACCGCGCCGATGTCTATTGCGCTGACGGCGTGATCAAAGCCATTGGTGAAAACCTGGATATTCCCGCCGGCGCCGAAGTGCTCGACGGCAGCGGACAATACCTGATGCCCGGCGGCATCGATCCGCACACCCACATGCAACTCCCGTTCATGGGCACCGTGGCCAGCGAAGACTTCTACAGCGGCACCGCCGCAGGCCTGGCCGGAGGCACCACTTCGATCATCGATTTCGTGATTCCCAATCCGCAGCAGTCACTGCTCGAAGCGTTTCACCAGTGGCGTGGCTGGGCGGAAAAATCCGCGTCCGACTACGGCTTCCACGTCGCGATCACTTGGTGGAGCGAGCAGGTGAGTGAGGAAATGGCCGAACTGGTCAGCCATCACGGGATCAACAGCTTCAAACATTTCATGGCCTACAAAAACGCGATCATGGCCGCCGACGACACGCTGGTGGCGAGTTTCGAGCGCTGCCTGGAACTCGGCGCCGTGCCGACCGTGCACGCGGAAAACGGCGAGCTGGTCTATCACCTGCAACGCAAGTTGATGGCCCAGGGCATCACCGGGCCGGAAGCGCATCCGCTGTCGCGGCCCTCGCAGGTCGAAGGCGAAGCCGCGAGCCGGGCAATCCGTATCGCTGAAACCATCGGCACGCCGCTGTACCTGGTGCATGTTTCGACCAAAGAGGCCCTCGACGAAATCACCTACGCCCGCAGCAAGGGCCACCCGGTCTACGGCGAAGTGCTGGCCGGGCATCTGCTGCTGGACGACAGTGTCTACCAGCACCCGGACTGGCAGACCGCCGCCGGTTACGTAATGAGCCCGCCGTTCCGTCCGCGCGGGCACCAAGACGCGCTGTGGCATGGTTTGCAGAGCGGCAATCTGCACACCACCGCCACCGACCATTGCTGCTTCTGCGCCGAGCAGAAAGCCGCCGGCCGCGACGATTTCAGCAAGATCCCCAACGGCACCGCCGGCATCGAAGACCGCATGGCGGTGTTGTGGGATGAAGGGGTGAATTCGGGGCGATTGTCGATGCAGGACTTCGTCGCCCTCACCTCCACCAACACTGCAAAGATCTTCAACCTCTACCCGCGCAAGGGCGCGATCCGCGTCGGCGCCGATGCCGACCTGGTGCTGTGGGACCCGCAAGGCACCCGCACCATCTCCGCCAAGACCCACCATCAGCAGGTGGACTTCAACATCTTCGAAGGCAAGACCGTGACCGGTGTGCCGAGCCATACCGTCAGCCAGGGCCGGGTGGTCTGGGCCGACGGCGACCTGCGCGCCGAGCGTGGGGCGGGCCGGTATATCGAACGGCCGGCGTATCCGGCGGTGTTTGATTTGCTGAGCAAGCGGGCAGAGCAACATAAGCCTACTGCTGTGAAACGCTGAAAGCGGCCTTCGGCCTCATCGCGGGCAAGCCCGCTCCCACAGGTTTTTATGCGCGCCATAGATCTCTGTGGGAGCTGGCTTGCCAGCGATGAGGCCAGTTCAGACACCACAAAAAAACCACTGCCCGACAGAGGCAGAAAACCTCAATTAACCGTGAGGCAAAAAACCGTGATCGAGACCCTGAACCATCTCCCGCACCCGCACGAAAGTGCGGCCGCCCTCGCCGGCCATTTCACCGATCTGGCGCCACCGCTCAACGACCGTCAGGCGCATCTGGAAGCCTCGCGCTGCCTGTATTGCTACGACGCGCCGTGCGTGAATGCGTGCCCGAGCGAGATCGACATTCCGTCGTTCATCCGCAATATCCATCAGGACAACGTGCCCGGTGCTGCGCAGAAAATCCTCTCGGCGAACATCCTCGGCGGCAGTTGCGCCCGCGTCTGTCCGACCGAAATCCTCTGCCAGCAAGCCTGCGTGCGCAACAACGCCCACGAGTGCGCGCCGGTACTGATCGGCCTGCTGCAGCGTTATGCCGTGGACAACGCGCACTTTACCGAGCACCCGTTCCAGCGCGCCGCCGCCACCGGCAAACGCATCGCGGTGGTCGGTGCCGGCCCGGCGGGGTTGTCCTGCGCGCATCGCAGCGCCATGCACGGTCACGAGGTGGTGATTTTCGAAGCACGGGAGAAGGCTGGCGGGCTCAACGAATACGGGATCGCCAAATACAAACTGGTGGATGACTACGCGCAGAAGGAGCTGGATTTCCTCCTGCAGATCGGCGGCATCGAAATCCGTCACGGCCAGAAACTCGGTGAGAATCTGACCCTCAGCGAACTGCATCAACAGTTCGACGCGGTGTTCCTCGGCCTCGGCCTGAACGCGAGCAAGCAACTCGGCCTGCCCCACGAAGACGCCCCCGGCCTGCTCGCCGCCACCGACTACATCCGCGAACTGCGCCAGGCCGATGACCTGTCGCAACTGCCGTTGGCCGAACATTGCATCGTCCTCGGTGCCGGCAATACCGCCATCGACATGGCCGTGCAAATGGCCCGCCTCGGCGCTTGCGACGTCAATCTGGTCTATCGCCGTGGCGCGGCAGACATGGGCGCTACCGGCCATGAACAGGACATCGCCAAAGCCAATCAGGTGCGGTTGCTGACATGGGCGCAACCGGACGAAGTGCTGCTCGACGCTCAAGGCAAGGTGCGCGGCATGCGTTTCGCCCGTACGCATCTGGTGGACGGTCGCCTGCAAACCACGGGCGAGACTTTCGAGCTGGCCGCCGATGCGATCTTCAAAGCCATCGGCCAGGCCTTCGACGGCAGCGCCCTCGCCGACCCGCTGGCCCGCGAACTCAAGCGTCAGGGCGAACGCATCCAGGTCGATGAAAACCTGCGCACCAGCATCCCCGGCGTGTACGCAGGCGGCGACTGCACCAGCCTCGATCAGGACCTGACCGTGCAAGCGGTGCAACACGGCAAGCGCGCCGCCGAGGCGATCAACGCTCAACTGATGCTCAACGTGGAGGCTGCGTAAATGGCCGATCTCTCGATAGTCTTCGCCGGTATCAAAGCCCCCAACCCGTTCTGGCTGGCCTCCGCGCCGCCGACCGACAAGGCCTACAACGTGGTGCGCGCCTTCGAGGCCGGCTGGGGCGGCGTGGTCTGGAAAACCCTGGGTGAAGACCCGGCGGCGGTCAACGTGTCGTCGCGTTATTCGGCGCATTACGGCGCCAACCGCGAAGTGCTGGGCATCAACAACATCGAACTGATCACCGACCGCTCGCTGGAAATCAACCTGCGGGAAATCACCCAGGTGAAAAAGGACTGGCCGGATCGCGCGCTGATCGTGTCGCTGATGGTGCCCTGCGTCGAAGAGTCGTGGAAACACATCCTGCCGTTGGTGGAAGCCACCGGCGCCGACGGCATCGAGCTGAATTTCGGCTGCCCCCACGGTATGCCGGAACGCGGCATGGGCGCGGCGGTCGGTCAGGTGCCGGAGTACGTCGAGCAGGTCACGCGCTGGTGCAAGACCTATTGCTCGCTGCCGGTGATCGTCAAACTCACACCGAACATCACCGACATCCGCGTCGCCGCCCGAGCCGCACACCGGGGCGGCGCCGATGCGGTGTCGCTGATCAACACCATCAACTCGATCACCAGCGTCGACCTCGAACACATGGTCGCCCTGCCCACCGTCGGCAGCAAAAGCACCCACGGCGGTTATTGCGGCTCGGCGGTCAAGCCGATCGCGCTGAACATGGTCGCGGAAATCGCCCGTGACCCGCAGACCCAGGGCCTGCCGATCTGCGGCATTGGCGGCATTGGCAGCTGGCGTGACGCGGCGGAGTTCATCGCACTGGGCAGCGGCGCGGTGCAAGTGTGCACGGCGGCGATGCTGCACGGCTTCCGGATTGTCGATGAGATGAAGGATGGCCTGTCGCGGTGGATGGACAGTCAGGGTTACGCCAGCATTGCCGAGTTTTCCGGGCGCGCGGTGGGCAACACCACGGACTGGAAGTATTTGGACATCAACTATCAGGTCATCGCGAAGATCGATCAGGAAGCGTGTATCGGATGCGGGCGTTGCCACATTGCCTGCGAAGACACTTCACACCAGGCGATCAGCAGTCTGAAACAGGCCGATGGCACGCATAAATATGAAGTGATCGATGATGAGTGTGTGGGGTGCAATCTGTGCCAGATCACCTGTCCGGTGGCGGACTGCATCGAGATGGTGCCGATGGAAACGGGCAAGCCGTTTCTGGACTGGAATCATGATCCGAGGAATCCGTATCACGTTGCGGTCTAGATCGCCTGTGGATCCGGAAGCCCCCTCACCCTAGCCCTCTCCCAAAGGGAGAGGGAACCGACCGGGGAATATTGATGAACTGCACCGACGTGAAAGTTTTGCGTTGAATCCATTACCGAAACGGCTGGAACGCGACTGTGAATCCATCACCGAAACAGCGCTGTAAATCCATAACCGAAGCTGCTGGAACTACGCTTGAATCCATAACCGAAGCTGCTGGAGCTACGCTTTAAATCCATAATCAACTCGGTGGTTCAGGTCGATGTAACCCGCAAGACACCTCGGTAGGCCCCCTCTCCCTCCGGGAGAGGGCTGGGGTGAGGGCAGGCTTTTGACTTTCAAGGCTCCAACCCAATCCCCCGCAAAATCACGCTAGTCACCGTCTGCACCGCCCGCTCGAACTGCATATCCGACAGCGGCTGATGCTCATTCAAAATATTCACCTGATGATCAAAGTCGGCATAGTGCTGCGTCGACGCCCAGATCATATACAACAAACTCGACGGCTCCACCGGCAGAATCCGCTTGTCCTCCACCCACTGGCGGATCTTCGCCTCTTTCATCTTCGCCCAGTCATACAGGCTCACATCCAGCGCCTCGCCGAGGGTCGGGGCGCCGTGGATGATTTCGTTGGCCCAGACTTTCGACCCGTAAGGCCGGCTGCGCGAGTGGTTCATCTTGGCGCGGATGTAGCTGCTGAGCACCACGCGCGGATCGTCGAACATCTCGAAGCACAGCGCGTCCTGCTTCCACACTTCCAGCAGGTCGAACAGCACCGCGCTGTACAGCTCGCTCTTGGTCGAGAAGTAGTAATGCAGGTTGGAACGCGGCAGCTGCACTTCAGCGGCGATGTCCGCCATGGCGGTGCCGCCGAAACCTTTTTCGGCGAAGACTTTTTCCGCCGCCAGCAGGATCTTGTCGACGTTGGTGCGGCGGATTTCGATCTTGTGATTGCCCATGAGGGCTCCCTGAAGACAACGTTGTTGAAGACTAGCATCCGCTCTGGGCACGGGGCGACAGCCGAGAACGATTCTTCACACACTTGGGCTTTTTTCTGGTTTAGGATCGCCCTCCTTCTCCCCGTCAGACACTGAAGGATCTGTCCATGGCCATTCGAAAGCGCGTCGCTGCGGATGATCCGCAGCTCGCCGCACTGTGGGAGCGCTCGGTCCGCGCCACCCACGATTTCCTCCCGGAAGACGACATTCACCGGCTGTTCCCGCTGGTCCGTGACGCCTACCTGCCTGCACTGGATGTCTGGGTCTTCGAGAACCCCGACCACTCCCCGGCAGGCTTCATCGCCACCGATGACGACACCGTGCAGATGCTGTTCATCGACCCGGCTCAGCGTGGCCAGGGGATCGGCCGCCGCTTGCTCGACCATGTCCGCCGCCCGCTGCTGAAGGTCGACGTCAATGAACAGAACCCGCAGGCCCACGGTTTCTACCGGCACTACGGCTTCGAAGACATCGGCCGCTCGGCACTCGACGGCGAAGGCCGGCCGTTTCCGGTCATTCACATGCGCCTGAAAGCCCTGTGATCCACGTCCTATACTCAGCCCGCCATTTCACTGAAAGGAATCGTTCCATGTCGATGAAAAAACTGTTCACCGCTGGCGCGCTGCTAGCCTCGCTGATCGTCACTTCCCAGGCCTTCGCCCACGCCCATCTGAAAAGCCAGACCCCGGCCGCCGACAGCACCGTCGCCGCACCGGCGGATCTGCGCCTGGTGTTTTCCCAAGGCGTCGAAGCCAGCTTCACCAAAGTCACCGTGACCCACGACGGCAAGCCGGTGGCGGTCAAACCGCTGACCACTGAAGGCGACAAAAAAACCCTGATCATCACCCCCGAAGCACCGCTGACCGCTGGCGAGTACAAGGTCGAATGGCACGCGGTGTCGGTCGACACGCACAAGAGCGAAGGCGCCTATCAGTTCAAGGTTGGCCAGTAATTCATGAGCGAAGCGCTGGTGCTGTGCCGGTTCCTGCATTTCATCGTGGTATTGATGCTGTTCGGGGCCTGGCTGTTCCGGCCGCTGCTGCTCAAGGGTGAAGCGCCGGCGCTGGATCGGCGGCTGGCGCAACTGTCCCGCTGGCTGGTGGCAATTGCCCTGGCCAGCGGCGTCTGTTGGGCGTTGTTGATTACCGCCAGCATGGCCGGTTCGGCGGCGGCCGCGTTTGATCCGGCCACCGTCGAGCTAGTGCTGGGGCACACGTTTTTCGGTCAGGTCTGGCGCTGGCATCTGTTGATCAACGCCTTGTTGCTGGCCTTGCTGTTTACGCCTTGGCATTCAAACCGGCCATTGCGACTGGGCCTGAGCGCGCTGTTGCTGATGACGCTGGCACCGGTCGGACACGGCGCGATGCTCGACGGCTTCAGCGGGCAGATGCTGATCCTCAATCAGGTCATTCACCTGACGTGCGTCGGCGCCTGGCTCGGCGGTCTGCCGATGCTGGTGATGATCCTGCGCCAACCTGACAAAAACATTCGCGAAATCCTGCGGCGATTCAGTGGGCTCGGTTACGGGCTGGTCGCCGGCCTGCTGATCACCGGGTTGATCAACGTGCGCGTGCTCACCGGCCAGTGGTGGCCGACACCGCTGTTCTCGGGATTCGCCCTGATCCTGCTGATCAAGGCGCTGCTGGTGTTCGGCATGCTTGCACTGGCACTGTTCAATCGCCTGCGGATCAACGATTGCGAACAGCGGATCGACACCCTCAAGCGCAGCGTCATGCTCGAATGGCTGCTGGGGATCGGCGCCGTGGCGGCGGTGTCCGTGCTCGGCACCCTGCCGCCAATGATCGCTGCCTGAGGTCAGTGTTTCTGGGTGTCGCCCGCCGCCGTATCAATGCTGACCACCACCGACATCCCCGGCCGTAAACGCTCGCTCTCCTGCTGATCAGGATCGATGGTAATGCGCACCGGCACACGCTGGGCGATCTTCACGAAGTTGCCGGTGGCGTTGTCGGCCTGCAACAACGCGAACTCGGAACCGGTGCCCGGAGAGATGTGCTGAACGTGGCCGGTGAATTTACGGTGGTTCAAGGCATCGACGGTGAAGCTCGCCGGCTGCCCCACGCGCACGTTGTCCATCTGGGTCTCCTTGAGGTTGGCGATTACCCATTTCTGGTTCGGCACCAGCGCCATCAACTGCGCCCCAGAGTTGACGTAGGCGCCGAGGCGCACGCCGATCTGCCCGAGCTGTCCGTCACGCGGGGCGATGATCCGGGTGTTGGACAAGTCGATCCGCGCCAACTGCACCGCCGCCTCGGCACTGGCCACCGCCGCCTCCAGCGAACCGCGATTGACGATCACCGTTTGCAGATCCTGCCGGGCGATTTCCAGATTGGCCTTGGCCTGCGCCACCGCTGCAATGCTTTGCGCGTTGGCGGCCAGCGCTACGTCCATCTCGCGTTTGGACACGGAGCCGTCATTGACCAGCGCTTTGTTGCGTCGCAAGTCAGCCTCGCTTTTGCGCAACTGCGCTTCGCTGTCGGCCACCACCGCCTGCCGCAGTTTTATCGTGGCTTCGGCGCTGTTGCGCTGCTGCACCACGTTGGCCAGCGAAGCCTTCTGCACCGCCAGTTGTGCCAGCGACTGGTCGAGGCGTTGCTGATAGATGCGGTCATCGAGACGTACCAGCAAATCGCCCTCCTTCACAAACTGAAAGTCCTGTACCGGCACCTCAAACACATAGCCACTGAGCTGCGGGCCGATGATCGTCACCTGCCCGCGCACCAGGGCGTTTTCAGTGGTCTCCACCGCGCTGCTGAACGGCGGCAACTGCCAGGCATAGAGCACGATCAGCACACCGACGATGGCGACCCCGGCAAAGCCCAGCGACGAGATGATCCGCACCCGCAACGACCGCGGCTCGGTATTCGGTGATGACGGCGGCGCCACGCCTTCAGGGGTGGCGGCGATGGCATTGGTGGTTGTGGTGGTCGGTTCGGTCATGAAGAGGTGGCACCGCTGGAAGGTACGGAAGATGTCGGGGCGACGGCTCGGGTGGTGCTGATCAGCCACAGCGCACGGATGGAAATCCAGATCATGGTCAGGATCGCGATCACCGCGATCAGCATGAACACATCGTTATAGGCCAGCACGTTGGCTTCGCGGGTGGCGGCGTTGGCCAGGCTGCGAATGCCTTGCAGATTGCGCAGGCTCGGGTCGGCAATCAGCGAGCCAACCGCCGACCCGCCGCTCTGCACCCGGGCGGCGACACGCGGGTCGGACATCACCAGTTGCTCGACGATGTGGCTGGAATGAAACTTCTCGCGCACGATCTGGAACGTCCCCAGCAACGCCGCGCCGATCAGGCCGCCGAGGTTGTTGCAGATCCCGAACAACACCGAAAAACTCACGAGGTTGCGCGGATTGGTCAGCACGTTGCGCGTGCCCAGCACCATGGTCGGGCCGAGGAAGAAGGTACTGCCGAACGCCAGCAGGAACTGGCTGAAATACAGGTTGCCGGGGCGGGTCAGATTGCTCGATGAGCTGTCCATGATCGAGCCGGTGGCCATCAACGCCAGCGAAACGATCAGCGGCATCAGCAGGTGTTTCGGGTCGATGGTCAGCGCACTGGTCAGCAGCCCGGCGACGCTGCCGATCAGCATCACCACATACAGGCTATGAAGCTGCTGGCTGCTCATGTTCAGGTTCTGCATGAAGCCCACGGCGCCGGTGGATTGCTCCGAGGTCACCATGCGAATCAGGATCACCGCCAGCGCCAGGCGGATCATTACCCCGCTGCCGAGCCAGCGGGTCATCAGCATCGGATTGCTGCGGTTATGTTCGATGGCCAGCCCCGCGAGAATCAGGACAATCGATGCGGCCAAGGCGATGCCGATCCAGTCGGCCTCCAGCCACCAGTCGATCCGGCCCAGGGACAACACGGCGCACAACAGGGCCACGCCACTGGCAAGGATCGCAAAGGTCAGGAAGTCGAGGGGTTCGAAGGTCTTGAAGCGGTCACCCGGCGGCAGTTTGAGCAACAAGACGCAGCCCAGCGACAGCAACGCCATGCCCAATTCAAACAGGTACAGGCCGCGCCATTCGGCGATCTGCAGCAGGTCTTCGGAAAACAATCGCGCCAGTGGCAAGGCCAGCTGTGAGGTGCCGAGGCCCAACACCAGCGCCTTCATCCGCCATTTGGCCGGGAACGCCTGCACCATGTAATACAGGCCCAGCGAACTGAGCGCCGCGCCGACCATGCCGTGGGCTGCACGCACCGCGATCGCCGAATTCAGGTCATTGACAAACAGATGGCCGAAGGTCACCAGCGCATACAGCACCAGAAACACCTCGGTGAACGCCCGCAGGCCGAACTGCTGACGAAACTTCACCAGCAGCAGGTTCATCGACACGTTGGTCATCACGTACGCCGCCGGCAGCCAGGCCATCTCCGCCGTGGTCGCCCCGAGCGCGCCTTGCAGGTAAGGCAGGTTGGCGACCACCAGCGCATTGCCCAGACCACCGGTCACCGCGACAAGCACGCCCACCAGCGCATAAGCCAGGCGCTTGGGGTTGGAATGCAGCGGCGTCGAGGGGGAACCGGGCAGACTGGGCTTCTCGTGCGGCTGCCAGTTGCGCGGGGCGTATTGATCCATTGAAAGGCCTTGTCTGTTAGTCGCTCAAGTGTGCCGCAAATCCTGGCCAAACACCTATCCAGTGTGGGAGCGAGCTTGCTCGCTTCCACAAAGGAATTTTGGGTGGATTCGTAAATTCTGTTTAAAAGACATCTCGCCCGCAGCGGATTTTTCCCAAGCGTAGCGGATGCCAACCTTGCAGCACTTCTCAACCTGCAAGGTGCCCGATATGACCACTCCCCGCTGGCAACGCTCCCCGCGTCTGCTGAAAAACCTGCTGGCCGCCGCGCTGATGCTGCCCGCCCTCGCCTTCGCTCAGGAACGCCCGTGGCCGGATGGCTCGCAACTGGTGATTTCGGTGTCGATGCAGTTCGAAACCGGCGGCCAGCCCGAGGGCGCCGAAAGTCCGTTCTCCGGCACACCGCTGCCAAAAGGCTATCCGGACCTGCCGGCGCAGACCTGGTTCGATTACGGCTACAAGGAAGGCCTGTGGCGCATGCTCGATCTGTGGGATCGCACCGGCATCAAAGTCACCTCCCATGTGGTCGGCGAGGCGGCGCTCAAGCACCCGGAACTGGCCAAGGCAATCGCCGAGCGCGGTCATGAACTGGCGGCCCACGGCATGCGCTGGGCCGATTCGTACAACATGAACTACGCCCAGGAAAAACAGTTCATCGGCGACGGTGTCGCAGCGGTGGAGAAAATCACCGGCCAGCGCTCGGTCGGCTACAACGCCAACTGGCTGCGCCGCAGCCCCAATACGCTGAAGGTGCTGCAGGATCTGAATTTCACCTACCACATTGACGACGTCAGCCGTGACGAGCCGTTTGTGACCATGGTTCGCGGGCGTAAATTTGCCGTGGTGCCATACACCCTGCGCAACAACGACATCGTGCTGGTTGAGGGTCGGCACTTCTCCGCCGAGCAGTTCTATCAGCAACTGGTGCTGGAATTCGATCGCCTCTACGCCGAAGGCGCGAGCAAGCGGCGGATGATGTCGGTGAGTCTGCACGATCGCATCGGCGGTACTCCGGCGATGGTCGAAGCCATGGAGCGCTTCATCCGGTACGCCCAGTCGCATTCGAAGGTGAGTTTCATGCGCAAGGATCAGATCGCCCAGATCGTGCTGACCGAAAAAAATCCCCTGATCGATAACACTGAAGCGCTCTACAACCAGTAAACGTGCCGAAAGCAGCCCTCTTCACAGCGCTTTGAGGGCTGCCCGCTCACCCAAAGTCATCGTACGACGCCCTGTTGACATTTCCGGAAAACCTCGCAAATATCCGCAACCATGTTGTACGACGACGTATAACAAATAATAAAAACAACAAATGAAACAGGGAGCGTCACAGTGAGCACACTCGTCTGCAATTCCGTCCGCACGTCCCGTTTTTCTATCCCCCGCCCGCGTTCCACCCTAAGCCTGATCGGTTGCAGCAGTCTGGCCCTCTTCTTGCCGATGAGCGCCGATGCCGAGGGCTTCATCGAAGACAGTAAAGCCACGCTGAACCTGCGCAACGCCTACTTCAATCGCAACTTCGTCAACCCCAACTACCCACAGGGCAAGGCTGAAGAGTGGACACAGAACTTCATCCTCGACGCCAAATCCGGTTTCACTCAGGGCACGGTCGGCTTTGGCCTGGACGTGCTGGGCATGTATTCGCAGAAGCTCGATGGCGGCAAAGGCACCGGCGGTACGCAACTGCTACCGATCCACGATGACGGGCGCCCGGCGGACAATTTCGGGCGCCTGGGTGTAGCGCTCAAGGCCAAGGTGTCGAAGACCGAATTGAAGGTGGGTGAATGGATGCCGGTGCTGCCCATCCTGCGCTCGGATGATGGTCGATCACTGCCCCAGACCTTTCGCGGCGGCCAGATCACGTCTACCGAAATCAATGGCCTGACCCTTTACGGTGGCCAGTTCCGCGGCAACAGCCCACGCAACGATGCCAGCATGGAGGACATGTCGATGAACGGCCGCGGCGCCTTCACCTCCGACCGCTTCAACTTCGGCGGCGGCGAATACACCTTCAACGATAAGCGCACGCTCGTCGGTGTGTGGTACGCCGAACTCAGCGGCATCTACCAGCAGCAGTATTTCAACCTCAACCACAGCCAGCCACTGGGCGACTGGACGCTGGGCGCCAACCTCGGTTTCTTCACCGGCAAGGAGGACGGCAGCGCCCAGGCCGGCGACCTCGACAACAAAACCGCGTTCGCCATGCTTTCGGCCAGATACGGCGGCAACACGTTCTACATCGGCCTGCAAAAGCTCAGCGGCGACGATGCCTGGATGCGCGTCAACGGCACCAGCGGCGGCACCCTGGCCAACGACAGTTACAACGCCAGTTACGACAACGCGAAGGAGCGCTCCTGGCAGATTCGCCACGACTACAACTTCGTCGTCCTCGGCGTCCCCGGCTTGACGCTGATGAACCGCTACATCAGCGGTGACAACGTGCACACCGGCACCATCACCGATGGCAAGGAATGGGGGCGCGAGTCGGAGCTGGCCTACACCGTGCAGAGCGGCCCGCTGAAGAACCTCAACGTCAAATGGCGCAACGCGACGATTCGCCGGGACTTCAGCACCAATGAATTCGACGAGAACCGGATCTTCATCAGTTACCCGATTTCCTTGCTGTAGACCCGAACATGGCATGAGCGGAAGGTGAATCAGCCTTCCGTCATTTACACCGAAAGTCGCGTTGACAAGTTCCGGAAACCCTACCGATACTTCAGCGCAGTCATACGACAACCTACAACAAACCTAATAACAACGTGTAAGGGATTGCCATGACGTCCACCTCCACCGCCCCAACTCCGTTCAATCGCCTGCTGCTGACCGGCGCCGCCGGTGGCCTGGGCAAAGTCTTGCGCGAACGTCTGCGCCCCTACGCCAATGTGTTGCGCTTGTCGGACATCGCCGCCCTCGCCCCGGCCATCGATGATCGTGAAGAAATCGTGCTCTGCGACCTCGCCGACAAATCCGCCGTGCATCAACTGGTTGAAGGCGTCGATGCAATCCTGCACTTCGGTGGCGTCTCGGTGGAGCGCCCCTTCGAAGAAATCCTCGGCGCCAATATCTGCGGTGTGTTCCATATCTATGAAGCGGCACGCCGGCATGGCGTCAAACGGGTGATCTTTGCCAGCTCCAACCATGTCATCGGCTTCTACAAACAGGACGAACACCTCGACGCCAGCTCCGCTCGCCGCCCCGACGGCTACTACGGTCTGTCCAAGTCCTACGGCGAAGACATGGCCAGTTTCTACTTCGATCGCTATGGCATCGAAACCGTCAGCATCCGCATCGGTTCGTCGTTTCCCGAACCGCAGAACCGCCGAATGATGCACACCTGGCTGAGCTTCGACGACCTCACCCAATTGCTCGAACGTTCGCTGTACACCCCCAACGTCGGCCACACCGTGGTTTATGGCATGTCCGCCAACAAGGACGTGTGGTGGGACAACCGCTTCGCCAGCCACCTCGGCTTCGAGGCCAAAGACACCTCCGAAGTGTTTCGAGACAAGGTCGAAGCGCAGCCGGTGCCCGCCAGCGATGACCCGGCGCGGATCTATCAGGGCGGGGCCTTCGTTGCGGCCGGCCCGTTCGGCGATTGACCGGCGCGATTCACGTCTCCAATAAAACCAAGGGAATGAGTATGCAAGCCGAATTGATCGTCGACGCCCGCAACGCGGTGGGTGAAAGCCCGGTGTGGGTGCCGCAGGAAAATGCGCTCTACTGGGTCGATATCCCCAACGGTGGCCTGCAACGCTGGGATGCCGACACTGGCCATGTTCACGCCTGGAAGGCTCCCGAGATGCTCGCCTGCCTCGCCCGACACAGCCGGGGCGGCTGGGTGGCCGGTATGGAGAGCGGGTTCTTTCAACTGCGCCCCCACAGCGATGGCAGCCTTGACAGCGACCTGCTCGCGACCGTGGAACACAGCCGCCAGGACATGCGCCTGAACGACGGCCGCTGCGACCGTCAGGGCCGGTTCTGGGCCGGCAGCATGGTGCTGAACATGGGCCTGAATCTGCCCGAAGGCCGGCTCTATCGCTACGCCGCCGGGCAAACAGGCGCGATCGAGGCACAGCTTGATGGCTTCATCGTGCCCAACGGTCTGGGCTTCAGTCCGGACGGCAAAACCATGTACCTGTCGGACTCGCACCCGAACGTGCAACTGATCTGGGCCTTCGATTACGACATTGCCAGCGGCACCCCCTCCAACCGACGGGTGTTCGTGGACATGAACCATTTTTACGGCCGTCCCGACGGCGCTGCCGTGGATGCCGATGGCTGCTACTGGATCTGCGCCAACGATGTCGGCCTGATCCACCGGTTCACCCCGGAAGGTCGCCTTGACCGCTCGCTGCCGGTACCGGTGAAAAAACCCACCATGTGCGCCTTCGGTGGCAGCCGGATGGACACCTTGTTCGTGACTTCCATCCGCCCCGCCGACGACCAGGACCTGCATTCGCTGGCCGGCGGCGTGTTCGCCCTCAACCCCGGCGTCAAAGGCCTGCCGGAGCCATTGTTCGACGACCTGCTGTAACCCCCTGCTGCATCGCTGTGCCTTGAACACAAAAATAACAAGACTGGAGAACCCCTCATGGACTTCAAACGCACGTTGCTCGCCGCCGCTCTCCCCCTCGCACTCACCTTCGGCAACGCCGCCCAGGCGCTGGAAATCAAATTCGCCGACATCCACCCCGCCGGGTATCCGACCGTGGTCGCTGAAGAACAGTTGGGCAAGACCCTGGTTGCCGAAAGTGACGGCAAGCTGACCTTCAAAATGTTTCCCGGCGGCGTGCTCGGCTCGGAAAAGGAAGTGGTCGAGCAGGCTCAGGTCGGCGCCATTCAAATGGCCCGCGTCAGCCTCGGCATCGTCGGCCCGGTGGTGCCGGACGTGAACGTGTTCAACATGCCGTTCGTGTTCCGTGACCAGGCGCACATGCGCAAGATCATCGACGGTGAAATCGGTGACGAGATCCTCGACAAGATCACTCAATCCGAATTCAACCTCGTCGCTCTGGCGTGGATGGACGGCGGCACGCGCAACATCTACACCAAGAAACCGGTGCGCAGCCTTGAAGACCTCAAGGGCATGAAAATCCGTGTGCAGGGCAACCCGATGTTCATCGAAACCATCAACGCCATGGGCGGCAACGGGATCGCCATGGACACCGGCGAAATCTTCAGTGCGCTGCAGACCGGCGTCATCGACGGCGCGGAAAACAACCCACCGACCCTGCTTGAACACAACCACTACCAGAACGCCAAGTTCTACAGCCTGACCGGGCACTTGATTCTGCCCGAACCGATCGTGATGTCGAAAATCACCTGGGACAAACTCACCCCCGATCAGCAGACGCTGGTGAAAAAAGCCGCCAAGGCTGCACAGGCTCAGGAGCGCACGCTGTGGGACGCCAAGTCCGTCAGCAGCGAGGAAAAACTCAAGGCGGCCGGCGTCGAGTTCATCACCGTCGACAAGAAGCCCTTCTACGAGGCCACCGCTTCGATCCGCGAAAAATACGGCGCGCCCTACGTCGACCTGATCAAACGCATCGAAGCCGTTCAGTAACCTCCCTGCCCTCAATACAAGGCCCGGCAGCGCTGGCGTCGCTCGACGCTCACGCCTGCCCGGTTACGGTGGAACCCGATGAAGAATTTGCTGCTGCGCATCAATGACCGGATCTACATGGCCTGCATCTGGGTCGCCGGTCTGTCGGTGCTGACCATTTCCCTGATCATCCCCTGGGGCGTGTTCGCCCGTTACGTCCTCGGCACAGGTTCGAGTTGGCCGGAGCCCACCGCCATCCTGCTGATGATGGTCTTCACTTTCATCGGCGCCGCCGCCAGCTATCGCGCCGGCGCGCACATGGCAGTGGCGATGGTCACCGACCGCCTGCAACCGAAGATGCGCCGAACCATGAGCATCGTTTCGCAAGTGCTCATGGGCACCATCTGCCTGTTCATGACCATCTGGGGCACCAAGCTGTGCCTGTCGACGTGGAACCAGTTCATGAGCGCCCTGCCGACATTGCGGGTCGGCATCACCTACATGCCGATCCCGGTTGGCGGTGCGCTGACGCTGGTTTTCGTACTGGAAAAACTCTTGCTCGGCGATCAAAGCAATCGCCGCGTGGTGCGATTCGACCTGGTTGAAGAAAACGAAGGGGCTGCCTGATGGACGCATTGATTCTGCTGGGCAGTTTTATCGCACTGATCCTGATCGGCATGCCGGTTGCCTATGCCCTCGGGCTGTCGGCGCTGATCGGCGCGTGGTGGATCGACATCCCGTTTCAGGCCTTGATGATTCAGGTGGCGGGCGGGGTGAACAAATTCTCGCTGCTGGCGATTCCGTTCTTCGTGCTGGCCGGCGCGATCATGGCCGAGGGCGGCATGTCTCGGCGGCTGGTGGCGTTCGCCGGGGTCCTGGTGGGCTTCGTGCGTGGCGGGCTGTCGCTGGTCAACATCATGGCCTCGACCTTTTTCGGCGCGATTTCCGGCTCGTCGGTGGCCGACACGGCGTCGGTGGGTTCGGTGCTGATCCCGGAAATGGAGCGCAAGGGCTACCCTCGGGAATTCTCCACAGCGGTCACCGTCAGCGGTTCGGTACAGGCCCTGCTGACCCCGCCGAGTCACAACTCGGTGCTCTACTCGCTGGCGGCCGGCGGCACTGTTTCCATTGCGTCGCTGTTCATGGCCGGCGTGGTGCCGGGCCTGCTGATGAGCGCGTGCCTGATGGTGTTGTGTCTGATTTTTGCGCGCAAACGCGACTACCCCAAGGGCGAAGTGATCCCGCTGCGCGAAGCCCTGAAGATCTGCGGCGAAGCCTTGTGGGGCCTGATGGCGATGGTGATCATTCTCGGCGGGATTCTGTCGGGGATCTTCACAGCCACCGAGTCGGCGGCCATTGCCGTGCTGTGGTCGTTTTTCGTCACCATGTTCATCTACCGCGACTACAAATGGAGTGAGCTGCCGAAACTGATGCATCGCACAGTGCGCACCATTTCCATCGTGATGATCCTGATCGGCTTCGCCGCCAGCTTCGGCTACATCATGACCCTGATGCAGATCCCGGCGAAGATCACCACGCTGTTCCTGACCCTGTCCGACAACCGCTACGTGATCCTGATGTGCATCAACGTCATGCTGCTGTTGCTCGGCACCGTAATGGACATGGCACCGCTGATCCTGATCCTCACACCGATCCTGATGCCGGTGATTCTCGGTATCGGCGTCGACCCGGTGCAGTTCGGCATGATCATGCTGGTCAACCTCGGTATCGGCCTGATAACGCCGCCCGTAGGAGCCGTGCTGTTCGTGGGTTCGGCGGTGGGCAAGGTCAGTATCGAAAGCACGGTGAAGGCGCTGCTGCCGTTCTACGCCGTGCTGTTCCTGGTGTTGATGCTGGTGACCTACGTTCCGGCGCTGTCGCTGTGGTTACCGCACCTGGTGTTGTAACGCGATCACTGTGGCGAGGGCGCTTGCTCCCTCGCCACAGGTGTTGTCTCACGCCCGCAGCAACATATAAGCCGCAACCACCAAGCACACACTGGCAAACCCCACCTGCAACGTCCTCGCCGGTACTCGCGCGCAAAGTTGGCGACCGATGATCATGCCGACGATGCTCGCCACAATGAACGCAGCACCCAGGCGATCAATCCGCACCCCCGCGTGAAACGCGCCGATCACGCCGATGGCGGAAATCAGGCTGATGACCATCAGTGAAGTGGCGACGATGCCGCGCATCTGCACATCGGTCAGTTGCTTGAACGCCGGCACGATCAGAAACCCGCCGCCCACCCCCAGCAACCCGGACACCACGCCGGTGACCGCGCCCAGTGCCGCGAGGGTCGCGGTGCATTTGGCGGTCCAGTCGAAACGGCCGGTCTGCTCATTGAGCATGCAGTTCTTCTGGCCCCAACTGGCGTGGCCATGGTCGCTCGGGCCCTCTTGCTGGCGTTCGCGGCGCAGCATGCGCCACGCCACCATCACCATCAGCAGGCTGAACAGGATCATCAGAACCTTTTCCGGCAACTGATGGGCGAAGTAGATGCCCACCGGTGAAAACACCGCGCCGAGCGCCGCGATCAGCAGCGCCGCGCGATAACGCACCAGACCATGGCGCAAGCCATCGATCGCGCCGACCGCCGCTGCGCTGCCAACGGCAAACAACGCCACCGGCGCCGCCTGCGTCATCGTCCAGCCCAGCCCGAGCACCAGCGCCGGTACGGCGAGAATCCCGCCGCCGGCCCCGGTCAGTCCGAGGATCAATCCCATCACCACGCCAAACAGACTTGCCAGCAACATAGCGTGTTCTCAGTCGACCCTGGACAGACGCGTCAGCCATTCGCGGCCCTTGAGCATGCCGTTCCAGTAGAACCACGGCAGCAGCGTCGCCTTCAGCCACCACGCGGAGCGGCGCGGCACGGTCGGGTCGAGGGGAAAGGTCGGCAACAATTTTCCGCCGTAGCCGAACTCGGCGAGGATCACCTTGCCCTTCTCTACCGTCAGCGGGCAGGAACCGTAGCCGTCGTACTTCAGCGGCAGTGCCAGATCCTTGCGCAGGGCCAGCAGGTTTTCCGCCACCACCACGACTTGCTTGCGCACTGCCGCGGCGGTTTTCGCATGGGTGGTGCCGCAGATATCGCCCAGGGCAAACACGTCGGGATAACGCGGATGTTGCAGCGTGTGCGGGTTGACCTCGCACCAGCCGCTGGCGTCGGCCAACCGACTCTGCGCGATGAAATCCGGCGAAACCTGCGGCGGGACGACGTGCAACAGATCGAAGGTTTTCGCCTGACGGGTGACATTGCCGTCCGCATCCTTGACGTCGAACCAGGCGGTTTTCGCCGGGCCGTCGACCTTCACCAGATTGGAATTGAATGCCAGCCGCGCGTTGTATTTCTCGATGTACTTCATCAGCGGCGGCACGAAAGTCGGGACGCCGAACAGTGCGGCGCCGGCCAGATTGAACTCGACCTCGACCTTGCTCAGCACGTTGCGCTTGAGCCAGTGATCGCAGGACAGGTACAGCGCCTTCTGCGGCGCGCCGGCGCACTTGATCGGGATTGGCGGCTGGGTGAACAGCGCTTTGCCGCCGCGCAGTTTCTGCACCTGATCCCAAGTGTATTGCGCGTGCTGATAGCTGTAGTTGGAGGTGACGCCGTGCTGGCCGAGACTGTCCTGCAGGCCTTCGATCTTCTCCCACGCCAGGCGCAGGCCGGGGCAGACGATCAGGTTCTGATAGGTGATGGTGCGTTGATCGTTGAGGGTGAGACGGCGCTGGTCGGGGTCGATGCCGGTCACGGCGGCCTGAATCCAGGTGGCCTGGCGCGGCAGCACCTTGTTCATCGGTCGGGCGGTGTCTTTGGCGTCATAGGCGCCACCGCCGACCAGCGTCCACGCCGGTTGGTAGTAATGCAGGGTGCTCGGCTCGATCACCGTGATTTTCAGGCCGGGATCGCGCTTGAGCAGGCTCGCGACAAAACCGATGCCGGCAGTGCCGCCGCCGATGACCACGATGTCCGCACTGATGGATGGGCCCCAGTGTTGATCGTTCATTGTTTGTTCCTTATGGCTGCACGCAAGGATAGCCGGGTCTATTGCGCCCAGCTTTTGAGCACGGCTCCGCAGTAGAGTCCGGAAAGGGTTTTCATCACCTGGATCACTTCGTGACTGGCGAGACCGTAAAAAATGTACTTGCCTTCACGACGGGTCGCGACCAGCCCTTCATCGCGCAAGATGCCCAGTTGCTGGGACAGGGTCGGCTGACGCACGCCGGTCATTTTCTCCAGCTCGCCGACGTTGCGTTCGCCCTGGGTCAACTGGCACAGGATCAGCAGCCGATCTTCGTTGGCCAATGCCTTGAGCAGCGAACAGGCCTTGGAGGCCGAGGCGCGCAGTTGCGCCACTTCACATTCGGTCAGACTGGATTGCATTTGCAGGATGCCTTCAACGTCACTTAAGCTGCGGACATTATGTGTTTACATAAAGTGTTGCAACTCTGACTTTCCACCTTCTGCACAGGACCGTGTCCATGCCCGCGCTGATTGAAGCTTTCCTCGACCCCGCCTCTTCGACCTACAGCTATGTGGTCTACGAGGCCGATGGCGGGCAATGCGCAATCGTCGATCCGGTGCTCGATTACGACGGGGCCGCCGGCCGCACCTGCACGGCTCAGGCGGACAGGATCATCGCCTTCGTTCGCGCCCATAACCTGCAAGTGCAGTGGCTGCTGGAAACCCACGCCCACGCCGATCACCTGTCCGCCGCGCCGTACCTGCGCCGGGAACTGGGTGGGAAAATCGCGATTGGCGAATCGATCAGTAAAGTGCAGAACGTGTTCAAGGCGCTGTTCAACCTGGAACCGGAATTTCGCGTCGACGGCTCGCAGTTCGATCATCTGTTCGCGCCGAACGAGTCGTTCCGGATCGGCAATCTCAAGGCCACCGCCCTGCATGTCCCCGGCCACACCCCGGCGGACATGGCCTACCTGATCGATGGCGAACAAATCCTGGTCGGCGACACGCTGTTCATGCCCGACGTCGGCACCGCCCGTTGCGACTTCCCAGGTGGCAACGCCCATCAGTTGTTCAATTCGATTCACAAGCTGCTGGCCTTCCCTGCCAGCGTGAAGCTCTATGTCTGCCACGACTATCCGCCGCAAGGCCGCGACTCGCAGTGCCAGACCACCGTGGGTGAACAGCGCAAAAGCAATATCCATGTGCATGACGGCGTCGATGAGGCCGCGTTTGTCGAGATGCGTACCAAACGGGATGCCGGACTTGGAATGCCGACACTGTTGTTGCCGGCGATTCAGGTGAATGTGCGGGCGGGAAATCTGCCACCGGCGGAAGGCAATGGCGTTGTTTACCTGAAGATTCCGATCAACTCCGTGTAAGAAAAGATCAGTGAAGCAATTCGAATCAAGGGGATTCGTACCTGTCACGTCGGATCCCATGAACTGGGCGTAATCTCGGCCGACAGGCAGACTTCATGGGGTAATCAACCCATGGAGATTTGGCAATATGGATATTCGCCGCAACCACCGGGATCTATCCCGGGAGGAAAAAGCCGCCTTCATCAACGCGGTCCTGACGCTGAAAAACAACGTCAACAGCGTACTGCGTCCCGGTCAGCAAAGCCGTTACGATGACTTCGTTCAGATCCACAAAAACTCAATGGGACGTGGCAATCCGCTCGTTCCCAACCCGCATCAAAGCCCCTTGTTTTATCCGTGGCACCGGGTCCTGATCCGCCAGTTCGAACTGGCGCTGCAGGCCGCCGCCGATGACCCTCGCATCACACTGCCCTACTGGAACTGGCAAATCGGCGGCGCCGAGAATCCATTCACCTCGGACTTCATGGGCGGCAACGGTGACAATACCCAGAATCAGCTGGTAACCAGCGGACCCTTTTCCAATAACCAGTCGCCATTCATTGTCTCGGTATGGGACGAGGGTGTCGGTGATGCGGGCTTGCGTCGCAATCTAGGGGCTGCCGGCGCCTTGCCGTCACCAGAAACCGTCATCTCGGCCCTGAACAGAACGTCCTATTGGATGGAGCCGGGCGGTTGGGAAAACTTTTCCGAGCGTGAACTGCACAATCCCGTGCATGCCTGGATCGGAGGCAACATGATGGAGGCATCCTCTCCCAATGACCCGATATTCTTCCTGCATCATTGTTATCTGGATCTGCTCTGGGAGCGCTGGAAACACCAGCATCCGAACGTTCCCTCTTTCCCGCAGGAGGAACTGAGCAACTCGACACTGGTCTTTCACCCCGAAAACGAACTCGCTCCGTGGCCTCAAAGCTTCACCATTGAGCAGACTCTTTTTACCGAAGAACTGGGTTATCGATATGAATACCTGTGAACGGCACCGGATTCAGTTGCCCAGCGTCAAACCGTTCGCCGGCAGCGGCAATGCCGTCTTATAGCGCACCTGCTTGAGCGCAAAACTTGACCGAATGTTGGCCACGCCCGGCACCTTGGTCAGAAAGTCCATCATGAAGCGTTCGAGCGACTGAATGGTCGGCACCAGCACCCGGATCAAGTAGTCAGGGTCGCCGGCCATCAGGTAGCACTCCATGACTTCGGGACGATCGGAAATGGCTTCTTCGAAATGCTGCAGCGCTTCCTCTACCTGCTTCTCGAGACTGACGTGGATGAACACGTTGACGTGCAGGCCCAGCAGGTCTGCATCCAGCAGCGTCACCTGCTCGCGGATCAGCCCCAGCTCTTCCATCGCCTTGACCCGGTTGAAGCACGGCGTCGGCGACAGATTGACCGAACGGGCAAGGTCGGCGTTGGTGATGCGCGCGTTCTCCTGAAGGCTGTTGAGAATGCCGATGTCGGTACGGTCCAGTTTGCGCATGAGACAAAACCACCTGTTTTTTATGTTTATGCAGAATTTCTATCTGCAAATGATCTCCAGCGCAACGAAACAGAGAGAAATATTCTTCTTGCCCGGGCCTATGATTGTTGTAGGACAAGATTTCTTTTATCGAAGAATGACTGCCAGCTCACTACAAGAAATTCACAAGATCGAGCGTAGAAGCCATGACCCAAGCGTATGAACCGCTGCGTCTGCACGTCCCTGAACCCTCGGGCCGCCCAGGCTGCAAAACCGATTTCTCCTACCTGCATCTGACCGATGCCGGCACGGTGCGCAAACCTTCCATCGACGTAGAACCAGCCGACACCGCCGACCTGGCCCGTGGCCTGATCCGCGTGCTCGACGACCAGGGCAACGCCCTCGGCCCATGGGCTGAAAACGTTCCGGTCGAGATCCTGCGCAAAGGCATGCGCGCCATGCTCAAGACCCGGATCTACGACAACCGCATGGTGGTTGCCCAGCGTCAGAAAAAAATGTCGTTCTACATGCAGAGCCTTGGCGAAGAAGCCATTGGCAGTGCCCAGGCCCTGGCCTTGAACATCGACGACATGTGCTTCCCCACCTACCGCCAGCAAAGCATTCTGATGGCCCGCGACGTACCGCTGGTCGACCTGATCTGCCAGTTGCTGTCCAACGAGCGCGATCCACTCAAGGGACGTCAGCTGCCGATCATGTACTCGGTCAAGGACGCCGGTTTCTTCACCATTTCCGGTAACCTCGCCACCCAGTTCATTCAGGGCGTGGGCTGGGGCATGGCCTCGGCGATCAAAGGCGACACCAAAATCGCCTCGGCCTGGATCGGCGACGGCGCCACCGCCGAATCGGACTTCCACACCGCCCTCACCTTCGCTCACGTCTATCGTGCGCCGGTGATCCTCAACGTGGTCAACAACCAGTGGGCGATCTCGACCTTCCAGGCCATCGCCGGTGGTGAAGCCACCACCTTCGCCGGACGCGGTGTCGGTTGCGGCATCGCCTCGCTGCGGGTGGATGGCAACGATTTTTACGCGGTCTACGCCGCCTCCGCCTGGGCTGCCGAACGCGCCCGCCGCAACCTCGGCCCGACCATGATCGAATGGGTCACCTACCGCGCCGGCCCGCACTCGACCTCCGACGATCCGTCCAAATACCGTCCTGCCGACGACTGGAGCCACTTCCCGCTGGGCGACCCGATTGCCCGCCTGAAACAGCACCTGATCAAGGTCGGCCACTGGTCGGAAGAAGAGCACGCCGCCGTCAGCGCCGAGCTCGAAGCCGAAGTGATTGCCGCACAGAAACAGGCCGAACAGTACGGCACCCTCGCCGGCGGGCAGATTCCAAGCGCCGCGACCATGTTCGAAGACGTCTACAAAGAGATGCCGGAGCACTTGAAGCGCCAGCGTCAGCAGTTGGGGATCTGACATGAACGATCACAACAACAATATTCAGTTGGAAACCGCCATGACCACGACCACCATGACCATGATCCAGGCCCTGCGCTCGGCCATGGATGTGATGCTTGAGCGTGACGACAACGTGGTGGTGTTCGGACAGGACGTCGGCTACTTCGGCGGCGTGTTCCGTTGCACCGAAGGCTTGCAGACCAAGTACGGCACCTCGCGGGTGTTCGATGCGCCGATTTCCGAGAGCGGTATCGTCGGCGTCGCGGTAGGCATGGGCGCTTATGGCTTGCGTCCGGTGGCCGAGATTCAGTTCGCCGACTACGTGTACCCGGCGTCCGACCAGATCATTTCCGAAGCCGCCCGTCTGCGTTATCGCTCGGCCGGCGAGTTCACCGCCCCGATGACCCTGCGCATGCCTTGCGGCGGTGGCATCTACGGCGGCCAGACCCACAGCCAGAGCATCGAAGCGATGTTCACTCAGGTCTGCGGTCTGCGCACCGTCATGCCGTCCAACCCGTATGACGCCAAAGGCCTGCTGATCGCCTCCATCGAAAACGATGACCCGGTGATCTTCCTCGAGCCAAAACGCCTGTACAACGGCCCGTTCGACGGCCACCACGACCGCCCGGTGACCCCGTGGTCGAAACACCCGCAAGCCCAGGTGCCGGACGGTTACTACACCGTGCCGCTGGACGTTGCCGCGATTACCCGTCCGGGCAAGGACGTAACCGTGCTGACCTACGGCACTACTGTGTACGTGTCGCAAGTCGCTGCTGAAGAAAGCGGCGTTGACGCTGAAGTCATCGACCTGCGCAGCTTGTGGCCGCTGGACCTGGAAACCATCGTCAAATCCGTGAAGAAAACCGGCCGTTGCGTCGTGGTTCACGAAGCCACCCGCACCTGCGGATTCGGCGCCGAACTGGTGTCGCTGGTGCAAGAGCATTGCTTCCATCACCTGGAAGCGCCGATCGAACGCGTGACCGGTTGGGACACCCCCTACCCGCACGCGCAGGAGTGGGCGTATTTCCCTGGGCCGTCCCGAGTGGGCGCGGCGCTGAAACGGGTCATGGAGGTCTGAATGGGCACGCACGTTATCAAGATGCCGGACATTGGCGAAGGCATCGCAGAAGTAGAACTGTCGCAGTGGCACGTCAAGGTTGGCGACCTGGTCGTTGAAGATCAGGTGCTGGCGGACGTGATGACCGACAAGGCGATGGTCGACATTCCGTCGCCGGTCCACGGCAAGGTGATTGCACTCGGCGGTCAGCCGGGCGAAGTGATGGCGGTCGGCAGTATTCTGATCAGCATCGAGGTTGAAGGCGCCGGCAATCTGAAGGAGTCCGACAAACCGGCGCCTGTTGCGGCGAAAGAAACACCCGTCGCGCCAAAAGTTGAAGCTGTCGTTGAAAGCAAACCCGCCGCACCACGTACGGCTCCGGTTTGCCAGGGCCCGATGGTTGCTCGCCAAGCCGATGAGCGCCCACTGGCCTCGCCGGCCGTGCGCAAACATGCGCTGGATCTGGGCATTCAATTGCGTCTGGTGCGCGGCTCCGGCCCGGCCGGCCGCGTGCTGCACGAAGACCTCGACGCCTATCTGGCGCAGGGTCAGTCGAATGCTTCGGCGCCGGTCGCCGCTGCGTACGCCCAGCGTAATGATGAAGAACAGATTCAAGTGATCGGCATGCGCCGCAAGATTGCCCAGCGCATGCAGGACGCCACCCAGCGTGCGGCACACTTCAGTTATGTCGAAGAAATTGACGTCACCGCGATTGAAGAACTGCGCGCCCATTTGAACGAAAAACACGGCGCGAGCCGTGGCAAGCTGACCTTACTGCCGTTCCTGGTGCGCGCACTGGTCGTCGCCCTGCGCGATTTCCCGCAGATGAACGCCCGTTACGACGACGAAGCCCAGGTCATCACCCGCCTCGGCGCGGTGCACGTCGGCGTCGCCACCCAAAGCGACGTCGGCCTGATGGTGCCGGTGGTGCGTCACGCCGAAGCGCGCAGCCTGTGGGACAGCGCGGCGGAAATCTCCCGCCTGGCCAACGCCGCCCGCAATGGCAAGGCCAGCCGCGATGAACTGTCCGGCTCGACCATCACCCTGACCAGCCTCGGCGCCCTTGGCGGCATCGTCAGTACCCCGGTGCTGAACCTGCCGGAAGTGGCCATCGTCGGCGTGAACAAAATCGTCGAACGGCCAATGGTCGTCAAAGGCCAGGTGGTGATCCGCAAGATGATGAACCTCTCCAGCTCCTTCGATCACCGCGTGGTCGACGGGATGGACGCGGCGCTCTTCATCCAGGCCATTCGTGGTCTGCTCGAACAACCCGCGACCCTGTTTGTGGAGTGATGGCATGCAATCTCTGAACACCACGCTGCTGATCATCGGCGGCGGTCCTGGCGGTTACGTGACGGCCATTCGTGCCGGGCAACTGGGCATTTCGACCATTCTGGTCGAGGGTGAATCGCTGGGCGGCACCTGCCTGAACATCGGCTGCATTCCGTCGAAAGCGCTGATCCACGTGGCCGAGCAGTTTCACCAGACGCAACATCACAACCAGCATTCGGCACTGGGCATCAGCGTTTCGGCGCCTACCCTCGACATCACTAAAAGCGTCGAGTGGAAGGACGGCATCGTTGATCGCCTGACCACCGGCGTCGCCGCGCTGCTGAAGAAGAACAAGGTTCAGGTCATCAACGGCTGGGCCAAGGTCATCGACGGCAAGACCGTGGAAGTCGGCGACACCCGCATCCAGTGTGAACATCTGGTGCTGGCCACCGGCTCGAAAAGCGTCAATCTGCCGATCCTGCCGATTGGCGGGCCGATCATATCGTCCACCGAGGCGTTGGCGCCGAAGTCGGTGCCGAAACGCCTGATCGTGGTCGGCGGTGGTTACATCGGTCTGGAATTGGGCATTGCCTATCGCAAGCTCGGCGCCGAGGTCAGTGTGGTCGAGGCGCAGGATCGGATCCTGCCGGCCTACGACGCCGAACTGACTCAACCGGTGCACGACGCGCTGAAGCAACTGGGCGTGAAGCTCTACCTCAAGCACAGCGTGCTGGGTTTCGACGGTACGTTGCAGGTGCGCGATCCGAACGGTGACACGCTGAATCTGGAAACCGATCAGGTGCTGGTGGCCGTCGGTCGCAAACCCAATACCCAGGGCTGGAACCTTGAAGCGCTGAACCTGGACATGAACGGCTCGGCGATCAAGATTGACAGCCGCTGCCAGACCAGCATGCGTAATGTCTACGCCATCGGCGACCTGAGCGGCGAGCCGATGCTGGCCCACCGCGCCATGGCCCAGGGCGAAATGGTCGCCGAGCTGATCAGCGGCAAGACCCGCGAATTCAACCCGACCGCCATCGCTGCCGTGTGCTTTACCGACCCGGAACTGGTGGTCGTCGGCAAGACGCCGGACGAGGCCAAGGCGGCGGGACTTGACTGCATCGTGTCGAACTTCCCGTTCGCGGCCAATGGCCGGGCGATGACGCTGGAATCGAAAACCGGCTTCGTGCGGGTGGTCGCCCGTCGAGACAATCATGTGATTGTCGGCTGGCAGGCGGTCGGTGTCGGGGTCTCGGAGCTGTCGACTGCGTTCGCGCAAAGCCTGGAAATGGGCGCGCGACTGGAAGACATCGGCGGCACCATCCATGCACACCCGACTCTGGGTGAAGCGGTGCAGGAAGCGGCGTTGCGTGCGCTTGGGCACGCGTTGCACCTGTAAAAACCCGACACGGGGGAGTTTTTTCATAAGCAGGCTAATAAATCTGCTGCTCCCCCATCGCCCGGGCTGCGAAACCGCTCAAGAATGAAGTATTGTTGTGCCCATCCAAAAAAACGTCAGAAGCCTTGAACCGCTTCGGCGGTTGTTCAGTGATAGAGGGTGTCATGGGTAACGAAAGCATCAACTGGGACAAGCTGGGTTTTGACTACATCAAGACCGACAAACGCTATCTGTCGTACTTTCGCAATGGCGAGTGGGACAAAGGCACCCTGACCGAAGACAACGTGCTGCACATCAGCGAAGGCTCCACTGCCCTTCACTATGGCCAGCAATGCTTCGAAGGCCTGAAGGCCTATCGTTGCAAGGACGGCTCGATCAACCTGTTCCGTCCGGACCAGAACGCCGCGCGCATGCAACGCAGCTGCGCCCGCCTGCTGATGCCGCATGTCTCCACCGAGCAGTTCATTGAAGCATGCAAGCAAGTGGTACGCGCCAACGAGCGCTTCATCCCGCCTTACGGCACCGGCGGCGCGCTGTACCTGCGTCCGTTCGTGATCGGCGTGGGTGACAACATCGGCGTGCGTACTGCACCTGAGTTCATCTTTTCGGTATTCGCGATCCCGGTCGGCGCCTACTTCAAGGGCGGCCTGACCCCGCACAACTTCCAGATCTCCACCTTCGACCGCGCCGCGCCACAAGGCACCGGTGCCGCCAAGGTCGGTGGCAACTACGCTGCCAGCCTGATGCCGGGCTCCCAGGCCAAGAAAGCGCACTTCGCAGACGCCATCTACCTGGATCCGCTGACCCACAAAAAGATCGAGGAAGTCGGTTCGGCCAACTTCTTCGGGATCACCCACGACAACAAGTTCGTGACCCCGAACTCGCCATCGGTACTGCCGGGTATCACCCGTCTGTCGCTGATCGAACTGGCCAAGTCCCGTCTGGGCCTGGAAGTGGTCGAAGGCGACGTATTCATCGACAAGCTGTCGGACTTCAAAGAGGCCGGCGCCTGCGGTACTGCGGCGGTGATCACCCCGATCGGTGGCATCAGCTACAACGACCACCTGCACGTATTCCACAGCGAAACAGAAGTCGGCCCTGTGACCCAGAAGCTCTACAAAGAGCTGACCGGCGTGCAGACCGGCGACGTCGAAGCGCCAGCCGGCTGGATCGTCAAGGTTTGATCTGACGGCCAGATGCACAAAAGCCCCCATCGAGTGATCGATGGGGGCTTTTTTATTCGCCTCGCTCGCTGGCCTTCATGGCAATCCGTTTGCCCGCACGACCGGCAATCCCGCTCGCCTGCCCATTCTGCTGCTTGCCCATTCGGGCCTGGGTAATCAATCCGGGAATCAGCTCCCCCTCCGGCAGGTTCTTCCAGAACCGCGTTGGCAAATGCCCTTGCATGACTTTCTCGTTCAACCGCGCCGGGTTGAAGATGTGGCTGTAGTACGTCAGCCACAAGTCACCGTGGGGGTCGTCGACGTTCTGCGCCAGTTGCTGCCACTCCAGCGGACACTGACGTTCATGGATCAGTTGTTCACCATCGTAATAAACCCCATCGCGGGGCGTGGCGATCAGCCAGCGATGCCGGCCCATGCGCCCGATGAAGTGTTCGCTGGCGCTGTGCAGGATGTCGTGGGCCGGTTCGTGCCACGCGACGTATTGCGGGCCCGGCAGCTCTGCCGGGCGCTCGATGAAACGCACGAACGCATGCAGATGATGGGCTTCGCGCTGCACCTGCTTGATCCGCCGCTGCAACTCGCTGCCCAGCTTGTCGCCGGCCATCATTGCCGTACGGTCGCCGTGGCTGACTCGCCACAGCACTTCATACAGCAAACTCCAGCGCTGATCGCCACGGTATCGCGACGCTTGTTCCAAGGTGTCGAGCAGCGCACGCGGAATCCGCGCCTGAAACGGCCCCTGCCCTTCGGGCACCGACACGTCACTGGCGAACAGATCGCTCACGCCTTCCGACGCCCAGCTCACCAGACTCGGATCAATTTCATGGCTGAGCAGCCAGCGCGCCTGCTGGCGCCAGGTGTCGAACAGGTCGTCGCAGTCGAGATTGATCATCCCCACAGCCCCATCTGTTGCGGCATTGGTCGGTCGCGCAATTGCTGATAAAGCATCTGGCTGGTGACTTCCGCCTGCTGAGGGTGGTAATCGCTGGTGATGATGAACGGCTTGGCTTTGGCCAGCACACAGCGCATGCGCGCCACGTCTTCGTAGCGAATGCGCCGCTGCCGACGCAGTTCCACCAGACGTTCGGTGGTGCGCAAGCCGATGCCGGGGATGCGTGAAATCAACGCCGGTTCGGCGCGATTGAGGTCCAGCGGGAACACCTCGCGGTTCTGCAGCGCCCAGGCCAGTTTCGGGTCGATGTCCAACGCCAGATTGCCCGGCCCCTGAAGCAACTCACCGGCGGTATAGCCATAACCGCGCAACAGAAAATCCGCCTGATACAAGCGGTGCTCGCGCATCAGCGGCGGTGCGGCCAAAGGCACGCTTTTCGGGCTGTCGGGAATCGGGCTGAAGGCCGAGTAATAGACCCGGCGCAGACGGAAGTTGCCGTAAAGCGCCTGCGCGCTGTGCAGGATGGTGCTGTCGTCGGTGTCATCGGCACCCACAATCATCTGCGTACTCTGCCCGGCCGGGGCGAACTTTGGTGCGCGGGGTTCGTTGAGCACGGTCTGCACACCGGTGTAGATGGTGTTCATCGCCTGCTTGATCGAACCGATGTGCTTCTCCGGCGCCAGGGTTTGCAGGCTGGCATCCGTGGGCAATTCGATGTTGACGCTCAGGCGATCGGCGTAACGCCCGGCCTCTTCGATCAGCGCGGGATCCGCATCGGGAATGGTTTTGAGATGAATGTAGCCACGGAACTCATGCTCTTCGCGCAGCAACTTCGCGACACGCACCAGTTGCTCCATGGTGTAGTCCGCCGAACGAATGATCCCCGAGCTGAGAAACAACCCGCTGACGCAATTGCGCCGGTAGAAATCCAGGGTCAGCGTCACCACTTCCTCGGGCGTGAAACGCGCACGGGGCACGTCGCTGGAACGGCGGTTGACGCAGTATTGGCAGTCGTAGAGACAGAAATTGGTCAGCAGAATCTTGAGCAGCGACACACAACGCCCGTCCGGCGTGTAGCTGTGGCAAATGCCCATGCCATCAGTCGAACCCAGCCCGTCCTTGCCTTCGGAACTGCGCTTGGGCGCGCCACTGCTGGCGCAGGAGGCGTCGTACTTGGCGGCGTCGGCGAGGATGCTGAGCTTGTCGATGATTTGCATGGCACTGACTCGATACTGTTCGCATATACAGTATAGACAGCGATTGGCTCACACAAGGTGCAATGCCGCTCTTCGTCGGAATGTCGCACCGCAGGAGTCAGGTCAATTTGACTCAGCAGCAGTCAGATTGACTCGATTCCACAAGCGTCATAATGACTATCAACCCTGCGCAGCCCTTGATATTAAAGGCTGTCCGGCATGGCCCGAAAATTGACTGGTCTCCCGTAGCCATTTGGCTGAAGACCAAAAACGGGAGTCGAACATGGATCATGTTTTTCAGGGCAAGCTTGCCGTCATCACCGGTGCCAGTTCGGGCATAGGCCTGGCCGCTACCGAGCGTCTGCTCGATCAAGGCGCGCGCGTATTGGCCATGTCGCGAAAGCTCGGCGCACTGGCCGAACTGCTTGAGCGGTATCCGCAGCAACTGGTGTGGCACTCCGGCGATGTCGCTCAAGCCGCTGACCTTGCCGCTTTGGCCGAGCAAGCTGCACGCATCGGTCCGGTAAGTTTCGTGGTGCCCAACGCCGGTATCGCAGAACTGGCCGACGGGCTCGACAGCTCGGCATTCGGTCGCCAATGGGCAGTAAACGGCGCCGGCGCCCTGAACACCTTGGCCGCCCTGCGCCCGCACCTTGCAGACAAGGCGTCAGTGGTGTTCATCGGTACTTTTCTGGCCCGAATCAGTTTCGCGGGATTGGCCGCCTACATCGCGTCAAAAGCGGCGTTGATCGCCCATGCCCGAACCCTTGCAGTCGAGCTGGCACCCCACGGTGTGCGCATCAATTGCGTTTCCCCCGGCCCGACCGCAACGCCGATCTGGTCGACATTGGGCCTGAGTGACGAAGCGCTCGGCGACGTGGCCCAAGGCGTCAACAAACGACTGCTGGGCGGACAATTCCTAGAACCTGCGGCAGTGGCCGACGTCATTCTGTTCCAGCTGGGCAATGGCGCACGCGGCGTCATCGGTCAGGACTGGGTAGTCGACAGCGGATACACCTTGAGCTAACGCGCATGCACCGATCCGGGCGTGGAATCAGCCAACTGGCGACCTGACGAATCCCGCCCGGCTTCGGGCAAAACCAGCCCCCAGCGCGATGACAATTCTCGGCGCCCCTGCACCGTCAACGTCAGCGCCCGACTGTCCAGATCCTGCGTCACCCATTTGCGCTTCAGCGCCGCCTGCAACAACGCCGCACCGAGCGAACCGCCCAGATGCGGCCGGCGCATGCTCCAGTCCAGACACGGGCAGGCGAACCGTCGGCGCAACGTCGACAGATCCTTGACCTCAATACCCAGCCCTTCAAAAAACGCCTCGCCACTTTCACTGAGGCGATAAACCTGTTCATCGGTTTCCACCAGCCATCCCGTCTCCAGCAAGCGGTCATGCAACAACACCGCCAGCGTCCCGGCCATGTGGTCGTAGCAGGTGCGGGCGAATTGCAGGCGATCCGGTGTATGCGGCTTGAAGGTCGGTGCGGAGTTCTGTCCGATCACCATCAGCGCTTCCAGCGCCTGGGCCACGCGCTTGTCGGCGAGGCTGTAATAACGGTGGCGGCCCTGCACATGCAGGCGCACCAAGGCCAGATCCTTGAGCTTGGCCAGGTGTGCGCTGGCGGTCGAGGCGCTGACTTCGGCAAGGGTTGCCAGCTCGGTGGCGGTGCGGGCGTGGCCGTCCATCAGCGAGCACAGCATTTTGGTCCGCGCCGGTTCCGCGATGGCGGCGGCCACTTGCGAGACGCCGATGTCTTGATGTTCTGCGTGCATATTTCGCTCCCGGACGAATCATCGCCCTCAAGGACTGGAGATAGTAGCAACACTTTCCCCACCGACAAGGTTGCGATCCATGGACCCGATCATCGCGGCGACTCACGCCGATCCCTACCCCGACTACGCCGAACTGCGCGCGGCGGGCGGGCTGACCTTTCATCACGGACTGAAACTGTGGGTTGCCAGCAGCGCCCGCGCGGTATGCGCGGTGCTGGCGCATCCGGATTGCCGGGTACGTCCGGTGCAGGAACCGGTGCCCAAAGCCATCGTCGATGGCATGGCGGGCAAGGTGTTTGGCCTTTTGATGCGCATGAATGACGGCGAAGCTCAGCGCTGCCCGCGTTCGGCCATCGAGCCTCCGCTGGGGTTGATTGATCGGGAAGAAGTCGGCGCACTGGTGTCCGCGCGGTTGATCACCAATGATTCCGACGGGCTCTATAAAGCCATGTTTCGCGGCCCGGTGTGCGTGGTTGCATCGTTGCTCGGATTCACCCCGGCGCAGGCGCGGGTCATCAGTGAACTGACGGCGGATTTCGCGGCGTGTCTGTCGCCGCTGAGCAATGACCTGCAACTGGCGGCAGCGCATCGGGCGGCGGAGCAATTGCGCGGATACTTCATGGAATTGCTGGCGGATCCGAACCCGTTTCTCGCCGACATTCGCCAGCGTTTTGTCGGCGATGCGGACGTGCTGCTCGCCAACCTGATCGGCCTCTGTTCGCAGACGTTCGAGGCCACCGCCGGGCTTATCGGTAATGCGCTGGTGGCGTTGCAGCGTCAGCCTGAATTACGCGTGGCGTCAGTGGATTCGTTGCTGGCTGAAGTCCAGCGCTTCGATCCCTCGGTACAGAACACTCGCCGTTTTATGGCGAACAGCTGCGAAATCGACGGCGTGCGGCTGGAAGCCGGCGACGTGATTCTGGTGCTGCTGGCCTCGGCCAATCGTGACCCGGCACTGAATGAAAACCCGGATCGCTTTAGGGTGGATCGCCCGAACCGACGCAGCTTCACGTTCGGCAGCGGTCGGCATCAATGTCCCGGACAGACGCTGGCAATGACGATCGCCAGCGCCACGCTCACTGAAATTCTAGCCCGCAACATTGATCCGGGAAGATTCACGTGGCACTACCGGCCTTCGCTGAATGGACGAGTTCCGATGTTCAGCGAGGTGCAGCCTTAAGCGTTGCGCAATTCGATGGTCAGGTGCGAAAGTTCATGCACCGGCGCCAGGCGCTCACGGATCGCGTCGGCAGTCACGCCCGCCACCGCGACCACACTGACAATCGCCGCCCGCGCCTGCGGGCCGACCTGCCAGACGTGCAAATCGCTGATGCGCACATCATCGGAGGTTTCCAGCAGTTCGCGGATCTCCTCGGCCACGGGTTCGTCGGTGGTGTCGAGCAACACGGCGGCGCTGTCGCGCATCAGGTTCCAGGCCCATTTGACGATGACGATGGAACCGACGATGCCCATCACCGGGTCCATCCACACCCAGCCCAGATAGCGCCCGGCCAGCAGCGCGGCAATCGCCAGTACCGATGTCAACGCGTCCGCCAATACGTGCACGTAAGCTGAACGCAGGTTGTTGTCGTGATGGTGGTGATGGCCATGATCGTGGCTGTGGTCGTGACTATGGCCGTGGTCGTGATGGCTGTGGTGACCGGCCAGCAGAAAAGCGCTGAGCAGGTTGACGCCCAGGCCGACCACGGCAATCAAGGTTGCTTCGCCGAACGCCACACTGGTTGGCTGGAACAGACGGAAAACCGATTCCCCGGCAATCCCCAGCGACACCAGCCCCAACACCATCGCCGAGGCAAAACCCGCCAGATCACCGACCTTGCCGGTGCCGAAACTGTAGCGTCGGTTGTTGGCGTTACGCCGGGCAAAACCATAGGCTGCCGCCGCGATGCCCAAGGCGCCGGCGTGGGTCGCCATATGGAAACCGTCGGCCAGCAATGCCATGGAACCGGTGAGATAACCGGCGGCAATTTCGCCGATCATCATCACGAAAGTCAGCACCACCACCCACAGGGTGCGGCGGGCGTTTTCATCGTGCGAAGCACCGAGAAACTGGTGGTTGTGGGAAAAGTCATCAACCTTGAGGGTCATGATGTCGGCGCTCACTTGGAATATCGGCGGATGGCCAGCAGCAACTCTTCCACGCCCTGGGCGCGGGCTTCGTCGCTGAGGTCGGGACGGGCGACATGCTCGCGGGCGTGGGCCTCGATGAACTGCTCCATCAAGCCATTGACCGCGCCGCGAATCGCCGCCATCAGGTGCAACGTCTTGGCACAATCGGCCTCGGATTCCAGCGCTTTTTCAACAGCCTGAACCTGCCCGACAATGCGCCGGACCCGGTTGAGCAACTCGCCTTTGTGTTCGTGCGTGTGCGACATACCTATACCCCCTACCCCTATATTGCGAGCATAGTCGCTGTTCCGATCGAGAGGGGCAAGGCCTGTTTTCGACCATCCGTCGCAGCTTGAATTTTTGACGTGAAAGGATTGAGGCGGAGCGTCAGTCGGCAACCGACTCTGGAAGGTGTTTCAGAGGCAGGATCGTTGGGAACCCTCGTCTGTCAGGCCCATTGCAGTGGCGAGGACGACGAGAAGCAGAGGTCTACGTCCAGTTGCGCTGCAGCCGACAGGTTGACCAGCGCATCCAGAGAGAACTTGTCGATTTTGCCGTTGAGTACGTCGTTAAGGCGCGGCTGGGTGATGCCTAGACGCTTGGCCGCCTCCTTCTGCGGAAGCTCCCAGGCACGAATCGTTTCGCACAACGTGCGCATCAGCTTGGCCCGCAGGCGCATGTTGGCCGCTTCCTGCGGCGTGTCTTCCAGTGCATCCCAGATGCTTGAGAAACGTTGGGGTGGGTTTTGATGATCCTTCATGGTTTCACCTGTTCCTGGCATTTGAACGTGCCACGCAGGCTATATCGAAACCGATATAAATCAAGCTCGAAGTGGCTTATTAAATATTCGGTATCACAAAGAGGATGTTCACAAGCAAGCAAGCTTCACAGGCCGGCAGCGACCTCTTGCGTGAGCCATAAAGCCTGACAAATGACGCATCATTTTGCCCCCATCCGGGAGGCTACATCGCCTTGCGCCTTTGCCTACAACTACGCCAGAATCCGCCGGCTTGTGCAGTTTGGAGCCTGCCCGTAACTTGATTCGCATCACTGAATGGTCAGTGAACGGGTTTAGTCGCTCGGTGTTCTCCAACTTCGCATGCAGTCATTCAGTCAGGTGCTTTTGCGCCTGCGCTCAATGGTAGCTGTGCGCAGGGCGCCTTCGGGTGCGCCGGTAAAGCTTGGAGTCCCGGTCGACTAACCTGCGCATAGCTGCCACCCAATCGTTTAGTCGCGAAATGGGAGCCAGCATTACTGGAGACTCTGAGCAAATGATCAAGCCAACACCCAATCCACCAGAAACAGACTTACCGTCCGAATTCGACCCAACCTCTCCCTACTCCACAACCGACTCAAAAAAACTCCACGAAGCCGCCGAGCGCGCTCTCGACCATTACCTGAAACCCGCCGCCCCGAAACAACACTGCCCCGGCCGCATGTTCCTCGTCGCCCCCGACCTGGATCAGCATGCCCTGCTAGCCCACGCCTGCGAATCGATGACTTCGGCCAGCGTGATGCTCAGCGACTTCGCCGCGCTGCTGGACCCGCCCTACCGCAACACTGTGCTGGGCATCGCCCAAGTTGTGATGTGTGGCGAACTGGCTGTGAACCGGGCGCTGGACACTCTCGATGCCACGACCTGAGGAACACCCATGGAAAGCAAATCCGATGCACACATCATCGCCGCCCTGATCTCCATCGGCCTCAACGAGAAAGACAGCCAATGGGCCCAGAAAGCCTGTCTGCTACTGCTCGAGAGCGAACGGAAATCCATTGTCAGCGCCGCCCTCACCGCCCTCGTCCAGATTGCCCGCGACCATGGCGAACTGGACCGCAACCGCCTGCTGCCGGCACTCACCAGCGTAAAGCGCAGATTTCCAAGCCTGACCGGCACGGTTGCCGCGACGCTGGATGAGATGGCGATGGCTGCGTAATACCTGGGGTACAAGGCAAGAAAAAACCCGCTGTCTCAGTGGAGGAAGGCAGCGGGTTCAGTGTTTTCCGAGCTCTCCAATAACAAGGTTGACCCCCAAGTAAATACAGGAGGCTTTTAATGTTTTTATGGATAAGTGGCTTTTTGAAAGGTGATGAAGAGGACGACTCTTTGAAGTTTGAACTGACGGTGAAGCCTGAGGCAGAAGCTGCGGTTTTAGCGTTGCTGGGTTGGGAAAGCCTGGAAGAAAGCGAGGCCGGAGAATGGTTATTGAATGACGGTCAGGTCCGGCAAATCGCGTCAGTCCTTAATGAACACCTACCAACTGAACTAGATCTTTTTATCGGGGTTCGGGAATAGTTGAGTCTTTTCTATCAAGAACCAACAGTGAACCACGATGAAGCAGTGAGGATTCTTGAAAGCGGCGTGGAAAGGAATGTTGTCGCTGGATTGATTTCTATTGGCTTGAACGAATCAGACAGAATCTGGGCTCAGCAAACCTGCCTGAAGTATTTCGCCAGCAGCAATGAGTCGGTTGTCGCATCTGCCATTACCGCTTTGGGCCACATTGCTCGAAGGCACGGCAAACTGGACAAAGACATTGCCTTCGCGGCCCTGGAAGAAGTAAAGACAAGATTCCCCTCCCTGGAAGGCGTGATCGCAGACACGCTTGACGATATTGAGGCATTCACCTGACTCATCGAGTCCTTGCATGCCGGACGTTGTGATCAGGAACGCCCCTCATCACAACGCACTCGTCCCGCGAGCTTCAATCCTCCCGCGTCAAAACCTCCAGCAACTCAATCTCGAACACCAGATTCGAATTCGGCGGAATCTTGCCCATCGTCCGTTCGCCGTAACCCAGATGCGCCGGCACCAGCAGTTTGCGCTTGCCGCCAACTTGCATCCCCATGATCCCCTGATCCCAACCCTTGATCACCCGACCGGTGCCGATCACGCACTGAAACGAATTGCCCCGGCTCCAGGACGAATCGAATTCGGTGCCGTCTTCCAGCCAACCCGTGTATTGGGTGGTGATCAACGCGCCTTTGACGGCGGCTTTTCCGTCGCCGGGCTGAAGATCGATTATCTGCAGTTCATCATTCATAACATTCACTCTATTGTTCCGCTGGCCGCCGTTTTCCCAGAAATACCGGTCATTGGCAACCGTTTGACCCTACGTCGGCCGTGATGGATGATGGCCACCCGCTACCAATCCTGATCGATAGGCCATGACAGCGACGCTTGAATGACTCAACTCTGGATCAGCTTCGCCATTGTCGTTGTGCTGTTGGTCGTGATCGCCGTTCTGATCCGCCGAGTGCGCGCGCTTCGTCAGCAACTCGCCGAGTATCGCGAACTGCTCACCCGCGCCGCCGAGGGCCAGAACATCCGTCAGGATGGCGACGCCGACCGCTTCAAGCGCAGCCAGTATTTTGCGCGGATCGGCACTTGGGATTGGGAAGTCGACACGGATCGACTCTATTGGTCCGACGCAATATTCGGCATGTTCGGCTTCAAGATCGGCGAAGTGACGCCCTCCTATGCGCTGTTCTGTTCCTGCGTACACCCCGATGACCGCGCCAGGGTGCGCGCGGGGGAATTGCGATGCCTGGAGACTGGTGAAAACCATGATGAGGAATACCGCGTGGTCTGGCCCGACGGCACAATCCGCTGGTTGCGGGAAACCGGCAATGTGGTGCGCAACGATCACGACGCGGTGATCAAGATGATGGGTGTAGTACGCGACATCACCGAAGAAAAGGCCTCGGCCAGCTACCTCCAGCACCTCGCTCATTTCGACCCGTTGACCGGCCTGCCCAACCGCCTGGTGCTGGAAGAACGGCTATCGGAAGCACTGGAACATGCGCGCATGACCGAGACGCGGGTGGCGTTGGTGTTTATCGATCTCAACGGCTTCAAAGCGATCAACGACCGCTACGGTCACGCCGCCGGCGACCGTGTTCTGATCACCACCGCCACGCGCCTGAAACGCATCCTTCGGGTCAGCGATACCGTCGCGCGCATCGGCGGCGATGAATTCGTGGTCATCCTGCAAGGCCTCGCCCCCGGTCTGAACCTGCAGGACGAAGCGCGCAGCATCTGCCAGAAAATCTTCATCGAACTGTCCCCGCCAATCCCCATCGGCAATGAACAACGCCACATCGGCACCAGCCTCGGCGTCGCCGTATTTCCCGACCACGCACCGACCATGGACCGGTTGCTGCACATTGCGGATCTGGCGATGTACGAGGCCAAGCGCAGTGGGAACAATCAGTATCGGTTGGGCGGCGGGCAGACGCTGAGTCATGGCCGGGCTGATTGAGCCCGACGCTATTTCTCCACAGGCTGAATCGCCACAATCGTCCCGTTGGTGATCATCACCATCACGTATTTGTCATTGATCTGTACCCACTGCGCCTGCGGTTCCGGCTGCTTGAGGCCTTTCTGTTTCCAGTTTTTGATGGCTTTTTCGCTGCGCTGGTAAATGTCCGGGGCGCGGTCGTTGACGTTCAGTTCGCGGTTGCCGGTCGGTGATTGTTCGACAGTGTCGTTCGAGGTTTGCGCCGCTTGAACGAGTGGGCTGATCCCGGCGATGCCGGCGACGAGGGCCAGGCTGGCGATTAGGGTCTTGTTGTTCATCGGTGAACCTCCTTCAGATGTGTGATACCTGAACTCCGACTGCGGGGTTCGGGAATCATTCCTTGTATTTTTTTGCCCGGACTGTCTGGGAGATTGTAGTCGCCGACCAGTCCGCCATCGCTGGCAAGCCAGCTCCCACAATGGTTGTGGTGTTTACAGAATCGCTGAGCACACCATCAAAACTGTGGGAGCTGGCTTGCCAGCGATAGGGCCGGCACATTCAAAACTTGCACTGTCTGACACACCATCACTTGCCTGCCAGCCCCCACAAAGTCCCCGATTAATCCGGCATACGCATCAATCCATGCCAACAATGCAATTAACAAATCGATCCCTGCGCGCCACTATCCGCCCCAATAAGAACCGTGCGCCGCCTCCCCGTCGCGCACGTCATAAAAGCGGTGGAGTACTTTTCTATGACAGCCTCAATCCCACACGGCGGCTCGCGGGCCGGCGCCATTTTCCGGGTGACCTCGGGTAACTTCCTCGAACAGTTCGACTTCTTTCTGTTCGGCTTCTACGCCACGCAGATCGCGGCGGTGTTCTTTCCGGCGAGCAGTGAGTTCGCGTCCCTGATGATGACTTTCGCAGTGTTCGGCGCAGGCTTTTTGATGCGTCCGCTGGGGGCTATCGTGCTCGGCGCGTACATTGATGACGTCGGTCTACGCAAAGGGTTGATTGTCACCCTGTCGATCATGGCCAGCGGCACGATCTTGATTGTGCTGGTGCCCGGATACGAAACCATTGGCCTGTTCGCCCCGGCGTTGGTGTTGATCGGGCGCCTGTTGCAAGGCTTCTCCGCCGGTGCCGAACTGGGCGGGGTTTCGGTGTATCTCTCGGAGATCGCCACGCCCGGTCGCAAAGGCTTTTTCACCGCCTGGCAGTCGGCCAGTCAGCAGGTGGCCATCGTCGTCGCCGCCGCGCTCGGTTACGGTTTGAACCAGTGGATGGCGCCGGAAGCGGTCGCCGATTGGGGCTGGCGGATTCCGTTTTTCGTCGGCTGCATGATCGTTCCGTTCATCTTCTTTCTGCGGCGCAATCTGGCGGAAACCGAAGAGTTCGCCGCTCGCAAACATCGTCCAAGCATGAAGGAAGTGTTTCGCACCCTCGGTCAGAACTGGGGCGTGGTGCTGGGCGGGATGCTGATGGTTGCCCTGACTACCACTGCGTTCTACCTGATCACCGTGTACGCACCGACCTTCGGCAAAACCGTGCTGCACCTGAGCACATCCGATGCGTTGCTGGTGACGCTGCTGGTGGGCGTTTCCAACTTCTTCTGGCTGCCGATTGGCGGTGCATTGTCCGATCGCGTCGGCCGCCGTCCGGTGCTGATCGCCATGGCGCTGCTGGCGCTGGCCACCACTTATCCAGCGCTGTCGTACCTGGTGCAGGCGCCGAGCTTCAGTCACATGCTGCTGTCGCTGTTGTGGCTGTCGTTTATCTACGGCCTGTACAACGGCGCGATGATTCCCGCGCTGACCGAGATCATGCCGGTGGAAGTGCGGGTGGCCGGTTTCTCCCTGGCCTATAGCCTCGCCACTGCCGTGTTCGGCGGATTCACTCCAGCGATGTCGACCTTCCTGATCCAGTACACCGGCGACAAAGCCGCACCAGGTTACTGGATGAGCATCGGCGCGCTCTGCGCATTGGGCGCGACGCTTTATCTGTATCGCCGGGCCGGCGGTCGTCTGCAACCTGTTACTGCCTGAGAACATCACCATGAAAAAACTGTTTACCGTTACCGCCCTGCTCGCCGGCCTCGCATTCAACGTTGCGGCCCAGGCCGAAGAACTGCGGGTCATGACTTCCGGCGGTTTCACCGCCGCCTACAAGATCCTCGGGCCGAAATTCGCCGCCGCCACCGGCAACACGCTGGACACCCAACTCGGCCCGTCGATGGGCAAGGCGCCGGAGGCAATCCCCAATCGCCTCGCCCGTGGTGAAAAGGCCGACGTGGTGATCATGGTCGGCTACGCCCTCGATGATCTGATCAAGCAAGGCAAGGTTGATCCGGCTTCGCGGGTGGAACTGGCGGATTCGCGAATCGGCCTGGTGGTGCGCGAAGGCGCGCCGAAACCGGACATCAGCAACGTCGACGCTCTGAAGAAAACCCTGCTCGATGCAAAATCGGTGGCCTACTCCGACAGCGCCAGCGGCGTGTACATCGAGCAGCAATTGTTCAAGAAACTGGGGATCGAAGATCAGCTGAAACCGAAGGCGAAGATGATCCCGAAAATCCCGGTGGGTTCGGTGGTCGCAAACGGCGACTATCAACTGGGCTTCCAGCAGGTCAGCGAATTGCTGCCGGTGCCGGGGGTGAGTTTTGTGGCGAAGATTCCGGAATCGGTGCAGTCGGTAACGCGGTTTGCAGCGGGGATTCCGGTGGGTGCGCAGCATCCGCAGGAAGCCAAAGCGTTGCTCGCTTATCTGGCCGCACCTGCAGCCCAGCCTGACGTACAGGCCACCGGGCTGGATTCGGTCAAGCGCTGACCGTCGGCGGCTGGACCTTCATTTCCACCACCAGCCGCTCCAGCTCCAGTGCCGCCGGGGTCAGCGTACGACCCCGGCGTTTGATGATGCCGACACTGCGCATCACTTGCGGATCGGTCAGCGGCACCCGCGTCAGGATCGGATGATCCGCCGCCGGCATCGCCATCAATGGCACCGCTGCCACCCCCAACCCCGCTTCCACCAGACCGATCATGGTCGTCACATGCCGCGTCTCGCAGATGCTAGGGCGCTGCGGCACCACTTTGGCCAGGGCCTGATCGAGCAAAAAACGATTGCCGGAAGTCTTGTCCAGCGAGATGTAATCCTGCCGGTAGAACTCGTCCCAGGTGACGCTGCTGCGCCCGGCCAGCGGATGATCGCGGCGACAGGCAACCACGTAGCTCTCCTGCACCAGCGGCTCGAAATCCACGCCCGCCTCTTGGGTGCCCATGAAACTCAGACCGAAATCCGCCTCGCCATTGACCACCGCGCTCAGCACGTCGTGGGCGCTGGAATCGAGGACTTTGACTTTGATGCGCGGAAACTGCTGGTGATAACGGGCGACCACGCTCGGCATGAAGTAGTACGCCGCCGACGGCACGCAGGCAACAGTCACGTGGCCCTGCCGATTCGAGGCGACTTCACTGATGCCGAGCAACGCGACGTCCAGATCGTCGAGCAAGCGTTCGACGCTGGGCATGAAACCGCGTCCGGCCTGGGTCAGGCTGACCTTACGCGTGGTGCGCTCGAACAGCTTCACGCCGAGAGCGTCTTCGAGCTTTTCGATGCGCCGGCTCAGGGCCGGTTGCGACAGGCGCACGGTGTCGGCGGCTTTGCGGAAACTGCCCTGCTCGACCACGGCGCGAAAGGCTTGCAGGTCGTTGAGGTCGAAGTTGATGGCCATGGAAGACTCAAAGGAATTGATTCGTTGAGGTTATAAATGTAACCAATTGATGCAAATTATTACAGAAGCACATCTGCTCAAGCGGGGCCGGCGGTAGATCTGCCATCGTTGCAACCTTTATCCTTGTCGCCCCCCGCTGTACCGCGTTACTGGAGTTCCGCTCATGCCCCATGAAGGCAATCTGTTACAAGCCGCCGTCGTCTTTCTCTTCGCCGCCGTGCTCACCGTTCCCCTGGCCAAGCGTCTGCAACTGGGCGCGGTGCTCGGTTATCTGTTTGCCGGGGTGATCATCGGCCCGTCGGTGCTCGGCCTGATCGGCAATCCGCAAAGTGTCAGCCATATTTCGGAACTGGGCGTGGTGCTGCTGTTGTTCATCATCGGTTTGGAGCTGTCGCCGCGACGTTTGTGGGTGATGCGCAAATCGGTGTTCGGCGTGGGGCTGGCGCAGGTGTTGCTGACCGGTTCGGTAATCGGTGTGCTGGCACTGTCGGTGTTTGGTCAGCCATTGAACAGCGCGATTGTTCTGGGCCTCGGTCTGGCGCTGTCGTCTACCGCGTTCGGCCTGCAAAGCCTTGCCGAGCGCAAGGAACTGACCAGTCCCCACGGGCGGTTGGCGTTTGCGATTCTGCTGTTCCAGGATATCGCCGCGATCCCGTTGATCGCCCTGGTGCCGATGCTCGCGGGGGTCGATCACCACACCAGCACCGCCGACGATATTCGTCACAGTTTGCAGGTGCTCGGCAGTATCGCCGTGGTGGTGATCGGCGGGCGATATCTGTTGCGTCCGGTGTTTCGCGTGGTGGCGAAAACCGGTCTGCCGGAAGTCTCTACCGCCACCGCGTTGCTGGTGGTGATCGGCACCGCATGGCTGATGGACATGGTCGGTGTGTCGATGGCGCTGGGCGCGTTTCTCGCCGGGTTGCTGTTGGCGGATTCGGAATATCGCCATGAGCTGGAAGCGCAGATCGAGCCGTTCAAGGGCCTGCTGCTGGGGCTGTTTTTCATCAGCGTCGGCATGGGCGCCAACCTCAGTCTGCTGCTCAGCGCGCCGATCACGGTGCTGGGGCTGACGCTGTTGTTGATCGCCCTGAAGTTGCCGTTGTTGTTTGTAGTCGGGCGTCTGGCCGGTGGATTGAACAAGGTCAGCGCGATTCGCCTCGGCATCGTGCTGGCAGCGGGCGGTGAGTTTGCTTTCGTAGTGTTCAAGATTGGCCGCGATCAAGGCCTGTTTGAACCACGTCTGTACGACCTGCTGGTGCTGACCATCACCCTGTCGATGGCCGTCACGCCGCTGTTGCAGCTGGTATGCGCACGGCTGGTCAGCCCGAAGGTGCAGCCGGTGGAAGTGCCGGAGAAATTCCGCCAGATCGAGACCGAATCCCCACGGGTAGTGATCGCCGGCATGGGCCGTATGGGGCAGATCGTGGCGCGGATCCTGCGGGCGCAGAACATCAAGTTCGTGGCGCTGGACACCTCGGTGGAAACCATCGAACTGTCGCGCAGTTTTGGTGGCGTACCGGTGTTCTACGGTGACCCGATGCGTCCGGAAATCCTCAGTGCGGCCAAGGTCGGTGAAGCGGAGTACTTCGTGATTGCCACGGATGATCCGGAAACCAACATCAAGACCGCTGAGATCGTGCGCAAGCTCTATCCTGACATGAAGATCATCGCCCGGGCGCGTAACCGGCAGCATGTGCATCGGCTGGTGGATGTGGGGGCCGATCCGATCCGGGAGACCTATTACTCAAGCCTGGAAATGAGCCGCCGCACCCTGGTTGGCCTTGGCTTGACCCAGGCCCAGGCCGATGCGCGGATCAAGCGCTTCAAGCACCATGACGAACAGGTGCTGGAAGCTCAACACGCGGTGTACGACGACGCGGCCAAAGTGCTGCAGACCGCCCAGGAAGCGCGGGCGGAACTGGCCCGGTTGTTCGAGTCGGACCAACTGGAAGAACAATCGGGCAAGTCCTGAGCCCCGCCATCAATCCTTCCCGCGCAATGCGCGGGAAGGTTCTGATCAGGCCATCTCCAGCGCCCGCTCCTCCTTCAGGGGCGCCACTGCAAACCGGTCCGCCAGAAACGGCGTGATGTCCAGCGGCAGCGGTTCATCGTTGACCAGTTTGTCCAGCAACACCCCGGTGATCGCCGACGTCAGCACCCCGGTGCGGAAATGCCCGCAGGCGTTCAGATAACCCTCTACCCCGGCCATCGGCCCGAGAATCGGCAGCTCATCCGGCGAGCCCGGCCGCAGCCCGGCCCAGGTGCGCTTGAGGTTGATGTCCGCCAGTTCCGGCAGGCAACGCACCGCGCCCTGCACCAGCCCGGCGATTTCCGGCCAGGTGGTGGTGACGTCGAAGCCCTTGTCCTCGGTGGTGCTGCCGATCAGGATTTCGCCGTTGTCCTTCTGCGCCATGTAGCAATCGCTGGTGGTCAGGCAACCGTTGAGGATTTTCGGCAGACGTTCGGTGAGCAGGATCTGGCCTTTAACCGGTTTCACCGGAATGCGGATGCCCGTGGCCCACTCGCTCAAGTCCGCTGCCCAGGCGCCGGCGGCGTTGATCAGGGTTTTGCAGTGGAACACCCCGGCTTCGGCCGTCTGTACGCCAGTCACCCGGGTGCCGTGATGCAACACGCCGGTGATGTTGGTGTTGACGTACATGTCCACGCCATTCTGCCGGGCGCCTTCGGTGTAGGCGTCGGCCAGGCGGAACGGGCTGACCTGGTGGTCGCAGAGAAACTCCAGCGCCCCGCGTGCCTCATGGCTGACGCTCGGCTCGGACTCGCGCAACGCCGCCTGATCCAGCCAGCGCACCTGATCGGCCAAGTGCGGAATGCAACCGACGATGTGCTCGGCGTACAACCGGTCTTCATCGTCATAGATCACGAACTTGAGCCCGGTCTTTTCGAACTTGAAATCCATCCCGTGGTTGTCGCGCAGTTCGCGGTGCAGCGCCGGGTACAGCGCGTTGGACTGCAAGGCGAAATCGAAAAACGACGGCGGCAGAATGTGCGGCGTGCTGGCGTCCACCGCCACCGCCGCGCCCTGGGTTTCGCGCTTGCGGCTGGCCGACATCATGCGGAAGAAAATCACCCCGCAGCCCAGCCCCACTGACTCGCCAATCGCCCACAAACCGCCGGCCGAAGCGCGGGTCGCGTTGCCCGGACGCTTGGCGTCGATCAGCGCAACCTTGAGGCCTTTGCGTTTGGACAACTGATAGGCGATGGAGGCGCCGATCACACCGCCGCCGGCGATGACCACGTCATAGAACTTACTCATGGGAAACGGCCTCCGTGCCGAGGGACTGGAACGCGGAAAAAGGGATCGGATCGATCGGGAAACGCGGGCGCAGCCAGCCGACATCCTTGCGCCCGGAGGCCTGACGCAAGCGGTCGCTGCAATAGCCGACGCACATCCGCCCCTGGCAGTCGCCCATGCTTATGCGGGTGCGCATTTTCAGGCTGGCGATGTCTTGCACGCCCTGCTCCAGCGCCCGGTCGATGTCGGCGCGGGTCGCGTGTTCGCAGCGGCAGATCACCGTGTCGGCGGCCGGCAATGCGGTCTGCCCGACGCCGCGTTCGGTGTAGCGATCCACTGCGGCGCGGAAACGTACGATGGCTTTGAGTTTGCTCAGGTAACGGTCGCGACGGACCCGCGCCAGCTCTTCTTCCAGCACGCCGCGTTGCAGCAGGATCGAAGTGGCGGCGATCTTGCCGGCGAGCATCGCCGCTTCGCCGCCACGAATCCCGCCCATGTCACCGGCCAGATGCACGTGGGGCTCGCTGCTTTGCTGCCAGATATTGGCGTTGGCGCGCAGGTAACCGTCGTCGCTGAAGCCGTGATCCAGACCCATTTGCTGACTCAGTTGCGTGCGCGGGATGAAGCCGTAGCCGACGGCTAGGGTCTTCGCTTCGAAGCGTTCAACCCGGCTCAGGTCCGGCTCCCACGTTGCCGAGTACGGTGCCACGCTGACGCTTTTCAGTTCGCCTTCGCCGTGCGCTTCGACCACGCCCCAGCCGTAGTGCATCGGGATGCTGTGCAGTTTCAGGTAGGCGAGCATGCTCAAGCCATCGAGGAACAGCTGCGGCTTGTTCAGCAGTGCCAGGCTTTCCTTGGCAATCTTGCCGAATGCGCAGGCCTCGTAGACCCCCGCCACACTCACGCCCGACGCATGCAACTGGGTCGCCACCAGCGGCAACAGCGGCCCGGTACCGGCGATCACCACCGGCCCCTGCGGTTTGACCACCCCGCTTTTGATCTGCAATTGCAGACCGCCCAGCAGGATCACGCCGGGCAGCGTCCAGCCTGGAAACGGCACGCTGCGCTCGTGACAACCGGCGGCCAGCAGCAACTGCGGGTATTCGATTTCATGCAGCCGCTCGTCGCCGTCCAGTACCACCAGCGAACGCGTGCCTTCTGCGCCGACTACGCGGTGGTTGAGGCGCACGTCGATCAGCCCGGACTGCTCCTGGAAATCACCGTGCAATTTGCCCAACGCCTCGGAGTAACGCGGCCCCAGATAATCCAGCTGCACGCCGTCACGCAGCGGCCCGCGATAGACCACGCCGCCAAGGCGCGAAGCTTCTTCGAGCAAAGTGCAGCGCACCCCATGCAGGGCCAGTTCGATGGCCGCGGCCATTCCCGCCGGGCCACCGCCGACGATCACCGGATGCAGGCTCATAGCACCTCCTGCCCGTGAATACGGTTGGCCTGGGTTTCGATCAGCATGCCCTCGCGCACCACGGTCTGGCAGGCTCGACGCTTGTGCCGGCCGTTGATTTTCACCAGGCAGCACTGGCACACGCCCATGCCGCAATAGGCACCGCTGATCTGGTTGTGATCGTTGCGCGCCACCTGGCGCACGCCAAGGGACTGAATGACGCTGAGCACGGTTTCGCCGATGGCGGCGGTGACCGGCTGGCCGTTGATATGGACAGTCATATCCGCCTGCGCCAAGGGCTGGATATCGAAGGTTCTTTCTAGGCAGTGCATTGCGATGATCATCCGTGAAAAGTTCAGGTGAGGTTGAAACAGCTCCTTGCTGCACTACACCTCGCCGGCTCGTGGGGGGTTATCGCTCTCTATCGGGCCGGCAGGCGGGTTTTGCTCGCGCAGCAGAGTGCGCGCAAGCAATGTAGTCGATCCAGCGGCAAGGGCCTGGAAATTTCACGTTAGGGGATATTGCATTAACGGATATTGATCCAGGCCATGGAAATGACTGTAGGGTTCTGCGACCTCGACACTGCGCAGAAAGCAAAAAGCCGCTTCAACCCGAAGATGGAAGCGGCCAAGGCATGTGCCTCAAGGAATCAGTGCACGAACAGGGCGATCAGGATGATGATCGGGATTGGAACGCCGAGGAAAAACAGCAGTAGTGAGCGCATGGTGATTCTCCTTGATTAACGGACTGGCGGCAGCGTGGTCGTGGTGTAGGTTTCGACTTCGACGTACTCGACCGCATCCCGGCGGCGACCGCCGAAGGTGGCCGAGAGGCTGGCGAAGAACGCACCGGCCAACAGTGCGATGAACATCCACAGCGTGGTCCAGGCAGCGACTTTGGCGGCGGTGTCGGCGGCTTGTTGCGCTTTCACTTTGGCGTCGGCGATTGCCTTCTGGGTGCGGGCGTAGATTTCATCGACCCGACGTTCGGCGTCGGCCTGGGTCAGGTTGGTACGCTGAGCGACCAGTTGTGCGAGATAGGTACGGTCTTCGGCGCTGAGCTGACCGTTGGCCAGGCTTTGGGCGAAGATCCGGGTCACGGTGCCACGGGCGGCGTCATCGCTGACGGCGGCGGGACGATCGTCGCGAAACAGGCTGTCGACGAAGTAGCCGTACTGATCACTGTCGGTGTTGGCCGCGGCAGTACCCGCCGCCTGAGTCATCGCACTGGCTGCGCCACCGGCGACACTTGCACCGGCCTGCACGCCACCGCTGACGATGCTGCTGACCGAGCCGACCACCAGCGTTGCGGTGACCAGAGTCGCTACACACCAGGAGAGAAAGCCATGAGCGGTGTCGCGGAAATACACCTCGTCACCGTGCATGTTGGCCCACTTCACTCGCAAGCGACCAGCGATGTAGCCACCGAGCCCCGAAGCGATGATTTGCGTGGCCGCCAGCCAGATGATGGTGGAAATGCCCAGCCCCTTGGCGCTGATACCCTCCCCTGCCCACGGTGATACGGCGGAGAAGCCCAGACCGAAGCCCAGCAGCACGAGAATCAGCGACAGTGCCGCCGCAGCGGCAGCCCCTGCGAAGATCGCGCCCCAGGACACCCCCGAGACGTTGCTCGACTCTCCTTCGTAGGCAGGATAAAACCCATCAGAGGATCTATTCATTGTTGTAGTGCTCCAGGCATGAAAAATGGTGTTACAACTCGTCATCAGAGGAATTGCAGTGACCGTGCCAGTCGCCGACACTAAATAAATCGTTTGGATTCAATCAGTTAAAAAGTCTGAACTTCCCAGGACCATGCAATTTGCAACAACGGCTCAATAACAGCGGGTTTTATGCATTGGCACAAAAGCCCGGTCATTTGCGTTTGTAGCTTTTCTTGCCACTCGGAGTCAGGCAATACACGCCGCCGCGCGGCCCGGTGCAGAATGAGCCGGTGCCGCAATCACAGCCATCGTTGCTTTGCAGAAGTTGTTGCGGTCGCGCCTGTTCGCGGATGCCGAACATGGCGGCGCAGCTCTTCTTCGAGCCGCTGATGGAGCCGTCATTGCACAGGAACAGATCGCCGTCGCAGCGATCGATGCCGCCCTTTTTCCCGGAACACGGGGTGTTGGCGGCCAGTGCCGAAGCGCTCAGCAGCGCCAGCAACATCCCGGCCATCGGCATCCAGCCACCACGAATCAACCGGCTCACGGCATCACTCCTTGAAAAATATGGCCATATGATATCAACGTTTCACAAAATAATTCGGCGACTGCGACTAATGACGGCTAAAACATGAAAGTTAATTTAAAGCGCCCGCGCAAAATCTTGGCAAAATGCTGCCATTGCGTTTGAACAGACCAGCAGGCCCACCATGACTCGCATCCTCACCATCGAAGACGACGCCGTGACCGCCCGGGAAATTGTCGCCGAACTGAGCAGCCACGGCCTCGACGTGGACTGGGTCGACAACGGCCGTGAAGGCCTGGACCGCGCCGTCAGCGGCAACTACGACCTGATCACCCTCGACCGCATGCTGCCGGAACTCGATGGCCTGGCCATCGTCACCACCCTGCGCACCATGGGCGTGGCCACGCCGATCCTGATGATCAGCGCCCTCTCCGATGTCGACGAGCGCGTGCGCGGCTTGCGCGCCGGCGGCGATGATTACCTGACCAAACCGTTCGCCACCGATGAAATGGCCGCCCGGGTCGAAGTGTTGCTGCGTCGGCAGAACAGCAACGGCGCCCAGCCGACCACGTTGCAGGTGGCGGATCTGCAACTCGACCTGATCAGCCACGAAGCCCGTCGCGCCGAGCAAGTGCTGACGCTGCTGCCGACCGAGTACAAGTTGCTGGAATTCCTGATGCGCAACAGCGGTCAGATCCTGTCGCGGATGATGATTTTCGAGGAAGTCTGGGGCTACCACTTCGACCCTGGCACCAACCTGATCGACGTGCACATCGGCCGTCTGCGCAAGAAGATCGACCCGCCGGGCAATGTCCCGCTGATCCGCACGGTGCGAGGCTCGGGTTATGTCATTGCCGAACCCGTCTGACGGTTGGCGCTCTTCCAGCAGCCGCTTGCTGGCGCTGTACAGTTCGTTGTTCGTGGCCTGGAGCGCGATCCTCATGGGGGTCATGTACTTCGAGGTTTCCGGTTATCTCGACAACCTGGCCAAGCATTCGCTGATGCAACGTCAGCACCTGTTCAAGCATTTTCGCGGCGATCAACTGGAAGAGGCCCTCGCCGCCAGCATGACCTTCGACATTCGCGGCATCGACGCCTACGGCCTGTTTGACGCCCAGCATCGCTACCTCGGCGGCGCGTTGCAGAAGATCCCCGAGGGCCTGCCGCTGGACGGCAAGATCCACATGCTCAGCGAATGCGCCGACTCCGACGACCCGACCCTGCCCGCCGACAGCTGCGACGCAGTCGCCACCCCGACCCAAGATGGCCGCTGGCTGGTGTTGTTGCGTGACAACGGTTCGCTGTTCGCGGTGACCAGGATCATTCTGCATGCGTTGCTCTGGGGCGTATCGCTGACGATTGTGCCGGGCATCATCGGCTGGCATTTGCTGCGTCGCCGGCCGTTGCGGCGGATCCGGGCGATCCAGGCCAGCGCCCAGTCGATTGTCGCCGGGGACCTGACCCACCGTTTGCCGCTGTCCAATCGCCGCGATGAGCTGGACATGCTCGCCGCCATCGTCAACGCCATGCTCGATCGCATCGAGCGCTTGATGAATGAAGTCAAAGGCGTGTGCGACAACATTGCCCATGACCTGCGCACCCCGCTGACCCGATTGCGCGCGCAGTTGTATCGCATGCAGCAACAGGCTGGCGAAGGTTCGCCGGAAGCGGCGCAATTGGATCTGGTGCTGGCCGAGGCCGATACGCTGATGGCGCGGTTTCGCGGGTTGCTGAGGATTTCCGAACTGGAAGATCGTCAGCGCCGCTCGGGGTTTGTCGAGCTCGATCCGGTGTTGTTGCTGCAGGAATTGCACGAGTTTTATCTGCCGCTGGCCGAAGACGACGAGTTGCGCTTCGAACTGAACATGCCGGAAACCCTGCCCATGCTGAACGGTGATCGAGCGTTGCTGTTTGAAGCGCTGGCGAACCTGTTGAGCAACTCGATCAAGTTCACCCCGGCCGGTGGCACGGTGGTGTTGCGCGGGGTCAATGATGCGGGGCATACGCGGATCGAGGTGCATGACTCCGGGCCGGGCATTCCCGAGTCGGAACGGGAGGCGGTGTTCCAGCGGTTCTACCGCGCCGAGGGTGGGCAGTTGCAGAATGGTTTTGGACTGGGACTGTCGATCGTCGCGGCGATCGTCAATCTGCACGGGTTCAGTCTTGAGGTGGGACGCAGCGATCTGGGCGGGGCGAAGCTGGTGCTGGATTGTCGGCAGAGTCTGATTTCACAGTCTTGAAGAGATCGTTCCCACGCCGCGTGGGAACGATCAGCGATCAACTTAAGCGGGGTAGTTGGCGCGCAGTGCCTCGAGCCCACCCTGATAGATCCCGCTGAACAGCGCCACCACTTCCTCCTCGCTCACGCCCTTGGCCGTGAAGCGTCCCGACCACGTCACCTTCGCGCCCTGCCCTTGAGCTTCGACCCGAATCGTCGCCAGATAATCGGTGGCCGGAAACGGTGCCTGCAGAATCGAATAGCTGTAGGTTTTGCCCGCGTTATCGAACGTTTCCAGACGCTCGACCACCACGCCACCGTCAGCGGTTTGCAGGGTGCGCACGCGCCCACCTTCGCTCAGTTCGCTGTTGGGAATGAACGGCAGCCAGTCCGGCAAGGTGTTGAAGCCGCCAATCAATTGCCAGACCTGATCGGCCGAAGCCGGAATGTCGATCGTTGCTGATGCTGTTGCCATAAATAAAAAGTCTCTCTCGATGAATTCAGATAGTCAGGCTGTCGACCACGCCGCCGTCGACCCGCAAGGCGGCGCCGGTGGTGGCCGAAGACAGCGGTGAAGCGATGTAGGTGACCAGGTGCGCGACCTCTTCGACATCCGCCACGCGCTGGATGATCGAGCTCGGGCGGGCTCGGCGCACAAAGGCGTCGGCTTCGTCACGCAAGCTGCGGCCAGACTCGGCGGCGGCATCCTTGAGCATTTCCTCGACGCCGTCGGTGAAGGTCGGCCCCGGCAGGATCGCGTTGACCGTAACCCCGGTGCCCGCCAGGCGTTTGGCCAGGCCATGGGACACCGCAAGGTTGGCGCTTTTGGTCACGCCGTAGTTGATCATGTCGGCCGGGGTGGCCACGCCGGATTCCGAAGACAGGAAGATCACCCGACCCCAGCCCTGCTCGACCATCGCCGGCACGTAATGCCGCGACAGGCGCACGCCGGAGATCACGTTGATTTCATAGAAGCGCGTCCACTCATCGTCCGGCGCGTCGAAGAAATCCACCGCGTTGTAGATGCCGAGGTTGTTCACCAGGATGTCGGCTTTCGGTTCGGCGGCGAACAGTTTCTGCGCGCCTTCGGCCGTGCCCAGATCCGCCGTCAGACCGCGCAGTTGCGCGCCCGGCACCTTGTCGCGAATGCTCGCCAGCGCCTGTTCGACCTTGGCCGCGTCGCGACCGATCACCACCACCGTGGCGCCCGCCTCGGCCAGCGACTGGCTGATGCCCAAACCGATGCCCGCCGTGCTGCCGCTGACAATCGCCAGTTTTCCGCTCAGATCGATCTTCATGCTTTCACCTCGTCGATGGGTAATGGTGCACGTTCGGACACCAGTTTCGCTCCACGCATGGCCTGCCAGAAACCGGCCGGAATGACCGCTGACAGCGCCGCCACATCTTCAGCGATGCGCCCCGGTTTGCTCGCGCCGGGAATCACTGCCGCCACGGCCGGATTGGCCAGCGAGAATTGTAGTGCAGCCGCTTTGACATCGACGCCGTAAGCCGCGGCGATGCGTTTGATCTGCTCAACCCTGGCAACGACTTCAGGACTGGCCTTCTGGTATTCGAAGTGCGCACCGCCGGCCAGAATCCCAGAGCTGTATGGACCGCCGACAACGATTTCAACGTTCTGCGCCCGGGCCGAATCCATCAAGCGCTGCAGAGCGCGGTCGTGATCGAGCAAGGTGTAGCGGCCGGCCAACAGGAAGCCGTCAGGCTGCGCCCCGGTCAGGTCCAGCGTCAACTCGCACGGCTCGACCTTGTTCACGCCCAGGCCCCAGCCCTTGATCACGCCTTCTTCACGCAGACGGGTCAGGACTTTGAAGGCGCCGGTACGGGCCTGATTGAAGTACTCCAGCCATTGATCGCCGTAGAAATCCTGAGCGATGTCGTGGACCCAGACGATGTCGAGGCGATCGGTTTTCAGGCGCTTGAGGCTGTCTTCGATCGAGCGCAGGGTGGCGTCGGCGCTGTAGTCGTTGACGATCTTGTTCGGGCGGCCGTGTTCAAATACCCCGCTCTTCTCGCCAAGATCCCGGGCAGCAGCGTCTTCGACTTCATCGAGAATCACCCGGCCGACCTTGGTGCTGAGTACATAGTCGTCGCGCTTGTAGCGGGACAATGCTTCGCCGAGGCGGATTTCCGACAGGCCCGAGCCGTAGAACGGCGCGGTGTCGAAGTAACGCACGCCGGCCTCCCACGCCGCGTGCACGGTAGCTTGGGCTTCTTCTTCAGGAATGGCGCGGAACATGTTGCCCAGCGGCGCGGTGCCGAAGCCGAGTTGGCCGGGGAGTTTGTCTTTCAAGCTCATGATGCTGTCCTCGTAGTTCGTGGTCGGTGTTGACCGTTGAGCAGATCCTAGATTGCGCCACTCAGACCGTCCAAGACATAATCAGCAGCACTTGAGTCCCTTAAGGTCTGACATGATCGACATCCGCCAATTGCGCTACTTCGTCGCCGTCGCCGAGGAAGAACACGTCGGCCGCGCCGCCGAGCGCCTGCACATTTCCCAGTCGCCCCTGAGCCGGCAGATCGCCCAGCTCGAAGAGCGCCTGGGCCTGACTCTGTTCGAACGCAGCCAGCAACGCATCCGCCTGACCCGCGACGGCCAGACCTTTCTCGCCGAAACCCGCGCCCTGCTGACCCACGCCAACCGCTTGGAATCCCTCGGCAAACGCCTGGGCCGTGGCGAAGAAGGTGGCCTGTGCATCGGCTACATCGAGAACGCGATGCACGCCGGGGTCTTGCCCAACGCCTTGCGCGTGCTGCGGGTGGATCGGCCGAACGTGCATGTCGCGCTGTACAACCTGAGTTCCGCCGAACAACTGGAAGGCCTGCGTCAGCGTAGCCTCGATATCGCGCTGGTCAGTGAACCGCCGACGATCGACGACCCTGACCTGCTGGGCTTTCAGGTGCTGGACGACCCGATGCTGCTGGCGCTGCCCGAACATCACCCGCTGAATCAATTGCCATTGCTGACCCCGGCGGATCTGGCCGATCAGGAATGGATTGGCGTGCAACCGCGCCAAGGGGCCGACGATGAGTTCGTCAGCGCCTGCATCCGCGCAGGTTTCACCCCGGATGTGCGGATGCAGGCCACGGAACCGTTTACCGCGTTGGGGCTGGTGGCCTCGGGGCTGGGGATCGCGATGATCCAGAAAGGCCTGAGCCATAACGCACCGCCGGGCGTGGTGCTGCGGGAAGTGCCGTGGCTGGCGTTTACCACGCCGTTGTGGGCGGCTTGGCACCGAGTCAATTTACGGCCGTTGGTGGAGACGTTTCGTAAAGTGTTGACCGGGTCCGATATCTCCGCCGCCTGAATATCCGCAGGTCCTCACCCCAGCCCTCTCGAAACGTCGGACCGCCCGTAGGGAGAGGGAACCTATCGAGGGATATTGACGTGATAAATCGACCTGAAAAATCTGGTGTGAATCCATAACCAGGTTGATCCGGCACTGAGAGTTGGTCTGGTCTACAGTGAATTTTCCATTCCACTTCACAAGGACGTGAAGCATGCAAAATCGCCCTACCCTCGACCAACGCCGATTCGCCCGCCACTTACGCGCCAGCCAGACCGATTGTGAGCAACTGCTCTGGCAGAAGCTGCGGGCGCGGCAGGTGGCAGGGCTGAAATTTCGGCGGCAGGTGCCGGTTCCGCCATTCGTGCTGGATTTCTACTGTGTGGAATTGAAGCTGGCGGTAGAGCTGGATGGGGGGCAGCACTTTGAGGAGGCGGGAGAAATTCATGACCGGCGGCGTACGGCTTATCTTCAGCGACTGGGGATTGAGGTGGTGCGGTTTAGCAATCTGGAGGTGATTCAGCAGATGAGTGACGTGCTGGAGCAGATTGTGCGGGTTGCGGAGGTTTTGAGAGCGCAATCCTGATCCGAAAAGCGCCCTCACCCCAGCCCTCTCCCGGAGGGAGAGGGAGCCGATTGGGGGATATTGTCGGAATACATCGACCTGAAAAATCTGCGGTGAATCCGTAATCGACCTTGTGTTTCAGATCGATGCTTGAAATCCATAATCGACTCGATGCATCAGGTCGACGCTTGGAATCCATAATCGACTCGGTGCATCAGGTCGATGTACCTCTCAAGACACCTCGGTCGGCTCCCTCTCCCTCCGGGAGAGGGCTGGGGTGAGGGCAAGCGGTCTACGCGGAACTCCTGAGCATTCAAGATCCCAACCGCGCCCACCCCGCCACCAGTTGCGCACTGATACTCACCCCGCCGCAAACAATGACCACCACATCATTCGCCCCCGCCAACGCCGGATGATCGAGGTACGCCACCGCCAGCGAAACCCCGCACGCAGGCTCCACCAATTGCCGCAGATCACTGGCATAACGCACCACGCCCATGATCGCGTCGTCATCTGACAGCACCAGACACTCATGATCGAACTCGCCGATATGCTCTACCGGCCAAGCCGCCACCTGGGCGGCGCCGAGGGAGGTGGCGACACTGTCGATCCGACTCAGGCGCACCGGATGGCCAGCCTGGACGGCCGCAGCGAACGAGGCGGCGCCTGTGGTTTCGCAGGTGATGATGCGGCAGTCTCGGCGGTCATGGCGCAGCAGCCCGGTGAGGATGCCCGCCAGCAAACCACCGCCGCCGACCGACGTGACCACGGTATCGACCTGCGGGCAGTCGTCGAGGATTTCGTCGACCATCGAGCTGTGCCCTTCCCACAACACCGGGTGATCGAAGGCCGGCACGTATTCGGTGTCCGCCGCGCTGGCCAGTTCTCGCGCTCGCTGATTGGCCTCGTCCCAGACTTTGCCGTGGACGATGACGTCCGCGCCGGTGCGGCGAATACGCGCGCGGGTCGCTTCAGGCGTGGTGTGCGGCACCACGATGCAGGCTTGCAAACCCAGGCTGACCGCTGCCACCGCCGTGGCCAGCCCGGCATTGCCGCCGGACGGGCATACGACCTTGCGCTTGCCCTGCGCCGCTGCCTGACTGCACAACAAGCCCATCCCGCGCAGCTTGAACGAGCCACAGGGTTGCAGGTTTTCCAGCTTCAGCCACATGCGCCGGGACGCAGTCGACAGGGTCGGATGGAGGATCAGCGGCGTGCGGATGTGCAACATGGCGGACTCCCGAAGCGGCGGATCGGATGATCGGAACGTCTCTGCCTGAAGTTTAGTCCACGCCCCTGCCAGCGGCTAAACGCCGGGGATCGTGCCGGGATCTACACTGAACGGAACAGCTGTGAGGTGCCTATGAAAATGTCTGCGCAAATGACCGTGGTCGCCGTGCTCGCCACCCTCGCCTATCTGGGCCTGGCGATGTGGGGCATCGGTGGCGTGGCGGTGTTCTTTTCTCACGGGGCGTTGGTCGTGGTGGCCCTGGCCACGCTGGCCATGGTGGTGGCGTCGTTGTTCACGGAAGTGAACCTGAGCACCGGCGAACGCGAGGACCGGGCCAATCGCTGGGTGATTCCGGCGTTCGCGGTCATTGGATTGGTCAGTGCCATTCTGCCGGCTTATTGCGACCGCATCGGTTTCTGGACCATCGGCCGCGAGGGCACCCGTTGGCTGGGCGCGCTGCTGTTTATCGTCGGCGGCGGGTTGCGTTTGTGGCCGGTGTTTGTACTGGGCCATCGATTCAGCGGGCTGGTGGCGATTCAACCGGGGCACCGGTTGGTCACCGACGGCATCTACCGGCATCTGCGCAACCCCAGTTACCTGGGGCTGGTGATCAATGCGATCGGCTGGGCCTTGGCGTTCCGCTCGGTGGTCGGCCTGTTGCTGGCGGCGCTGACACTGATCCCGCTAATCGCCCGCATCCACTCCGAAGAGGCCTTGCTGCGCACGCAGTTCGGCGCCGAATACGACGCTTATTGCGCCCGCAGCTGGCGCTTGCTGCCCGGGGTTTATTGAGGTTGCAGACGCAACTGGCCGTCGCTGTCGATGCTCAGCGCAATGTCGCGGTAACTGGCGATGGTCGCGTGGGCGGTTTCAAGCGGATGCTGGTGAGTCGTGGTGATGATCATCAACGGCGCACCCGCGGCTTCAGCGGCCTGAATACCGACAGTGGCGTCTTCGAAAATCAGGCAATCCGCCGGCTCCAGCCCCAGGCGTCTGGCCGCCAGACGATAACCGGCCGGATCCGGTTTGCCAGCGGTCACATCTTCAGCGGTGATCATTACCGCCGGTTCAGGAATCCCCGCCGCGCCCATCCGCCGCAACGCCAGATCCCGTGGCGCCGAGGTCACCATGGCCCAGCGATCAGCCGGCAACGATTTGAGAAACGCTGCCGCGCCGGGGATCTCGACGATGCCTTCGACGTCTTCGATTTCCGCCTCGGTGATGAACGCCGCTTGCGCCTCGGCGTCCACGCCCGGCAGGTTCAAACGCGTGATGGTGTCGATGGCGCGCACGCCATGGATGGTCGGCAGGAACGTTTCGACGTTCACCCCGTGGCGCACGGCCCAGGCGGACCAGATCCGCTCGGCGGCGGCGATGGAATTGAGGACGGTGCCGTCCATGTCGAACAGGAACGCGCCGAACGCGCGGTTGAAAACAGCATCGTGAGCAGACAAAAGATCACTTCCTCGCAAGGGGCCGGGCAACGATGCCCGGCAATGTAGCACCTGCGGGATGCTTCAGTGCAGACGCGGCGCCTTGGATTTGAACGCACCGTCCACGCAATCGAGCAACTGGCCGATGGCCCAGGGCTTCTTGATGAACGCCACCGGATGCTTCACACCCGAGGTTTCCGGTGTTTCATAACCGGACATGACCATCACCGGTTTGTCCGGCCAGCGCTCGCCGACCAGATTGGCCAGGTCCGCGCCGTTAAGCGTGCCGGGCATGGTGATGTCGGTGAGCAGCAGCGCCACTTCCGGCGCATGCTCCTCCAGATAGACCGAAGCCGCATCGGCGCTGGTCTGCGGCTCGACCTTGAAACCTTCCTCCTGAAGAATTTCGCACAGAAACTCCAGAATCAACGGATCGTCCTCGACTACCAGAATCAATCCGCCAGGAAGGTGCGCGCTCGACGTCGAAATTGGACACATGAACTGGCACTCCCTGAATTGCATGAACGATTTAGCGGCTTGATCCCGCTGCTTATCTGGTATGAGCAGCGCCTTCTACAGAAATTCATTTTTGATACAGGTCTTTTCGATAACACTCGGTTGATGGGCAGTCGCCGGTACGAAATTGCGGTTAAAATGCGCGCCCTTTTGCTGGCCGATCCCGATTGATGAACCCTCAAGCCCTCGCCGTTCTCCATGCCCACCTGCTCACCGCGCTGACGTCGGCACCGGCCGAAACCCGGCGCCTGTTCCATGGGCGCGGGCGTTGCTGGCTGGGGCTGGAGCAAGTCACCGTGGACTGGCTGCAAGGCGTCGTACTGGTGTCGCTGTTCAAGGAGCCCGAGGCTTCGCAGCTGGACGACCTCAAGCGCCTGCTGCTGGAAATCACCGGTTCGGAGCCATGGCAGCAGTCCGGCGCCCACACTTTGTTGATCCAGCACCGTTACCTGCCGCAAAGCACCGCCGAATGGCTATTGGGTGAAGAGATCGACGAAATGACCATCGTCGAGGGCGGGCTGAAATATCGGGTGGATCTGGGCCGCAAGCAGAACACCGGGCTGTTCCTCGACATGCGCTACGGCCGCAACTGGGTGCGCGAACAGGCGGCGGGCAAACGGGTGCTGAACCTGTTCGCCTACACCTGCGGCTTTTCGGTGGCGGCCATCGAGGGCGGCGCCAGCCATGTGGTCAACCTCGACATGTCCCGCGCCGCGCTGAGCCGGGGCCGCGACAATCACCGGTTGAACGGGCATGACCTGAGCAAGGTGAGTTTCCTTGGCCATGACCTGTTCAAGTCCTGGGGCAAAGTGATCAACAGCGGCCCGTACGATCTGGTGATCATCGACCCGCCGTCGTTCCAGAAAGGCAGTTTTCTGCTGACCAAGGATTATCAGCGGGTGCTGCGTCGTCTGCCGGAATTGCTGACTGCCCAAGGCAGCGTGCTGGCGTGCATGAACGACCCTTCGTTCGGCTCCGACTTCCTGATCGACGGCGTGACCCAGGAAGCACCGAGCCTGCGCTTCGAGCAGCGGCTGGAAAATCCGCCGGAGTTTCCGGATATCGACCCGGAAAGCGGTCTGAAGGCGCTACTGTTCAAGCAGATCGGCTGATTCCGGTCAGCGCGGGCGCAGCACCAACGCAAACAGCTCACCATGCCCGGTGACGTTGAGCTTGTGGTAGAGATTGCGCCGGTGCACCTTCACGGTCTCCGGCGAAATGTTCATGTGCTGGGCGATGGCCTTGCTGGAAAAGCCCTGAAGAATCAGACGCGCCGTATCGATCTCGCGCGCGGTCAGACGGGCGTCGAAGCGGTCGAGCAGCGCCGCAATATCGCCGACCGGCGCCTCGACCACCGCGCCTTGCGGCGGCATCAACTGCACATGCCGACGCATCGCTGACAGCACCCAGTCCCGCACACAGAGCAGGCGCCCCTGCTCCTGCAAACTGAACGCCGTCGAGCGGCCCATCGACAAGCCGAGCACGCCGCCATCGGTGTTGACCAGAAATTGCAGCTCATCCGCGCCGACCACCGAACGGAAGTAACTCTGGTAGTACTCGCTGTGCAGAAACTGGTCCGGAGCCACGGACGCGAGGCTGTACAAACCGTCGGCGACCCCGGCGACGGCGGCCTGGTAGAACGGATCAAGCAGGTACATGCCGGCACAGTAACCGGCCAGTTCTTCCTGCTCGTCGGCGCGGCCCTGACTGTCGAAGTCGATCAGCAATTGCGGCGGCCGCCCCGTCTGCATCACCGCCACCAGCGCATTGTCCAACGGCACCAGCAATCGCAGCGTATCGACCAACGCCCGCCAGAAACCGTCCTGTCCGACCGTAGCGAACACCCGCGACAGGCTCTGATGCACCGGCAATTCCTGCAGCAACGCGTCCACGCACTACCCCTTTCGAGTAACCCATGATGGGAATGGGTGCGGCGCGGCCCGCCCGATAGGCTGACCACTCCTGTTCATCACCGGCCTGCCAACAGGCCAGGAGTGCCGCATCATGCGTGGTCATCGTGGGTATATCAACCTGGGTCTGATGGGCGTTTTGTCCGCTGCGCTGAGTGCGCAGGCGGCCGATGCGCCGAGCGTGCATGTCTATAACTGGTACGACTACATCGGCCTTAACACCCTGCATGACTTCAAGCGTGACAGCGGTATCGAACCGGTCTACGACACCTTCGACAGCGCCGAAGTGCTGGAAGGCAAACTGATGACCAGCCGCAGCGGCTACGACGTGGTGGTGGCGAGCAACTTCAGCCTGCCGACCCTGATCAAGGCCGGCGCCCTCGCCCCGCTGCCCCGCGACCAACTGCCGGGCTGGAAGAACCTCGACAACGACCTGCTGAGCAAACTGGCCAACAACGACCCCGGCAATCAGTACGCCGTGCCTTACCTGTGGGGCACCAACGGCATCGGCTACAACGTCGACAAGGTGCGCGCCGTGCTGGGCGAAAAGGCCCCGGTGGATTCCTGGGATCTGGTGTTCAAGGAAGAGAACCTGGCCAAGCTCGGCGAGTGCGGCGTGGCGATGCTCGATTCGCCGTCGGAAATGCTCCCGGTCGCGCTGCACTATCTCGGGCTGCCGCCGAACAGCACCAAGGCCGAGGACTACCAGAAAGCCGAAGCGCTGCTGCTGAAACTGCGCCCGCACATTGCCTACTTCAACTCCTCGAAATTCATCAGCGATCTGTCCAACGGCAACATCTGCGTGGCGGTCGGTTGGTCCGGCGCGATGCTCGAAGCCAAGACCACCGCCGAGCAGGCCGGCAACGGCGTGAAGATTCAGTACAGCCTGCCGAAGGAAGGCGCGCCGGTATGGTTCGACACGCTGGTCTTGCTCAAGGACGCACCGCATCCGGCCCAAGGCCTGGCGTTCATCGACTACCTGCTGCGGCCCGATGTGATTGCGCCGGTCAGCGATCACTTGTCCTACCCCAACGGCAATCGCGCCGCGACGGCGCTGGTTGCCCAGACCACCCGCGACAACCCGGCGGTGTACCCGTCAGCCATGGCGATGGCGACGCTGTACACGCTCGAGCCCCTGCCCAAAGCCACCGAACGGGTGCGCACGCGGGTGTGGAGCAAGGTCAAGAACGGCCAGTAACAACCCTTCAAATCACTGCCTTCAACAGAGAGAACATCAATGAAACCACGTGCCCGCGATCTCCATATCCGCATCGGTCAATTGCAGCCTGGCCCGCTCAACGCCATCACCGACGTACCCGGCGTAAGGGTCGGCCACAGCAACGTGCGCGGCCGCAGCGCCAGCGGTCGTGACATCTGCAGCGGCGTCACCCTGATCGAACCACGCGCCGGTTCGACCAACGCACAACCGTGTTTCGCCGGCGTCCACGTACTCAACGGCAACGGTGACGCCACAGGACTGGAGTGGATTCGCGAAGCCGGCCTGCTGACCAGCCCGATCGCCTTCACCAACACTCACAGCCTCGGCGTGGTGCGTGATGCCTTGATCGAGCTGGATCGCGCGCAGCAACCGGATGACGGCCGTCTCTACTGGAACATGCCGGTGGTGCTGGAAACCTTCGATGGCTTGCTCAACGACATCAACGGCTTTCATGTGAAGCCCAAACATGTGGCCGAAGCGATGAGCAATGCCGTTGACGGCCCGGTGCAGGAAGGCGCGGTGGGTGGTGGCAGCGGCATGATCTGCCATGAATTCAAAGGTGGGATCGGCACCGCATCACGTCGCTTGAGCAAGGCTCAGGGTGGCTGGACAGTGGGCGCCATCGTCCAGGCCAACCACGGGATTCGCAGCGAACTGCGGGTCGACGGCTACCCGGTCGGGCGATATATGGAACAGGTGGATTCGCCGTTCCTGCGCGCTTCGTTGCCGCATCCGGGCATGGGCTCGATCGTAGTGGCCCTCGCCACCAATGCACCGCTGTTGCCGCATCAATGCACGCGACTGGCGCAACGGGCGAGCCTCGGTCTGGCGCGCACCGGTGGCGGCAATGAGGATCACAGCGGCGACATCTTCATCGCCTTCGCCACCGGCAACGGCCATATCCCCCCCGCCGCCTATGAAGGCAAAGGTGCGTCGACCTGCGACGGCTTGCGGATGGTCAACAACGATCACATCAGCGAGTTGTTCCTGGCGGCGACCGAGGCGGTGGAAGAAGCGATCATCAACGCCTTGCTGGCCAGCGAGAGCACCGAAGGCAACGGGCATTCGGTGCCGGGGCTGGATGCCGCCACCCTGCTCGCGGCCCTGGATAAAGCCGGGTGGCCGGGTGCTCGCTGACACTCAGCGGAACAACCCAAGTCCGAGTTCGCGCGCCGCCTGCAACTGCATTGCCGGATCGCTCGACTCGGACTCCAGCAACAACGCCGAGCCCGACACCGTCGCCCCGCAGTAATCGAAAATCCCGTGATCAATCTGCGTCTTCATCGCCGCGCCGTAGCCGTGGCGTTCGTAAGTGCGCGCATCCGCTCCGCCGAGTGCAACCAGGTGCACGCGCAGTCGTCCGAGCTTCTTCAGGGTCTTATCGCCGTCGAAATCGTACGCCCAGCCATTGCTGAACACCCGGTCGATCCAGCCTTTGAGCAGCGCCGGCATCGACCACCAGAACACCGGATAGACCAGCACCAGCGCATCGGCGCGGTCGATGCGTGCCTGCTCGGCCAGCACGTCCGCCGGTGGCGCGGATTCGCGGTGATGCACCGCCCAGTCGGCCACACCAAAGCGTGGGTCGAATTCTTCGGCGTGCAGGTCGGCGATTTCGAAGGTGTTGGAGGGATCGCTTTCCGACAGGCCTTTGGCAATCTGTTGCGCCAACCCGTGGGTCAGCGAACGTGGATCATCGTGATCGACAACAATCAATGCGTGCATGGGGAAATCTCCGGTTGGTGATTGCTGGCCAAGGGCTTATCCTCTCGATAAGCTACACTTAGTAAGTTACCTTCAGTAAGTTACGTTTGGTATATAAGCAATGTCAACCACTGAAATCCCCGAACCCGCACAACCCCGTCGACGCCTCTCCCGGGAAGACCGACAGCGCCAGTTGCTCGACATGGCCTGGCAGCTGATTCGCGAGGAAGGCACCGATGCCCTGACCCTCGGCTATCTGGCGGAAAAGGCCGGCGTGACCAAACCGGTGGTCTATGACCACTTCACCACCCGCGCCGGTCTGCTCGCGGCGCTGTACCAGGATTTCGACCGGCGCCAGACGGCCCTGATGGACGCGGCGCTGGCCAATGCCGAAGCGACTTTGACCGGCACTGCGACGGTGATTGCCACGGCGTATGTCGATTGCGTGCTGACTCAGGGCAACGAGATTCCGGGGGTAATTGCGGCTCTGGCGAGCACGCCGGAACTGGAGAAGATCAAGCGCGAATACGAGGCGATTTTCCTGGAGAAGTGCCGCCGCGTGCTCTCGCCTTTCGCTGACGGCGCAGAGATCGGTCAGGCAGGATTACGTGCCATGCTCGGCGCCGCCGAAGCCCTGTCGCAAGCAGCCGCCACCGATGAAATCAGCGCCGTACAGGCCCGTGACGAGCTGTTCGCCACCATCATTGCGATGGTCGAAAGAGCCGCTGCCCGCACCCTCAAAGCAGGTGACTGACGGTACTTGAGCGCACCACCTCAGCTTCCTACGATGGAGCTACGCAGTCGCTTGGTCCGCCAAGACGTTGCGTAGGTGCGGGTGCTCTGAACCCCAATCAAGCCCGCACCTGGCTTCATGCGCATCTTGAGCCTCGCGGGCTCTACTTCCTCCCCATCAAAGAGTCTTGAGGCTCTTTTTTTGTCTCTGAAAATCAGCGTTCGGGTTCGCGACGGATTGAGCGCCAAGTGGCCTGGGCCAGCAATTCGCGATACGCCTTCGGACTGCCTTGCACTCGCCCGGACAGCCACGCGCGGCAATAGCTGTCGGCCTGACCGACGATCAGCGACGGCAGCAGCTCCGCCGGGTACTCGTTGAGTTCAGCCGCGCGCCCAGACTCGGCCAGCCAAGTGCGCAGACTCAGATTGCGGGTCTTATTGCGCTCGGCCAGTTCTTCCTTGTGCGGGCCCCGGGTCACGGCAAAGCGCGCGTGATACTGGAACCGCGCCCACTCCGGCTGGTTCTCGACCCAATCCACGTAGCTGTAGACCAGCGCCTGAACGCCCTCTTCGGTGGTCGTCGCGTCGGCCAGATAGGCGTCGCGCAGGCGCGCCTGATCCTCCAGCGCGGTGAAGAACAACGCGGCCACCAGCCCTTCCTTGTTGCCGAAATGGTGGTAGATCGCCCCGACACTGGTGTCGCACTCGGCACGGATCATTTCGATGGTGGTGGCCTCGATGCCCTGTTCGTTGAACAGGCGCAGGGCTTTGCGAAAGATGTCGCGCTTGAGTTCGGCGCGGCGGCCGGGGTAGCTGCGTTCGAGGAGATCTGCGGTGTCCATGGGCCTTGAAAATCCAAGTAAAGGGCACGTCCGTGCCGGTGATCGAAACACGCACAGGTTGACAGATTTCCCTCGAACAGAATACCGTTCCGTTACAGAACAATATTCTGTAACGGAATATGATTCTGTAAATACCCTAACCGCGAGGCTTCACCCATGAGTCAGTTTCTCAGCATGTTCAACAGTGTCGGTTCCCAGGCGTTCAGCCAGATGGCCTGCCAGGTCGCGCCGTACTTCAGCACCATCAACCCGCTGGTGACCGAGTTGCGGGCAGGTTCGGCGCAGGTGCAGGTGCCGTTTCGCCGCGAGATCACCAACCATCTCGGCACCGTGCATGCCATCGCCCTGTGCAATGCCGCCGAACTGGCAGCCGGGATGATGACCGACGTGTCGATTCCCGCCGGCGCACGCTGGATTCCCAAGGGCATGACCGTCGAATACCTGGCCAAGGCCAAGACCGACGTGACCGCCGTGGCCAATGGTGAAGGGCTGGACTGGCAGACCGAAGGCGACAAGATCGTGCCGGTGGATGTCCACGACGCCGAAGGCAAGAAAGTGTTCACGGCGCGGATCACCATGAACGTGAAACTGTCCTGATATCACCGGCACAAAAAAGCCCTTGCTGCGCAGATCGCAACAAGGGCTTTTGTCGTTTCAAAGAGAAAGAATCAGTGAACGGTCAGGCGCTGGCGGACAAATTCTTCAGTGCGGCGGGTGACCTGATCCAGATGCCGGTCGCGCTGTTTTTCGGCATCGAGCATGGCGCGCTTGCCGTGTTTTTGCAGCAGGTAGGTGTGGATCTGCTGCACTTCCAGCGAACGGTAGATCGGTGTGGTGTCGATGAAACCGCGCAGCCCGTTGCTGCGGTAATGCCGGGTGCTCATCAGCACCTGCGTTTCGAGCTGGCCCAGCACCTCGAAACCCAGCGCCTCGAAATACGGCACCTTGCCGACGCTGCAGGTCAGCTCGGCATGGGGGTAACGCGCCACCATGTCCGCGATCAACGAACGGGCCACGCCCTGACGCCGATGCCCCTCGCGCACCGCCAGGTAGGCCACGTTGCACGCCTCCCAATCGCCCTGCACCGGCAGGTACAACAGGAAGCCGACCACCTGCTCCGGATCATCGTCGTCGGTGGCGACCAGCAGTTCCACCTCGGTGCCCTTCTCGCCGTTCAACGCCTCCAGATACAGATGCACCTCGTAGCCCACCGCGTACTGATAGACGTTGTACAGCAGATTGCTCGGACCCAGCCCGACGGCACTGATGTCGGTGAGATAGTCAACCACCATTTGCAGGATCTGACTGTTGACGCCTTCGGGGCAAGGCGACTTGTAATGGGTGATGCGGGGCATGGCGGGCGGACTCCAACGGTAAAACACAAGTTGCCGGGCGGGTTGAGCGACCGGCGAACCGCGACATCATACCTTGTGCATGCCTGACAAAAACTTCATCTGCCCGAGAACGGATCTTTCGCCGATTTGGCGTCCAATTTTTCAGCTGCGTTCATTTTCCGACGCAGGCCTTGAGGAGTTGCCATGAACGTTCTGCGTTGCGCGAAAACCATGAAATGCTTGCTCGCTGCCGCGCTGGTGGCGATCACCCTGTCGGGCTGTGTCGTCGAACCGGTTCGCCCGCATCGGCCACCACCGATCGTCGAAGTGGTTCCGGTCATGCCTGCGCCGGGTTATCACTGGGTTGCCGGGCATTACCGCTGGGCCGGCAACCAATGGCGCTGGATGCCGGGACATTGGCGGGCGTATTGAGGCCGGTCACTGCGCAGGGGCAACGACCTTGAACTTGATGTCGATATCCTTCGACACCACGGTGTCCGCCCACTCCCCCGCGCCGAGGCCGAACTCGTCGCGCTTGAGCACCAGTTCGCCGTCGAAGATGCCAATGCTGCTATCGGGTTTGAGTTGCACCGGCACCTGCACCTCACGGGTGATGCCTTTGAGGGTCAGGTGGCCGTCGACCAGATAACGGTCGGCGCCGGCCGGGCTGAAGCGGGTCGATTCGAACACCGCCACCGGGAATTTATCGGTGTCGAACCACGCCGGTTTCACCAGCTCGGTATTGGCATCTTCACTGCCGGCGTCGATGCTGGTCAGGTCGATGTGCAGCGTGGTGCGAGCATTGGCCAGGTTGTCGCTGTCGAAATCCAGCGTCGCGTCGAACTTGCCGAACGTGCCGTACATCCGCGAGCCCATCTGGCTGTAAGTGAAACTGATCTGGCTGGCGGTGGTGTTGACCCGGGTGTACTCCACCGCACTCGCAGCAGGGATGAAGGTCAGGCAAGACGCGGCCGCCAACAACAATCGAATCGACATGCAATGCTCCGGCGCCCGATGGGGCTCGAATGACTTAAGCAAACATCCGGCACTTGTGCCAGCCTCACCAATGTCTACCCGGATCGCTTCATCACACCAACCGCTCAATCTTCTGATGCTTCCAGACCCGTGTGTAATACAGCGTCTGCAACACCAGCATCCCCAGATACGCGATCGGAAACGCCATCCACACGCCCTGCAGACCGAACTGCCCGTCCAGCCAGTAGGCCGCCGGCAACTGCACACCGAGCACGCAGATGATCGCCACACCCACCGGCACCAGCACCGTGCCGCTGGCGCGCATGATGCCGCCGATGATCGCTTGGAAACCGAAGATCAACAGGCTCCACAACATGATGTGCAGCAGATGCTCGGCCATCGCCCGGGTCGAGTCTTCGGTCAGGAACAGCCCCAGCAACCAATGCGACAACAGGTAGCCCGCCAGGATCAAACCACCAGTCAGGCACACGTTGATCCACAATCCGGTGCGCAGAATCGGACCCATCCGCTCCAACCGTCCGGCACCGATCGCCTGGGCGCCGAGGATCGACGCGGTGATCGCAATCGACAGCGCCGGGAACTGCACGTAGTTGACGATCTGCGTCACCGCACCATAGGCCGCCGTCGCCTGCGAGCCGTGCTGGTTGACCAGCGCCAGAATCACCAGCTCCGACAGCGACAGCACAATCATCTGCACCCCGGTCGGCAGGCCGATACGCAACACCTTGCCGAGAATTGCGCCGTCCAGTCGCAGCGCCGCGAAGAACTCACGATCCGGCGCCAGTGGATGACCCTTGCGGATCAGGCGCCATGACAGCCACGCCAACGACGTCAGCGTACCGACCAGACCCGCAATTGCCGCGCTCTGAATGCCCAGTTGCGGCAAGCCGATCCAGCCGCGAATGAACGCCGGTGTCAGCGCCAGCCCGACAACGGTCGACAGCAGCAGCGCCAGCATCGGCGACAGCGTATCGCTCACCCCACGCAACAACTGGGTGAACAGCACGTACACCAGCACAACCGGCAAGGTCCACATCATCACCCGGGCATAGGCCACCGCATCATCCAGCACATCCGCCGGCGTGCCCAAACCCTGCAAGGCCTGACGCGCAAACACACTGCCCAGCACCGCCGCCACCAGCCCGATCAACACCCCCAGCAACAACGTCGCCCCGGCAATCGCCTTGACCATGTGCGACTCACGCGCGCCCCACGCCTGACCGATCAACACCCCTGCCCCGGCGCCCAGGCCGATGACCAGCGCGATAAAGAAAAAGATGATCGGAAACATCCCCGACACCGCCGCCAGCGCCTGCGTGCCGAGCATCTGCCCGATGTAGATGCTGTTGATTGTGCCCGACATCGATTGCAGGAAGTTCGACAGCACCATCGGGGCGAGGAACAGCAGGTAGGTTTTCCAGAGGGGGGATTGAGCGGGGGTTTGCATTGAGGATCCGTCTCGGGTGGAGGATTGCCTGGATATTACGCTAGATGTTTTGCGACTTGTCGGAGGTAATAGCGGTGAAGGTTTTTCTGTCTGATTAAAAGCGGACGAAGATGAGTTCATCGTTCCATCATGATCTGCAAAAGTGGCCAATCAAGATGCCAGCACTTGGCGCGGACGCGCTCCAGATAGATCGAATGCTTCTCGGCGAGGAACCTGCTCGTAGGGCGAACAACGAGGGAAAACAGATCCTGCAGGCCCAAGGGTGCAGCTATTTCAATAATGCCGTTGGCACCAAGTCTGACGCCTATGGCTGTAGCCGTCTCAGGCCAGAACATCATTGCCTCGGTTGCACAAGCATAAGGCTGATCTGCGTTACGCTGATGCATTCTTGCCTGATTCTTGACCGACCAACTTATGCTGCTGTCCAGCGTCATTAGCAGTGACTCCAACTGAGCGTCCCGCTCTGGACTTGCGTCATCCGCGTCGTACCAGATGACGTCTACATCCGAAGGCAATGCTGAAAACGCGCGTCCATGAAGATGATCCCAGACCAGACTACGTACGAATCCGGCGGCGACCCAGCAATCACGCAACTGCAATCCTCTTACAATCTCAAGAATTTGCATGCGTGCGCGATCACTTGCCAAGAGTGCATGAAGATTGGCTTTTAGCATCATTGGGTTTCTGCGGTCGTCATGACGAAGCTCGGTATGCATGGGTGCCTGAACTGAAATTCAAGCGGGTAAATACCGAATAACGCTCTCTTCCAGTAATTTGATCAGCGCCGGATCCATATACTCGTACTCATCCGGTATGTGCAGACAAACAATGTGCTTGTTCGCCAGCACCGAGCGGAATCGGCTGGAAAGTTTTTTGCGATGGGCTGGCTCCATCACACAAATCAGGTCAGCCCAATCTAGCAGTTCAGGGCTGACCGGGACATCCGCCTCGCGATCGGTACCCGCCGACGCAGTTTCCACGCCGGGCCAATCAGCGAACCGTTGTTCGGCCGTCGGACTGCGCAAACGATTCTGGCTACAAATAAAAAGTACTTTCAACACCGGCTGACTCCATGCCAATACTCGACCATGACGCTCTTCCAACTCTACAACGTTCGAGAATTTATCATGCTTCAATCTCCACGCCTGCTCGCCTGCACGCTCCTGGTGCTGGCCACCAACACCACGCAAGCCGCCACAACGGGTGCCGTCCCCGAATCCTTGCAACCTTTAGTGGCAACCCTGAGCGAACGCCTTAACATCGGCGACCTCGTCGCCCTGACCAAATGGGACAGCGGCAAGCCGATCCAGGACAGTCCTCGTGAAGCACAGGTCATCGACAATGCCCGCAAGCTGGCCACCGAGCGCAAGCTCGATCCGGAAGACGTCGCGCAGTTGATCGCCGCACAGATGGAGGCCAACAAACTGGTGCAGTACGGTTTGCTCGCACAGTGGCAGGCAGCCGGTGCCGCGCCAGACACGCCGCGCCCGGACTTGGGCAAGCAGATTCGCCCGCGTCTGGACGAGTTGCAAACCCGTCTGCTGCAGCAATACGCCGACTTCACGCCCTATCGTCACGACCCGAACTGCCCAGCCTGGCTGGCCAAGGCGCGCAGCGGTCAGACCCGCGATGCGCTGCATGATCTGGCTCTGACCCGTGCTACCGGAGAGCTGTGCATTCGGCCGCTGACGCCCTAGAACAAGGGTTCCAGCATTCATTGCTGGCGTCGATAGTCACCATCAGTTCAATGAAGTTCTCATAAAAAAACCGCGGCGTAACATCGGCTCCATACCCAACAAACAACACCCCTGGAGCACACGATCATGAAACGCCAAATCCTTCTCGGCATCGCTTTCTCGGTTCTTGCAGTCAACGCTTTTGCAGCCAACCCCGCCCACACCATGATCGCCGAAGGCGGTTCGGATCGGTTGATTGAAAGTCGCTTGGCTGAGGGTGGTTCGGATCGTTTGATCGAACGCCGCGTTGCTGAAGGTGGTTCGGATCGTCTGATCGAACGCCGCGTTGCTGAAGGTGGTTCGGATCGTCTGATCGAACGTCGTGTTGCTGAAGGTGGCGCTGATCGTCTGATCGAACGCCGCGTTGCTGAAGGTGGCGCTGATCGCCTGATCGAACGTCGCGTAGCTGAAGGTGGCGCTGATCGTCTGATCGAACGCCGCGTTGCTGAAGGTGGCGCTGATCGCCTGATCGAACGTCGCGTTGCATAAGTAAGCAGCGCATAAAGATAAGCCCGGCCTGATCAGCCGGGCTTTTCTTTGCGCGCGCTTTTTGCGTTTGCTGGGTAAGCTCTTAGCCCGACGCTGCGAATTTCAGGTTGCCCATGGACATTGAACGACTACTGAAGAAAAAACAGCTCAACGTGCAGGAGCAAAACGCAGTCGTTGCGCATCGTTTGATGCTTTGCGCCAGTGAATGGCGCAAACAGGGTGTACCTGTCGCCCTGGCCCGATACGCAGAGTACCAAGGCATCGACTGGTCGTCGTCCATCGTGCTGGAACTGGAAATCGACTTTCCCGGCATGCCTCGCCTGTTCGGACTTTTGCTGGATCAAAACGAATGTTTCATCGCATTTGAAATCGATACGGACGCCTCCCATGAACACATTGAATCCGTGGATCGCTGGGAGGACGTCTCGTCGATGCAAAATACTTCGACATCTAATCCGGGCACAGCTAAAGGCTTTGCCTCGATCGCGCTGGACGTGAAGCGTCAGCTTGTTTGATCGCTCTTTGCGCAACACTCACTCTTCGGCGTCTTGAAGTCGTCACTGGTTGAGTATCTACGCCTCATCAAAAGGAGCACTCATTGAACATGGGCCCGAAAACCGAAACACTGATCAAGGTACTGAATGAGCTAATCAGTGTTCTGGAAAGCGACGGAGAAGCGCACTGGAGCGCGTGGATGCGAAAAGCTCGCGCACGATTGCTGGACTCCGATTATTCCGGAATCACGTGGCTGCTCTCGGCCTATGGCGGGATGGGGTCCTTCAATGATGTCGTGCTCGGACAAACCAGCATCAACGGTGCATTTGCCTGGAAGCGCGGCTATGGCGAACTGAATGTAAAATTTGCCGAACTCCGTGAGCAAGCCTACGAGCTGGCCAATGAAATCAGACACATGCCGCGATAACGGCATTCATTGCTGGCGTCGATAGTCACCATCAGTTCAATGAAGTTCTCATAAAAAATCCGCGGCGTAACATCGGCTCCATACCAAACAAACAACACCCCTGGAGCACACGATCATGAAACGCCAAATCCTTCTCGGCATCGCTTTCTCGGTTCTTGCAGTCAACGCTTTTGCAGCCAAACCCGCCCACACCATGATCGCCGAAGGCGGTTCGGATCGGTTGATTGAAAGTCGTTTGGCTGAGGGTGGTTCGGATCGTCTGATCGAGCGTCGCGTTGCTGAAGGTGGTTCTGATCGCCTGCAAGAACGTCGCGTTGCTGAAGGTGGCGCTGATCGTCTGCTGGAACGTCGCGTTGCCGAAGGTGGCTCGGATCGTCTGCAAGAACGCCGCGTTGCTGAAGGTGGCTCGGATCGTCTGCTGGAACGTCGCGTTGCCGAAGGTGGCTCGGATCGTCTGCAAGAACGCCGTGTGGCTGAAGGTGGTGCTGATCGCCTGCAAGAGCGCCGCGTCGCCTGAGTAAAACGCTCTACCGCTGAACAAACAAAAAGCCCGGCCTGATCAGCCGGGCTTTTTCACGTCCAACCGGTGCTTATTGCACGGTTTTCAGCTTGACCACGTCACCGGAGACCTTGGTGGTGTAGCCGCTCAAGACCCATGCCCAGAACCAGTTTTCCTGAATCTGAGTGTTGATCATGGCATCGCCGCCCTTGGCTTTGATCGCGGCATCCTGTGCACGGACGAAACGGCTGTTCTGCCGGATCGGGATCACGCCGAACAGCATCAGGCCTGTGGCGGTGGCTTCGCTGTGGCCAATCACGGTGTATTGGCTGCTGTCGTAGTGTTTGGTGTTCATCGGGGTGCCGGTGCAACCTGCCAGAACCACACCGAACAGTGCGGCGGCGACTACTTTGCTGAGGTATTTCACTGCAAGACTCCATGGGTAAACGCCCGGGATCCGTCTCTCGGGCGGCGCACACTTTACCGAACGTAGTAGCTCATTGGTATCAATCCCGGAAGGTTTCATTAAACGGCCTTGCTGGCAACCGATCCGCCATGTCGCATACCATGGCGCCACTCCAATAAAGACAGACATTTCTCCATGCTCAAAGCCAGTCTGCGCAGCCACCTGACCCTATGGTTTGCCGGTTTGTCTCTGCTGACGCTGTTGAGCGTGGGCTTCTACGTCGGTGATATCGCCACCGAACAAATGAAACGCGCCAGCGGCAATGCGCTACTGAGTACCGCGCGGTCGGCGGCGGCGCTGCTGGGCGAGCAGCTGCGCGAACGGCAACTGGAGGTCTATCTGCTCAGCCGGGCGCCGCATCTGGAACGCGGTGATCTGGACAATCCGGCGATTCTCAAATCGATGCAGCTGCGCACCGAGGCCCGCACCGAGTATGCGTGGATGGGGGTGACCGATGCTCAGGGCCGTGTGCATCAGGCAGTCAACGGTTTGCTGGTCGGTCAGGCCGTGCAACAACGCCCCTGGTTCCAGGCTGGTCTGCGCGGTGAATACACCGGCGATCCGCACGAAGCCGTGTTGTTGGCGAAACTGTTGCCAGGCCTGCCCAACGGCGAGCCACTGCGCTTCATCGACTTCGCCGCGCCTATCCGCAATGCCGATGGTCAGGTGATCGGTGTGCTCGGCGCCCATGCGCACTGGAGCTGGGTTACGCATATCGTCGAATCCGCAGCCATGTCGCACAAGGGAGCGGAGCCGGACATCGAAGCGCTGATCATCGATCACGACGGCAAGGTGCTGTACCCGGAAGCGCTGGTTGGCCAGCAGATGCCGGCCAAGGATCCGAACTCCCCGGGATGGGTCGTCGGCAACGGGTACCTGACCAGCGAGGTGACGGTACCGACTCCTACAGGCACCGCGCTGTCGTGGTCGATTGCCGTGCGCCAACCACTGGACACTGCGCTGCAACCGGCGCGACTGCTGTTTTATAAATTGCTGCTGCTGGGGGTTTTCGCCGCCGTGGCGTTCGGGCTCGTGGCGTATTACCTGGCGCTGTACCTGAGCCGGCCCATCGAGCAACTCGCGCGTTCTGCGCAAAAAGTGCAGAACAACCAACCGGGGGCCCACTTCCCGCTCCGGCATCCCGTGCGGGAAATTGCCCAGCTCGGCCAGTCCATCGATGCCATGACCCAGTCGCTGCTCGCCAAGGAACGTGAGCTGCAGGAGACCAACGCATCGCTCGAAGCCACCGTCGCCCAACGCACAGCGGCCCTGACCCTGGCCAACGCCGAGCTGCTGAACCTGGCCACCCACGATGGCTTGACCGGTGTCTACAACCGGCGCCGCTTCGACGAAAAACTCACCGAATACAGCCTGTTGTTCCGTCGTACCGGACGACCGTTTGCACTGCTTCTGATTGACGCCGATCACTTCAAGCGCATCAACGACACTCATGGTCATGCGGCCGGCGACGACGTACTGCGGCAATTGGCGCAACTGATCCAGATCAGTATCCGGAGCACGGATTTCGTCGCCCGTTACGGAGGCGAAGAATTCGCTGTGCTGCTGCCGGAAATCGCCAAGCCCGATACTCCCGATATCGTCGCCGAGAAGATTCGGTCAGCGATTGCCGAGGCGGACTTTCCAGCGGTCGGCCCGGTGACGGTCAGCATTGGTGTCAGCCTGGCCGACCCGGCCGACAACACCCCGACAACGCTGGTCAAACGCGCCGACCAGCAGTTGTACAAGGCAAAAGCGGCAGGCCGCAATCAAGTGGCCTGCCAGGCTTCGCTCTTCGAGGTGAGCGAAAATGGCTGATGCGCACTCGATCCCGCCACGATTCATCCTCCACGAAACCGAACACTGGATACTCAATCACCACATGGCTTCGTCCCTGCCCGGCTATCTGATGCTGGGATCGCGCCAGGGCGCTCACTCGCTGGCCGACCTGCCGGAGGCGGCGTTGGCGGAACTTGGCATTCTGCTCGCCAGAGTGCAGAAGACGCTGGAGCAACAACTGCAACCCAAATGGCTGTACATCAGCCGCTTCGGTCATGAGCCCGGTTATCCCATCCACTTTCATTTCATCCCGGTGTACGACTGGGTGGAAACGTTGTTCTGGAAAGACGAGCGTTATCGGGCATTACAGGTATTCGGCAGTCTGGAGAATGCGCAGACTGCCACCGATGGCGCCGAGTTGACGTTGTTTATCTGGCGAGAGTTTGGCGAAAGCCCGACACCCCCTGCGATTCAGGGGGCGTCGATCAAAGATGTGACTGCGCGATTGAGACTGGCGCTGAAGTAAACCGCTTTATTGCTTCATATCTTTGACCAGTTCAGCCATCAGCAGATCAGACACATGGGTAAACGCCTTGCGCAGGACTTCCGGATTTTTCGCGTATTGCCCAAAGGTTGGGTCGGGTGCAAGGCTTAGGCGTAGCCGTTCTTTTCGTAAGGCGCGCTCTTGGAATACCGTCGTCACGCGAGAACTGCGTTGCGCAGCCCCTGCGCAGATTCTTCATTGTTGAGAAAACGTCTGCAGATACGCCAACAAATTATCAATCTTCTCCTCGTCACTCAGGCCCCAGAAAATCATCCGAGTCCCCGGCACCACCCCCTTCGGATCCTTCAGATACGCCGTCAGCGTTTCGCGATCCCAAGTCAGGCCGGAGTTTTTCATCGCATCGGAATACACGTAATTCGCCGACGTCCCCGCCGGGCGACCGATGATGCCGTTGAGTTCGGGGCCGAACCCCGGCCGGGCGGATTCGCCGACCTGGTGGCAGCCGCCGCACAGGCGCGGGAAGATTTTGGCGCCGGCCTCGGCGTCACCGGCAGCCAGTGTTGGCGTGCTGAACAGGCCTGCGTTGAGGATCAGGGCGAAAGTCAGTGCAGCGTTTTTCATCAGGGTTTTCCAGATCTTCGGCGGCGCCAAGGGTAATCCCGCGCGGTCACTTGCGCTACAGGTAGGCGCCCACAACCTGGCGGACTTTGAGCAAGGCTTGACGCAGGACAAGCATGTCCACCGAGCCCAGCGCCAGGCGAATCGCGTGGGGCACATGAGTAGACACGGTGAAAGGTTCGGCGGTGGTGACGGAAACCTGTTCGTGCATCAACTCGACCACGATATGGTCGGCCCGAACGTCTTCGGGCAGTGGCAACCAAAGGAAATACGAAGAAGGATGGCCCACAGTCGGCAGGCCTTCGAGAACCTGCGCGGCCAGAACTTGCCGGGCCTGGGCGTCGCTGCGCTTTTGCGCTTCGAGCAAGGTGACGGTGCCGTCGTCGAGCCAGCCGCAGGCGATGGCGGTCATCACGCCGGGGGTGTTCCAGGTAGTGGCGCGGATGATCCGCTCCAGCGCCGCCACCCGCTCGACCGGCGCGGCGATGAAACCGACACGCAGGCCGGTGGCGATGTTTTTCGACAGGCCCGACACGTAGACCGTGCGCTCCGGTGCCAGAACCGCCAACGGGGGTGGCGGGTTATCGACCAGAAAGGCGTAGGCCGCGTCCTCGATGATTGTCAGATCATGCCGGTGGGCAATCGCGATCAAATCCTCACGTTGCTCCGAAGCCATCACCCAGCCCAGCGGATTGTGCAGGGTCGGCATGCTGTAAACCGCACGCACCGGTCGTTGGCGGCAGAGTTTGTCGAGGGCCGCCAGATCGGGGCCCTGCTCATTGACGGGGATCGCCACTACTTCCAGGTGCAGCGCTTCGGCCAACACTTTGAATCCCGAATAGGTCAAGGCGTCGGCGGCAATCACATCGCCGGGTTTGAGTAGCGCCATCAACGTGACTGCCAGCCCTTGCTGCGCGCCGTTGACGATCAGCACCTGCTCGGCCTCGACACTCAAACCGCGTGTTTGCAGGTGCCGCGCCACCGAGGCCCGTTCATGCTGGCGACCGGCGTGGGGCTGATAGCGCAGCAGCGCTTCAAGGTCGCCGGACAACGCCAGCTGCCGCAACGCGGTGCGCAGCAGCTCGGCCTGCCCCGGCAATGACGGGTAGTTGAAGTTCAGATCGATCATGCCCACCGCGACGTCTTTCTGGTCGATGCCTTGCCCCGGCAACAACGACGTTTCCCGCACGAACGTGCCGCGCCCGGCTTCGCCGCTGACCAGGCCCATGGCCTCGAGCTCGGCGTATACGCGCGAGGCCGTGACCAGCGCCAGCCCTTCGCTGGCTGCCAATTGCCGGTGAGTCGGCAAACGCGTGCCGGGCAACAGGCGGCCGGCGCGGATGTCAGCCGCAAAGGTGTCGACAAGAGTCTTGTAGCGAGAGCGCGGCATATCGGGCTGTATCCATGACAATTTTTTGATTGTCTTGATTCTCAGCCCTAGGATCGATTCGACGCAACCCACCTCCGAGCGCCACATCCATGGAACGAACCTCCCATCTCGGCACACCGGCCCTGGAAAAAACCAGCGGCTGGATCAATGGCTTCATCGGCGTCGTGATCTTCAGCGGCTCGCTCCCCGCCACGCGGCTGGCGGTGCTGGAGTTCGATCCGGTGTTCCTCACCGTCATCCGTGCGACCATCGCCGGCGCCCTGGCGTTGAGCCTGTTGTGGCTGTTTCGCGAACGACGGCCGGCGCGGGATCAGTGGTTCTCGTTGTTGATCGTGGCGCTGGGCGTGGTCGTGGGTTTCCCGTTGTTGACGGCCCTGGCGCTGCAATACGTGACGTCGGCGCATTCGATTGTGTTCGTAGGATTGCTGCCACTGGCGACGGCGATTTTCGGCGTGCTGCGCGGCGGTGAGCGGCCGCGTCCGGTGTTCTGGATTTTTTCGGTGCTGGGCAGTTCGCTGGTGGTCGGCTTCGCGATCTCGCAAGGCCTGACTGCCTCGCCCACCGGCGATTTGCTGATGCTGGCGGCAATTCTCGCCTGCGGCCTCGGTTACGCCGAAGGCGCCAAACTGTCGCGCACTCTCGGCGGCTGGCAGGTGATTTGCTGGGCGCTGGTGCTGTCGTTGCCGGTGATGGCCGTGCTGAGTGTCTGGCTGGCGCCCGCCTCGTTCAGCGGTATCAGCGTGTCGGCGTGGGTGTGTCTGGCTTACGTTTCGCTGTTCAGCATGCTGATCGGTTTCGTGTTCTGGTATCGCGGGCTGGCTCAGGGCGGGATTGCGGCGGTCGGACAGTTGCAGTTGTTGCAGCCATTCTTCGGTCTGGCACTGGCCGCGACGTTGCTGCACGAGCATGTCAGCATGGGCATGCTGGCGGTCACGCTGGGGGTGATCCTGTGCGTGGCCGGGGCAAAGAAATTCGCCAGATAGTCGTCAGCTCGCACCGGCCTTCCATTCACGCGGGCTGAGCCCGGTCTTGCGCCGAAACGCCCGGGCCAGCGCCGAGGGACTTTCATAGCCGACCTCTTCGGCGATCAGGGCGATCGGCCGTCCCTCGCGCAGGCGTTTCTGCGCGAGGCTGATCCGCCAGTTCACCAGATAATCCACCGGCGTCTGCCCCACCACCCGCCGGAAATGTTCGGCAAAACCGGCGCGGGATAGATTGGCCGCGCTTGCCAGTTCGGCGACGCTCCAGGCCTTGGCCGGCTGCTCGTGCATCAGGTTCAAGGCTCGGGAAATCTTCGGATCGGCCAGCCCCGCCATCATGCCCGGCTGCTGGTTTCGACTGCTGATGAGGTGGCGCAGCAGCAGAATCACCAGCAATTCGAACAACCGGTCCATCACCGCTTCTCGCCCGCAGTGGCCGTCGAAAGCTTCCTTGAACAGCCACTCCAGAGTGTTGGCCATTTCCGGCAGATCGGCGAGTTTCAGCACCAGGTAATCCGGCAGTGCCGCCGCCAGGGCATTGCCCGAGCCGCCGTCGAAGGTCAGTGAAGCGCAAACAAGTTGCGTGCCCATGGCTTCGTTGGCGAACAGGCGATGGGCCATGGGGCGCGGGAAAAAGATCAGGGTCGGTTCATTGAGCGAGAGTTCAGGATCATTGCCCGGCTTGAGCAACAATTCCCCCGCCTGCAACAGGTGCACATGCCCGCACACCTGATCGCCGCCGTAGGCGCTCACCCCGCAGAACGTGCCGCTGTGAAAGGTGCCGGCATTGACACCGAAATGGCTGAGCAAGGTGGACAGGCGATCCATTGAAGGACTCCTCCGGCGGCAGATTTGGACGATCTGTCGCATATCCTCGACGATTTGCACCCAAAGCACCAGCCGCGCTCCGTAGCATTCACTCCATCCCCGGCGCACTTCGCACCGGACTTTCGGAGAATCACCATGAGCCGCATTGCCCCTCTCAGCCTCGAAACCGCCACCGACGCCACTCGCCCTGTGCTTGAAGGTGTGCAGAAAAAAATCGGCTTCCTGCCGAACCTGTTCAAGACCCTGGCCACTGCGCCTGTCGCGCTGGATGCCTACGTGCAAATCTCCGCCACGCTGGGCAAGACGTCCTTGAGCGCCAAGGAAAAAGAGGCGGTGTACCTGGCCACCTCGCAAGTCAACGGTTGCGACTATTGCCTGGCGGCGCACACCCTGTTCGCCAGCAAGGCCGGGCTGGCAGCAGAAGACATCATCGAAGCGCGTCATGGCCGGCTCAATGCCTTCGCCACCCTCGCTCATCAATTGACCGAAACCCGTGGTCATCTGAGCGATGAACAGATCGCCGCCGCCCGCGCTGCCGGCATCGACGACAAGAAAATCATCGAAGTGATCGCCATCGTCGCCGCGCAAACCCTCACCAACTACCTGAACAACGCGGCACTGACCGACATCGATTTCCCTGCCATCGATGCCTGATCAGTCACCAGGGTCGACCTCAGTCGTGGTCGACCCCGGCGCGTTTCAACAACTTCTTGCAGCGCTCGGACAGGTGAAACACCTGCAACTGCTTGCCCGCCTTGGCGTAGCGTTCGCGCAGGGTTTTCAGCGCGGCGATGGCCGAGTAATCGACAAAGCTCAGGTGCCGGCAATCCAGCGTCACCCGCTGCGGATCGCTGGCCGGGTCGAACTGATTGAGAAACGGTGTGGTCGAGGCAAAGAACAACGTGCCGTGCAGGCGATACAGTTTGCTGCCGTCCGCTTCCAAATGCTCATCAGCGTACAGCTCGCGCGCTTGCTGCCAGGCAAAATTCAGCGCCGCGATAATAATCCCGCACAACACTGCCGTGGCCAGGTCGGTAAACACCGTGATGGTCGTTACCGCGATGATCACCAGCACATCGTTGAGCGGCACTTTGTTCAGCACCCGCAGTGAAGCCCAGGCGAACGTCTGCTGCGACACCACGAACATCACCCCCACCAGCGCCGCCAGCGGAATCCGCTCGATCAACGGCGACAGAAATAGAATGAACAGCAGAATCAACACACCCGCCACGACGCCGGACAAGCGCCCGCGCCCGCCGGAACTCAGGTTGATCACGGTCTGGCCGATCATCGCGCAACCGCCCATGCCGCCGAATGCACCGGAGACCACGTTTGCCGCGCCCAGCGCCACGCATTCACGGTCCGGGTAGCCACGGGTTTCGGTGATTTCGTCGGTAAGGTTGAGGGTCAGCAGGGTTTCCAGCAAGCCGACCAGCGCCATCAGAATCGCGTAAGGCGCGATGATGCGCAGGGTGTCCAGCGTCCACGGGATGTCCGGTAGCGCAAACTTCGGCAGACCGCCGGCGATGTGTGCCATGTCGCCGAGGGTGCGGGTTGGCAGGCCGAGCAGGTAAACCAGCAAGCCTACGCCGAGGATCGCCACCAAAGCCGGCGGCACCGAACGGGTCAGGCGCGGCAGGATGTAGACGATGGCCATGGTCAGCAGCACCAGCCCGGTCATCAGATACAACGGTGTGCCGCTGAGCCATTGTTCACCGCTCTTGAAATGCTCCAGTTGCGCCAGCGCAATGATGATCGCCAGGCCGTTGACGAACCCGAGCATCACCGGGTGCGGCACCATGCGCACCAGTTTGCCCAGCCGCAACAGCCCGAACGCCATCATGATCAAGCCGCCGAGCAACACCGTCGCCAACAGGTACTGCACGCCGTGCTGCACCACCAGCGCGACGATTACCACCGCCATCGATCCGGCCGCCCCGGAGACCATGCCCGGCCGGCCACCGAACAGCGCAGTCAACGTGCAAATAATGAAAGCGCCGTACAGGCCCATCAGCGGATTGAGTTGGGCCACCAGCGCAAACGCAATGCATTCGGGCAATAGGGCAAACGAGGTGGTGAGTCCGGCCAGGACATCGGCGCGCAGACGAATCGGTTTCATGGCTTACCTGACAGAGCGGCCGACGGTCGCGGCCACTGATTTTCACGGAAAAAGGAGGGTTGCGGATGTTACGCAAATGCCCCGCAGCGGGCCAGTCATCGCTGACAACCTCCAGCGCGCACTCTATGCTGGCGCGCTGTTTAAGCCAGTGGAGCCCCGAATGCCGACCGAATTGACCAGCCGCGAAGTGTGCCAGCGATTGCGCGATGCCGCGCTGGGCGTGTGTGCCTTGCGGGTGATGGACGTGCAAACGGATGGGGTTGCGGTCGACATCGAAGGCTGGCGCTTGCAACTGGACTTCGACGGCCAGCGCCTGCATCACTGCGCTGATTGTCTTTGCCCGGACGGTCGCGAGTGGACGCTCGACACCCGGCAGCGCTTCGGCACCGACCCGATTAGTCTGTTGAGTACCTGGGAGCTGGCGCAGATCGAGGGCTTGTTGCAGCAACGTGAATGAGGGACGGCAAACAGAGTTGCCCAATGATGGCACTCTGCCCATAATTCGCCCCCCTCTTCTACGCGCAAGGAACTGCCGTGAAAAAATCGCTGTTGTTGATCCCGCTGTTTGCTCTGCTCCTGCAAGGCTGTGGCATGACCATGGCCCGTTACGAGCCAAGCTTCGACAATGTTCAGAAGCTCAAGCAAACCCCGCCGCTGCACGCGATCAGCAATCCACAGGTCACCGCTGAATCGGGCGAAGGCTCGTTGATGGTCCGCGCCAACCCGATCAAGTCACCGACAGGCAGCATCCCGGCGCACATCCAGGACGCGATCACCGAAGAACTGCGCAAGGCCGGTCTGCTCGATCCGCAGGCGACGCGTCATCTGCAGGTGCTGGTCGTGAAAAACCAGTTGAACGCTGGCATGGGCACCGGTGATGGCACCATCGCTGCGCGTTTCACCCTGCGCAATGGCAGCGATGTGGTGTACGACGCTACCAAAGATGTCAGCCATCAGTGGAACAGCAGCTTTTTCGGCTTTATCGCGATCCCCAACGCGACCAACGCCTACAACCCGATGCTGCAGGACTTGCTGAAAAATCTGTACAGCGATCCACAGTTCATTCAGGCCCTGAAGTAAGGGCCAAAAAAAAGAGCCGCGATTGCGGCTCTTTTTTTTGCGGCTGGAGTGCGTCAAATGCCCGAATATTTCGGACGGTTGTTGTCGGCCCATTCCTTGAGCAACGCATTGACCTGCCGAGTGAATGTATCGGTCACCGCTGCTTTCGGCGTATTGAACGCCAGCGGGAGGAACCAGATGCCCATCCAGGTGCCGACCGCGTCATGGTTGCTCGCAGTGGACAGCGGCTGATCTTGCTGATCGAGGGTTTCCAGGCTCATGGTGTACTGGTCGGTGGCATAGGCCGGAATGATCGTCATGCTCAGACCACTGATGAAGGCCAGCACCAACTGACCGCCATTCGGTGGATGGTTGTACATTTTCAGGCGCAGGCTGTAGTCACCTGGCTGCTTCTCGAATTTGTCGAAGGTGACACGACCGAACAAACCGGAATCGTTGAGGACGGTTTGCAGTTGCGGTTTTAGCATGTCCCGAGCTTGTGGCATTTCCACGGCGGAAGCGCTTTTCGGCTCGCCCTGATAGAAATCGAAATCGACATAGACGTTTGGCTTGTTGGCATAGCTGGCCATCGATGGCAGCGTGACCGGGGCCACTTCGTCCTTGGTGAAGCTGGCACAGCCGCCCAGCGTGAGCACCAGACCCAGCGCAAGGATTTTCCCGAATTGCATTATGTCGTCCCTAAAGTGATATCAAAGAGCCTCCATTGCGGAGCGCCGGGGCGGATTCTAGTGATCGTCTACGTTCGGGAAAAGACCTGATTCGGGAAAACCGTGAAAAAGTTCGCGCCGATTCAGCTTTGGCGCAAATCGAGGGTGTACGTTTAATAGCCCGTATCGCGCACCCAGCCGAGTGATTCGTACAATCCCTGAGCGGTGAAATTGTCGGTGGCGGTTTCCAGCACCAGTCCCTTGGCGCCGGTTTCGACGGCGAAGTCGCGGGCGGTATTCATCAGCAATCGTCCGACTCCACGACCTCGGGCGGCCGGCGTGGTGAACAGATCGCTGAGCAGCCAGGTGCGGTGGGCATCAATCGAGGAAAACGTCGGATACAGCTGGACGAATCCGAGCGCTTCACCGCTTTCATCCTCAACCAGAAAAATCGCCGATTCATTGCCGGCCATGCGTTCGGCGATAAAGGCCCGGGATTGCTCGAGATTCGAAGACTGGCCGTAAAAACCGCGATAGGCGTCGAACAGCTTCGCCACTGCGTCGAGGTGAATCGTCGTGGCGCGCAGGGCCCGGAGAGTCATTGGCCTTTTCCTGACGTTATTGAAATTGAAACCAGCATAGCGCTGACAAACGAGTTTGCTGGCCTAATCGCTATATAGTTTTGTATATTGCGAAGCCGAAATGGCCAGACCTCCATGCCGTCCATGAGCAGCATCCGCGAACGCAACCAGCAACTGATCCTGGCCGCCGCCAGTGAAGAATTCGCCGCCAACGGCTTCGACGCGACCCAGACCCGCGACATCGCCGCCCGCGCCGGTGTGCCCAAGGCCAATCTCTATTACTACTTCCAGAGCAAAGAAAACCTCTACGGCAAAGTGCTGCTCGGCTTCGTCGAACCGTTGCTGGAAGCTTCGGCGGTGCTGCGCGAAAGCGACGATCCGCTGATTGGCCTGCGCGCCTACGTCGCCGCCCGCATCCGCATCGCCCGCGAGCATCCGGCGATCGCCAAGGTTTTCAGTGGTGAGTTGCTGCTCGGCGGCCGTCAGTTGCCCGACGAATGCCGCGACCTGCTGCACGGTGAGGCCCGGCGCAATGTCGAGTGTCTGCGCAGCTGGATCGACCGCGGGCTGCTGGCGCCGGTCGATCCAGAGCATTTGATGCTGTTTATCTGGTCGGCGACGCGCACCTACACCAACATTGGCTGGCAGATGGGGCGCATCACCGGGCGGGAGGTGCCGCAGGATGAGGATTATGCGGTGGCAGCGGAGACGATTACGCGGCTGGTGCTGAGCGGTGCGGTGTCCGAGCCGGTGAGTGATGTTCGCAGGTTGATGTTTGCGACCTGAACGTGAGAGTCAGGGCATCAGGTCCAGAGGCAGTGTCGCCTCTCCCGCCAAGCGTTCACGCCACGCCAACAGCACATCAGGCACCCGCTTTTTCCATTTGGGAACGTTGGTGTAATACCGCGCCCTGACTTTGCGTTGCTCATCGAAAACCAATAGCACCAGCCAAACTCGACCTCCCGGCGCGCTCATCAGAATCGCCGCGTTGCTGGAAGCCAGACCTCGCAGCCAGAACTCATTGACCTCACTCCCCGGCACATCACGAGAGGTCTCGCCGGTTGCCATTGAGCCGCTATTTTGCAGCAGCGTCTGATAGTCACTTTTGAGCAACGTGCGTAATGCCTGATCTTCTTGCTGCGTACGCACGACGCCAAGGCTCAGCAAGTCGTATTCAATCGCGATCGGTTGGTCAGATGCCACATACCTTCCATCGTAGTAAACGCCCATCCCGCCACCACAAGCCCCCTCACCGCCATCGGAATCAACATCCAGCAAACCGTTGAGCGCGCTGAATTTCAGGGTGCAGTTGCCTTCAGCGAAATGCGCTACGGCACCGTCAATTGTGGCCACACCGTCCATGTCACCAGAGTTGCCACCATTTGACGCAGAAACATCAAAGGCAATATGCGTGGCGTCCAAACGCTTGGTTGTGACTTCTGCCACCGATGAAACGCCCCACGGAATCATCTGCCAGGTGGCATCCCAGCTGAAAGGCTTGGCCACGTATTCAAGCGCTTTCAGACGCATCAAATACTCACGGCGCAGGCAGGAGCTATTGGCAGCGCATTGATTGCGTTGTTTCAACCATGAACGCTGATCAGCCTTGAGCGCTTGCGGGTCAGCCACCTGCGCCAACGTTGTCTGCCAGAGCGCCCCGAGTTTCTCATCGAGACTCGAGGTATACGGATCCGCACAAACGGCTTTTTCAACGGGGCTGGAAGCGCCAGCACAGTCAAAACTGGCAGCGTGGGAGGCGGTAGCAAATACGAGACACGTCAGCTGCAAGGCGTGACGGAGATTGAAAGCGAGCATCGACAGATTCCATTCCTGAGGCGGCGGCAGTATGCCGGGCCCGGGCTATCGATGCTCTGTTTTTTTCACTGGTTGCTCGCGAGCAACCGGGCTCTTGTGCAAGCAAGCATCAGAATGTGATCCCGGCCGCCGGCTTCACATCGATCCGCGCCACGGAACCGGTCAGGTGCGCCCAGTCCTTGTTGTGTTCGGCGATGATGTCTTCGGCGCTCATGTTGCCGTTGTCGACGGTGGAATGCGCATCGGCCGCCAGCTCCACGTCGTAGCCCAGTTGGTGGGCCTGACGCACGGTGGCGTTGACGCAGTAATCGGTTTGCAGGCCGCAGATCACCAGGCGGTCGAAGTCTTCCCGGGGAATCAGTTTCTGCAGGTTGGTCTGGTAGAACGAGTCGTTGGCGGTCTTGTCGACGCGCAGATCGCCGGGCGCGGTGGCCAGGCCGTCAGCCAGTTGCCAGCCCTCGGCACCGTGGGCGAACGGACTGTCCTTTTCGTTGTGCTGGATCAGCACCACCGGCACACCCGATTGGCGCGCGCGGGCGCTGAGGCCGTTGATGGTATCGATCACCCGTTTGATGTCGTGGCACTCGTATTCGCCTGTGCACAAGGCGCGCTGGACATCGATGATCAGCAATGCGGTGGTCATGGTGAGCCTTCCTTGATCGGTCCTTGGACAGGGGCGGACCTGTGCCCGCCCCCTTTTTACTCCGCTCAGTAACCCAATGACAACCCGGTGTTGCGCCGTGGATCGTTGGCGCCGTAGAAGCGGTTCTTGCCGACCGGTTTGCCACCCAGCGACGGTGCACCAACCAGAATCGCGGCGATGTGGTTGGCGTCCTGCGGACCCGCGAACTTGTGGCCCCAGCTCTCGAGAATCTTCTTGGTGTCGGGGCTGGCGGCGAAGTCTTCGAGGTTGGTTTCCTCCGGCATCCACTGCTGGTGGAAACGTGGAGCGTCGACCGCTTCCTGCAGGCCCATGCCGTAGTCGATGACGTTGAGCATGGTCAGCAACGTCGCGGTAATGATGCGACTGCCGCCCGGCGTACCGACCACCATCACCACCTTGCCGTCCTTGGTCACGATGGTCGGGCTCATCGATGACAATGGTGCCTTGCCCGGAGCAATGGCATTGGCTTCGCCCTGCACCAGACCGTACATGTTCGGCACGCCGACCTTGGAGGTGAAGTCGTCCATTTCATCGTTGAGGATCACCCCGGTCTTGCTCGCCATCACACCGGCGCCGAACCAGTCGTTGAGGGTGTAGGTGACCGAGACCGCGTTGCCCCATTTGTCGACGATCGAGTAGTGCGTGGTGTTGCTGCCTTCATGAGGCGCGACGCCGGGCTTGAGTTCCGCCGAAACGCCGGCCTTCTGCGGCTGGATCGCGTCACGCAGCTTGGTCGCGTAGTTCTTGTCCAGCAGGTGTTCGATCGGGTTTTTCACGAAATCCGGATCGCCCAGATAACTGTTGCGATCCACGTATGCGTGACGCATCGCCTCGATCTGGTAGTGCATGCCCTGGGCAGAATGGAAGCCCAGATCCTTCATCGGATAGCCTTCGAGAATGTTCATGATCTGGCAGATCACGACGCCGCCGGAGCTTGGCGGCGGTGCCGATACCACGTGATAACCGCGATAGTCGCACTCCACCGGGGCCAGTTCGCGGGTCTTGTACTTGTCGAGGTCGGCCTGGGTGATGATGCCCTTGTTGGCCTGACTGGAGGTGACGATGGCGTCGGCCACCCAGCCTTTGTAGAAGCCGTCGGCGCCTTTTTCGGAAATGGTGCGCAGGGTTTTGCCCAGATCCTTCTGCACCAGTTTCTGCCCGACCTGCATCGGCTCGCCGTTGCTCAAAAAGATCGCGCCGGAATCCTTGATGTCCTTCTTGAATACGTCGGTCGCGTACTCCAGAAGCTCGACGTCGCCCTGTTCCAGCTCGAAACCTTCTTCCGCCAGTTTGATCGCTGGGGCGATCATGTCCTTGCGCGGCTTGGTGCCGTACTTGCTCAGCGCCAGCTCCATGCCGGACACGGTGCCCGGAACGCCGACCGCGAGGTGACCACGGGTACTCAGATCCGGAATGACGTTGCCGTCCTTGTCGAGATACATGTTGGCCGTCGCGGCCAGCGGGGCTTTTTCGCGGAAATCGAGGAAGGTCTTGCGTCCGTCCGCCAGTTGAATGGTCATGAAACCACCGCCACCGAGGTTGCCCGCCGCCGGGTAAACCACCGCCAGTGCATAACCCACGGCGACCGCCGCATCCACCGCGTTGCCGCCACTTTTCAACACGTCGACACCCACGTGGGTGGCCAGGTGCTGGGCGGTGACCACCATGCCGTTTTCGGCAGCAACCGGGGCAACCGAGGCGGCGTGCGCCATGAGGCAGCTGAGCGCCAACGAGGTCGCAATCAGCGATTTGGCAAAAGGTTCGTACTTCATGAGTCGGTCTCTTCTTTTTATAAGGTAGGAAAGCGCTTAGAGCATCAGCCAGTATGGTCGTGATTGCGGTTTGCGCCTCCCCGATCCGGCAGTATGCTGGGCGCAGTTTCCGCCCCGTCCCGGAGTTTTGCCCATGGCCTACACGTTCATCACCCTGCCCTCGCCTGTCGGCGAGTTGAAGCTGGTCG